>Ga0318496_10000512_pt1 | contig 13641 bp, 15 predicted proteins | sample GRESIP109b1f22_FD_203296 | JGI IMG/M metagenome (GOLD analysis project Ga0318496, IMG submission 203296) | Tropical soil microbial communities from Luquillo Experimental Forest, Puerto Rico - GRE.SIPMG.109b1f22 | ecosystem: Environmental > Terrestrial > Soil > Tropical forest > Bulk soil... | reverse complement strand
GCGGGCACGCCGAGCATCTCGCAGATCACCTGGGCCGGCAGCGGCAGCGAGAAGCCCGCCACCAGGTCTGCTGGCTGAGGCCGGCCGGCCATCGCGTCGATGAGCTGGTTGACGATGCCGGCCACCCGCGGCCGCAGGGCCTCGACGCGACGAGCGGTGAAGGCGCCGGCCACCAGCTTGCGTAGCCTGGTGTGCTCGGGCGGGTCCATCCCGTTGATCGAACCGGAGGCGAACATCTCGAAGCCCGGCTGAGCCTGGCCTGGCGCCACCGCCAGCGCCCGGGAGAAGCGCTGGTCAATGATCATCTGGCGGACGTTCTCGTAACCCGTGACCAGCCAGACGATGCGGCCGTCGGGTAGTTCGGCCCGGAAGACCGGCCGGCCGCCGCTGATCGTCGCGATCTCCGGCACGGGCTGGCCGGGCAGCGTAGGGGTGAACTTGACCGGGCTGCTGTCGACGGTCATCCGATACTCCTCACAGGCCAGGCCAGGCCAGGCCGGGCCAGACCACGGGCCAGGCCAGGCCACTGGGACCGCTACTGCGACGGTACGTCCGACTCACCGACCGCGCCAGCATCGGGCGCGGGTTCACAGGCTCGCGGCCCCAGCCGGGGACCGGCCGGCGGCACGCTACGGCCCGCCCGGCTTCGTCGCGACGCCGTCGAACATGTAGCCGAACGCGCGCGGGCCCTTCAGGTAGAAGTTATCCAGCCGGGTCAGCTCCAGCCCGGCGTCCGCCACCAGCCGGCCGATCGGCCGGTCGATGTGGCAGCCGCCGAAGACGCGGCGCTGGAGCGGGGTGAGCCGGTGCTGCCACCGGGCCACCGCCTCATCTGGTGACAGGCCATGCTCCATGAAGTGAAAAGCGCCCCCGGGACGAAGGACGCGGCGGATCTCGGCCAGCGCCCGGTCCACGGCGGGGATGGTGCACAGCGTCAAGATGCTGACCACGTGGTCGACGCTCGCGTCCGCCAGCGGCAGCGCCTGGGCGTCGGCGCCGATGTACTCGACCGGCACCGTGCTCGTCGCCACTCGTTCCGCCGCCAGCTTGCGCGCCACGGCCGAAGGATCGACCGCTCGCACGCGCGTGACGGCGGCCGGGTAGTAGGGCATGTTCAGCCCCGACCCGAAGCCGACCTCAAGGACCTCGCCGCTGAGCCCGGCGGTGACCCGGGCTCGCAACCGTGCCGCCTCCTGGCCGCGCAGGACACGATCCGTCAGACGAGGAAGGATCTGCTCCTCGTAAAACCCCATTTCACCAGTCTGGGACGGCCCGCCGGCCGCATCAACAATCCGGATCAGGAATCCGGTGGCACCACCTGGCGCGCTAGATCCAGGTGAGGCGTTGCAGGAGCACGGCTTGCTCGGCTGGGTTGGTGGTCAGCTCGAGGGCGCGACGATCCGCGGCGTGGGCCTGGTCGGGATGGCCCAGCTCGCGCAGCAGCTCGGCGCGGCTCGCGTGATACAGGTGGTATTCACCGAGGCTGTCGGCGAGGTCATCCAGCTCGGCCATCGCGGCCCGCGCCCCCGTGGCGTAGCGGACCGCGATGGCCCGATGCAGCCGGGTGACCGGAGACGGCGCCAGGTGCAGCAGCATGTCGTACAGCAGCACGATCTGCTCCCAGTCGGTGTCACCGAAGCGCTCGGCCTCGGCGTGGCAGGCCACGATCGCGGCCTGCAGCTGGTAGGGGCCGGGGCGTTGCCGCCGGGCGGCGCGGGTGAGCAGCCGGACCGCGTCCGCGATCGCCTCCCGGTCCCATAGTGACCTGTCCTGGTCCCGCAGCAGCACGAGCCCGCCGTCGGGGCCGAAGCGGGCGGCCGCACGGGCGCGATGCAGCCGGATCAGCGCGAGCAGTCCGGCCACCTCCGGCTCGGCCGGCATGAGCTGGTGGAGCAGGCCGGCCAGCCACTCCGCGTCCTCGGCCAGGTCGCGCGAGGCGGGCGGACCGGCGGTGGCGAGGTAGCCCTCGTTGAACAGCAGGTAGATCACCGTCAGCACCTCGGTCAGCCGCGCGGCCAGCTCGTCGTCGCCGGGCACCCGGTACGGGATTCCCGCGTCGGTGATCTTCCGCTTGGCCCGGGTGATCCGCCGGGCGATGGTCGTCTCGTGCACCAGGAACGCGCGGGCGATCTGGCTGGTGGTCAGGCCGCACACGACCCGCAGGGTGAGCGCGATCTGAGCTTCCCGTGGCAGCGCCGGGTGGCAGCAGGTGAAGATCAGCCGCAACCGCTCGTCTTCGGCGGGCTGGACCGGCCACTGCAGCTGCGCCAGCTTGGCCCGGTAGTTGTCCGCGCGCCGGAACCCGTCCAGGGCCCGGCGTCTGGCCACAGTGAACAGCCACGCGTCAGGCCGCTCCGGGATCCCCTCGGCCGGCCAGTGCTGCAACGCGGCGAGCACCGCGTCCTGGACCAGGTCCTCGGCGGTCGCGAAGTCCCCCGTCACCCTCATCAGCGCGGTGGCCAGCTGGCCAGCGTGCTGCCGGACCACGCTGGCCAGCTGGTCGTGGGAGGCTTCGGTCACTCATCACTCCAGCGGGCGGATCTCGACGATCGGGCAACCGGGCCAGGTCTTGACCATGCGCAGCGCCTCGTCCAGATCGGCCACCTCGATCTCGGTGTACCCGCTCACCACCTCCTTGCCCTCGATGAACGGCCCGTCGGTGACGACCGGCTCACCGCGGTCCAGCCGCACGGTCGTCGCCGTCTCCGGTGATCGCAGCTTGTTTCCGCCCCGGATCTGGCCGGCGTGAGCGGCCATCCACTCGGTGACCCGCTGATACGCGCGGTCGCGTTCGGCCGGGCCCATGGCCTCCAGGTCGCGGGCGAACTCTTCCGTGTCGACGAACAGCAGCACGTACTTCATCTGGCGTCTCCGTTCGGATCTAGCCGTACAGCTCGGCCATCCGCCGCATCATCTCGTCGGGCGTCACGTCCTCCACATGCGACGCGACGGTCCACCCGTGCCCGAACGGATCGATGATGTGCCCGTCCCGGTCACCGTAGAACTGATCCTCCGCCGGGCGCTGCACGGTGGCTCCGAGGTCCGCGGCGTGGGCGATGACCGCGTCGACGTCCTCGACGTAGATGAACAGTGACGCGGGCGAGCCGGGCAGGCCGCCGGGCGGCGGTGCCTTGGTCCCGCGTCGCGGGTCCTCGTCCTCGACGATCACGACGGAGTCCCCGATCTGGATCTCGGCGTGGGCGATGGTCCCGCCCGGCCCGGGGAAGCGCATGCGCTCGGTCGCGCCGAACACGGCCGCGTAGAACTCGAGGGCCTTTCCGGCGCCTTGGACGGTGAGGCACGGTGTGACACGGCGATACGACTCAGGGATCGGGTTGGGCCTTTCCGGTGCTGTCATCCGGTCCTCCTTCATGGTGAAGTCCGTTGTCGCTCTACCCATTTGACGATCGGCCGGCCGCCCGATGCGACAAGATGGCCCGGTTCGTGGATTTTGGTCACCGAACGGCCTGGGTCTCCCGCCTCGGTCCCGCTCACGTCGACCATGGCAGGCGGCGCGCGCCCGGCATTGCCTCCTGGTGTTGCTGTGGTCCCGATGCACTGCCGTGACTGGTGATACGCGCCACCGCTCCGGTCCGCCCGCTAATAAAGCGTGGATGCCACATCCACGTCGTTCCAGCAGCATGGATGTGGCATCCACGTCGTTAGACCTCGTGAGGACCTGGTACGAGCGGTGCCAGAGTGGCCAAAGTCCCACTCTCGCGCCTGCACGGCTATCCGCGCGCCAACAAGCTAAGCTGCATTGCGTTCATACGACGTGAATGTGGCATCCACGCCATACGGGTTCTTAGGGCTTCCTCCCGACGCCGCCGAACGCGTCCACTGCGGCAGGCGGACCGTCTTCCGAGGCTTCGGGCCGCCATAGCGGGCACGAGACCACACCGGGTTCGACGAGTTCGAGGCCGTCGAAGAAGCTGGCGATCTCCTGGGGGGAACGCTGCACGTACGGGACCGCGCCGGTCTGGTTGTAGTCCTCCGTGGCCTGCTCGTGCTCTTCTCCGCCGATGACGCTGGTGCCGTCGTTGAGAGACAGGTAGCTCCCGGACGGCAGGGCATCCATCAGGCGGTGCGCGATCGAGCGGGCCTGGCCGGTGTCGGTGACGTGTCCTAGAACGCCGCTGAGGATCAGCGCGATGGGCTGGCCGAAATCCAGCGTCTTGGCGGCCTCTGCCATGATCTTGTCGGGCTCATCCAGGTCGGCGTGGATGTAGGCGGTGGCACCTTCCTTGGTGCTGGTCAGCAGGGCACGCGCGTGCGCCAGCACCATGGGGTCGTTGTCGACGTACACGATGCGGGCCTCGGGCGCTATCCGCTGGGCGACCTGGTGGGTGTTGTCCGCTGTCGGCAGCCCGGTCCCGACATCGAGGAACTGCCGGATGCCGGCGTCTTCGGCCAGGTAGCGGATGGTGCGGATCAGGAAGCTCCGGGAGGCGCGGGCAATGTCTCGTATGCCCGGGAACGTCGCGGCCCAGGCGTCACCGGCCGCGCGGTCGACCGCGAAGTTGTCCTTGCCGCCAAGCCAGTAATTCCAGATCCGGGCCGAATGCGGCACGGTGGTGTCGATCCCGGTAGCGGCAGTATCCAGTTCTTCCGGCCCGCCTGGGACTGCCGAACGGTCGTCGGTCATCAGGAATCCTTGAGGGGTTGTGGGTCTGCCTGTTCGGGAAGGCATTACCTTATCCGGTCCTCTTCCCGGGTTATTCCCCGGGGATAATAGCACTAGGTCTCCCGGGTGATCTCGGCGAGGAACCGGGCCGTGCGGTCAGGTGTCAGAGCCTGGGTGCTCAGCTCGTTCATGACCTCCCGGTAGTGGTCGACGTCCTCGCGGCTGTCCAGGTACAGCGCGCTGGTGAGCTGCTCGAGATACACGACATCCGGCAGTTCTGGTTCAGCGAACCGCAAGATGGTGAACGAGCCGCCTGCGGCGGCGTGCCCGCCACCGCCGAACGGGACCACCTGAATCGTGACCTGAGGCAGTCTGGCGACCTCGGCCAGGTGCTCCAGCTGGGCGCGCATCACCGCGCGGCCGCCCACCGACCGCCGCATTACGGCCTCGTCCATCACCGACCACACCTGCGGCGGCTCGGGGCCGGTGAAGATTTCCTGCCGCTTGAGCCGCAGGCTTACCCGGCGGTCGATCTCGTCGGCGGGCGCGGTCTTGTGGCCGAGCAGGGTGACGGCCCTGGCGTAAGCCTCTGTCTGGAACAGGCCGTGCACGAACTGCAGCTCGAAGGTGCGGATGACCGAGGCGGCGCCCTCAAGGCCCAGGTACTCCTCGAACCAGTCGGGCAGCAGGTCACCGTACTTGGACCACCAGCCCGGAGCGTTCGCGTACCGGATAGATGCCAGCATCCTGGCCCGCATCGGCTCATCGGTTATGCCGTACAGGGTGAGCAGGTCGGCCACGTCCCGGTCCTTGAATCCCACCCGGCCGTGCTCCATGCGGCTGATCTTGGAGCGGGACGCCCGGATCTCGTACCCCGCCTCGTCGGGCGTCACGTCGGCCGCCTCCCGCAGGCGGCGCAGCTGGGTACCGAGGATCATGCGCAGGACCGTCGGCCCTCGTAGCTCATCGACGCTGCCGGGCTGCTCGCCCGGCGGACCATCGCTCATCTCAGCTCCCGGACCGGCAGGCCAGCGCCCGTCGGCCTCCCCGCCCACGACGCCCATGGTAGCCCGCGGACAAAGCTAGCGCATGAGCCGGAAACACACGAGCAGACCAGACATTCCGGTGTGCGGTCGCCAATCGGCGCCGCGCTGGCCAAGCACCTGGCCGAGGCCAGCTTCGTCGGGCGCCCGCGCGACACCGTCGCGCGGTTCTTCGACGGCCTAGACCTGGTGGGACCCGGGGTGGTCAAGGTCACCCAGTGGCACCCGCTGCCGGAGCTGACGGCCAGCGCGCGCACCTCCCTGTGGGCAGGCTTGGCCCGCAAGCCGGGGAGTTCCGGCCGAGGCTGAGACGAAACGACCCCGATGGGGTGCTTGCCCTTCTTCCACGCTTTCTGGGCGTATGCTTATCCTTTTCTCAAATGCCGTATCTAGCGTGAGGTCATGGATCGCGGCCCTACTGGCGTCGATGACGCCGGACCGCGCACGCCCGGGGTTCGCGGATCGCGCCGTCTGCTCGCCGCCGGGCTAGCGGCCGTGGTAGTCCTGCTCGGGGTGATCGCGGTGCTCGCGATCCGGCTCTCCGGCGCGGCGCCCGGGGCGAGCGCCCAGGCCGCGACGCCAAGGCCCACCCCGACATCCACCGCGAGCCTGACCGTGCCGGGCATCTACCAGCGGCTCGCGCCGTCCGTGGTCATGGTCCGCACCAGCCACGAGCTTGGGACCGGCGTCATCGTGGCCGACAACGGCACGATCCTGACCGCGAATCATGTCATCGCTGGCGGCGGGACCATTACCGTCACGTTCGCCGACGGCACCACGGCGAACGCGACCGTCGCCGCCGCCAACCCGAAGCTGGACATCGCCGCGCTCACCCCGGCGAAGCGGCCCCAGGTCGTGGTGCCCGCCACGCTGGGCGGAGGCGCCGACGTGGGAGCGCCCGTCGTCGCCATCGGCAACCCGCTCGGCCTGACCGACAGCGTGTCCACCGGGGTGATCTCCGGTCTCGGCCGGACCGCGGACACCGACCACGGCAAGTTCTCCGGGCTCATCCAGTTCGACGCGTCGGTGAACCCGGGCAGCTCAGGCGGCCCGCTGCTCGACGCGCATGGTCGTGTCATCGGCATCGTCGTCTCGCTCGCCACCCCCGATGGCCGGGACGCGTTCGCCGGCATCGGGTTCGCGGTGCCCATCGGCACCGCTCTTGGCGGCGGTGGTGGCGGCACGGGGTCAGCGAAGGGACCGCAGATTTGAGCGAGGCAACGGCAACAGCCCAGGACGGAGAGGCCCGATGACCATGACTCCGAACGAGCGGCCGTCCCCGTCACCCGGCCAGTCCACCAACCCCCTGCAACCGGTGCTCTTCGAGGTCAAGCGCACCATCGTCGGCCAGGACGTCCTGCTGGAGCGGATGGCGATCGCCCTGCTCTCCGGCGGGCACCTGCTCGTGGAGGGCGTCCCGGGGCTGGCCAAGACGCTGTCCGTCAAGTCGCTCGCCGCGGCGGTCGGCGGGCAGTTCCAGCGCATCCAGTTCACGCCCGACCTGGTGCCGGCCGACCTGACCGGAACGCGGGTCTACCATCAGCACACCGGCGAGTTCCAGACCCAGCTCGGCCCGGTCTTCACGAACCTGCTGCTCGCCGACGAGATCAACCGCGCGCCCGCCAAGGTGCAGAGCGCCCTGCTCGAGGTGATGCAGGAACACCAGGTCACCATCGGCCGCGAGACGCACCGGGTGCCAGAGCCGTTCCTCGTCATGGCGACGCAGAACCCGATCGAGTCCGAGGGCACCTATCCGCTGCCCGAGGCGCAGGTCGACCGGTTCATGATGAAGGTCGTCGTGGGCTACCCGAGCGCCACCGAGGAACACGCGATCGTCGACCGCGCGCTGCGCCCCGCCGAACCGGTCCGCGCGATGCTCGACCCGGCCGACCTGATCGGCATGCAGGAACGGGCGCGGGAGATCTACGTGGATCCCGCCGTCGTCGACTACGCCGTGCGCCTGGTGACCGCGACCCGCGTCCCGCTCAGCGCCGGGCTCGGCGACCTGAAGCGTTACATAAGCTACGGGGCCAGCCCGCGCGCCTCGATCGCGCTGGTCACCGGCGCCCGGTCGCTCGCCTTCCTGCACGGCCGCGACTACGTGCTGCCAGACGACGCCCGCGAGCTCGCCCTCGACGTGCTGCGGCACCGCATCGTGCTGTCGTATGAGGCGCTCGCCGACGACATCACCGCCGACGCGATCATCACGAAGGTGCTCGACGCCGTGGCCGAGCCCGAGGTCGTACTGAGCGGCCGCTGACCATGCGCACCATCCCGGAACGGCTCCTGGCCCGCCTCGAATGGCGGGTCGTCCGCCGCCTCGACGGACGCCTGGCGGGCGGCTACAGGACCGCGCACCGGGGGACCGGAACCGACCTCGTCGGCCTGCGCGAATACGCCGAGGGCGACGACGCGCGGCATATCGACTGGAACGTCACCGCCCGGCTGAACGAGCCGCAGCTCCGCGTGTTCACCGAAGACCGTGAGCTCACGGTGTGGCTGGTGCTCGACCGTTCGGCCTCCATGATGGTGGGACCGCCCGGGCGCGGCAAGGACGACGTGCTCAGCGAGCTCACCCTGGTGCTGGCCCGGCTGTTCGGCCGGGGCGGGAACCGCGTCGGCGCCCTGCTCTATGACACGGGGCTCTATGACACGGGGCGGTCCGACACCGCGCCCGGCAACACGGCGGCCGTGCGTATCGTGCCGCTAGGCACCGGACGCAGGCACGCGCTGCGCATCGGCGCCGCGCTCGCCAGGACCGGCAGCCAGCCCCGTCCTGGCCGGTACGGTGCTGGCCGGTACGGTGCTGGCCGGTACGGGCGCACGACCGACCTGGCGGCGATGCTCGACGCGGTCGCCAAGCTCGCCAGGCGGCGCGCCCTGATCGTGGTCATCTCCGACTTCATCGGCGACGGCGACTGGGGGCGGTCGCTGCTGCGCCTGGTGCCACGCCACGAGGTCGTCGCCCTGCGCGTCCTCGACGCTGCCGACGACGAGCTACCCGACGTCGGTCTCGTCGTCGTCGAAGACGCCGAGACCGGGGAGCAACTCGTCATCGACTCCGGCGACCCGCTGCTGCGCGCCCGGCTCCGCGCCGAGGTCGAGGGGCGCGACGCCCGCCTGGCCGCCGGGATGCGCCGGGCCGGGGTGCCCATCCACCGCATCGGCACGGACGCCGACCTGGCCACGGCGCTCGTCGAGGTCGTCGCGAGCACTCAGCGCAGCCGCGCATGAGCCTCGCCGACCCCATCCTCCTGGCCGTGGGCCTGCTGGTGGCCGCGGGCCTGGCGTGGGCCGCGGTCGCCGCCGGGCGACGGCGGGCCGCGGCCCTCGCCTCGGCCGGGGTCGCGACGGGTGGCCGCGGGCGCGGCCGGCTTGGGGGCGTGTGGTTCACGATCGCCGGCGTCGCCGTGCTCGCGATCGCCGTCGCCGGCCCGGCGGCGTCCGTCCCGGTGTCCCGGGCCTCCGGCACCGTCATCCTCGCCATGGACGTCTCGGGCAGCATGGCCGCCACCGACGTGGCGCCCAGCCGTCTTGGCGCGGCGCAACGGGCGGCGCTGTCGTTCATCGACGCCCAGCCGAGCAGCGTGGACATCGGCATCGTCGCGTTCCACCTGGGCGGGCTCGAGGCGGCGCTGCCGACCGCCGATCACGCGCCCGCCGCGGCCGCGATCCGCCGGCTGACGGCCGGCGGCGGCACGTCACTCGGCGACGCCATCCTCGCCTCGCTGTCCGCGATCACGCACAAGACGGTTACCGTCGGCCGCGACGGCCGCCTGCCCAACATCGGCTACTGGCCCTCGGCCACGATCGTGCTGTTCTCCGACGGGCAGGACGAAACCGGGGCCACCAGCGGCGGCACCGGCACCGATGCCGGCACCGACGCGGCCGCCTCGGTGGCCGAGAAGGCGGGCGTACACATCGACACCGTCGGGCTCGGTACCCGCGCCGGCACCACCGTCGCCGTCGACGGCTACCACCTGTTCACCGCGCTCAACGAGGCCGCCCTCGCATCGATCTCCCGGGCCACCGGCGGCACGTACCATCCGGCGTCGGACGCCAGCGAGCTCGACGGGATCGCCTCGTCCATCAACCTGAGGCTCACGGTCACCAACGAGCCGTTTCCGCTGGCCGGCGCGTTCATCGCCCTGGCCCTCGCGCTGCTCGCCGCGGGTGCCGTGCTCACCGTGACCCGTTCGGGCCGGGTGGTCTGAATGTCCTTTTCCTGGCCGTGGGCGCTGCTCGCGCTCCTCGTCATTCCGCTGGTGTTCGCGACCTGGTGGCTGACCCGGCTCAGGCGCAGGCGCGCCGTGGTCCGGGTGACCTCGATCGCGCTCGTCCGGACCGCCATGCCGGGCCGCTCGCGCTGGCGGCGGCGCATCCCCGTCGCGCTGCTGACGCTTGGTCTTGCCGTGCTCGCGGTCGGTGCCGCGCGCCCGCAGGCGACCGTGCCCGTCCCGTCGTCGTCCGCGACGATCATGCTCGCCCTGGACGTCTCGGGCTCCATGTGCTCCACGGACGTACAGCCGAACCGGATCACCGCCGCCGAGCAAGCGGCCGCCGCTTTCATCAAGTCCCAGGCGGGCGGCCCGCGCATCGGCCTGGTCGCCTTCGCGCGCACAGCCGTCGTCCTCGTCCCGCCCACCGTGGACACCGAGCAGCTGATCAGCGGGCTCGGCGGCCTCACCACCTCGTTCGGCACCGCCATCGGCGAGGGCATTCTGACCTCGCTCGACGCCATCGCCCAGGTCGACCCGTCGGTCCCGCCGACCGGCGCGACCGCCTCCCGCGACCGCCGCGTCGGCTACGCCGACGACGTGATCGTCGTGCTCACCGACGGCTCGAACAACCGGGGGGTCGATCCGCAGGTCGCGGCCAAGGAGGCCGCGAACCGGGGCGTCCGCGTCTTCACGATCGGCTACGGCACCGATAACCCCGCCCCGCTCGCGTGCGGCGCCGGACAGTTCGGCGGGTTCAGCGGCACGGGCTCCGGGTTCGGCGGCACGGGCTCCGGGTTCGGCGGCCAGGTCGGCGGGGCAGGCAACCCGTTCGACGCCGACTTTGAAGCGCTCACGCAGATCTCCAGGACCACCGGCGGCATGTTCTACCGCGCGCAAGATGCCGGCCAGCTCGCCACGGCGCTCGCCAAGCTGCCCGCCGCCTTCACGATCGTCCGCAAGCACATCGACATCGCCTCCTGGTTCGCCGCGGCCGGCGGCCTGCTCGTCGCCGCGGCGGTAGTGCTCTCGCTGTGGTGGAACCGCACGCGGCGCCCGCCCGCCCCCGCGAAGACCGCCGATCACTGACCCCAGCGCAGTACCGGTCCAACCGTGCCCGGCGGGTGCTCGGTGACCGTGCGGGGGCGCCGCGCGGGCGCGCTTCATAAGTGAAAACGGACATTAGTAGCTTTGGTACCGTCCGTACCAGATCGTAAGGCGTGGATGCCACATCCACGTCGTATGAACAACATGGCTGGGACATCCACGCCCTGTCAGCCGGGCGGACCGGAACGGCGGGCACGTATCACCAGTCACGGCAGCTTGCCAGAAGCGCAACAACACCAGGAGCCAGGGCCGGGGCGCGCCTCGCCTGCGCCCACGCCGATCGTGCAGGTCACGTGTGGCGCCGGGCACGGCCCAGTCGGACGCTCTGCGCCTGGACTGGGCAGGCTTAGGGCTCATACCGCCCGGGACGTCACGGGCCTAGAAGTTCGTAGTGCACAAGCCGCCGGCGCCGCGCCCGCTGAAGCAGCCGAGCCAGCGAGTGGCGCCGGACCGGGTACTTGCGTGCCAGTAGCTCGGCGACCCAGCCGGCCTCCTGGCCGGCCAGCGGCCGGGCCGCCGCGTCGAGCGGCGCCCCGTAGCTCACCAGGCCCAGCGCACCGCATGGCGTCACCTGTACCCCGTCGGTATGCCGGAGACGCTTGACCGTGCCCGATCGGCTCCAGACCCGGAAGTAGGCCCGGTCGCCGCGACGATCCCCTGCACGGGGGCGGACACCGGAGTGTCCGTCGGCCTGAACGTGGTGAGCAGCAGGTTCCTGGCCTTCGCCAGGGGAGCGAAGTAACTGCCGTCGTTGGTTTCCTCGCGGTAACCGCGATCGGTTGCGGACGGGCGGCCGGAGGAGTCTCCGGATACGTCGCGCTTCTCCTCGATAGCCAGGCCCGTCAACGTCACCCTGATCGGGCCGTCGCCGCCCCGAATCCCGATCACGGCCTCGGGCGTCCGTCGTGCCCGGCCTGCTGGCTGCCCATGGCGGTCGGCTGCATCGGTCATGGGGCTGGCGTCATCCTTCGTCTCGGCGGCTGGCTCTCTTCCACCATCGCCGTCGCGGGTGGAACTACGGCGCAGCGCTGATGGAGACGGGATGGACGTGGCCCGGACGAGCGGATCCAACCCCGGCTACTCCCGCTGATGGAGGCCTTCGGCGAGTTCGTCCCGCGCGTGTTCGTAGGTGATGGTCCGATAGGGACGGTTCTTGCTGAAGGTCAGCGCCCGGGCCCAGTTGAAAACGGCGGCTACCCGGTTGCCCCAGCCGACCAGGTAGAGCACGTGAACGAGTCCCCACATCGTGTAGCCGATCACGCCCGTGAACTTCATCCCGAACGCGTCGGCGACCGCGGACAGGTGACCGATGGTGGCCATGCTGCCCTTGTCCCGGTACGCGAAGGGGGCCGTTCCGGTCTGGCCGGCCAGCCGGGCGCGGATCAGCCTTCCCACGTAGGTACCCTCCTGGATGGCGGGCTGGGCCACCCCCGGCAGGTCGTTCAGCCGGACCATGTCCCCGATGGCGAAGACCTCCGGGTGACCCGGCAGGCTGCAATCCGGCAGCACGGCCACCCGGCCCGGCCGGTCCGTGCCGGCACCGGTCGCCGCGGCCAGGATGGCGGCCAGCGGGGAGGCCTGTACCCCGGCCGCCCAGATTCTTGTCCGGGCCGGAATGCGCCTGTCCCCGTCTGGGCCCGTGACCGTGACGCTGCCGGAGTCCATGTCTCGCGCCATGGTGTTCAGCCATACCTCGACGCCGATCTTCTCCAGCCGCCGCTGCGTGTAGCGCTGCAGCTTGGGCGCGAACGCGGCGAGTACCTGCGGCCCCGCCTCGATCAGCAGGATCTTCGCTTCGGTCGTGGTCACCGACTTGTGCTCGCGCGGCAGCGTCTCGTGCGCGAGCTCGGCGATCTGGCCGGCCACTTCGACTCCGGTCGGTCCGGCTCCTATCACCGCGAAGGTCAGGTACGCCGCTCGTTCGGCCGGGTCGGTGGTCAGTTCGGCCATCTCGAAGGCGCCGAGGATATGGCTGCGGAGATGACCGGCGTCCGCCAGCGTCTTCAGGCCGGGCGCGAGCACCGGCCAGTCGTCATGCCCGAAGTAGGCGTCCGTGCACCCGGCCGCGACGACCAGGCTGTCGTACGGCAACATCAGCTTCCGTCCGTCGGGGGCCACGGCGTGTACGACCCGGCCGTCCAGGTCCAGGTGCTGCACGTCGGCCAGCAGCACGCGCGCGTTGGCCTGCTTCCTGACCACGCTGCGCAGCGCCGGCGCGATGAGGCCATCGGGCAGGATCCCGGTGGCGACCTGGTACAGCAGCGGCTGGAACAGGTGGTGGTTGGTCCGGTCCACGATCGTGATGTCGACATCGGCACGGGCTAGGGCACGCGTCGCCCTGATCCCGCCGAACCCGCCGCCGACGACCACCAGCCGGTGACGTCCGTCGCTCATGAGGACAGCATGTCAGGGCACCAGGCCGACCCGCCCGTGACCATCAGTCTCTCGGCAGCGTGCGGAGAAGGTCGAAGCGGGCCAGCGGGCCTTCTTCGTCATGCGGCGGCGGCGATGGCGACGATCCCGGTCGCCACCACGAGCAGGCCCACCAGCAGCGGCCACACGAAGCGCAGCCACTTGTCGTAGCTCACCTTGGCGATCGCCAATCCGCCCACGAGCACGACGCTGGTCGGCGCCCACATCAGGGTCAGGC
>Ga0318496_10000509_pt1 | contig 13686 bp, 10 predicted proteins | sample GRESIP109b1f22_FD_203296 | JGI IMG/M metagenome (GOLD analysis project Ga0318496, IMG submission 203296) | Tropical soil microbial communities from Luquillo Experimental Forest, Puerto Rico - GRE.SIPMG.109b1f22 | ecosystem: Environmental > Terrestrial > Soil > Tropical forest > Bulk soil... | reverse complement strand
GTCGTGGTGCGGCATGTCAGTCACCATGAGGTGAGCCACGACCAGGCAAACGTGACCGGCACCTCGGCCCGGGCCGTCGACTCCGAACCCCTGGGCCGACGCCGCAGCGGTGGCGTCTGGAGGCGTCGGGCGTCCCGCCGGATCGCTGCCCCGGTGACCGCAGTTGCCGGCAAGGTCGTGGCCGTGCCGGCAGGCAGTGCCGCGGCCGGGAGCACACCAACGTCGGCACGGATAAGTGGCATAGCCACCGAGGCGGGTTGCAGGGCTTTCCCGGTCAGCCGCTAACAGGCCAGGTGTGCACTGGCAGCCCGGTATCCGCGCATCTGAGGTAGCAGTCGAACATGACGGCTAGCGCTCGGTCCCGGTCATGACGCCGCTCGGCGGCGGCCAGCGTGGCGCGCTGCCAGGCCGCGCCGGTCTGACCCGAGGCCGCCCGGGCGGAGATCACTGCGAGCAGCCCGTCCGCCTCTGCTGCTGCCACGCCCGCCTGGAGCAGGCCCTGCCGTGCCGGCGGCACCAACTCGGCCACGAGCTTGGCAGCCGGAAGCGTCCGCATCTGATCTCGGTGCCCGGCTGGCCAGCTCAGCTGGGCGGACAGGCCTTGCTGGGCGGCGCGGTAGAAACCATGGTCGGCACGCTCGAACGGCAGCGCGTAGGTCCACTGCTGGTCCTGCCCCGCCAGCCACAATGACAGCCCGATCAAGAAGGCGGCGTTGGCCAGCATGTCGATGACGGTGGGGCCAGCGGGCAGGGCCCGCATCTCGATCCGCAGATGCCCTCCTGACGCGGGGTCGTAGATGGCCCGGTTCCAGCGCCACACGGTGCCGTGGTGCAGCCTGAGCTCGTCCAGCGGCGGGACCTGCCACCCGGAGCTGGCGGCCGGCGGGCCCGGGCCGCTGAGCACCGGCAGCAGCGGCTGGTACAGCCGGACGCTCTCGGTGAACAGCTCCAGCGCCCCGCCCCGCAGCCACCCGGTCCCCAGCGCCGTGCGGGCCAGCCGACGGCGCGGGCCGTGGGCCTGGCGATCGTCTACGGACTGCTTGAACAGGGCGATTCTGGTTTCCTCCCAGAGCCGGTGACCCAGGAAGGTGGGCGAGTTGCCGGACACCGCCAGCACGGGTGCGGTGGCCAGCTGGACCGCGTTGTAGGTGCGCGTGAAGTCGGCCGGATTGACCCGAAGATGCACTTGGAACGAGGTGTTCGCCCCCTCCAGCGCGACATCTTCGGACGCCAGCTCGAGCGGGTCCTCACCGGCGATCCGGATACGGAACGGGTCCTGGCGCAGCCGCCGCAAGCCGCTGCTCAGCGCCCGGTACCGCGGCACATCCGTCATGACGCCTGGACCGAGGTCGGCCCGCGTCAGGGTAGGCAAAATGCCAATGAGCGCAAGCCGGCCCGCGTGGTCTCTGGCGGTATGGGCCACGTGATCAAGCAGGACGTTCAGCTCGCCCCCGAGCGTGGCGAACGGCCGGCCAGCCAGCGGGGCGGGCGAGGCGTTGAGTTCCAGGTTGAACCGGTCCAGCTCGACGGTGATCCGCGGATCGGCCGCGGCGGCGCGGATGGCCTGGTTGTACCGCAGCGGCCGGGCCGCGCCGTTGACGAGGAACAGTTCAAGCTCGGCACCGACAGTAGCCGGGCCGACGCCGAAACCCGGCCGGTCAAGCAGCTGGCCGAGTACGGACAGGCATTCCTCGAGCCGCTCGGCGAAGTGGGAGTAATCGCTCTCGTCGAACTCTTCTTCGCCTATGTCCGTTCCCATGGCCGGACCTCACCGTCATCGGGAGAGACTACGGCCCGGAGCGCTGGGTGCGCCGCGCCGATTCGAAGGGCCCGCCGGGTGCGCAGATCCGCCGGCCGGTCAGCGCCGCGGGCAGGATGCGCACGTAGTGCGCCTTGGCGCCCGGTGCCCACGGGTGCAGCGGCAGCTTGCGCAGGCGCGCGAGCTCTGCCGGGCCGGTGACCTCTACGGCCTCACCGCGGATCACCACGCTCCAGCCGGTGCGGGTGGCAGCGTCGGTCCCGTCGATCTCGAACGCGACCCGGCTGCCCCTGATCGCAGCGTCTAGCTTCGTTCCCTCGTCGGCACGCAGCACCACCATGTGGCGGTCGAGGACGAAGTTGACAGGAAACAGGATTGGCCCGCGGTCGTCCACGACGGCCACCCGGCCCAGATGCTCCCGGGCCAGCAGCTCGAAGCATTCGGACTTCGACAGCTCCTGCCAGCGAACCTGGCGCCCCGGCCCGTCACCCATGGCTACTTCCAAGGTGTGCACCGCCGCTTGGGAACAGGACGCTGGCGGGCGGGCGCCGGACGCTGACCGCGGTCTGGATGACCGGCCCGAGGCGGAGCAGCAGCTGCGGGTAGCTGCCATCACCCAGCCGGGTGCGGATGGATGCGCGCAGCCAGGCGAGCTCAAGCGGCTGGCTGTGCAGTGCCGCCGCCACCCCGCATACGGCGCTGGTGAGCAGGACCCGTTGCAGCGCCTGCCCGGCATTCACCCAGTCCACCGGGCGGTCACCGGTAGTCGTCAGCAGGCAGACGACACCGGCCGACCAGACGCCCGCCAGGCTAAACCTGGGGAGGCCCCAGCCGCGGCCATTGGCGAAGCCGCGGCTGGGGAAGTGCGGGCAGGTGCGCTCAGGACGCGCCGGGTAGGCGGTATGGGGTACCCCGTCCCGCCGGGTGCTGCCCGGCGGGGACACCCTGCTCGCCAGCTCCCGAACGTACGCACTGTCGAGCCGCAGCGCGCGCTCAGCCGTCTCGACGGCCGCGGCGAGCACCGCCCGGTCCCCCTCGCCTGTCACGATGCGCAACCTTGCGCCTTCCCCCGCGGCGCCCTCTCGCAGCGCGGCAAGCAGCCCCGGCGCAAGCGGCAGCGGGTCGAAGCCGCCGCGGTGCGTTCGCCGCCGCAGCACCTGGTCAAAGAGCCGCCGTTCATACTCGGTGGGAGCAGCTCGCCGCTGCCAGCTCACCCGCGCGACCAGCAACGGCTGGCCCGGATCGGGCAAAACGCAAGCCTCGGGAATGTAGCCAAGTGACCGCAGGGCGAGCCGGGCAGTGAACAGCGCGGCGCCGCAGCTGATCGTCATCTCGCGGCCGCCGGGATCGGCCACCATCAGCTGTCGGCCGGCGTCGGCGTGCAGGCTGATCTCCGGCCCGTCAGCAGTGAACCACCAGGGCTGGGTGTTATGGACCGAAGGAGCCCGCACCGCCGCCCCTACGACGTACGTCGCCACCTTCTCCGTGCTAACCAGCTCCCGCCCGGCTGGCCGTTCAGCGGGCAACGAGAGAATGTCCATGGCTCCTCCCCGATCGCAGCGGGAGGCATCTGCCAATGCCACCAGCTGGCCCCCTGGCCGAGGTCAGAGTACAGGTGCGGAGGTCCGCCTTCAGCGGGACCTTCGTCGGCGACCGGCAACTAGCGGTGACCCTGCAGGATACTCCTGGCCACGCCCAGGTGCCCGATCAGTCCGCACGCTCACCGGTGCCATTGCCATCATCTGGAGGCCAGAAGCTGGTCGAGTACTGGACCTGCATGGTGGAGGGTCATCCTATGCAGGAAATCGACGTCTTCCGGCTCGACTCCTGAGGCCGGATGACCGACCAGACGGTACTGATTCTGCCCCTGGCCGGTGGTCACCCTGCCCCGCGACAGGGCCATGGCCAGCCAGCTCCCCTTCCTCACAGCCAGCTAGCTACTGTGTCGTCTCGGTCAACGGGCCGCCTGTGCTGAGTCACTCTATCGCGTGTGTTGCACGGGTCGCTCCGGTGACCAGCCGTTCGAGCGCTCCGATGATGAACGGCCGGAGGTCGGCGGCCTGGATCACGTGGTCCACAGACCCCACCTCCAGCGCCCGCCGGATGTCCTGAACACTGTCAAGGCACAGTGCTCCGCTATGCTCGCAGTCCCGGCGCGTACCAGGCCCAGGCGCAGGTGGCGATAGCGCCGAGCGCAGAGCGTGACGTAGCGGCGGAACGGGTTCCGTCGTACTAACTACGCCGACAGGCCAAAGGTCCTACGCGCAGGGACGTTGGTCCGTGGCACCTGCTTCCTTGGCGGGGTGGACTTACCAGTGACGAGAGGGCCCCATGCAGACGCGGAGCAACGGATCAGATCCGCGCACCGCGCAATCGAGATCCGCGAGAAGCGGAGACGGGCCCTCTCGCCGAATCCTGCCCGAACTTCCTCGCGCACCAGCCGCCTCCGAGCGTGAACGACGCGTCGGCTGCATGCGCCTTCGGCCCATGGACACGCCGAACGCCCAGGCCTGGGTAGCCAGCATCATGAACCGCATGGGAGCCCGAGTCCCGCACGGATCGACCATTCCGGTGCGGCGCGGACGGCCAGCCAGCCACCCCACCGATCCGCCCCGAACGGCGGCATTGTGCGTCTGAGTGTGCTTGCTCTTGATGGCTGGACGCGATTCCTGGAAGACAGTCGCCGGGTCAGTGGGCGACGGCTGTGTTCTGGGGCTGGCGGTCGGGCGCCGGTGGCGCGGTACCGCGCCCACTGTCGGGGCCGGGGGTCCGGCCGGCCCAGGCGGCGCATTCGTCGATCGCCCTGGTGAGCAGGTCGTACAGCATCTGGTCCGGCTGCGGGATGCACGCCTGCGCGATCCCCTTCACTGCGGCATGCACAGTGGCGGGCGCGGAGTGCCTGCGGAAGGTCTCCGGTGAGGCCGTCTTGCCGCCGGTGAAGCCGCGGGCCCACCGGGCGGCCAGCGGAACCTGCGCCAGCACGGCCCTGCTCTGTGCGTCCAGCCAGCCAGCCGGCCGCCCGTCCAGGGCCGCCAGCACGCGCTCGCACGCCAGCACCGACACCGCCATGACCTTCTGCTGCTCGGCCGCCACGACCGGCAGCGCCGTCTGCGCGCACACCAGCGCGATCCGCGCATCGATATGCAGATCCTCGCCGGCCAGCCCGATCACCGACGGGACCAGCCCCGCCAGCTGGGCCCGGCCGGCGTCGGAGGTGTAGTCGTTGACATCGCGGGCGAGCGCGGCCAGCAGCGGATGCGTGCAGGCCGGGTCGTCACTCCATCGCTCTCCCGCCAGATACGATGCCAGCTCCATGAAACACGCGCCCTGGCGCGGACCGCGATGGTTGCCCCACGACAGAACCGGGACCAGCTCAGGCACCGGAGTCTGGTTACCGGGCACGGCCACCTCCACAGCGCCGACAGACCTGCTATGACCAGTTTGCGCCCCTTCGATACCCGCCAGCACCCGGCCCTAGCCCGGTGGGCGCTCCCCCCCGGTACCCCTGTGACGGCAGGTGAGCTGAATGGCCACGCCGCTGGCCACCTGCCGCCACGCGCGGACAACGTCGCTGATCGTGACTGCCTGCGGCCACCGATCCCCTGCCAGCAGACCCAACCCGCCGACCGGGCGGTCCGGCCAGCCCACCGACGACCGGTCGCGCATCGTGAACAAGGCCACCCGGCGGCACACCCCGATCGATGCTCCTACGCATTGTCAAGGCCTTCCTACGCGGAAATTCGGCGGGTTTGCTGTCTGCTGAGGGGCGGACAAGACAGGGAAGGGCCGCTCCTGACGGAGGGCAGGCTCTTATCAGGTCACGGGATTCAGCAGCGTGCCGGAAGGGGAGCCCGGGGCGGCCGGCGGATCGATCGCAGGCCAGCACCGGTGGCGGCAGCCGATTAGCGGGCCAGGCCGCCCCGGGGAGCTAGAGGTATCAGCCGCCGCCGCGCAGGTGATGGTAGACCTCGCGGGCGACGTACCGCTTCAGGCAGCGGATGATCTCCTTCTTGGACAGGCCTTCCTTGGTGCGCCGGTCGACGTAGGCGCGGGTGGCGGGGTGGGCGCTCATCCGGGTGATGACGATCCGCCACAGGGCGTGGTTAGCCTCGCGGTTCCCGCCAGGGTTAAGGCGATGCCGCCGGACCTTGCCTGAGGAGGCCGGGATCGGGGCGGTGCCGCACAGGTGCGCCCAGGCGGCCTCGCTGCGCAGCCGCTCCGGGTGATCCCCGGCCGCGACGAGCAGCAGGGCCGCGGTGTCGGGGCCGACGCCGTAGAGGCTGAGCAGGCCGGGCGCGCGGGCGGTGACGAGCGGGACGATGAGCTCGTCCAGCCGCTCGAGCTGGCCGTCGAGGAACTCCGCACGCCGGCCCAGCTCCCGCAGCGCGACGCGGACCGCGTGCCCGGCGGCGTCGCCGGGGCGGGGCCGCAGGGCCGCGATCCCCTCGGCCAGGGCGGCCGCACAGTGCCCGGCGAACCGGGCCCGCAGCTCATCAGGGCCGGTCAGGATCAGGGAACGGGCCTGGTTGATCACCTGGGTCCGCTCGTTGCGGGTACTGCGCCTGGCGACCATCAGCGACCGGATCGCCTCCACCGCGCCATCGCGGCCCTTAGGTGCCCCCGATGCCCGCCCGGACTGCACGGCACGGGCGGCGCTGACCGCATCCAGCGGATCGGACTTGCCCGCCCGGCGGCGGTCCTGCCGGTCGGCCCGGTCCACCTCCACCACCCGGATGCCGGCCGCGGCCAGGTGCCGGGCCAGGCCTGCGCCGTAACTGCCGGCGCCCTCGACGCCGACCATGGCGACGGTCCCGAACCCGCCCAGCCAGCTGAGCAGACCGGCGTACCCGGCCGCAGTGGCCGGGAACTCCCGCACGCCCAGCAGTCCCCCGAGGGGATCCGGCGCGACGGCGACATGGGTATCTGCGTGGGTGTCCACGCCGCCGGTGATGACGCATGCGTCTTCTACGATTGTCATTGCCGTCCCTTTTCTGTGGTTGAGGGATGGCACCGCACCCGCTGGCCGCCGACCTGTGAAACCCCGGCCTCTGGCACAGGCCAGGCAGATCGGACCGGCAGCGCCGGTGGGTGCCTGAAACGACCGGGACCCAGCCGACGGGCCGGTATCAAGACAACCAGGCGGCAGGCCGGATAGCAGATCAGACCGGGTCCCGGCGCCGACCCTACGCCCGTAGCCACCCAAAACCACGGAAGCAGGGCCGAAGCTCTATCCACATCCTCCCTGCCGATTACGAGCGGCTCTGTTACGGATGCAGTACCCAGCGCTGGGCGCGCAGATCGCCCGTGATATGGCGAGGCCTTTGCGCAACGCCTGACGTTCAGCCGGTGTCTTGTGGTCGCCTCGTCGATGCCGGCCGGCCGGGGTTGGCGGCTCCGGTCACGGGGGCAACGGTCGTGGGCCGCCGGGCCAGCGGTGGAGGCCGCCGGGTCAGGACATCTGTTATAGGCAGCCCGGATGTCAGGCCCGAGGAGGTGAGCCGCGGCCAGGCAGGTGACGCGCGCGTGCTGAGGTGCCCGTGCCCTCGTCATGGTCGAGCGGGTTCAAGTCGCTGGCTTGACCGAAGACGACGAGCACGTCGCCGGCCTGTAGCTGCAGTTCGCGGGCGGGGTTGGCGACCAGCTGCCCGTTGGGGTGGCGGATCAGCAACGGCACTGCCGGTCCGCGCAGGTCCTGCAGGCTGCGGCCCGCCAGCGGGGATCCTTCGGTGATCGCCAGTTCCTCCAGTCGCAGGCCGGGCTGGCCGGCGCCGGCGAGATCGAAGAACTCCACCACGTGGGGCCGCAGGGCCAGATTGGCCATCCGTGTTCCGCTTGTCGCGTATGGCGAGACGACGTGGGTGGCGCCGGCCCGGTGCAACCGGTCAGCCGACTGCTGCCGCGCGGCCCGGGCCACGATGAGCAGGCCGGGACTGAGCGAGCGGGCGACGATGGTGATGAAGACGTTCTCGGCGTCAGAGTCCACCGCGCAGATCAGCCCCCGTGCCCGGTCGATCCCTGCCCTGCGCAGCACCGCCTCGTCCGACGCGTCGCCGATCAGGTAGCATCGTCCGTCTCGTTCCAGGTCCGGTTCCAGTTCGGCCTTGCTGTCCACCACGACGAACGGCACGCCCTCGGTTTCCAGCTCCTGGGCGATGGCCCGGCCGACCCGGCCGTAGGCGCAGACGATGAAGTGCCCGCGCAGGTCATCAAGGCGCCGACGCATCCGACGGCTCCGCGAGAACAAACCCACCCGGCCTTCCACGATCGCGGTCGCGGCCAGGCCCAAGATGGCGACGAACAGGCCGACGCCGAGCAAGGCTAGCCCTGCGCTGAACACCAGCGCGCCGGTGGACAGGTGAGTGTCGGATGCGAACCCGACCGTGGTCAGCGTGAGCAGCGTCATGGCCACCGCTATCCACGGCGAATAGCCAAAGCTCAGGTAGCCTACGATCCCGGCGACGACCAGCACGACCGGCCCGGTGGCGACCAGCACGCCGCGGGGCAGCCGTGACCGCGATCTCATTCACTCAGCCTCCTTACCAGCGTGCCGCCCGGAAGCGCGCTACCCGGCCGCCATGAGCCGCTGACCGCCGGTACGCTCCGCCGGGTTGCCCGCTATGCGTCACCTTGTGCTCGGGCTAGGCGCCGGCCAACCTCTTCGTGCACGGCGTCCCGCAGGCCGACCGCCGCGTGGGTGCCCGTCGGCATCTTGGCCAGCCGGTAATAATCGCCGGCATCGACGCTGTCATCGAGTTCGTCCCAGGAACAAACGCCGCGGGGAACCTGGCCGGTGTCCTGATCCTCGTTGATCATGGCCATGATCGCGTCGGCGTAGCGCTGCACGTCTTCGGCTCTCGTCATGACCTGCCTCCTTTCGCCAGCCTCAGCCAGCAAGCACCGATACCCGCTTGGAGCGCGTGCGCGCGAAGAACCAGATCTGCTGACGGCACTGCGAGGGCCCGGCGGAGGACAGCAAATCGCCCGCCGCCCGGCTTCCCTCAAAGCCGTACAGCAGGCCAGGCAAACTGCTCCGGCATGGTGCCTGAACACGGGTCAGTGTTCCGCCGGCCGGACGGCCGGCGGCAGGGAAGTTCGGCCCCATGCCCGCGGGACTTCGGTCACCGGTTGTCCTCCGCCCCTGCGGCCCGCCTCGCGGTACGGCCGCCTCATCGGTGCGGTCGGACGGCCAGCTGCTCATCCAGCATTCGCGTACATAAGGCGGATATCGCGTGTCAGGCGTTGCGCAGCAGCAACTACGGTGCGTGAGGGAGGATTGCGGCGTTACCACCACTTCGCGGCGTGACGGGCGAAGCGGCCGCGTTGGCCTGGCCGGCCAGCCAGGCGGCTAGCGCCCGGGCGGCAGCCGTCCTGGCCGCTGATGCCGCCTCCTCACAGGTCCTGGCCGGACGCGTCGCGGTGGTACTCCGGGTGCTGCCGTAGCGGCCGGGCGCCGGCGAGGTGCGTGGACTGCCGTGACTCATATCGATCAAGCAGGCGGCAGGACCAGGCCGCTTTCCAGGTCGTGAGGTGTCCGCGAGGTGACAGCGGCGGCGGCCCGGTGGCTGACAGCCATCCCGTGTGCCGGGCACGCTGGGGCAGCTGGTCATTCCGCAGACCGGGAACCGCGAGGAGACCACGATGCACCCGATGTTCAGAGAGCTGTCCATCTAGGCCGACGCCGATAACCTGCTGGCCGGGGAGGACCGGCGGCGCCGCGTGTCCCGGGCCCGGCCAGCCCGGCCGGTGCACCGCACCGCCCGCTGAACTACGAGACGTCGATCCCGGCCGGGTCCAAGGCGGGCTACATGCTGTGAGATAGCGTGGCGCGGGCAAGCGCCCGGACAAACCCGGGCGGGGGCAGGCCGCTGGTGAAGAGGGCTCGCTGGCGGTCGGCTCCGGTGCCGTCCTGGTCGAGCCGGCGCAGCAGCCCGGTGATTAGCTGGGCGTCGCCGTGGTCGCTGAGCGCAGGGTAGAGGTGGTCGATGAGGCGGGACCGGACGCTGCGCGCGTCGGCGGGCAGCCCGGTGAACGGGTCGATGCCGGGCCCGGTGAGTCCGTAGCGGGCCGCGGCGGCCAGCGCCGCGTTGACGTGCCGGGCCTGCGCCGCCGGCAGCGGCGCGGACTGGCGGGCCTCGGCCAGGGCGGTCGCGATCAGGGCGCGGGTCAGCCCGGCCAGCAGCACCGTGGTGCCGGCGTCAAGGCAGGCGTCGGCGACCCGGACCTCCACGGTGGGGTAGCGCGGGGACAGCCGGGCCAGGAGGTAGACGCCCTGCTCATCGAGCGCCGCGCCGCGCTCGATGAGGCGGCCGATAGCTGCGTCGTAGGCGGCGGCGTCCGGCCATGCCGCGGGCGGCGTGGCGGTCGGCCAGCGGGACCAGGCCGGGTACCGGCGGCTGGCCCAGGCCGTGTCGCGGCCGCCGGTGATGGGGGAGTTGACGGTGATGGCCAGCAGCGGCGCGAGCCAGGGCCGCAGCCGGGCCAGCACCTGGACGCCCAGGTCGCGGGAGGGGACCCCGACGTGCACGTGGCAGCCGCAGGCGCCGCCGGCCCCGGCCACCAGCGGGCCGAACTGCCGCGCCAGTTCCCGGTACCGCGGCTGGTCCGTCACGGCGGGCAGCCCGGGCGCGCGGTACGGCGCGATCCCCGTTGCCGCCAGCAGGCAGCCTGCCGATGCCGCGGCGTCCGCGGCCAGCCGCCGCAGCCGGGTCAGCTCGCCTGCGAGGTCGTCCAGGCTGGTGCACACCCGGGTCACGGTCTCCACCTGGAACCGCATTACCTCCGGCCGGATCCCCGGCTCGCCGTCGCGCATTCGCGCCACCTCAGGGCCGGCCAGGGCGGCGGCGCCGGTCGAGGGGTCCAGGAGCACGAATTCCTCCTCCACGCCCAGCGTGATCCCGCCCGCCGCGTGCGCCGCCCCCGGCGTGCCGCCCGCCACCGTGACGGCTGGTCCGGTACCGCGCGGCCGGGGCACCGCCGGCCACCCTGCCGGCCCGGTGGCCGGCGGCCTCATCGTGCCTGCTGCGCCGGGATCGCCGAAGACTCCCGCCGGGGCCTTCCGGGCAGCGGCCCGCCCGGGCCGATGCCGCAATATATAGTTTGCATTCGCTTGATCTAACAAATCACCCGGCGGCCCGGTCAGGGCCAGACGTCCCGACGTCCGCGGGACGATCGGCCGCGGCGGGCTGGCGCCCGGCCCGATGAGGGCCAGCGCCGGAAACCGGCCCCGGGCGACCGCCGTAAGGTCGCGCCGGGTGGCGCAAGCGGTATGACCGAGCGTCGGCAGACACGCCGATCACCCAGATCTGCGCCAGGCGCGCGTTATCCTGGCTCGTTCTGGTCGACGTGTAGGGTGGGCTGCCCGGCGAGGTCCCGACATGTTGGGCCTTTTCCTAATAAACAACCTCTGGGTTCCCCGGCGTCCTAGCTGCATCCGGCGCGCGGGATGTGGCCTGGGAACAGGGCTTCTCGGGTTTTTCTTCTCCCGATGCGGCGTGTTGATGTGTCCTCAGTGCAGTTGAAGGATTATCGTTCCTGGTGATCTTCTAGTGAGGATAGTGAAGGCATGGAACGGGGGGCGGGATGGGACTGGCAGCTGTCCGGGACCTGCGGGAGGCACGCGCGCCGGGTAGCCCGGAGGAGCTGGCCGCGTTCGGCCCTGCCCCCGCCCGCGAGCCCGCCCCCGGAACCTTACCCGGCAGGCTGGACGCAGCTGGAGCTGTCGGTCCCGGGCCAGTCCCGGCGTTTCCACGCCCGCCACTGGGCCGCCTCGGCGATCACCAGCCCGGAGCTGGAGCAGGCCAGGAGCATCGCCGCCCGCCTCGGCGAGGCCCGCGGCTGGAACCCCCGCATCCAGGCCGAGACCAGCCGGGCCCTGGCGGTCATGCTCGCCTCCTGCGTCCCCGGGGAGAAGATCCCCTGGTCAGCTCTTGCCCCGGCACTGCGGCCCCGCGACCTGAGCATCTCGCGCACCGCGGAGATCCTCGCCCTGGCCGGGCTGCTCGACGATGACCGCGTCCCGGCCCTGGACACCTGGACCGAATCAAAGCTCGCCGTGCTGGCCCCGGGCATCGCGGCCTGCGCCCGCAGCTGGGCGCACGCCCTGCGGGACGGAACCCCGCGCACCCGCCCCCGCAAGCCCGGCACCATCCGCCGTTACCTGCGCTGCATCCACCCAGTCCTGACCGGCTGGTCCGCCCGCTATGATCACCTGCGCGAGGTCACCGCGGGCGACGTCACCGCGGCCATCGGCGCGCTGCGCGGCCACCAACGTCATCAGGTCCTGGTCGCGCTGCGGTCACTGACCCGGCACTGCAAGAAGACCGGCCTGATCTTCGCCGACCCCGCCGCCCGGCTCCGCGCCGCGCGCCGGCCCGACGGGGTGATCCTCCCGCTCGGCCCCGGCCAGATCCATGCCGCCACCGAGGCCGCCGCCACCCCGGCGGCCCGGCTGGCCCTGGCCCTGGCCGCGGTCCACGCCGCCCGGCCCGAGACCATCCGCCACCTCGCCCTCGGCGACGTCGACCTGGGCAACCGGCGGATCACCCTCGCCGGGCAGTCCCGGCCGCTGGATGACCTCACCCGGGATCTCATCCTCACCTGGCTGGACCACCGGCGCGTCCGCTGGCCGCACACCGCCAGCCCCTACCTGATCATCAACAACCAGACCGCGATGAGCACCCGCCCGGTCAGCGAGAACTGGCTCACCACGGCGTTCCGCGGCCTGGACGCCACCCTCGAGCGCCTCCGCGTCGACCGGCAGCTCGACGAGGCCCTCACCTGCGGCCCCGACCCGCTCCACCTCGCCGCCGTGTTCGGCCTGGACGACACCACCGCCATCCGCTACGCCACCGCCGCCCGCCAGCTCCTGGACACCGCCGCCGAGCACGACCCCCGGGGTTGACCGCGAACCCGGGGATCAGAACCACGCACAGGCCGCAAACACCCCTGAGTTCCCGCCGGCGATCCTTCAGTCCGGCTGAACTCCGGGCAAAGGGGCAGCCTCCCTCCGAACCCGGCGTGCCCGTTTCCGGGCACCGGGCTCTCCGGTCGATTTATGCCGCGTGCGTGACGGGGTTCGCGTGGATGTAGTCATGGCATGCCGCGCAGACGATGAGCGTTTTGCGCCGCATCTTGGCCATGAGGGCTGCCCACGCGGGCTGGCCCGGCCCGGTTCTGCCGAGCTGGCTGAGCGCGGCGACCTGGTGGACTTCCACCGTGGTGCCGTGCTCGCACAGCTCGCACCCCCGCTTGCAGAGCCGGTGAACCAGTTCCTTGCGGGGGTAGCTGGTCCGGGCCGGTGCGGGGTCATGGATGACCGCGCGCCTGTCTTGCCTGAGGGGGATCCCGCCGAACCGTGCTACCAGATCCTTCTTGCCCTCCCGCTGCAGCCTGGCTTCGAAGCAGGTCCTGGGGCCGTGGCCGGTGATAACCTTCGCCTTGTAGCGGGCGGCCATCTTGGCCACGGAGGACTTGTGCCTGGCGGCCAGGGTCTTCAGCATCGACGTCTCGGCGTACCAGCACAGCCGGGTCAGCCGCCAGACGTCCTGGGCGAGCAGGTAGTAGTTCACGATGCCCCGGTATTCGGCTGCGTAGATCCGGACGATGTCATAGGCGTCCAGGTTCTGCAGCCGGGACCGGTGCCAGGGTTTACCCCGGCGCCGGCAGGGGGCGGTCTTGGCCTTGATCACATCCGGCGGCACGCGCAGCGCGATCGCCCCGTTGGCCGACCGGCGGCCTCGGGTGATCTTGGTGTCGCAGTGCTGGACGATGATGTGGTAGCCGAGGAACCGCGCCGGCTGGATGCGGGCGTGGCTGATCAGGGTCTTGTCCTGGTTCAGTTCCAGCCTGAGGGTCTCCCGGAGGAACCGGGTCAGCTCGGCCTTGATCTGCTCGGCTTCGGCCTTCGGCCCGGTAAATCCCAGGATGTG
>Ga0318496_10000508_pt1 | contig 13703 bp, 13 predicted proteins | sample GRESIP109b1f22_FD_203296 | JGI IMG/M metagenome (GOLD analysis project Ga0318496, IMG submission 203296) | Tropical soil microbial communities from Luquillo Experimental Forest, Puerto Rico - GRE.SIPMG.109b1f22 | ecosystem: Environmental > Terrestrial > Soil > Tropical forest > Bulk soil... | reverse complement strand
CTTCGTCACCGGGCCGTGGCCCCGCTGGCCTGCGCGACCCCCGAACCCCTGGGTCGCTGGCCGCGGGAGCGGGTCAGGGCGTGGGGTTGGGAACACCCGGTGGCGGTGACTGGACCAGGAAGGACGTGCTGCGCCGGCGCCCGCCCGTTCCGGTGACCACGACTTCGTGACGGCCCACGGGTATCGGCCCGGGATAGAACGCATGGCCCTGGTCGATCGTGTAGTTGAAGGCTCCCGCGCCGTCGACCGGCACCGGGACGCTCCGGCCGGCCATCGTCAGCGTGACCGTGCTCTGCCGCGGCCAGCCAGCACCGTGCACCACGAAGCCGGTGACCCCGTCGCCGAAGGGCTGAATCACCTCGATCCCGGGATGCTTGCCGGACAGCGGGGGGAACGAACTGGGCGGCGGTCCTGTCGGCAGGCCAGGCGGCAGTATTGCCGGGTTTTGCGAGGCAGCGGGGGAGGGGTTACCGATCCCCTCCTCCAGGGCCACCGCGATCAGCGCGCCCAGCGTCACCAGGACGGCGCCCGCCCCGATCCGCCTGGCCAGGCCGAGTGCGGTGCCGTGCCGCTGCGTGCGGACCGGCCCGGCGGGGGAGCCCGGGCGGCGCGGTGCGGCGGCGGGCCTGCCCGGCAGCGCCGCCGCGCGCCGGCGGGTCAGCCAGCGGCGCAGCAGCGGTCCGCGCGGGGCGGACAGGGCCGTGCGTGACCCGAACGTGGCATCGTCGGCGGCCCCGCCAACGGACCCTCCCTCGGTCGCCTCCCCGGCCGGGGGCTGCGCCCCGAGCTGCGGGCCGTGCTGGTAATCGCCGATCAGCGCCATCGCCGGGTCGGTCAGGTAGGCGTGGTGCCCGTTGTGCGCCCCGGGACCGGCGACGAACGGCCCTAGCTGGCTGAGCAGCCCGGCGGAGGTGGGCCGCTTCCTCGGGCTGCGCTCCAGGCAGGAGGTGACCAGGTCGGTCAGTTCCCCGGGCAACCCGGCCAGATCCGGCGGCTCGGTAGCGAGCCGGACCAGCACGTCCATGACGGTCTCGCCCTGGTAGGGGGCGTGCCCGGTGGCCGCGTAAACCAGGGTTGCGCCCAGGGAGAACATGTCGCTGGCGGCCGACGCCTGGCGGGTGTCGCGTGCCTGCTCCGGCGCCATGTAGGCGGGTGTGCCCACGGCGCCGCGGGTCACCGTGAGCTGGATCCGCTCGGCGGCCCTGGCCACCCCGAAGTCGATCACCCGGGGACCATCCGGTGAGACGAGCACGTTGGACGGCTTGAGATCGCGGTGCACAAGCCCGGCGGTATGGATCGACTCCAGCGCCTCGGCACACCCAGCGGCCAGCCACCGGGTGGCCGCCACCGGGAGCGGGCCGGTGGTCCGCACCAGTTCGGTCAGCGAGGGCGCGGGTACGTACGCGGTCGCCAGCCACGGCACGTCGGCGTCGGCGTCGGCGGCCACGACGGCGGCGGTGAACACTCCGCTGACGCGGCGGGCCGCGGCGACCTCGTGCGCGAACCGGGAACGGAACCCGGCCTCCTCGGCGAACTCGATCTTGATCGTCTTTACGGCCACCAGCCGGCCCGCGGTGGACCTGCCAAGGAAAACCTGGCCCATCGCCCCGGCACCCAGGCGGCCCAATAATACGTACGGGCCGATGCGCTCCGGATCCCACCGGCGAAGCTGCTCCAGCGCCGGCTGTGCTTCCATGCCCCAGTCCCTCCCCTGCACCTCCCGGCCAGTGCTAATAATGCCTAGTCCCGCGGGCGTCGTGCCCGGTTTCCGCCGGTCTGCCGTAGGTCATGCCAGTCCGGTCACTACAGTCCGTGCAGCCCGCCGGACGCCGGCCGGCCGGATGTGGGCGGGTCAGCCGGGAACCGGCTCGGCCGACCCGGGCTGGCCGTGCCTGGCCTCGGCTGGGCAGCCGCCCGGGCCCCGCCCCGGGCGGCCTACCCTGGTTCCGGGCCGAACGCCTCGTCAAGCAGCGCCGTGACCTCGGCGGCAGGCTCCGCGCCCAGGCCAGAAACCCCCGCCGCCTCGGGCAGATGCGGTCCGCCCGCCCGTCCGGCCGGCCCGGGCTCGCGAGGTGGCGCCGCCCGGTGGGCCACCTCGGCCAAGGGCGGCGGCGCCAGGCCGGCCACCGGCGCAGCCGCCAGCGCGGCCGGCGCCGCGACCAGCCGTTTGACCTGCACGAAGGTGACCCCGCCCCGGTAGATGTAGGCGGCCTGGCCGACGTCAAGGCGGCGGATGAGCGCGGGGTCGGCCACCGGCGCCTCACGAACCCGCGAAGAGCCCTCATGTCCCCAGCGCGGCACGCCGAGCAGGCGCCGGCTGGTATCCAGCCCTGGCTGCTCCCCGGCCAGCGCGGTGACCGGCTCGGGGTAAGGGGTGCGCAGCAGCCAGATGCCGCCGTCCGCGGTCGCGGCGAGCCGGTACCTGTCGTCATCGTCGGGAGCCAGCCCTTGCCAGGACTGCGCCGACACCTGCACCGCCAGGCCCAGCGAACGGGCCCGCTCGTACAACTGCCAGATCGGCAGGCGCCGCGACACCGCGCTGAACTCGTCCACCGCGAGCAGGATCTCCCGCCCGGTGCCGGGGCCGTGCGCGGCGTAGTGGGCGAGCAGGTCAACCAGCGCGCGGGCCTGCGACTCGGCAGCCGCCACGTCGGCGGTTCCCTCCAGGATGCAGTACCAGGCATCGGCGTCGCCGTAGCTGCCCGGCCCGTCAAGCCCGGGCCCCAGCCGCCGGAACAACGTGCGGAACCGCAGCGCGATGTCGGGGACGTGCCGGGAGGCCGACCTGAGCAACGCGGCCTCCTCGCCGTGACCGGGCCCGGCGTAGCCGAGGCCGAGCCAGCCAGCGTCCAGCCTGCCGAGGAATTCCGCCGCGCTGGCGGGCGGCCCGCCGGGCGCGCCCACCGCGAGGTCGACGATCGCCTCCATCACGTCCGTGTAGTAGGCGGCGCTCCCGGTGCCGTGCTCGATCATGTCGAGCAGCGTGGTGGTCAGCTCCGCCGGGGGCAGTTCCCACAGCGACAAGCTGGCCTCGTCGGGCCAGACGGCGGTGAACCGCGCACCCGCGCCGCGGAGCACCCGGCGGACCCGGTCCGCGACCCGCCGCGAGTCGGCGCCGCCCTTGCAGTCCAGCACGACGAGCAGCGGCCGCCGGCCAGCGCCCGCCGCGTGCAGCTGCAGCCCCTGGGTAAGGAACCCGGCCCACAGCCGGAGCAGCAGCGTGGTCTTTCCCGTGCCGGTGGTCCCGATGACCACCTGGTGTGAGCGCAGCCGCTGGTAGGGGACCATCGCCAGGTCCGCGGCCCCGTGCCCGGACGTGCGGATGACCGCGCCCGCGACGATGGCGCCGCGCCGGGAGACCAGCGGCACCGAGCCGGGTGCGGCGATCCGTGCGCGTGCCGTGCGGACCTGGTGCCGCCACTGCCGCGCCTGGAACGCGGCGGGCGACGTGGGGAAGATCCCGCCGGTCCCGGTTTCCATCACGTAGATCCGCCGCGACCAGGCCAGCCCGCCGACGGCAAGGCCGAGCGGGATCGCGACCGGGGCGATGGTCGCGGCGGCCAGCGCGGCCGAGCCCGCCGCCACCTGGTGCCAGGAGGACAGCCAGGCATGGTACGGCGCGGCCGCGGCCTGCCACGCCGACCGGCTGGTGACGGCGACCGCTGCCAGCCAGACCGCGACCATGGGCAGGCAGGCCAGCGCCGCCCGGTACAGCCGCCGCGGCGGCCACCCGCCCCGCCAGGCCAGCGTCACCGCGACCGCGGCCACCAGCGAGACCGGCGCTGCCGCCACCACCACCGCCGCGGCCAGGGCGATCCGGGCCAGCCTGCCCGCCGCGCGGAGCACCGCCAGCAGCGCCATCAGCCCCAGATAGCGCCGGATCACCGGGCTCTCCCCCCGGCGCGGCCCGGCGGCCCGTCCAGGTCCGCCCCGGGCGGCAGGCTGCGGATCTCGACCCTGCCCGCGGCACCGGGCAGCGCCGCTCTGGCCCGGGCCACCGTCGGCAGGGCGGCCGCGGAGCACAGGTACACCACCCGCGCGTGCCGCGGCGGCGCCCCCGGCACCTGGGCCTGCCCGGCCGGGCAGCCATAATCCCCGGTCCTGGCGAGGATCTCGTGCATGATGGCGGCGGTCCTGGCAACGGTCTTCGGCGTCAGCTCGGCCTCGATCGCCCAGCACTCCCCGGCGAAGCCGACCGGGGCGCCGTCCGGCCAGTGCACCTCGGCGTCCGGGATGTGCTCGCGTAAGCCGACCCGGCCCCCGGCCCTGGCGCGCAGGCGGCGCTCACCGCGCCAGAACGCTCCCGCGGCGGCATACGCGGGCGCCGCCGCGAGCGCCAGCCGCACCGCGCTGACCGCGCGCAGGTGCGCGAGCCGCGATAAGGCGGGCGATGTGGCCCGGTAGGGCAGCCCGCACGCGGACAGCCCGGACCGGGTCAGCCAGAACCACGGCAGGCCGGGGCCGAGCCTGGCCGATTCCGCATACCCGGCCCGTCGCCAGCCCAGGGCGATCGCCCGGGCCCGCGCCTGTGTGACCCGCAGGACGGCGGCGAGCTGGTCGAGTTGCACGGCGTACATGTCGGCGACGAACAGCAGCGCGGCGATGTCGCGCTCGGTGAGGCGCCCGGAGGCGGTGGTGGCGTCGGTCGTGCCAGCGCTGGCATCCACGAGTCCACTACACCACGACGACGCGACACACGGTAAGTGGCAGGCGACACGGGGCAAATAACGATGCCACACGCGGCCAGCGAGCGTGCAAGAAAGGCAATCAGCGGCACGACACGCGGCAACGGGGTAGCGCCAGGCGCCGGTCGTGAGGCACAATCCGAAGAGGAGTGCTAGCGGCAGCATGTCGCGAGAGCCGGGCATCTGGGCCGGCCGGCGGCGGAGCTGAGGTCGTTGGGGAAGACGCACCTCGTCCGCACGCAGGGAGGCCAGGGTGACCGTTAGCGGCGTTCTGCACGTACATTCCGCGCCCCCGGCGCTCAGTCCCCATGTGGAGTGGGCGGTGGCGGGGGTTCTTGGCGTGCCTGTGAGCATGCCATGGGTGAGCCAGCCAGCCGCGCCCGGCATGCTCCGGGCTGAGCTTGACTGGCAGGGCCAGCCCGGCATGGCCGCGGAGATCACCTCCGCGCTGACCGGCTGGAACCGGTTGCGTTTCGAGGTCACCGAGGAAGCCAGCCCGGGCTGTGATGCCATGCGGTTCAGCTACACGCCCGCGCTCGGCGTGTTCTCCGCCGTCACGATGGCCAACGGCGACGTCCTCGTGCCCGAGAGCCGGCTCCGGGCCGCGATGACGCTGGCGGCCGCGCCGGCCGGCGTCGCGCGGCTGTCCCATGGCGGCGCCGAGCCCTGGGACGCGCCGGGCGCGCTGGAAGAGGAGCTTTCCCGGCTGCTCGGCGAGCCATGGGACTTCGAGCTGGAACCGTTCCGGTGCGCCGCGGACGGTGCGCCCGTTCGCTGGCTGAACGCCACCGGCTGAGCCGGCCCAGGCAGGCGAAATAGCCGCCGGGGCAGGCCGCGGCCAGCGGTAAAATCGAACCGACCGGCCAATGTTTCCGTGCCGCTGCGCGGCGGGCAGTACCCGGCAGTTGCGGCCAGGACTGCGGCTGGGGATTCGCCCCGGCCGCGGCTCGCTGGGCTAGTGGGGCGGGGCGGAGGGTCGAGGCCAGCAGAGCCTGGAGGAGACATGACGATCGAGATCTCCGTCCCCGACGAATGGACACCAGGACAAGCGGTTGCCGTCCGCGCGCTGTTGCAGCAGGCCATGCACGGCGGCCATCCGCTGATCGCGGCGATCAGGGCGGACGCCACCCCCGATCAGCTGCGGGATATCTACGGCCGGGTCGACGCGCTGCTGCGTGATGCCGGCATGGCCGCGTGAGCGCGCCGCCACCGGCTGACGCGGCACCACGGAAGGTAATACTCGACTGCGACCCCGGCATCGACGACGCGTTCGCGATCGCCTTCGGTTGCGGGCATCCGGGCCTGGAGCTTTGCGGCGTCACCACGGTGGCGGGCAACGTCGGCCTCGCCAAGACCACCCGCAACGCCCTGGCCGTGCTGGAGTTCCTCGGGCGGCCGGACGTGCCCGTGGCCGCGGGCAGCCCCGCGCCGCTGCTGCGCCTGTTCACCGACGCGCATGACGTGCACGGCAAGACCGGCCTCGGCACCGCCAGCCTGCCCGAGCCCAGCGGCCGGCCCGTGGCGGCCCACGCGGTCGACTTCCTGATCGAGCAGATCGCGGCCGCAGCCGGTGAGGTGACCCTGGTCGCAACCGGCCCGCTGACCAACATCGCGCTCGCGGTCCGCCGTTATCCACCGCTGGTCACCCAGGTCGCCGACTTCATCATCATGGGCGGCTCGGCGGGCCGCGGGAACACGACCCCGGCGGCTGAGTTCAACATCTGGTGCGACCCCGAGGCCGCGGCGATCGTGTTCGCCGCGGGCTGGCGGGTGACCATGGCCGGGCTCGACGTGACCCATCAGGCGCTGGCCACCGCCGAGGTCCGCGACCGGCTGCGCGCGCTCGGCAGGCTGAGCGATGACCTGCTGCTGCCAGCGCTGTCGGGCTACCGCAGCCGCGCCGACTCCGCCGGCCAGCCCGTGCACGACGTCTGCGCGCTCGCCCTGGTCGCCGCGCCCGGCCTGTTCGGCTGCCGGCCGGCCCGCGTCGAGGTGGAGACGCAGGGCCGGCTGACCGCGGGCATGACCGTGACCGACTTCGACGCCAGCGCGCACAACGCGCTCGTGGCGATGTCGGTCGACGCTCCGGGGTTCTGGGACATGGTGTTCGGCGCCCTGCACCGCACCGCCGCCCACATGGACGGAGCCTGACCGGCCGCCCGCGCCACCTGGGTGAGGTTTTTCTTGCGTTACGCACCCCGTGGCTAGCGAGTGCGCCCGAGGAAGCCGTCCGCGGAGAGGCTGTTGAGGATCCGTTCCGGGGGAATGCCCATCCCTTCGGCGCGCGCGCTGCCGTAGGCGACCCAGTCGAGCTGGCCCGGCGCGTGCGCGTCGCTGTCGATCGTGAACATGCAGCCCATCTCGATGGCCAGGCGCAGCAGCCGGCTCGGCGGGTCGCGGCGTTCCGGGCGGCTGTTGATCTCCACCGCAACCCCGTGGTCGCGGCAGGCGCCGAACACGTGCTCGGGGTAGAACGCCGACTCGGGCCGGCCACGGCCACCGCGCCCGCCGAGCAGGCGGCCGGTGCAGTGGCCGAGGACGTCCACGTGCGGGTTGGACACCGCGGCGACCATCCGGGCGGTCATCGGCCCGGCCGGCATCCGGAGCTGGGAATGCACGCTGGCCACCACCACGTCGAGCCGCGCGAGCAGGTCTTCGGACTGGTCGAGGGAGCCGTCGTCGAGTATGTCCACCTCGATCCCGGTCAGGATGCGGAACGGGGCCATCTTGGAGTTGAGCCGGGCGACCAGGTCCAGTTGCTCTTCCAGGCGCTCTGCGGACAGCCCGTTGGCCACGGTCAGCCGGGGTGAGTGGTCGGTCAGCGCGATCCACTCGTGCCCGAGATCCCGGGCCGCCTCGGCCATCTCATCCGGCGGGCTGCCACCGTCGGACCAGTCCGAGTGGGTGTGGCAGTCACCCCGCAGCGCCGCCCGCAGGGCGCTGTGCTCCGTGGCCGGTGCCTCGGCGAGCACCCTGGCCAGGTACTCGGGCTCCTGCCCGGCCGCTGCCTGGGTAATGACCTCGGAGGTGGTCTTGCCGATCCCGGGGAGCGCCTCCAGCGTGCCGTCCCGGATACGCCGATCCACCTCACCCGGGTCCAGGCCGGCGATCACCTGGGCGGCCCGCCGGAACGCCCGCACCCGGTACGTCGGCGCTCCGGCCCGCTCAAGCTGGAACGCGATCTGCCGCAACGCCTGGACTGGTTCCACGGGGACCTCCTACCCCCACAGATACCAGGTCTAGGGCTCGGTACCGGCAGAAGGCCGTAGTTGAGCATGGCGGCAAGGCTGGATGTCCGACCCTCCCCATACGCTGCGGCTATGGACTGGAAGATCGAGCTTGTGGCTATTCCGGTGACCGATGTGGACCGGGCGAAGGCGTTTTATGTGGATCAGGTGGGGTTCCACGCAGACCACGACCACCAGGTGAACGAGGCGCTGAGGTTTGTGCAGCTCACGCCGCCGGGGTCGGCCTGTTCGGTGGTGATGGGCACCGGGGTTACCGAAATGGCGCCGGGGTCGCAGAAGGGCGTGCAGGTTGTGGTCGAGGACGCCGCAGCCGCCCGGAAGCACCTGATCGATCACGGGGTCGAGGCCAGCGAGGTGGACGAGCAGCCGTGGGGCCGGTTCGTGTTCTTCAGCGATCCCGACGGCAATACCTGGTCCCTACAGGAGCTGCCCCCGCGAACCTGAATGGCCGCATTCCGCTCACCGAGTGTCTGGTGCCGTTAGCGGGGACGGGGTCCAAACGTAGGGGGTGGTGGTGGCCAGGGGCTGGAAACCCAGGCGCTGGAGGATCGGGGCGCTGTCGCTGGAGGCGTCGACCTGGAGGTAGCGGATGCCGCGGGCGGCGGCTAGCTGGGCCCGCCGGGCGACCAGGGCGCGATAGATGCCCCGGCCGCGCCACTCGGCAAGGGTGGCGCCGCCCCATAGACCGGCGAACTGGGAGCCGGGCCGCATCTCCAGCCAGCCGGCCGCGACCACCCGCCCGGCGGCCTCGGCGGTCAGCACGATGTAGTCGTCGGGTGCGGCCGCGACCTCGCGGATCAGCCGTTCGGAGGTCCCGTCCCGGTCGGTGTGCCACACCTCAGACTCCATGGCGCCGATCCGGTGCATGTCCTGGTCGGCGGTGACCTGCCGGAGCACCACACCGCCGGGCAGCACGGGTTCCGCCGCGATCGCCGTGGTGAGCGCGACGACCACGGTCTCGGGGTCTTCGGGGACGAAGCCCGCGGCGCGCAGCCGGTCGGGCAGGTCGGCCGGCTCGTCGTAGTCGTAGGTCTTCCACTCGACCGCCTCCCCGCGGGCGGCGAAGTAGTCCCGCTGCCGGGCGATCAGCCGGTCCAGGTCGGCACCCCTGACCCCGGTGTCGCGTGGCGCGCTGATGAACCCGCGCTCCTCGCCGACCACCCGCACCAGCGGCCCGTCGGTCTCGTTCCACACCCCGGCAGGCGGATCCGGCGGCGCCGCCCGAGCCTGCGCTTCGTAGGCGGTAAGGAGTGCCTCGGTGCTTTCCACGCAGCCGACTCTACGGCCAGCCGCAACCGGTTTTCGTGACCGCAGGCCCGGGGGTTACGGGCCGGCCAGGTCACCGTCCAGCCAGGCCGAGAACAGCGTGGCAGCGTGGCCCGCGGCGCGGTCCCAGGCACCGTCGGGGTTGCCGAACAGCGGGCCGGTGACCTCCTCGCCCGGCGGCGGCACGGCGAACTTTAGCCATGACGCGGCGATCGGCTGGGTCGCCTCCGGGTGGAACTGCAGCCCGGCGTGCGGGCCGTAGGAGAACCCCTGCACGCACACGGCGTTCGCGGCGATCTGGGCCGCGCCCGCGGGCAGGTCGAAGGCGTCGCGGTGCCAGGACAGCCATGGCCCCTCCGCCAGGCCGGGATGCTCGCTGGTCACCTGCGCCCAGCCGATCTCCGGCACCGGCAGCCGGTACAGCCGGGCGCCGAGCACCCGGGCCAGCGTCTGGCCGCCGAAGCAGATACCGAGCACCGGCACGGACGCGGCCAGCATCCGCTCGATGAAGTCAAGCTCGGCGGCCAGCCAGGGCAGCGAGTCGTCGTAGGCGGTCAGCTCGGACCCGAGAATGGCCACGGCATCGAAGCCCGGCGCCGCGGGCAGCGGCTCACCGGCGTGCAGCGCGACGGTCTGGATGCGCAGCGACCGGGTGGCCGCCCAGTCCGCCAGCAGCCCGGCCGGGGCGTGGCTGCCGTGCTCGACGACCAGCAGCCGCCGTGCGCCCGGTGGCTCGCCGTCCCCGGTCACCTCGGCCCCCGCACGCCGGGACCTTCCTCAGCCACCGGCCGGTGCCGTCATAGCGGGATGTTGCCGTGGTGCCCGCGGCGCTGCGGCGCGTCCGCAATGGCCTGGATGACCGCTTCCCTGGTCTTCGACGGCTCGATGATCTCGTCGATCACGCCCAGGTCCTGCGCCCGCTCCAGGCCGCCCGCCTCACGCTGGTGTTCCGCGGCAAGATCCGCCTCGACCTCGTGCAGCTTCTCCGGCGGCACGTCGGCGAGGGTCCGGCGGTGCAGGATGCGGATCGCCGCCACCGGGCCCATCACCGCGATCTCGGCACCGGGCCAGGCGAAGACCCTGGTGGCGCCCAGGGCACGGGAGTTCATGGCGATGTACGCACCGCCGTAGGTCTTCCGCATGACCACGGTGATCCGGGGCACCTCGGCCTCGGCAAAGGCGTGCAGCAGCTTCGCGCCACGGCGCACCACGCCGTCCCATTCCTGGCCGACGCCGGGCAGGTAGCCGGGCACGTCCACGAGTACCACCAGCGGCACACCGAACGCGTCACACATGCGCACGAACCTGGCCGCCTTTTCCGCCGAGGTGGCGTCGAGGCAGCCGCCGAGCCGCAGCGGGTTGTTGGCGATCACGCCGACGGTCCGGCCGGCCAGCCGGCCGAGATGGGTGACCACGTTCGGTGCCCACCTGGGATGCAGTTCGATGCCGGGGCCGTCGAGCATGGCGGCGATCATCGGCTTGACGTCGTAGGCGCGGCGGGGCGAGTCGGGCAGGAAGCTGGCCAGGTCGGGTGCGCCGTCCGGTGCCGCGGCGCCCGGGTCGATGCCGCCCTGGGCGCCGAGCAGCAGGGCCAGTTCCCTGGCCCGCTCGATCGCGTCGGCGTCCGACGGCGCGACCACGTGGACCACACCGGACCTGCGGGAGTGCGGCTCCGGGCCGCCGAGGCGGGCCATGTCCACGTCCTCGCCGGTCACGCTGCGCACCACGTCGGGGCCGGTGACGAAGATCCGGCCCTGCTCGGACAGGACCACCACATCGGTCAGCGCGGGCCCGTAGGCGGCACCGCCCGCCGCGGCGCCGAGGACCACCGAGATCTGCGGTACCACACCCGAGGCCCTGGTCATGGCGGCGAAGACGGTGCCGACCGCGTGCAGGCTCTCGACACCCTCGCGCAGCCGGGCGCCGCCGGAGTGCCACAGGCCGATCACCGGCGCGCCCTGCGCGATGGCCTCCTCGTGGGCGGCCACGATCGCGGCGCAGCCCACGGTGCTCATGGCGCCACCCTGCACCCTGGGGTCGCTGGCGAATGCGACCGCCAGCATGCCGTCGATCTGGCCGCTGGCGGCCACCGCGCCGCTGTCGTCGTGCGGGGTCAGCAGCCGGACGGTTCCCGGGTCGAACAGGGCCGCCAGGCGGTCCTCCGGGTTGCGGCTCATCGGCGCCGGTGGTTGCTGCGTGTCGGTGCCTGCCGGGCGTGATCCAGTCTCGGACTGGATTCGGCTGTCTAGTACGGTCACCGAAGCCTCCTTGCGATGCGGGGAGCGGGTTAGGCGGCGGTGAAGGCGAGCGTCACGTTGTGCCCGCCGAAACCGAACGAGTTGTTCAGCGCTGCCATCGGCGCGCTGCCGTGCGGGGCGAGTTCCCGCGGTTTGGTGGCGATGTCGACCCGGGCCTCCTCGTCGGGGTCGTCCAGGTTGATGGTCGGCGGTGCCACCCGGTCGCGCAGGGCGAGGATGGTGGCGACCGCCTCGACCGCCCCGGCGCCGCCGAGCAGGTGCCCGGTCATCGACTTGGTGGCGGACACCACCACCCCGTCAACCGCCGGGCCGAGCGCGGCCGCGATGGCCTGGCCCTCCACGGCATCGCCGGCCGGGGTGGAGGTGGCATGCGCGTTCACGTGCACCACCTGGTCCGGGTCCAGCCCGGCATCGGCGAGCACCGCCTGGATGGCGGCGACGATGCCGTGCCCGCTCGGCTCCGGCTGGGCGATGTGGTGTGCGTCGGACGAATAGCCAGAGCCGGCCGCCACGGCGAGCACCTGGGCGCCGCGCCGTCGCGCGTGCTCCTCGGACTCGAGCACGACCATGCCCGCGCCCTCACCGAGCACGAACCCGTCCCGGCCCTTGTCGAACGGGCGCGAGGCACGCTCCGGCTCGTCGTTGCGGGTGGACAGCGCGCGCATGGCGGCGAACGCGGCGATGTTCAGCGGGATGATGGCCGCCTCGGTCCCGCCGGCCAGCACCACGTCGGCCCGGCCCAGCCGGATCATGTCGATCGCGTAGCCGATGGCCTCGGCGCCCGACGCGCAGGCGCTCACCGTGGTGTGCACCCCGGCGCGCGCCCCGAGTTCGATGCCGATCCACCCTGCCGAGCCGTTCGGCATGAGCATCGGCACCGTGAACGGCGACATCCGCTGCCAGCCGCGGTCACACAGCGTGTTGTAGCCATCGATGATGGTGGAGATCCCGCCGATGCCGCTGGACACGACCACCCCGAGCCGCTCCGGCGGCACCTCGGGCGCGCCGGCGTCCGCCCACGCCTCCCTGGCCGCGACGATCGCGAACTGCTCGCACCGGTCGAGCCGCCGTGCCTGGACGCGGTCGAGCACCGTGGCCGGGTCGACCGCGGCCGCCGCGGCGATCCGGGCCGGCAGGCTTGCGTAACCATCGTCGGTCAGCACCGTGACGCCGCTGCGCCCGGCCAGCATGCCCTCCCAGGTACTCGGCACGTCGCCGCCCAGCGGCGTGGTCGCGCCGAGGCCGGTGACCACGACACGTGGCTGGTCTGCCCGCACTCCTCATCAGCTCCTTTGCTGCGGTGCCGCCGTGGATATGACGGCACCGCGGCCAGCGGTCCCAGCGATCAGGCCGAGACCTCCGCGCGGCGGACGTAGTTGATGACGTCCTGCACGGTCTTGAGGTTCTTCAGCTCGTCGTCGGGGATCTCCACGCCGAACTTGTCCTGCGCGGCCACCGCGATCTCGACCATCGACAGCGAGTCGATGTCCAGGTCGTCGACGAAGCTCTTGTCCGGGGTGACCTCGTCCGCGGGGACGCCCGCGACTTCGTCGATGATCTCCCCGAGGCCGGTCTGGATTTCCTGTTCGGTCATTGCCATGGGATGCGTCTTCTCCTTCGTTTTCTGGGTTGTGGCCTGCGCCGGGACAGGCGCCCGGCGTCTGGGCCAGGTCAGGGTACCTTGATCACTTGGCCGGCGTAGCTGATGCCCGCGCCGAAGCCGAGCAGCAGCACCGCGTCGCCCGAGGACAGCTCGCCGCGCTCGATCATGCCGGACAGCGCGAGCGGTATCGAGGCCGACGAGGTGTTCCCCGCGTGCACGATGTCGTTGGCCACCAGCGCCTGCGGGGCGCCGAGCTTGCGCGCGATCGCCTCGATGATGCGCAGGTTCGCCTGGTGCGGCACGAACGCGGCCAGGCTGGCCGGGTCCACCCCGGCCTTCTCGCAGGCCTTCAGCGCTACCGGGTGCAGCGCGGTGGTGGCCCACCGGAACACCGCCTGTCCTTCCTGGTGGATGAACGAGTACCGGTCGGCGATGTAGATCTTGTCGGCCAAACCACCGTCGCTGCCCCACACCACCGGGCCGATACCGGGGGCAGCGTCGGGTTCCGTCACCGGGCCCACCACCGCGGCGCCCGCACCATCGGCGAAGATGATGCAGGTCGAGCGGTCGGTCCAGTCGACCCACTGGGACAGCTTCTCGGCCCCGATCACCAGCACGTTGCGTGAACTGCCCGCCCGCACCG
>Ga0318496_10000504_pt1 | contig 13724 bp, 10 predicted proteins | sample GRESIP109b1f22_FD_203296 | JGI IMG/M metagenome (GOLD analysis project Ga0318496, IMG submission 203296) | Tropical soil microbial communities from Luquillo Experimental Forest, Puerto Rico - GRE.SIPMG.109b1f22 | ecosystem: Environmental > Terrestrial > Soil > Tropical forest > Bulk soil... | reverse complement strand
GCCCTGAGGGCGCGGCTGGCATTCGCGCACCCGCCGTGCCGCGCCCTCAGGGCAGCGAGACGAACCGGCGCTCGGGCGTCACCTGGATGTTTCGGTGGATTCGCCGGCCGTTCGGGAACTCCGCCTCGAGGTCGTAGGCGCCCGGCGCGAGCGGATGCTGGAACGGAGTGGCGCCCAGATCGACGCCGTCGATCCATACGCGCGCCCACGGTCGGGCGTTCACCTGCAGCTTGACGGTGGGAACGGACACCGGCACTTGCGGCAGGCTGACCGGGCTCGAGACCGCGGGGGTGACGGCGTTGAGGGTTGCGGGCTCGACGATCGCGGGTGCGACCGCAGGAGCGGCCGTGGGTGCGACCGCCGGCAGCACTCGGTGACTCGCACCGTGCGGGCCACCCAGCGAGAGCAGCGAGACCGCGAGCAAAAGCCCTGCGACGGGAAGAGCGACGCGCCACGGAATGCTCGGCGGAGGTGGCCAGCCGCTTCGCTCGCTGCGCGGCACCGCGGAGGTCTCTCGCGGCGCGCAGCGAAGCCCTTCCACACGCGACCGCGGCTCGCCCGGTGGCGAGCCGTGCGCTGCGAGCGCGCCTTCCAGCAGCGGCCCGGGTCACGTCGCGGGTGCGAGCGAGCGAGACCCCCGCGCGAGTCGCAGACTCGGTTGCGCGAGCGGTGAGGAGCGCTCGCTGCTGGTCGATTTCGCTCGACAGCCGCGCCGCCTCGCGCTGAACGGCCGCGCCCGCGCCCCGAGCACTCCGCCAGCTTCGCAGCGAAACCGCTCGCGACGCATCCACCGCACGCCGCGTCGCAGAGCGCGCCCCTTCACGCGCCGCCGTCGCGGCATCTGCCGCTCGCGCCGCAAATCTCCGCCATTCGTGCAGAGCCCGCGCTCGCGCAGCTCCGCTCGCCTCGCGTGCTCGGGTGAGTCGACTCGCCACAGCTTCTGCGAGGCCGCTCGCCACAGTGTGTGCGAAGTGGGCACTCAGTGCCGAGCGCACCTCGGGAGCTTCGGGCAGCGGGAGCTGGCCGGCGACCTCTCCCAGCTCGGGCGGCGCGGGTGGACGCGGAGACCGATCCTGATCCCTGCGCGCGATCTCGTTCTTGAGCAGCCGCGGGTTGCCGCCCGCGGCGTGGAGGACCTCACCGCGATCGGTCGTGAGCAATCTGTGACGGAGCCGTTGCGAGAGTCCGGGATGCGCGACGATCGCGTCGAAGATCGCCTCGAGCTCGGTCTCGGGCAGTGACTCGGGCATGAACACGGTGAATCCAGCGGCGAGCGTGACGGTGACCCCCGACAGGTCCTCGCAGCTGGTGCCCGCGGCGACGATCGACAGGTCGCGCTTCGCGCGGCGCCCGAGCCGCGCCAGCGCCGCCACGGTCGGCTCGCTGGTGCGCTGGATGTCGTCCACCAGGAGCAGCGTCCGCATCTCGCGCTGCGCGCGCAGGCTCTCGAGCAGCTTTGCCTCGGCTGCGTCACCGTTTCGCGGCGGCGTGGTTCCAAACAGGAGATGGAGCAAGGTGCCGGCGAGGTCCTCCGGCAGCTCGGGCAGGCGCGCTGCGACGCGCGTCCGGCGGAACGAAGTCCACTGGCGCTCGGAGAGCACCCGGAGCAGAAGCGACTTCCCGATGCCCGTGGGCCCGCTCAACAACACGGGCGAGCAGCCGGAGTCCAGACTCATCCCCAGCGCAGCCAGGGCGGACTCGCCCGACTCGATTGGAACGTACAGCCGCGCGTCGGCATGCTGCAGCAGTGGATCGATCATCCGAGAGGCCAGCACCTTTCTTGCAAGGCTTCCTCGCGGAGCAAGGCTCGATGACTCGAACGCTTGAGCAAGAACTACGCCTGCTCTTCTGTGCGGTCGCGCTCGCCGCTGGCATGGCGTGCTCACACGCCCGCCCACAGCCTGTGCATACTTCTACCACGTCTGTGCAGATGAATCAGGCGCCGCGCGCGGCGACCCAGGAAGAGTACGCCGTGTTCCCCGGCGAAACCCTGGGCTCGATCTCGCGCTGCAGCGGCGTGCCGGTGGGCGAGCTCGCGCGCACGAACCACATCGCGAATCCCGACCTCCTCATCGCGGGAACCTCCCTGCTGCTGCCGAAGGGACACCACTGCGGGCGCGGGACGGACGCGGCGAGTACCGCGCGCGCGCAGGCGGGCCGGCTCCTGGCGAAAGCTTCGCAAAGCCTCGATGCAGCGGACTTCGACGGAGCGCTCGAGAGTGCAGGTGCCTGCGTCCGGCAGCTCACGCCCCACGCGAACGACTCCAAGGCGAATGTCCTGCGCGCGCGTTGCCACGTGGTGGCTGGCACGGCGGCGACGGGCTTGGACCGCCCCCAGCAGGCGATCGAGGAGTTCCGCAGCGCTCTGGCGCTCGATCCGAAGCTCCAGCTCGAGTCCGACGGCACCTCCCCGCGCGTCCGCGAGCTCATGGCGGCTGCCCGTTCGGAAGCTTCGAAGTGAACGGCGGCGGTAGTTTGTAGACTCCGGCCTGCGCGATCAGGCGCGCGGGTCGGCCCGGCGCGGAACCACGGCCAGCAGCGACGGCAGCACGAACAGCGTGCAGATCAGCGTGTACGCCAGCGACAGCACCAGGAGCGTCCCCATCTCGGACGTGCCCGTATGGCTGGAGACCGCGAGCGCGCCGAAGGCAGTGCCCGTCGCGAGCCCGCTGAACTGGATCGCCCGGGCGGTGCTGGACTGCAGCGGCGAGTCGAGCCCTGCGCGCCAGTTCGCGACGAAGTAGATGTCGAACGCGACGCCGATCCCAAGCAGGAGCGGCAGCGCGATCACGTTCGCGAAGTTGAGCGGCAGACCGATCAGCACGCTGGTGCCCAGCGTGAGCAGCGCCGCGAGCACGAGCGGCGCGATCACCAGAGCGACGTCGAGCGCGCGGCGCAGCGTCACCAGGAGCAGCAGGCTGATGGCCACGAATGCGATCGCGCCCGCCGCCCGGAACGCACCGACCACGACCTTCGCGGACTCCAGGATCACCACCGGCGCACCACCTGCCATCGGCACCTCCGAGCGCACCGCGGCGACGAACTTGCGCAGGACGACGTTCTGGCTGCCGTCGCCTTTGGGGAACGCCTTCAGAAGCGCGCGGCCGTCGGGAGTGATCCAGTCACTGGCGATCTCCGAGGGGATGTCTGCGCGCGTGACTGGTCCGGCGGACAGCACCAGACGCAGGCTGTCGAGCATCGGCGCGAGACCTCCGACCAGGCTGGAGCGGAGCTCCGCGACCGGCGCAGGAGACGCATGCCCGAGACGCTCGAGCGCCTGGGCAAGCGCGAGCGCGGAGTCTCCGTTGGCGCGGCCGCTCGCCACCGCGCGCAGCTTCGCCGCGAGCTCGCCCGCAGCGCGCAGCACCTCGTCGTCGCCGGGGGGCGGCAGAGGGTGGCTCGGCGTGAGCGTGGGCCCGAGCAGGAACGCGGTGTCCTCGAGTAGCGCGAGCTTCGCCGGCTGGTCGTCGGGCACGAAGCTGTCCAGCGTCATCGTGTGGTCGACTTCGGCGACCTGGTCGAGCCGCGCGCCGAGCGCGTTCGCCGCCTCGAGCGACGGCTCGAGGATCTCCATCGCGTAGGGCGTCGCGTCCGGGTTCTCCATCAGGTCCAGCAGCGCCGACATCGACTCGGTGCGCGGGTTCTTCAGGTGGAGTGGATCGAAGTCGAAGCTCAGGAGCGGCAGCAGCGCCAGGCTCGCGAGCCCGAGGAACGCCGCGAAGCCCAACACCGCTCGCGCGTGGCGCGCCAGGAACCGGTCGAGCCCGGCGGCGCCTGCGAAGCCGACCGCCTCGGGCTCGCCACCCGGGCGCAGCAGCGCGATCAGCGCGGGCAGCAGGGTGAAGTTCAGGAACAGCGCGATCAGCATGCCCGTGCCCGCGATCAGGCCGAGCTCGCGCACGCCCAGGTACGAGCTCGGCACGAAGGCGTAGAAGCCGACCGCGGTCGTCGCCGCTGCGAGCGGCAGCGGCCCGCTCATCGCCTCCCCTGCCGCGCGCAGCGCCGCGCGCAGCTCGCCGAGGCGGTGGCGGCAGTCGCGGTAGCGCACCGAGAACTGGATCCCGAAGTCGACTGCCAGGCCCGAGAACAGCACCCCGAACGCGACCGAGATCAGGTTCAGCGTGCCGATCGCGGCGGCGGCGAAGGCGCCCGTCCAGATCGCGCCCACGACCAGCGTCGCCAGCACCGCGAATACCAGGCGGATCGACCCGACCGCCAGGTAGATGCACACGCACAGCAGCGTGAGCGACGCGGTCGCGATCAGCCCCGCGCGCTCGAGCAGCGACGCGAACTCCTCGTCCGTCAGCGCGACCGGGCCGGTGAGCCGCACGCGAACGCCGTGCTCCGGCGTGAGCGCGAGCGCGCGCGCGGCGTCGCGCGCCGCGGCACTCGCGACGGCGCCCGGCTCGAGCGCACCGGGGTCGAGGACCGGCTGCGCGACCAGCACCCTGCGCAGGTCATCCGCGCTCGCCACCCGGTCGGTGAGCAGGGTCTGCCAGGACAGCGGCTCGGGCGCGCCGTCGAGGACCGAGTCGACGCAGCGGGCGATCACCCCGAGCGGCCGCGCGAGCGGCTCGAGCGTGGTCTCCCCACGCTCCACCCCCTCGAGCGAGAGCCGGAGCGCGCCGAACACGCCCCGCGCGCTCGGGTCGGCAGCGAGCATGCCGATCATCGGCTGGGCGCGCACGAGCTCCTCGAGCTGCGCCGACAGGTCCTTGCGCGAGGAGAACAACAGGCCGTTGCGGCGGAAGAACGGCAGGCCCGCCGGGTTGCTCACGCTCTTGAACAGCGCGGGGTTCGCCTGGAGGCGTTCGGCCAGGGCCGCGGCGGCTGCGTCGGCCTGCTCGATCGTGCGCCCGTCGATCAACACCAGGAGCTGGGCCGCGCGCGAGGGGAAGGCCGCATCGAGCGCCTGGTCCACCTTGCGCCACGGCGCATCGGCCGAGACCAGGCTCTCGGTCTCTGTGTCCATCGCCAGGTTGCGTTGGGCGTAGTTGCCGAGCAGCACGGCCGAGACCAGCCCCGCGACGACCACGGCCGCGGCGCGCCGGCTGCACAGCTCGACGCACGCGACGAGCAATCGCATCAGCAAGATGAGCTCACCCCGCGCGAATCCTAGCCCAGGCGGCTGGCCCGGGCGGCGGGGGTGGCATCGGACGGCGATGGGCGCGCGCGGGGACTGGTCGAGGGAAACGCTCGTTGGCGCCGCGCGCGCCCATCGCGCCCTGTTGCGCAGCCGGGTCGCAGGTCCCGGCCACGTGCACGAGTCTAGCCGCCTGCTGCATGAGAAAACTTGGGGATTTCCTGGGATTCGCTGGCCGGAAGCTCGGCAGGGCTGCCCAGGACGTGCTCACTCACTCCTCCTGCCGGGGCGCCGCGCGAGCGCGCCGGCGAGCCCGTACTGGCTCGGGAATTGCTCCTTCTGCCGTCGGGCGACGGGGATTCGTCCGGGGCGCCGGTGAAGAAGATCGAAGCGATCATCAGCGACTCGAAACTCCAGGAGGTGCGGGAGCTCCTGGCGCGGAGCGGAGTCGACGGAATGACGGTCAGCGACGTCCGCGGCTACGGCAAGGCGCGGGGACAGACCGAGCTCTACCGCAGCTCAGAGCACGAACGGCCCTACCTCCAACGCGTGAAGATCGAGATCGTGGTCGAAGACGGCCGCGCGCCGGCGCTGGTCGAAGACCTGGTCAAGGTCGCATGGACCGGCCGTGTGGGCGACGGGAAGATCTTCGTGGTCCCGATCGAGGACGCGGTGCGGATCCGCACCAACGAGCGCGGACAGGACGCGATCTAGCTCACGGCCGCGGCGGGGACTCGAGGGCGGCCAGCCTCGCGCGCACGCGCTCCAGCACCCGCTCGGGCTGGCCCGCGGGATCGGTCGCGGCCGCCTCTCGCAGCGAGGCGATCGCACCTTCGCGATCGCCCGCCGCCAGCTCGACCTCCGCCAGCGCCTCGAGCGCCGCGGCGTCCCGGCGAGCGGTCGCTGCGACGGCGCGCTCGGCGTACTCGCGCGCCAGCGCGACCTGGCCGGGGTCGTCGGCGCGGTTGCGCACCAGGAACAGCGCGAGCCGGCGCAGCGCGTAGCGGTCGTTCGGAGCGCGCTCGAGCGCTTCCCGGTACAGCGCCTCCGCGCGGGCGGGCTCGCCGGCGAGCTCGTGGAGCGCGCCGAGGTCGACGCGCGCGGCTACGCCGTCGGGCTGGAGCGGCAGGACGCGCTCGTAGAGCTCGATCTCGCCGAGCACCGCCTGCGCCATCTCCGCGCGCGCGTCCTCCGCCCGGCCCGCACGCTCGTACGCCTTGGCCAGGTTGTAGTGGGCGCGCCGATTCGCCGGCGCGGCTGCGACGTCGTGCTGCCAGAGCGCGATCTCGCTCCGGTAGTCTCCTGCGCGCGCGAACGAGAGTGCCGCCAGGCCGAGCGCCACGACGCCGCCGATCCAGCGCGCGAGCCGCTCGCGCCTCGCGCGCTGCAACAGCGCCCACGTGCCCGCGACCCCGGCCGCGAGGAGTGCGGCGAGCGGCAGCAGCATCCGCCGCTCGGCCCCGACCTCCGACGCGATCGGGAACACGCTCGAAGACGGAGCCAGAATGGCGAAGCACGCGACGCCGACGAAGCCCGCTGCGGGCCAGCGGCGCAGCGCGACGAGCGAGAGCGCGGCGAGCGCAACCAGCAAGAGCGCGCCCGGCCAGACGTCGGAAAGACCGAGCGGCTCGGGCGTGCCGTAGTCGAGGACCAGCGGACCGGGCGCGACCACCAGCCGCAGGTAGTGCGGCAAGACCCGGCACTGGTTGGCGAGGTAGATGGCGGGGGTCACCCAGTGCCCGAAGCCGGCCGACTCGCCGCGCGGCGCCGAGAATGCGAGTGCCGCGAGCACGATCCAGTCGAGCGCGAGACAGCCGAAGGTCGCGAGCTGGACGCGCTGCCGCTCCCTGCCCCAGAACACCGCGCCGTGCAGGGCGACGACGAGCGGCGCGCTCACCATCACCTCCTTGCACGCCATGCCGAGCGCACACGCCAGCGCAGCGGCGCCGATCCACGGACCGGATCGCTCGGCTTCGCGCGCGCGGATCGCGAGGTACAGCGTCGCGAGATAGAACACCGCGACCAGCGACTCCGTGCGCGCCGAGACGTAGCAGACCACCTCGCTGGCGAGCGGGTGCAGCGCGAACAGCGCGGCAGCCATCCAGGCGAGCGCGTCGGCGTGGGCAGCGAAGCGCGGCGCGAGCCGCGGCGAGCGCAGCGTCCGGCGCACCACGCCGAACACGAACAGCGCGGCGAGCCACAGCAGCGCCGCGTTGGTCGCGCGATAGCCGCGGGGGTCGAGGCCGCTCACCGCGCGGTTCAGCGCCAGCGACAGCGCGACCAGCGGCCGCCCCGAGGTGGTGAGGTCCGGGGGCTGCGCGAGCACGCGCGAGAGCGGCCATAGCGACGCGAGGGTGTCGTTCCCGGCGATCGCGCCGAGGTCGTCGAACACGAACGGGCCGTCGAGCGCGCGCGTGTAGACCGCCGCGATCGCACCGCCGAGCCCCACCGCGCAGAGGATGCGCGCGTTCCGGTCCGCAAAGCGCATGGCGGCCGGTATCATGCCGCCGTGCTCGGCCACCGTCTCGTGCGGCTCGCGCTCTTGGTGTTCACTCTGGGCGCCGTCGCGGCGTGCTCGCGCCGGACCGCCTCGCCGGCGCCGTACGACGTCGGCTTCCGAGGGCCGGGGCGGCTGGTCGTGCTGTTCGAGAGCTCCGATCCGGACGTCCCGCGCAAGCTCGTGGTGCACGACCGCGACGGCGCCTTCGCGCTTCCGGTCGAGCACCCGCAGGCCGCGCGCTGGATCTCGAGCCGGGCTCTGCTCGTGAGTCAGGAGCTCCCGCCCGAGCAGGAGTACGGCCTCTCGCGCACGCAGCTCCTGCGCGTCGACGCGGACAGCGGCGCGATCGAGCCCTTCGCCAGCCCGGCGCGCTGGTTCGACGCCGAGCCCGATCCGCGCGGCGAGCGGATCGCGGCTGGAGTCGAGACCGACGACCAGGGGACGAGCGAGCTGGTGATGTTCTCGCTGGCGACGCGGGGCGAGAAGCCGATCGCCGACGCGCCGCGCGCGCTCGACCGGCCGCGCTGGAGCCCGGACGGCCAGGCGCTCGTGGTGCTGCAGACGGTCCCCGACCCGGACGGCGTCGACGCCGAGAGCAGCATGTCGTTCGAAGGGCAGGAGGTCGCCTTCCCGCGACTCTTTCGAGTGTCGGCCGATCTCACCGGAAGGACTGCGCTTCTGCGCGACGGGGACCCGGGCAAGCCGCTCGTCGCGGGAGGCAGTCTGCCGCTGTGGTGGGACGAGCGCGGGGTCTACGCGCGCCAGCGCCGGGGACTCGTGCTGTGCGATCCCTCGGGCAGCGGCTGCACGCTGGTGTATGCGCCGAGCGGCGAGAAGCGCGTGTTCGACGGGCGTCCTTGCGGCGCCGATCAAGCGCTGCTCCTGTTGCGCGACCACGCGGCGAACGCAGACGCGGAGCTGCCCCAGGAGCTGGTCCGCGTGTCCTTGACGGAAGGCAAGATCGAGCCCATCTACCGCGCGGGCGGCGACGTATTCCTGTCCGAGATCGACTGGACCGGCGCGCCCTAGGGGCCAGCTACCCACGCGCCCGCGTTTGGGTCTATGATGGCGCGCTCCGCTGCATTCTGACCGAGGGGAAACAAGGAGGGATTCATGCGAAAGACGGCTCTAGCGCTTGCGCTCTGCCTCTCACTGCCGGCCTCCGTGTTCGCGCAGGAGAAGAAGGCGCAGGACGTGCTCCCGACCACGCCTTTCAAGGAAGGCGACACGATCAGCTTCGCGGACGTCGAGAAGCTGAAGGACTTCCTGCCGCCCGAGTTCTGGGACAACCGCGAGTTCTTCTTCTACGAGGGCATGCAGCTCGAGATCGGCCCGACCATGCGCAAGTACGGCGCCGCCGACGCGTACAACGCGGCCAGCGAGAAGTACAAAGGCCAGGCGAAGATCGGCCAGGACGGCGCGCTCGAGAACTACACCGCGGGCCTGCCGTTCGACACCGCCGCGATCGACTGCAAGGGTGACCCGAACGCCGGCACCAAGATCATCTGGGACTTCCTCAAGACCTGGAACGGCGACGGCGCACGCTCGACCTGGTCCTACACCTACTGGGACCGCGGCGAGCAGCTGCCGCTGTACTACGAGGGCACCGCGAAGGTGATCGCGCTCTCGAACCGCGTCGAGCCCCAGTACCTGGCCGAGAACAACGGCGACATCTTCCCGCAGGAGAAGCGGCAGAGCGCGTTCGGCATCGAGGTCGACGCGCCGTTCGACGCGCGCGGCATCCTGGTGCTGACCTACCGCTACAAGAGTGCGGACGGCCCGCTCAAGGACATGAAGAACGACGACACCTGGGTGTACGTCCCCGACCTGCGCCGCGTGCGCCGCATCTCGTCGGCCCAGCGCACCGACTCGGTGCAGGGCACCGACTTCACCATGGACGACCTGCGCAGCTTCTCGGGCATCCCGCCGCAGTACGAGTGGAAGTGCCTGGGCGAGAAGACAGTGATCGCGCCGATGAACACCAAGACGCTCGCCTACCCCTACACCGACACGTACAACTTCGGCCCGTACGGCTTCTCCTACGCGAGCGACCGCTGGGAGGTGCGCAACGCCTGGATCGTGCGGTTCATCCCCAAGAACGAGGATCACCCGTACCACCACAAGGACATCTACATCGACAAGGAGACCTACGAGCCGCTGTTCAGCTTTGCCTACGACCGCAAGAAGGAGCTGTGGAAGGTCATCTGGCACAACCACCGCTACAGCGAAGACTGGAACGGCAAGGTCAACAAGGACCCGAAGGCGGAGAACGGCGTGTGGTATCCCGGCTGGGAGGGCGTCCCCGAGCCGAAGGACAACCGCATCGTCTCCGACATCATCGTGAACGTTCAGACCGGTACCGGGAACCGGATCGAGTTCTGGAACAGCGAAGGCTCGCCCTTCTCGTCCAAGGGCAAGATCCGCGGCTACATCGACATCGGGCGGCTGAACAAGGGAAGGTAAGCCACTCGAATCACGACCGCTGAAAACGCCCGCCGGCGCACCCGGCGGGCGTTTCCATTTCTGTCGCGCAAGGGTGCTTGCGCTGCGCTCCGCCAGCGACGGGGCCGATACGTGTAACGCCGTTACACCGCTCGGAGTCCCCCCGTGCCCGAACCCGCGAAGCCTGCGCGCCGCCGGACCCGCTCGACCCGGCGCGCGATCCTCGAGGCCACGCAGGCGCTCTTGTTCGAGCTGGGCGCGGACCAGCTCACCATCCGCCGCGTCGAGGAACGCTCGGGCTTCAAAGCGCCGACGATCTATCACCACTTCCGCGACAAGACGGGGCTGATCGACGCGCTGCTCGAGGAGCGCTGCGCCGAGCTCTACGCAAAGCTGTGTCGGGTGCCGCGGCGGCCGGACGCGGTCGCCTACCTGCTCGAGCTGGCGCGCGCGTATCTGGAGTTCGGGCTCGCCAACCCCGGCCAGTACGCGCTGATCTCCGCGCCGCGTGCCGAGTCGGCGGAGCTCCTGCCCTCGGCGGAGGCCGCGCGCAAGCTCGTGTTCCGCGCCCTCGCCGAGGCCTGCACCTCTCGCGTGCAGCGGGGCCAGGACCCCGAGGCGGCGTTCCAGGCGGTGTGGGCAGTGCTCCACGGCGTGGTGGCGCTGCGTGCCTCGCGGCCGGACCACCCCTGGCGGCCCGAGCTGGTGGGCCTGGCGCTGCGCACGATCGAGCGCGGCATCGTGGGGCCCGAGGAGCTCCCGCCGTGATCCGGTGCGTGCGACTCGCGCTCGCGCTCGGCCTCTGCGCCGGCGCGGCGCTCGGGTGCGAGCGGCACCGCGCTGCGGCGGAAGCGCCCGCGCACGCGGTCGTGCTCGCGCCGGTCGAGCTCCGCGACGTCGACGAGCGCGTGGCGGCCACGGGCCAGATCGTCGCCAAGCAGCGCGCTGACGTGGCGGCCCAGGTCCCGGGCGAGGTCACCGCGATCCTGGTCGACGAGGGTCAGCCCGTCGGCGAGGGCGCGGTCGTGATCGAGATCGACCCCGAGCGCCGCACGCTCGACCTGGACCGCGCGCGGGCGCGGCTGTCGGAGGCGGGCTCGGGGCTGCTCGACGCGCAGCGCCAGGCCGGCCGGACCCATGCCCTGGCGAAGCACCAGGTCGCCTCGAAGGCGCAGCTCGACCAGGCCGAGACCGCGCTCGACGCCGCGCGCTCGCGCGTGCAGGCAGCCCAGGCCGATCTCGGCGCGGCAGAGCGCGCCGCGGCCGACTCGCGCGTGGCCGCGCGCTTCGCGGGCGTGATCGGGCGCCGCTTCGTCTCGCGCGGCGAGTACGTCCAGCCGGGCCAGAAGCTGTTCGAGCTGGTGTCGCTCGATCCGGTCGAGGTCGAGTTTGCGCTGCCCGAGGCCGACGCCAGCCGGCTGCAGCTGGGGCTGCCGCTCGAAGTCGGCGTCGCGCCCTACCCCGGCCAGGTCTTTCACGCCGCGGTGTCGATGATCTCGCCCGAGGTCGACGAGCGCACCCGGACCCTGCGCGTGAAGGCGCTGCTCGCGAACCCGGACGGCCGGCTGCGCCCGGGGCTGTTTGCGCGCGCGGACCTGGGCATCGCGCGCCGCGCCAACGTCCTGCTCGTGCCCGAGGAGGCGGTGCTGCAGCGCAGCGACGGCGCCGTGGTGTTCCGCGCGGTCGACGGCGGGACCCGGGCAGAGCGGCGCGTGGTCGAGCTGGGGCCGATCCAGTCCGGCCGCGCGGAGATCCGCGCCGGGCTCGCGCCCGGCGACGTGGTGGTGCTGCGCGGACAGGCCCAGCTCGCCGACGGCGCGTCGATCTCCGCGCGGAACGCCGACGGCTCACCGGTCGTGCCGGTGGGAAACACGCCGTGAGCCTCACCGACCTCTGCATCGCGCGCCCGGTGCTCACGCTGATGCTGATGCTCTCGCTCGTCGTGTTCGGCGTGCTCGGCTACTGCGAGCTCGGCGTCGACCAGCTGCCGAACATGGAGTTCCCGGTCGTCACCGTCACCGCGCAGCTCCCCGGCGCGAGCCCGGAGACGATGGAGGAGGACGTCACCGAAGTCCTCGAAGAGAACCTGAACACGATCGGCGGGCTGCGCTCGCTGCGCTCGACCACCACCCAGGGCGCGGCGATGATCACCGCGGAGTTCGAGCTCGAGCGCGACATCGACCAGGCGGCGCAGGACGTGCGCGACAAGGTCGCGCGCGCGCGTCAGACGCTGCCGCGCGAGCTCGAGCCGCCGGTGATCGACAAGCGCAGCCTGTCCTCGAGCCCGATCATCTGGCTGTCGCTCAACTCGGAGCGGCCGCAGGTCGAGGTCACCGAGTACATCAAGGACGCGGTGAAGCCGGTGCTCGAGACCATCCCCGGCGTCGCCTCGACCGAGATCTTCGGCAAGCGCGAGCGCGCGATCCGGGTCTGGATCGACGGCGAGGCGCTGCGCGCGCGCGGCCTCGCGGTGAACGACGTGGTCGATGCAATCCAGCGCGAGCACGTCGACCTGCCCGCGGGGCGGCTCGAGAGCCAGGCGCTCGAGTACACGCTCAAGACCGAGGCCGAGTTCGAGTCGGTGGCGGACCTGGGGGGCCTGGTCGTGGCGCGCGTCGACGGCGCGCCGGTGCGGCTGTCCGACGTGGCGCGGGTCGAGGACGGCGCCGAGGACGAGCGCTACATCGCGCGCTTCAACGGCCAGCCGGGCGCCGGGATCGGGATCCTGAAGCAGTCGCGCGCCAACACCGTCGAGATCGCGAATCGCACCCACGACGCGATCGACGAGCTGCGCAAGTCGCTTCCCGCCGGGATGAGCTTCCCGACGCGCGACCAGGTGATCGACTTCTCCTCGGCGATCCGGGAGTCGGTGGCCGAGACGCAGTTCGCGCTGGTGTTCGGCGCCTTCTTGGCCACGCTGACGGTGCTGCTGTTCCTGCGCCGGGTGCGGCCGACGCTGGTGATCGGCACCTCGATCCCGCTCTCGCTGGTGGCGGCGTTCGGGGCGATGTGGGTGTTCGGGTTCACGATCAACACCATGACGCTGCTCGCGCTCGCGCTCGCCGTGGGCGTGGTGATCGACGACGCGATCATCGTGCTCGAGAACATCGAGCGGAGGCGCCACGCGGGCGAGTCGCCGCGCGAGGCGGCGTCCGCCGGCACGCGCCAGATTGCCTTCGCCGCCACCGCGGCGACGCTCTCGATCGCGATCGTGTTCCTGCCGGTGGTGTTCGTGCGCGGGATCGTGGGCAGCTTCCTGCGCGAGTTCGGGCTCACCGTCGCGGCCTCGGTCGCATTCTCGCTGTTCGTGGCGCTGACGCTGATCCCGATGCTGGCCGCGCGCATGCCGCCCGAGCCGCCGCGCAGCCGCGGCGTGTTCCGCTGGCTCGAGCTCGGCTTCGCGCGCCTGGAGCGGCACTACGTGCAGCTGCTCGACTGGGCGTTCGCCCACCGCGCCGTCGTGCTCGGCGGTGCCGCGGTCGCGTTCGCGGTGGCGCTCGTCTTCGGCTCGCTGCTCGGCTCCGAGTTCTTCCCTCCCACCGACGAAGGACGCGTGTTCGCGATGTTCGAGACGCCGCCCGGGACCTCGCTCGCCGGCACGGTCGAGCGCGTGGCGCAGGCGGAGAAGTGGATGCTCGCGCAGCCCGAGACCACGGGCCTGTTCGACGGCGTCGGCATTTCGGGCCCCGAGGGCCCGGG
>Ga0318496_10000503_pt1 | contig 13726 bp, 10 predicted proteins | sample GRESIP109b1f22_FD_203296 | JGI IMG/M metagenome (GOLD analysis project Ga0318496, IMG submission 203296) | Tropical soil microbial communities from Luquillo Experimental Forest, Puerto Rico - GRE.SIPMG.109b1f22 | ecosystem: Environmental > Terrestrial > Soil > Tropical forest > Bulk soil... | reverse complement strand
GCCGGAGGATCTTCGTCCCGGCTGCGCGGGACAGCGCAGCCCAGCGGGGCTGCGCTGCGACTGACCGGAAGGGCCGCAAACGTCGCGCGCGGTTGCACGTGGCCGGCGCGGCCTCCACGTTCGGGGTCAGCGCGATGTCGAAACACGGTGCCAGAGCCGCGCACGTCGCGCACGAGGAGCACGCGGAGCGCGCCCGCTCCCTCGCCGCCCGGTTCGCGGCGGTGCGGCGTGCCACCGAGGCGCTCGCCGCGCCGCTCTCCCCCGAGGACATGCAGGTGCAGTCGATGCCCGACGCGAGCCCCGCGAAGTGGCACCTCGCGCACACCACCTGGTTCTTCGAGACCTTCGTGCTCGCGCCGCACGAGCCGGGCTTCGCGCCGGTTCACCCCCGGTACGGCTACCTCTTCAACTCGTACTACGAGGCGGCGGGTCCGCGGCACCCGCGCCCGCAGCGCGGCCTCGTCACCCGACCGTCGGTCGCCGAGGTGGGCGCCTACCGCGCGAAGGTGGAGGCGCGGGTGCTCGCCCTCCTGCCGCGCCTCGATGCGGCGGCGCTCGACGTGGTGGAGCTCGGGATCGCGCACGAGGAGCAGCATCAGGAGCTCCTCGTGACCGACGTGAAGCACCTCCTCGCGCAGAGTCCGCTGCGGCCGGCCTACGCCGAGGGCGCCGAGCCGCCGCCGCGCGAGCCGGCGCCGCCGCTGCGGTTCGCCGCCATCGAGGGCGGCGTGCGCGAGATCGGCAACGCCGGGCCCGGCTTCGCGTTCGACAACGAGGGGCCGCGCCACCGCGTCTGGCTGGACCCGTTCGCGATCGGCTCACGCCCCGCAACCTGCGGCGAGTGGCGCGCCTTCGTGGAGGACGACGGCTACCGGCGGCCGGAGCTGTGGCTCTCCGACGGCTGGGCCGCGGTGCAGGCGCGCGGATGGGAGGCCCCGCTCTACTGGGAGCGGCGGGACGGCCGCTGGGCCGAGTTCACCCTGGGTGGAATGCGCGAGGTCCACACGGAGGCGACCGTGCGGCACGTGAGCCTCTACGAGGCCGACGCCTTCGCGCGCTGGTCGGACGCACGGCTGCCGGGCGAGGCCGAGTGGGAGGTCGCCGCGGCTGCAGGAGCGCTGGATGGCCGCGGGGAGGTCTGGGAGTGGACCCGCTCCGCCTACGCGCCGTACCCGGGGTACGTGCCCGCCGGCGGGGCGCTCGGCGAGTACAACGGCAAGTTCATGTGCAGCCAGCTCGTGCTCCGCGGGGGCTCGTCCGTCACGCCGCCCGGGCATGCGCGGATCACTTACCGCAACTTCTTCTACCCCGATGCCCGCTGGCAGCTCTCGGGCGTGCGCCTCGCGAGGGACCCATGATCGCTTCCACCGAGCTCGCCACCGCCACGGGCCCCGGCCCGGAGCGCGAGCGGTTCCTCTCCGACGTGCTGGAGGGACTCTCGAGGCCGCAGAAGGACCTCCCCTGCAAGTGGCTCTACGACGAGCGCGGGTCGGCGCTCTTCGAGCAGATCTGCGACCTGCCGGAGTACTACCTCACGCGGACCGAGCTCGCGATCATGGAGCGGCACGTGCGCGGGATGGCCGAGGCGCTCGGCCCGGGCTGCGCGCTCGTGGAGTACGGCTCTGGCTCCAGCCTGAAGACGCAGCTCCTGCTCGGGCACCTTCGGTCGCCCGCCGCGTACCTCCCGGTGGACATCTCGCCCGACGCGCTCGCCGGGGCGGCGGAGCGGCTGGGGCGACGCTTCCCCGGCCTCCCGATCGTCCCGGTCTGCGCCGACTTCACCGCCCCGCTCGAGCTCCCCGTGGTACCCGGCGCGCGCCGCCGCGCGGTGTACTTCCCGGGCTCCACCATCGGGAACTTCCACAAGCTCGACGCGGTCTCGTTCCTGTCGCGCATCCGGGCCGAGTGCGGGCGCGGCGGCGCGCTCCTCCTCGGGGCCGATCTCCTGAAGGACCGGAAGACGCTCCTCGCCGCCTACGACGACGCGCGCGGGGTCACCGCCGCCTTCGACCTGAACCTGCTCGTGCGAGCGAACCGCGAGCTGGGCGCCGACTTCCGGCTCGAGGCGTGGGAGCACGAGGCCCGGTTCAACGACCGGTACGGCCGGATCGAGATGCACCTCGTCTCGCGCGCGGCGCAGCGCGTGACCGTCGGGGGTCGCACCTTCGCGTTCCGGCAGGGGGAGACCATCTTCACCGAGTCGTCCTACAAGTATGGCCTCCCGGAGCTGCAGGCCCTCGCCGCGATCGCCGGGTTCCACACCGAGGCGTGCTGGAGCGACCCGCGGGCGTGGTTCGCCGTGCTGCTCCTCGTAGCCTGAGGCGCGGGCCCGCGTTAACCTCCGCGCGTGCCCCATCCCACCGAAGACCGCAACTTCCGGCTGCCGCCCTCGCCGCGTCCGCTCGCGTACCGTGCGCGGCTCGCGCTCGACCTCGACGCACGCGCGTTCCGCGGAGAGGGATCGATCGACCTGCACCTCGACGCGCCCGCGCCGGAGATCGTGCTGCACGCGGCCGAGCTCACCGTCGCGCGCGCCGTGGTCCGAGTCGGCGGCGGCGAGCGCGCCGCGCGCGTGCGGGCGGTGAAGGCGAGCGACACCGTCGTGCTGTCCTTCGACGCGCCGCTGCCCGCCGGGCCCGCGTCGCTCGAGCTCGCGTGGACCGGCCGCTTCTGCGACGGGCTCCGCGGCCTCTACCGGGCCGGTCCGCTCGCGGTGACCCAGTTCGAGGCCGCCGACGCCCGGCGCGTGTTCCCGTGCTTCGACGAGCCGGGCTTCAAGGCCACCTGGAAGCTCGAGGTGGAGGGCCTCGCGGGTCAGGTCCTCCTGTCGAACTCGCTCCCAGAGTCGGAGCGGGAGGAGGGCGGCCGGCGGCGGGTGTCGTTCCGCGAGACGCCGCCGCTCCCCACCTACCTCGTCGCGCTCGCCGCCGGGAACCTCGCGTCCACCTCGGCGATCGACGTGCGCGGCGTGCCGGTGCGCACCTGGGCGGTGCCGGAGAAGCTCCACCTCGCCGCCTTCGGCCAGGAGGTCGCGGTGGAGGTGCTGCCGCGGCTCGAGGACTACTTCGGCCTGCCGTACGCGTTCGGAAAGCTCGACCAGCTCGGCGTGCCCGACTTCGAGGCGGGCGCGATGGAGAACGCCGGTCTCGTCACGTACCGCGAGATCGCGCTCCTCCTCGATCCCGCCACCGCGTCGCTCGCGGTGAAGAAGCGGGTCGCCGAGGTCGTGACGCACGAGCTCGCGCACATGTGGTTCGGCAACTGGGTCACGATGCGCTGGTGGGACGACCTGTGGCTGAACGAGGCGTTCGCCACCTGGATCGCGTTCAAGATCGTGGATCATTGGAAGCCGGAGTGGCGCGTGTGGCTCGAGTTCGACGCCGGCAAGGCGGCCGCGCTCCACCTCGACGCGCTCGCCTCCACGCACCCGGTCCGCTCCGAGGTCCACAACGCCGACGAGGCCACCGAGAGCTTCGACCTCATCACCTACGAGAAGGGCGGCGGCGTCCTGCGGATGATCGAGGGCTGGCTCGGAGAGGAGCGCTTCCGGGAGGGGATCCGGCTCTACATGAGGCGGCACGGGAAGGGGAACACCGTCGCCGACGACCTGTGGAACGCGCTCGCGGAGTCCTCGGGCCAGCCGGTGACCGAGCTCGCGAACGCCTGGATCCGGCAGGGCGGCTTCCCGCTCGTCCGCGCCGAGCGCGCCGGCCGGACGGTGCGGCTCTCGCAGCGGCGGTTCCTGTCCGACCCGGCGGCGATGGCGAAGGGGGAGGGGACGCGCTGGCCGGTGCCGGTGGTGCTCCGCTGGCGCGACGGCGCCGGCGTCCACGAGCAGCGGCACCTGCTCCGCGACGAGGCCGGCGAGGTGACGCTGCCGGGCGAGGGCGAGATCCGCTGGCTCGTCGCGAACGGCGGCGCGACCGGCTTCTATCGCGTGGCCTACGACGACGCCGGCCTCCAGGCGCTCGCGTCGACCATCGGAGCCCAGGTCGACCTCGCGCCGGCCGAGCGGATCGCGCTCCTCGCCGACGGCTGGTCGCTCGTGCGCGCCGGGCTCGCTTCGCCGCGCGCGTGGCTCGACCTCGCCGCGCGCTTCGGCGACGAGGAGGACGACGCGGTGCTGGAGGAGCTGGTGGGCCGGCTCTCCGCGGTGGAGCACCGGCTCGACGGAGAGCCGAGGGCGCGCTTCCAGGCCTTCGTCGCCGCGCTCCTCGGGCCGTCGCTCGCGCGCGCCGGCTGGGACCCGGCCCCGGGCGAGCCCGACGGCGCACGCCTCCGCCGCGCCGCGCTCGTTCGGGCGCTCGGCCTCGTGGCCCGCGACCCCGCGACGATCCGTGAGGCCCGCGGCCGGCTCGATCGCTTCCTCGCCGGCTCCGCCACCGCGCTCGAGCCGAACCTGCACGACGCCGCCGTGGTGATGGCGGCGCGCGACGGCGACGCCGGGCGCTTCGACGATCTGCGGCGCCGCTACGCCGCCGAGAAGGACCCTGCGTTCCGCCGCCGGTACCTGCTCGCGCTCGCGCAGTTCGAGGCGCCGGCGCTGGCGGCGCGCGCCCAGGAGCTGCTGCTCGGGGGCGAGGTGCCGCTGCAGGACTCGGCGAGCTTCGCCGGGGCGCTGCTCGCGAACCGGACCGCGCGCGACCCGTACTGGAAGGCGCTGCGCGAGCGGTGGCCCGAGGTGGAGGCGGCCCTGGGCGGCGCGCCGATGCTGCTCCGGCGCGTGGTGGAGGCGGTGGGCGCGCTCCCAGCGCGGCGCCACCTCCAGGAGGCCGAGGCGTTCTTCGCCGCCCACCCGCTGCCCGCGGCGAAGCAGGCCATCGCGCAGACGACGGAGCGGATGCGGCAGGACGTGGAGCTCTGGGAGCGGATCGGCGGCGACGTCGCGGGCTGGCTCGTGTCGCGGTAGCCTCCGCGCGTGACCGACCCCGCGCGCCACACGCCGCCCCCGGTCTTCGCGCTCACGATGACGCCGTTCGCGGCGGCGGTGGGCTGGGTCACCGTCGCCGCGCCGTACTGGCTCGCGCGCGACGGCGCCTCGATCGCGGCGATCGGGGCGATGAGCGGCACGGCGATGCTGCCGCACGCGCTGAAGGTGCTCTGGGCGCCGCTCCTCGACCTCGGGGGCCGGCGGCGCGCCTGGTACGTGGCGTGTGCGCTCGGCACCGCGGCCGCGCTGATCGCGCTCGCGCTGCTCCCCGACCCGGCGCACCACCTGCCGCGGTTCACGATCCTCGCGACGCTGCTGCAGTTCTTCGGCACCACCGCGAGCGCCGCGGCCGACGGCCTCATGGCGGTGACCACCGCCCCCGAGGCGCAGGGGCGCGCGAGCGGCTGGCGCATGGCCGGGAACGGCGGCGGCACGGGGATCCTCGGCGCGCTCGGCCTGTGGATCGGCGGGACGGCGGGCGTTCCGGCCGCCGGGATCGCCGTGGCCGCCCTGGTCGCCGCGAGCGCCCTCGCCGCGCTCCTCGTGCGCGAGCCGCGCGCGGCCCGCCGAGGCCCGGCGTCCGGCTCGCTCGCGGGCGCGCTCGCCGCGAACGCGCAGGCCATGGCGCGCGACCTGTGGACCACGGTGCGGAGCCGCCTCGGCTGGACCGGGCTCGTGATCTGTGCGGTGCCGGTGGGGGCCGGCGCGCTCACGAACCTCTTCTCGGCGATGGCCGTGGAGTACCACGCGAGCGAGAACCTCGTGGCGCAGGTGAACGGCCTCGCCGGCGGGCTCGTGGGCGCCGCCGGCTCGTTCGCGGGCGGCTGGCTCGCGGACCGGATGAGCCGGCGCCTCGCCTACGCCGCCTCCGGCGCGCTCCTCGCCGCCTGCGCCATCGCGATGGCCGCCGCTCCGCTCACGCCGTTCACCTACGGCTGGGGCACGCTCGCCTACAACTTCGCCACCGGCGTCGCCTTCGCCGCGCTGGCGGCGCTCGTGCTCGAGCTCGTGGGCGACAGCGTCGCCGCGGCGACGAAGTACACGCTCTTCATCTCCGTCGCGAACCTCGCGTCGAGCTACGTGACCTGGATCGACGGCCTCGCCTCGGAGGTGCGGGGCGCCGGCGCGCGCGGGTCGCTCCTCGCCGACGCGCTCCTCACCGTGCTCGGCATCGGCGTGCTCCTCGCGCTCGTCGTGGTCACGCGCCCCGCGCGCGCAGCCGATCCCGCCCGCGCGGCTTAAGCTTCCCGCTGCGCCTCGAGCGCGAACGGCACCTTGCAGGAGCGCGCGCACGATCCCGTCGAGGGCCTCGTACCGGAGGCCGTTCCGCCGCCGGTCTTCTACCGGTCGGTCCGGGAGTTCCTGCGCCAGCTCCCGGGCGTCCAGCAGCGATTCTGGCTCCTCGTGGTGGCCACCGGCGCCGTCGCGGGGCTCGGCGCGGGGGGCCTCCTCGAGCTGCTCGAGCTCGTGAAGCGGCTGGCGTGGGGGCGTGGGGCCGCAGGCCAGTCGTTCGTGAGCGTGGTCGCCAGCTCGTCCCCGCTCCGTACCGTCCTCGTCCCCGCCCTCGCCGGGGCCATCATCACCGCGGTGGGCTTCTTCTACCCGCGACCCATCGCGGGCCACGGCACCGCCGGGATCATCGAGGCCATCTGGGTGCACAAGGGACGGCTCGCACTCGGCCGCACGCTCCTGCGCGCCGTGCTCGCGATCCTCTCCGTGGCGATGGGCGCCTCGCTCGGGCGCGAGGGCGCGCTCGTCTCCACCGGCGCGGCGAGCGGCTCCTGGCTCGCGGAGCGCCTCCAGCTCACGAAGCGGCAGGCGCGGCTCCTCGTCGCCTGCGGGGCGGCGTCGGGGATCGCCGCGGCCTACGACACGCCCATCGGCGGCGCGCTCTTCGGCCTGGAGGTGCTGCTCGGCAGCTTCGCCCTCGAGCTCCTCGGCCCCATCGTCGTCTCCACCGTCACCGCAACGATCATCGCCCGCCTCCTCTCGCCGGGCCATCCCGGCTACGAGATCCCCGAGTACTCGCTCCTCGAGCCGGCCCACGTGCTCGCCGGGCTCATGCTCGCCCCGGTGCTCGGCATCGCCTCGGTGGTCTACGTCCGCGCCATCGCCTGGGTGGAGGTCGCCTTCTACCGGGTGCCGCGCCGGGCGGCGCGCTTCCTGCCGCCGCTCGGCCTCGCGATCGTCGGCGCGGCCGCGATCGTCTTCCCGCAGCTCCTCGGCAACGGCTACGACACCGTGAACTCGGCGCTCCTGGGGCAGATCCCGCTCGGCCTCCTCCTCGCGCTGCCCTTCCTCAAGCTCGCCGCCACCTCGCTCAGCGCGGGCGTCGGCGTGCCGGGCGGCCTCTTCACCCCGTCGCTGTTTTACGGCGCGCTCCTCGGAGGCGGCCTGGGCGAGCTCCTGCAGCGGGTCTTCCCCGCCATGCAGGCGCCCTCGGGGGCGTTCGCGCTCGTCGGCATGGCCGGCGTGCTCGCCGGCACGACGCACGCGGCGGTGTCGTCCGTGCTCATCATCTTCGAGCTCACCGGGGACTACGGCGTCATCCTGCCGCTCATGCTCTGCGCGGCGGTGGCCGCCGCGACGAGCCGCGCGCTCGAGCCGGACTCGCTCTACACGGCGCCGCTCCGCCGGCGCGGCGTGAAGCTGCCCGAGCTGCCGCGGCCCGAGTGGCTGCGAGGCACGCAGGCCGCGGCGCTCCTGCGGCGCGACGTGGAGAGGGTGCAGCCCAGCCTCGCGTTCCAGCCGCTCCTCATGCGGCTGCTCGCGCTGCCGCGCGGCTGCGACCTCTACGTGGTGGACGGCGACGGCGTGCTGCTCGGCGTGGTGATGCTCGACACGCTGAAGGGGAACATCCCCGACGAGCGCCACCTGTCGATGATCGTCGCGGCGGACGTGATGGACAGCACGGTTCCGTCGCTCACCCCGGCGATGTCACTCTCCGAGGTGGCGGCGCGGTTCGCGGAGGCGGACCACGAGCGGCTGCCGGTGGTGGACGAACGCGGCCGGCTCGCCGGCGCGATCTCGAAGAGCGACGTGCTCAAGCACGGGAAGTTTTGAGATGATCGGACGGGGCTCGCAGCCCCGCCAGCATCGCGTGCGCTACCCGCCGTGCAGCGACGCGAGCGTATCCACCACGAGCCGCGCGGCGACGAAAGCCACGGTAGCCACCGCCGCGGAGGCAGGGATGGTGAGGATCCAGGCCCAGATGATCCGGCCGGCCACGCCCCAGCGCACCGCGCGGATGCCCTTCGTCGCGCCCACGCCGACGATCGCGCCGGTGATGGTGTGCGTGGTGGACACCGGGATGCCGGCGTGCGCGAGCGCGAGGATCGTGACGCCGCCGCCCGTCTCGGCGCAGAACCCGCCGATCGGCTGCAGCTTCGTGAGGCTGTGGCCCATCGTCTTCACGATGCGCCAGCCGCCGAAGAAGGTGCCGAACGCGATGGCCGCGTGGCAAAGCAGCACCACCCAGAACGGGACGTGGAACTGCCGGCCGCTCCAGATCGTGCCGTAGAGGATGACGGCGATGATGCCCATCACCTTCTGGGCGTCGTTCGTGCCGTGGCTGAAGCTGAAGATCGCTGCCGAGAGGAGCTGCAGCCGCCGGAACCAGCGGTCCACGACCGCCGGCCGCTGCCGGTGCACGACCCAGCTCGCGATCACCATGTTGAGCGTGCCGAGCACCATTCCGATGATCGGTGACAGCACGATGAAGATCGCGATCTTGAAGATGCCGGCTCCCACGAGCCCCTTCACGCCGAGCGAGGGGAGGGTGGCGCCGATCATCCCGCCGGCGAGCGCGTGCGACGACGACGACGGCAGGCCCCAGAACCAGGTGGCGAGGTTCCAGACGATCGCGCCGGTGAGCGCGGCGAAGATGACGAGCAGCACCATCTGCGGGCCCTGCGCCCGGAGCATCTCGAACTGGATGACGCCCTTCCCCATCGTGTTCGCGACGTTGAGGCTTCCGAAGAATGCGGCGATGAAGTTGAAGAACGCCGCCCAAGCCACGGCCTGGAGGGGCGTGAGGACGCGCGTGGAGACGACGGTCGCGATCGAGTTCGCCGCGTCGTGGAAGCCGTTCGAGAAGTCGAACGCCACCGCCAGCGCGATGAGGCCGACGACGACGAGGAAGACCAGCATGGGCTAGGCGTGCTCCAGCACGACGCCCTCGATGACGTTCGCCACGTCCTCCGCCCGGTCGATCGCGTTCTCGATGAAGTCGAGGATCTCCTTCCACTTCATCACCGTGAGCGGATCCGTCTCGGAGTTGAAGAGATCGGCGAGCGCGCGGCGGAGCAGCGTGTCCCCGCGGTTCTCGAAATCGTTCACCTCCTTGCAGGCGGTGAGGATGCGGCCGGTCTCCTTGAGGTTCCGCAGGCCTCGCACCGCCTCCTCCATCTTCTGCGCGGCGCCGAGGAGGCACGAGGCGAGCTCGCGAGCCTCCGGGAGGATCTTCGGCACGCGGTAGAGGGAGAGGCGCTCGGAGGCGGCGTCCGTGAGGTCGAGGACGTCGTCGATGCGCGACAGGAGGCGGTGGATCTCGCTCCGGTCGAAGGGCGTGATGAACTGGGTGTGGAGCCGCTCGAAGGCGCGGTGCGTGATCTCGTCGCCGCGGTGCTCGACCGCCTTGATGGCGCGGGAGCGGCCCTCCACGTCGTCGAAGTGATCGAGGAGCCCCTGGAACAGCCGAGCGCCTTCCACCGTGCAGGCCGCGAGCTTCTCGAAATCGTCGAAGAAGTCGTCGGACTTCGGCATCAGCTTCTCGAGCATTCGTGGCGCTCCGGTGACGATGGGGTGACGAGGCGCGCGAACCCTAAGCGCATCCCACAAGGAGGTCAACGGGCGTCTGTCAACGGTATGTCGCTCGCCTGTGGAGCCATCGGTCCCCCTTGCCTCAGACGTCGGAACATGCCGTCTTTCCAGGGTGTCTCGCGTCCGGCTCGTCCTCGTGGATCGCCCTGGCTCCCGCGGCTCGTCGAGCGTCCTCGCCGGTGCCGTGGAGGGGAGCGCACTCGCGGGCGAGGTGGAGGTCCGGTTCACCTCCGGCCCGTCCGCCGTGGCCGCCGCGGCGCGGGAGGCGGAGGACCGCGGCCTGCGTGCGGTCTGCGGCTGGCCTTTCCTCTCGGCGCGAGCCGCCGAGGCGGTCGCCGACCTGCGCGAGGTCCGCGGCCTCCCCGGCGGCGCCGCGGCGCTCCACGTGGCCGGCGGCCCGCACCCCACCGCCGCCCCGCGCGACGTCCTCGCCGCCGGGTTCGACCTCGTGGTGCCGGGGGAGGGGGAGCGGTCGCTCCTGGCGCTCCTGGGGCGCGTCGCCCGCGGCGAGGACCCGCGCGCCGGACGCGGGATCGCGTGGCTCGAGGGAGGCGTCCTCGTCCGCGCGCCGCGCGAGGCGCCGGTGGTCCTCGACGAGCACCCCGCCTTCAGCAACGTCCGCGGCCGGGCCGGGCCGATCGAGATCACGCGCGGCTGCGTGCACGCCTGCGCCTACTGCCAGACGTCGTCGGTGCTGGGCGCGCGGCTCCGGCACCGCTCCCTGGCCGCGGTGGCCGAGGCAGTGCGCGCGCTCTCCGACCGCGGCATGCGCGACGTCCGCTTCGTCACTCCGAGCGCGCTCTCCTACGGCGCCGAGGGTGAGGAGGCGCGTCCCGACGCCGTGGGTGCGCTCCTCGAGGCGGCGCGCGCGGCGGGCGGACCTCGCGCGCGACTCTTCCTCGGCACGTTCCCGTCGGAGCTCCGCCCCGAGCACGCGACGCCGGCGTCGCTCGCGCTGCTCCGCCGCCACGTCGCCAACGAGGGGCTGCTCCTCGGCGCGCAGTCCGGCTCCGACCGGATGCTCGCGGCGCTCCGGCGCGGTCACGGCGCGGAGCACGTGAGGGCCGCGGTGCGGTACGCGCTGGAGGCCGGCTTCCGGCCCGAGGTGGACTTCATCGTCGGGCTGCCGGGGGAGGACGACGAGGACCGCGCGGCGACGCGCCGGCTCGTGGCCTGGTGCGCGGACCAGGGCGCGCGGGTCCACGGCCACATCTTCATGCCGCTCCCCGGGACGTCCCTCGCCGACGCGCCGCCGGGGAGGCCCGATCCCGACACCGTGGCGCTGCTCGCCTCACTCGAGGGGCGCGGCGCCGCCTTCGGGCAGTGGCGGCGGCAAGGGGCGAGCTGACGAGGCTGGGGGGCGCTTCGCAGCGCCCTCGACTACCCGAGGACGCCCCTCAGCCTCCACACCCGCTCCCGCGCGAGCGCGTGCACCCGCTCCAGCGCCGCCGCGGGGCCGGGCTCGTGGAGCGCGGCGAGCGCGCTCGCCATCGCCTCGATCGTGGACATGCCCTCGGCGAGCGGCGGCCTTCGCAGCCGCGGGGCCGTGCTCGGGACCTGCGGCGCCTCGGCGATCGAGAGCCGCGGCAGGTCGCGGAGCGCCGGCACGCGCTGGATCATCCGGCGCGCCTGCGACCAGCTCCCGTCGAGGACCACCACGCGGTCGGGCGGCCCGAGCCCCGCGGGCGCGGGCGCCCGGCTCGGGAAGAGCACCCAGGTCCCCGGTGCGGCGAGCCCGTCGAGCGACGGCGACTCTCCCGGCGCGCCGTAGTCGAGCACCTCGCAGCCGAGCGCGAGCGCGGCCCAGCGGGCGCTGTTCGTGGAGCGGTTCCGCTCCGAGGCGTGGCGGAGGATCACGAACCGGGTGCGCGTCTCGACGGGTGGGATGTCTGCGCACAGGCAGACCTCCGGCAGGAGCATGCAGCGCTGGCAGCGCTTCGAGAGGTCGGGGACGCGGGAGCGGCGGGCCACGCCCCGATGGTACGCGGGGACGGCCCCCCGCGCGAGGTGCACGGACCGTGAACGTGACGTTGCGGCACGTGCTTCCGAGCCACACCCGGATACACTCCGTCGAGCGGTGCAGACCGCGGGAGGTTCGATGCGGATCGGGGTGCCCAAGGAGACCGCGCCCGGGGAGCGTCGGGTCGCGCTCGTGCCGGACGTCGCCGGGAAGCTGGCGAAGGGCGGGTTCGAGGTGGTGGTGGAGCGCGGGGCGGGGGAGCCGGCCGGCTTCCCCGACGCGACGTACGAGGCCGCCGGGGCCCGGCTCGCCGACGCCGCCGGGGCGTTCGGCGCCGAGATCGTCCTGAAGGTCCAGCGACCCACGCTCGCCGAGGCAGAGCGGCTCGCGGAGGGCGCGGCGCTCGTGTCGTTCCTCGCGCCGCACGCGAGCGCGGATCTCCTCCAGGCGCTCGCGCGTCGCCGAATCACGGCGTACGCGATGGAGCTCGTCCCCCGCATCACGCGGGCCCAGTCGATGGACGTGCTCTCGTCGCAGGCGACGCTCGCGGGCTTCAAGGCGGTGATCCTCGGCGTCGAGGCGATGAACCGCATCACGCCGATGCTCACGACGGCGGCCGGCACGCTCGCGCCCGCCCGGGCGTTCGTGATCGGCGCCGGCGTCGCGGGCCTCCAGGCCATCGCCACCGCCCGCCGGCTCGGCTGCGTCGTCTCCGCGTTCGACGTCCGCCCGGTGGTGAAGGAGCAGGTGCAGTCGCTCGGCGCGACCTTCGTGGAGGTGGAGGTCGCCGCCGAGGGCGCGGGCGGGTACGCGAAGGAGCTCGCGGAGGACCAGCAGCGGCGCGTCCTCGCCGCGATCGCGCAGCACCTCCCCGCCCAGGATCTCGTCGTCACCACGGCGCAGATCCCCGGTCGCCCCGCGCCGCGGCTCGTCACCGCCGAGATGGTGCGCTCGATGAAGCCCGGTGCGGTCATCGTGGACCTCGCCGCCGAGACCGGCGGCAACTGCGAGCTCACGCGGGCGGGCGAGGCGGTGGAGGCCGGCGGCGTGCGCGTGCTCGGGCCAGTGAACCTCCCGTCGGAGACCGCGTTCCACGCGAGCCAGATGTACGCGCGGAACCTCCAGACGTTCCTCGGCCACGTCGCGAAGGGCGGCACGCTCGCGGTGAGCCTCGACGACGAGATCCAGGGCGCGATGGCCGTGACGCACGGGGGGGAGGTGAGGGCGCGGTGAACGACTTTCTCGAGATCTACGTCTTCGTGCTCGCGGGGTTCGTGGGGTTCCAGATCATCACCCGCGTCCCCTCGCTCCTGCACACGCCGCTCATGAGCGCCACGAACGCGATGAGCGCCATCTCGCTCGTCGCCTCGCTCGTCGCCGCCGGCGCCAACCGCAGCACCGTCTCTACGATCCTCGGCCTGGTGGCGGTGGCCACGGCGACCATCAACGTGGTCGGCGGCTTCCTGATCACCGACCGGATGCTGAAGATGTTCCACCACGCCCCGAAGGCTGGGACGACCCCCGCATCGAAGGGAGGCGCGAAGTGACCCCGCGCGCGCTCTTCGTACAGGTCACCTACCTCGCGGCGTCGGTGCTCTTCATCCTCGGCCTGCGCTCGCTCACGAAGCCCGACAGCGCGCGCCGCGGCATGCACCAGGCGATGGTGGGCATGGCGCTCGCCATCGTCGGCACGCTCCTGCACCACGACATCGTCCGCTACGACTTCATCGTCGTCGGCCTCGTGGTGGGCAGCCTCATCGGCTACCCCCTCGGCATGTACGTGCCGATGACCGCGATGCCGCAGCGGATCGCGATCTCCCACGTGTTCGGCGCCCTCGCGGTGACGCTCGTCGGCATCGCCGAGTGGTACGACCACGGCCTCGGCCTCCGGCTCGATCGCTTCACGATGGGCGCGATCGGGTTCGAGGTGATGTTCGGCGCCCTCACGGTCACCGGCAGCCTCATGGCGGCCGGCAAGCTGCAGGAGATCCTGCCCGGGCGGCCCCTCACCTTCC
>Ga0318496_10000502_pt1 | contig 13732 bp, 10 predicted proteins | sample GRESIP109b1f22_FD_203296 | JGI IMG/M metagenome (GOLD analysis project Ga0318496, IMG submission 203296) | Tropical soil microbial communities from Luquillo Experimental Forest, Puerto Rico - GRE.SIPMG.109b1f22 | ecosystem: Environmental > Terrestrial > Soil > Tropical forest > Bulk soil... | reverse complement strand
GGGCGACGTCGGCGGGCCGCCAGGGGCAGTCGAGGTGGTGCAGGGCGATGGCGCGGAGCTGGACGTTGGTGCCGACGCCCATCTTTTCGGTGCTGCCGATCAGGACGGCGACGGTTCCGGCGCGGCAGGCGGCGAACAGTTCGCCTTTGTCCCTGTCGGTTTTCGCGTCGTGCACGAACCGGACGGCTTCGCGCGGCAGGCCACGCAAACCGAGCTGGTCGCGGAGTTCGTGGTAGACGTTCCAGTCGTCGCTGGGCGTGCCGATGTCGCAGAAGACGAGCTGGAGACTGCCGCGGATGGGAGCATCCTGCCCGTCTGGGGCGGGGTAGGTGTCGTCGCGGTGGGCTTGCCAGAGGTCGGCGATCCGGTGGGCGGCGACCTGGATCTTCCCCGGGGTGGTCATGGGCAGGTTGAGCAGGCGCAGGTCGAGGGCGGCCTTGCGGCCGTCGGTGCAGACCTTGAGCATGTTGTCTTCTTCGGGCAGCACCTGCCGGTTGCGGATGGCATCGGCGCGATCGCCGAGCTGGGCCATGATGTCGAGCTGCACGTCGGAGGGCTGGGTGATGACGGCTTCGGGGGCGCGCTGCCCGTCCGCGGGCCTCCGCGTCAGGGCAGGGACGGGCAGCTTGAGGTCGTCGCCGGTCTTGATGTCGGCCGAGACATGCCAGCGGCGCAACATTTCGGGCACGTTGGTGAACTTGGCGAACCGGGTCTTCTGCCGGAAGCTGTTGCCGCCTTCGGGGGCCATCTCGATCTGGGTGATGGTCTGGCCGAAGGTGGCGGCCCAGCTGTCGAAGTCGCTGATGCCGGCCGCCGCGAGCAGGTCGGGTCGCAGGTAGTGCTGCATGACCCAGGCTTCGGTGATGCTGTTGGCGATCGGGGTGGCGGTGGCGAAGGTGATGACCCGGGTGCCGTTGCGGCGGCGCAGGTAGCTGATCTTCATGTCCAGGTCGGCGGCCCGCATCGACCCGTCGATCGCGGCGTCCGGGATGTTGGACGGGGTGCGCAGGTTCTTGTACCCGTGCGCCTCGTCGACGAACAAATAATCGATGCCGGTCGCCTCGAAGGTGATGCCCGGATCCTTGACCGAATCGAGCTTGGCCTTGAGGCGTTCCTCGGCGCGCAGCAGGGCGCCCTCGAGGCGCTTGACGGTGAGGCCGTCGCCCTGTCTGGAGGCCTGGATGAAGTCCCGCACTCGGTCGAGTTCGGCGTCGAGGTAGGCGCGCTGGGCGTCGGCGCTCATCGGGATGCGTTCGAACGCCGACCGGGACATGATGACCGCGTCCCAGTCTCCGGTCGCGCAGCGGGCGATGAACTGGCGCCGCCGGTCGGCCTGGAGGTCGTCGCGCTGGGTGACCAGGACCTTGGCCTGGGGGTAGAGCTGGAGGAACTCGCGGCTGAACTGCTCGAGCATGTGGTTGGGCACGACGATGGCGGGCTTGCGGGCCAGGTGCAGGCGGCGCAGTTCCATCGCGCCCATGGTCATCTCGGCGGTTTTCCCGGCGCCGACCTCGTGGAACAGGCCGACGGCGGGCTCGTGGATGATCCGGGCGACGGCGGCGACTTGGTGCGGGCGGGGTTCGAAGCTCATGGCCAGGCCGGGCAGGGACAGCTGGGCGTCGTCGTAGCTGCGGAGCACGATGTCGTTGAACAGCCGGTTGTAGGTGTCCGCCAGCTGGACGGCCCGGGCCGGGTGTTGCCAGGCCCATTCGGCGAACCGGCCGGTGAGTTCGGCGGCCTTTTCCTGCGCGGCGAGGGTGTCCTCCAGGTTCAGGACCCACGTGTCGTCGCCGATCTTGTCGCGGACCTCGATGCGGCGCTGCTCCAGGACGGCCTGGGCGAGCTGCGGGGCCGGGTAGCGGCTGGTGCCCCAGGTGGAGGTGGCCAGTACCGTGTGCCGGTTGCCGCGGACGGTCCAGACCTGCCCGCCGGGGTGCTCGACCCGGACGGTCTCGTCGTCGAGGATGTCGCGCAGGAAGTCCCGCACGTGCGAGGCGTCGATCCAGGCGGCGCCGAGCCGGGCGTCGATCTCGCCGGGCAGCAGGTCGGCCGGGATGACTTTGCGCAGTTCTTCGACGTTGGCCTGGTAGCGGGGGTCGTCGGCGGCGGCTCGTTCGGCGGCTTCCAGCTTGTCGCGGACCGGGCCCGAGAGGTACTCCGCGGCGGGGACCAGCCGGCCGGACCGGGGGTCGTCGAAGACCAGGGTGCCGAGGTCCCGGCGGGTCTGGTCCTCGTCTCTGCCGAGCAGCCGGGCGATCCCGGCCAGCTGGACCTCTCCGCAGATGTCCAGGCAGATCGCCAGCGCGTCGGCCGGGGTGTCGGCACCCAGCCTGGGGTTGCGTGGCGCGACGACCCGGCTGGTGAAGATTTCCGCCTTGGTGGCGGTCTGGCTGACCGGGTCGAAGTCCTCCAGGGCCTGGACCAGGGGCGCGAATGGGTCGGAGCGGAAGCCGCCTTGCAGCGGGCGGATGCGGGCGAGCTTTTCCTCCCCCGTGCCGGGGTCCGTGCGGCCGGTGTGCCGCCAGGAGAACCGGCTGATCGGGCCGTAGGTCCGCAGGTAAGCGTCGTAGCGGAGGTTCAGGTCACGGCGCAGGGCGTCGAGTTCGGGAGTGTCGTCCAGGGAGGCGGCCTCGGCCTCGAGCAGGCCGCTGACGGCGTCACGGAGCCCGAGCAGCTGGCGCAGCTCGGCGGCTTGACGGTCCGGCACCGGGAACGAAATCGCCTGCCCATCGACGACCTGGGTGAGGGTGCCGTCGCGGTGTGCCTCCAGGTAACCGTCCGGCTGCCGAGATCGCGGCCCGGCCGGCGCCACGGATGGACCGCTTTGTTCTGGGGCTGCGGTCCAGGCCAGACCGCGGGACAAAGCGTCGGCTGCGATGCGGGTCAGGGCGCGGGCCAGTGCCGCACCGGTGTCGCTGGTGGCGGCGACGACCAGGTCCTCGTCGCTGTAGGCACCGTGAACGGCGCGCAGCTCGCCGAGCACGGCATGCGGGTGATCAAGGAAATACTCGTTGACGGGGACCTGGACGCCGTCCAGTTCGGCCATCCGGGTCTGCTCCCAGCTGGTCACGTCGGGGTCACGGCCGGGCTCGCGGCGGCGGAAGATCAGCAGGTCGGTGACGACTCCGGTACCTGCCGCCCGCTGGTGCGCGCCGCTGGGCAGCCGCACCGCGCCGGCCAGGTCGGCCAGGTCGGCGATCTCGCGGCGGGCGGCGGGATTGCGGGCATCCATGGTGTACCGGGAGGTCACCACGGCGACCAGACCGCCGGGGCGGACCAGGTGCAGGGCCTTGATGATGAAGTGGTTGTGGATGCTGTGGCCGCCGGGGTTGTGGCGGCGGTCTGTCAGCGCGAACGAGCCGAACGGGACGTTGCCGATCGCCAGGTCGAAACTGTTCTCGCGGGCCCTGGTGTCGGCGAAGGACTCGTTGACGATGTCGGCGTCGGGGTAGAGCGCGGCTGCGATCTGGGCGGTGACGGGCTCGAGCTCGACGCCGGTGACCTGGGCACCAGCGGGCGCGAAGCCGATGAAGTTCCCCGATCCGCAGCCCGGTTCCAGGACCCGCCCGCCGGTGAAGCCGAACTGCCCGATGCCCGCCCAGATGGCCTGGACGAGGTCGGCGTCGGTGTAGTGCGCGTTCAGGGTGTTGCGGGCCGCCGCGGAGAACTCCGCGGGGGTCAGTAGCCGGGACAGCTCTTCCCGGGCCCACGTGTGTGCTCGCCGCTCTGGGTCGAAGACCTCCGGGGCCGCGCCCCAGCCCGACCAGCGGGCCAGGATCGCCTGCTCCTCCGGTGACGCCGGGCGGCCCTCGCGCTGGATGGCGCGCAGTGTGGTGACCGCGGCCAGGTTCGCGCGGATGCGGGCAACGGTCCCGGACGGGGCCAGGTCGTCTTGAACGTGCGGGCGGAACCGGCCTGGGGTCAGCTGTCCTGGGCCAGTTCCTCCTGCTCCGCGTTCACCTCCGCCCACACCGGGTGGCCGCGGTCCACGATTACCGGCCGCCCGGTGTCCGCCGGCGGCAGGTCGTTCTCCTCCGGGTCCTCGCTGGTCCCCGGCTCCGGCGGGAGCAGAATCTGTTGCGGCAAGATGATCTCCTCGGCCTGCTTGCGGGCTGCGGTCAGCCGACCCGCCTTGGCCAGGTAGCCCTCCCCGGGCTGGTCGTCGCCCGCCAGTTCGGTCGCCAGCTCGTCGATCTGCCGGGCCGTCTCCAGGCCAAGGGCCAAGAAGAAGCTGTCCGGATCCGTGATCGTCGCGTACCGCTGAGGCAGCCACCGTTCCCAGTGGCTGCGCGCCATCGCCCCGTACTGGTTCATCGTCCGCACCCTCTTTCCCGGCCAGCTCCAGCAGGTCCTCGAACGAGAGCTGGCCGTCGATCTGGGTCTTGGTATACCTGCGCCGCCGTGCTACCACGCCCCGGTCACCCCCGCCCGGGCCACCAGGCTGGGCAGTGAGCCGGAGGGCTGGCGGCGCTGGCCGCCGGTCTCTAGGGGCATCGTAGACTCCCTTCTCGGCTATATCAACTTGATTTGATATACGATCGTCCTATTTTCGTATCAAAATGATGATCTGAACGGACGCGGGTACTTCCGCCAGGCCCTGTTTGATGTCTTGCGGGGGTCAGCGCTCCGGGCGGTTCGCGGGCCGGGCGGCCTGGCTGTCCGCGCGGCGGGATGGCCGGGCTGCCGCCTGGGTGGCAGGCGCGGCCGGCGGCGCGAGGGCTGTTCCCGCTGCCTGGAGCAGGTGCCCGGTCATGGGCTGGGGGAAGCCGGTGGCGGCCAGCTGCGCGGGCCGCGTCCTGGTTTCCGGCTCCGGGCCGGGCTGATCTGCGCGGAGGATGGCTTCGGCGTCCCGGATCTGGGCGCAGCCGGCCAGCAGCGGGTGCGTCGCGTCGGCGAGCTGCCGTCCGGCGTCCTGATCGGCTGTCATCTGGGCGATGCCATCGATGCATGCGGCGAGATCGCAGATCGCGGTGGACAGGCGCGGCAGCAGGGCGAGGTGATCGCCGTCGGTGAGTTCCCAGGGGAACGGGTCGGCAGGGTTCATGTAGCCGCGCAGTTCCTCGGCGGCGTTCGCGGCCATATGCGCGATCTGGTGCGCGGGATGCTCAGTCACGGTGATCCGTCCTCGGGCGGCAGGTGCTCTGCGGCACCGGCCGGGTCCCACCATCCGGGCGGGGGCTGCCGGGTACGTGCCTGCCTGGGGTCGATGTGCTCGTTCTCGGAGCACATGCTGAACGGCCCGGTCCGGCCGAGCAGGACCGGGAGCTGGTGGTCAAGATGGTCGCGGAGCCAGGTGGCCATGCCGGTGCCGGGCTGCAGCCGCATCGCCTCCCAGCTGTGCCACAGGGCAGTGAGCCGGGTGATCGCCTCGGCGTGCCGCCACCATTGCGCGCACCAGCGGAACTCCCCGCCGAGCGGGCGGCGGAACATGGGCAGGAAATGGCAGGTCACCCACTCCTCCGCGCTGTCGTAGACCGGCCGGGGCGGGGGCTCGGCGTCGCCGTCGTCCGGCTGGCTGGTCATGACCGGGTGTCCCGTGGTTCGACCGCGGCCCGGGCCGACGGGCCAGGCGGGCCGGCGCTGATTTGCGCGGCGTGGCGCATAGCGGCTTCGGCCCGGGCGATGGCCGCGATGATCCGGGGTGCGTGCGGCCCGGTGTACCAAGGCCGCGTGCGGATCAGCGCGGGTCGGGCGCCGGTCGCCAGCAGCAGGCCCGAACCGGGCGGCAGGGCGCGGATGTCGGCCGCCTCCAGGATTTCCTGGCGGCGGAGCGAGATCTGCCGGCTGGCCCGGCCGTCACCGTAGCTGACCGAGGTGACCGGCACGTCGTGCTGGCCGACCAGGGTGGCCAGGTCGCGGGCGTGCCGGGGGTCATCGATGCCGGCGCCGATGACCTTCTTGGTGCTCGCGCCCCACAGCGCGGCCATGCCGGGCTCGCCCCAGACGGCCACTCCCTGCTGGTAGGACTGCAAGATGGTGACCGGGACCATGCCGCGCGACCCGAGGTGGGAGTACAGCTCGGGCAGGTCCGCGATGCGGCAGATGTTGGCCGCCTCGTCCAGGACCACGATCATGGGCGGGTCGAGCCTCCCGCCGGTCCGTTCGGCCTGCCGGCGCCCGGCCCGCATCACGCAATCGGTCAGGGCGGCGATCAGCGGGGCCGCGGCCGACCGGGACTCGGTCAGCAGGTAGAGCGTGTCGCGGCCGGCGGCGAACGCGGCGGGATTGAAGGCCGGCAGGGTCTTGCCAGCCGGCGGGGTGACCCAGCGCATGATGTCCTCGTCGTTGAGGCATTTGGCCGCGGTCCGGGCGGTCTGGTAGATGCCGTCGCGGGTTTCCGGGGCGCCGTGCTGCGTGCCGCGCAGGCTCGCGGCCAGGGCGTGAAAGCCGGCTGTGTCGAGCAGTTCGGCGGGGATCGGGGACCCGGCATCGGCCAGCCACCGGCCGCACTCGCGCAACGAGCGGCCGGAGGACGCAGCGGCCAGGAGCACGGCGCACAGCAGGTCCTGGGCGGCCGGGCCCCACAGGTCACGGCGGGTGCTGTCATCGATGGTCAGGACGAAATGAGAGGCGATCCGGTGGGCGGCCTCGACCGTCGCCAGCCCCGCGAGCGGGTTCCACCACCAGGGCTGATCGCCGCCGGTGATGCGCTGCGGGTCGAACAGCCACACCGTGCTGCCCGATTCGGTGCGCAGCTGCGCGGTTGCGGCCCACAGGTCGGCCTTGTTGCTGGTGGCCACGACGGCGCCCGGCGCGGACAGGACGTACGGGATGCTCAGCGCGGTCGTCTTGCCCGACCGGGGCGCCATGAACGCGATAAGGGTGTCCTCCCACGACGCCAACAGCGCGGGCCCGCGGCCTGCCAGCCGCTTCAGGTCACCGAGAAGCAGCCCGGTATCGCCCGGCGGGAGGGCGCAGGGATCGGCTCCGGCCAGCGACGGGCGGAGCCTGATCGCCGTTTTCGCGGCCGGTATCGGCGTCAGCGGAAGGATCTGCGGGTTGGCCGCCAGCGCGGCCACCGGGTCTCCCGGACGAGGGATCCGTGCCGCGATGACCCGCCAGGTCACGATCCCGGCTGCGATGGCGGCTCCGGCCAGCACGGCGCCGAGTAGCAGGACCAGGACGGTTGGCGTGCCAGGCCAGGTCTGGCCTGTGCGGCCCCGGGCCAGGCCGAGGAGCCAGTGCTCGCCGAACGAGGGGGCGCGGTGGCCTGTCAGGGCGGCGGCGATCCGGGCCGCGAGCCAGGCTAGCCAGGCGCCGACGACAAGACCCCAGCCGAGCAGGAGGACCACCCACACCCCGGCCCCGTTGCCCGCCAGGATCGGCACTCGCGGGCCTGCCGCCCGGCTCATCACCGGGTCCCCGCTGCGCGGACTTCAGCCTGACCAGGCATGATCAAGCTCCTGACCGGCCCACGCGGATGGCCTGGTCTGTGTCATACAGGGCATGCTCGGCGCCGACGAGGCTCAGCTCGACCGGGATGCCGAGCCGTTCGCCGGTCTTGATCAGGTACTTGCCGCGGCCTGGATGGCGCGCGCCGGGCTGCCAGGAATCCGGCGCGGACCAGGAGGTGACCAGTTCCTGCTCCGGTGCAGTCAGCGGGGTGACCTCACGAACGCGGGCCAGTTCACGCGGTGGCAGCCCGCCCATGACCGTGATGGCGCATCGTTCGATGAAGCCGCGGGCCTTGGCCCGGTCGGCTGCGGTCGGCAGCGCGTCCAGGTCGGCGAGCGAATGAGTGATCATGATCGTTCCCATGCCCTTGGCGCGGTTCAGCCGGGTCAGGGAGTCGGCGTACTCGACGAGCCCGGGCGCGCCGCGCAGCGCGCGCCACAGCTCGTCCATCACCGCCAGGTAGGAACGCCGCGGGGCCAGGTGCTGTTCGGCCAGGGCTGCGGCGGCGTCGACCATGCCGAACCCGTAGGACCACACGCACAGCATCGCGGCGGTCAGCAGCTTGTCGCCCGCCGCGCCGACCCGGCTGATGTCCACGCTGACGGCCGGGGCGTCCAGGTCGATCGGCCGGGAGGTGGGCTGGTCGAAGCAGCCGGCCAGGCTGCCGGTGGCCAGCAGGTCGAGCGTGAAGCTGAGCCCGGCCGTCCGGTCCCGGAACTCCGCCGGGGTGTCTGCGCGCGCGGCCGAGCGGAGCGTGTCCGGACCTTCCTCGATGACCGCCAGGACGTCGATCACGGTCGGCTGGACCGACGGGTTCTGCGCCTGGAGCAGGTCCACGGCACGGCCGAGGACGACTTCCTCGGCGTTGGTGATCCGGGCTTCCCGGATCAGACTGCACAGCGCCAGCAGCAGGGACAGCCGCCGGCTACGAATTTCCCAGCGCAGCGTCTGGGCATCGGCGCCGCTCATCCGCTGCAGCGCCATGCCCAGCGGCCCGCTGTCCAGCGGGTTGATCCGGTCCAGGCCGCGGCCGACGCGGATGACCTGCCCGCCAAGATGCTCGGTGAGCAGCGTGTAGTCGGGCTTGGTGTCACCGAGGACGATGGCCCTGCTGCCGGTGGCCACCGCGCCGGTGATCTGGCGCTTGGCCAGGGTGGATTTCCCGGTGCCGGGCTGGCCGAGGATGAACTCGCCGGGGTTGACGACCAGGCCGGCCCGCAGCCAGGCCAGCGGGTCCAGGCAGACTACTTCGCCGGACAGCTGGTGACGTCCGACCGGGGTGCCTACAGCCGGCGTGCCCGAGCCTGCGACATACGGGAACAGGCCGCAGACCTGCGTCGTGGTGGCCTGGTATTCCGGTGCCGCCGTGACGTGCGCGGCGCGGCCGGCGTACGGGATTCTCCAGCCCCACGCGGGCGGGACATGGGCCATGGGGTTCCGTGCTGTCATGGTGGCTGGCTCCTGGGTGGCTAACGGGTCATCCGCCGGGCCAGGTCGGCGGGGCAGATGCCGCACGGCAGGGTGGCGGCCCAGCCGGCGGCCTGGGCGTAGGTCATCGGGCGCAGCCGGATCCGGGAGGAGTCGGCGGCGGCTTCGGTCTCGGCGATGGCACGGGGCAGGTCGACCGTGTCGGCGACGGTGACCGTGATGTACAGGGAGACCAGGCACACCCCGGCGCCGGCGGCTTCCTCGGCGGCGGCCTGGCGGGCGCGGGCCTGGTCGTAGCTGTCCCGGGCGGTCTCGTCCCGGCCGGTGCGGCGTTTGTAGATGGCCCGGAACTGGGCGGCGTTGACCTCAGCGTCCAGGACCCGGGTGGCCTCGGCGGCCGGGAACGGCCGGTACTGCAGGCTGACCCGCTTGGGATAGCGGCCGGGTGCGACCAGGCGGGCCAGCACGTCGGCGGTCACGTTCTGCCGCGGTGCCTCATGCCAGGCCCAGGTCACGCTGATGCCGCTGTCGTGCCGGTAGCAGCCGGGCTCTTCTTCGGCGCCGACGGGCCCGGCGTCGGCCCAGCCCAGCTCGGCCGCGCGCGTGCCGCGGGATCGGGCCAGGATACGGTTGACCTCGCCGCGGGCGGCCGGGTCGAAGGCGGTGCGTACTACCCCGGCGATCTCGGCCGCGCTGGCCCGGCCTAGGACGGTGACGCCGCAGGTGCCCAGCGCGGATTCCAGGCCAGGCATCGCCCGGCCGACTTCGGCGGCAGCGGCCATCAGATCCGCGGGACCGGCCGGGAACGCCTTCGGGTCGAAGGTGATGCTCACCCGGGTGTCGACGTCAGCCGCGGCGGCGGGCGCGGCCTGGACGAGCTGACCCATGATCTGCCGGGCGGCCGGCGGAGCCGCAGGATCCAGCTCGGCGGCGACTGCGTCGGCGAGGGTCGAGCCGGGCTCGGGCGCGGTGTCGATCGTGACCGTCACCCACCGCACCGCGAGCAGGAACCCGAGGCTGGCCAGCCAGCCACCCCAGTTTGCGACCCAGCTATCGGCGTCCTCCCGGCCAGCCAGCCACATGCAGGCCGGAATCACCCGCAGCGTCGGGGTCATCAGCCCGGTACGGCGGTCCAGCACGATGCCGTACCGGCCGCCGGACCCGTCCTCGGCATCTAGCAACGTCAGCGGCGCCAGGACTCCGGGCATCGGGAACGAGGGGGCGTGCTCGGCCACGACTGCTGCCCGGTACTGGGAGTAGTTCCGTGCCGAGCCATGCCACCAGCGAACCCGGCGTATCGCGGCCAGCGCCAGCGGTTCACCGCCGATCCTGGCCAGGGCCAGGCTCCCGGCCACCAGCGCCGGCGGTGCGACGTACACCAACACGCCCGCAGCGGCTGTGGCCGTGATGATCAGGGCTAGCAGGGTGACAACGACCGCGAGCGTGCCCGCCGCGCCGAGACCGAATAGGCCGATGCCGTGGCGGCGGCGCCATCCGCCGTAATCACGCGGCTGGTGTGTGTCGTCGCCATTCATCGCCGTGTCTTTCACCGGGTGTCCGGCGGCTGGATTGCGTCGGTGGCCGCGCGGCGGGCGCTGGCCGTCCCGGCGGCAAGCACGGCCGCCGCGGCGCCTGCTGGACCGGCGGCTGTGCCGCCTGCTGCAGTGGTCCCCGCGCTGGTGGCCGCGACTCCGGGCGCGGCGGGCGCGGCGCCGTGCCGGACCCCGGCGCCCGGTGCTGCCGCTCCGCTCGGACCCTGGTCCGGGGGGCCGAGCCGGGCCGACACCAGGCGGGCTTGCTCGACGGCACCGCCTGATCCGCCGGACCAGCCACGGACGGCACCGATCGCCACCGCGCCGCCCAACGCGGTCTGCAGGAAACCGCCCCCGGCCGCGGAGTCGGCCACGTGACCGGTGGTCCAGGTGAAAAACCGCATCAGAACCGGCAGCGCCAGCAGGCTCATGAACACCATCGCGAAGCCCATCAGCACGGCACGGGTGCCCTTGCCGGCGCCGATCATCGTGAACGCGGTCGCGTACACCGCCGCCGCGGCGGGCTTGTAGAAGATCAGCGCGAGCATCCAGCCGGTGACCCGGCCGAACCAGCCGCGGGTGGCCGGGGTAAGCATCCCGGCGGCGGCCAGCGGCAGCATCCCGGCCAGGACCACCAGGGCACCCTGGCGGAACAGCATGAGCACGGCCTGGATCGCGCTGATGATGATCGCGACGATGCCGAGCACCACGACCACGGCCGGGGTCGCGCCAGCCAGGGTCAGCACGCTGGTCAGCCGGGCGGCGAACTGCCCGCCGGTCGATTCTCGCAGCACCCACGATGACCAGGCATCCCCGGCCTTGAGCAGCAGCGAGGGCAGCAGCACCCCTACGGCGGAGGTCGCGGCGATGACCACCAGCCCGGAGCCGACGTCCATCAGCGGGTCGGCCTTGCGGGTCAGCGCCATCCTCCCGCCCGCGATGATCACGCCGAGGACGGCGACCGCGACGGCCAGCGGCAGGATCCACTGCTGGAGCTGGCCGACGGCCGGCTCTCCGGCCAGGTCCGGCGAGGGGACCTGGATCCACCAGGTGACGGTCTGGGTGATCATCCAGGCGATGCCGGACTGGACCGCGCTGGCGATCCCGCCCAGCACGTCCGATGCGCCCGCGCGGGCGGCGGCACCGACCGCAGCCTGGGTGATGAGGCAGCTGGGGGCGATCAGGACGGGACACGGCACGGCTTTCACTCCTGCCCGGGGAAGATGGTGTATCCGGCCAGCGAGGACAGCACGGACGCCGAGTTGGGCCAGCTGCCGCCTGACGGGGCCACGAGCACCCAGTCCGTTCGGTCCCAAAGGACCTGTAGGCGAGTGGAGGCCCGCACGGTGGTCCCCTGGCTGCCGGGGCCTGCGCTGACCAGGTCGATGACGGCGGACGCCGGGGTGTAGGCGACCCACCGGAACGCCTCCTCGGCCACGTCGACGTCTCCGAGCGGCTGCCCGCCGGTTACACCTTCGGACTGGCTGGCCTGGGCGTAGGCGGCTTGGCAGTCGGCCAGCAGGGCGGCGGAGCCCGGGCCGGTGACGTGGCCGCGGATCTCCGGACCGAAGATGGCCGGGCCCCACTGCGCGTTCGCGCGGACGCCGATGTTGACCGCGGCCAGCAGCGCGCCCAGCGGGCTGTGCGCGAAGCCGACGGCCAGACCGCCTGCGGTGTCATGCGGGCCTGCCTGCACAGAGAACGGCAGCTCGATCCCGTAGAACTCGCTCCACCGCAACCCTTGCAGGTTCACCTGCGGCAGCTGCGGCTGAGCCTGGCTGGCTGGGATACCAGCAGCAGAGGCCGATGCCGGCCTGCCGTGTGCGGCGGGTGAAGGTGACGGGCGGGCCGTCAGGGCGAGGGTCAGGGCGGCGCTCAGGATGACGACGGCTACGACTGCTGCCGAGAGCGCCAGGCGGTGCCGGGTGCGGACTGCGGAGTTCACAAGAACACCCCGACGACCGCGGCAGCGACCGCGGCGAGGCTGAGCCCGGCGAGCACCCAGGGAATGCCGGTCGCGCCGTCGGCGGCGAAGGCGGCGCGGTTCCGGTGGCCGATTGTCATCTTCCCGGCGCAGATCAGCAGGCCCGCGACGCCGCAGACCAGGACGCCCCACTTGCCCCAGCCCAGGATCGTATCGACCGGTGCGGCCAGGCCCGGCGGGGCCTGGGCCGGCGGGTTGGGTACCGGGGCCGCGACCGGGGTCCAGCTGCCGAGCGCGCTTGTTACCGCCTGAAGGACAACTGACACTTTCTGCTCCTAAGGAGTGCCTGGTTACAGGCTCGTGCTCGTGCACGAGCGAGCGGATCGCGGCCAGCGCCCGGCGGGCGCGGCGCGGGAGGCCGGCGGAGAGCGGATCGGCGGCGATCCGGAGAACGGGGATGAACGGCACCCGGATGACCGCGCCGACGCGGCCCTCCAGGACCCGGAACCGGTACCGGGCCTCGGCCGGTTCGGGCAGCCCGTCGCCGACCACCGCCAAGACCGCGACCGGCACGCCCTGCTCGGCGAGCAGCCTTGCCGCGGCCTCCGCCCGGCCCGCCGCAGGCACCGTGCCGCGTGCCACCAGCAGGACCGGGCGGCCAGACGGCCGCAGCACGCCGCAGCCCGGGCCGGGGCGTCGCACCACGCCCAGGTCCCAGGCGGGACGCAGCAGCCCGGCCAGGGTGGTCACGCCGGCGCCGCCATGCGCGCCGACCACGACGACCTCGCGCGATGGCGCATGCCGCGGCTGGGCGGGCGGCGGATCTGGACGGTGCCGGGGACCGGCCGTCACCGGGTACACGCGATCTCCTTCGCTGCCTGGCATAGCAGGGCCTATGGCCGCGGGCGGCAGCCCGGCACCAGGCTCATCACTTGAAGTTGATGATCAACTCTTCGTTCGACAATCTGAGTTGAACCTCACGCGCAGCATATGCGTGAACATGGATAGCTTGTCAACTCAAATCAAAACGACAAGGAAAAGTCTTGATTCAAAGCAAAGCCGTGGCTGTTGTGGCGGCGGCAGCGATCATCACCGCGTTCCCGCTGCTGATCATCGTGCTCGCCACGGCCAGCCCCGGCGCACCCGCGCAAGCGGCCGGCCCTTCCGCCGGCACCGCCGGGCTCGGCGAAGATCCGAGCGCCCTGGCCAGGACGAGCATCCCCGTGGGCTACCTGGCCTGGTACATCGGTGCCGCACGGACTTGCCAGGGACTGCCCTGGGCGGTCCTGGCGGGCATCGGGAAGGTCGAAAGCGACCACGGGCAATCCGACCTGCCCGGCGTGCACGCCGGGGCCAACGCCGCCGGGGCCGAGGGCCCGATGCAGTTCCTGCCCGCGACCTTCGGCGAGTTCGCCGTCGACGCCGACCCCGCCCAGCCGGTCAGCCCCAACGA
>Ga0318496_10000495_pt1 | contig 13758 bp, 13 predicted proteins | sample GRESIP109b1f22_FD_203296 | JGI IMG/M metagenome (GOLD analysis project Ga0318496, IMG submission 203296) | Tropical soil microbial communities from Luquillo Experimental Forest, Puerto Rico - GRE.SIPMG.109b1f22 | ecosystem: Environmental > Terrestrial > Soil > Tropical forest > Bulk soil... | reverse complement strand
CGGTCGCCGTCGTCCCGCTCGACCGAGAACGCCTTGAGCAGGTCGGTCGCGGTCCGGATGCCGACGCGCCTGAGGTTCAGCCTGGCCTGAGCACCGGACAGGGGCGCCCGGCCGGTGGCGGCCGGCTGGTCCTCTTGCCGTAGCCTGTCCAGCTCGCCGCGGTCGGCCCGCTCCAGGTGGGTCAGCAGGAACGCCTGGTCGGTCCAGTCCACCAGGCGGCCGGGCGGGACCCTGGTGTGCAGGATCACGTCGACCAGGTTCATGGTGGTGAGGTTCTGCATGTCCTCGACGCCCTCTTCGGTTAGCCGCGCCTCGTACCACAGGTTGAACCCGTCGAGCTGGTCGAGAGGGTAGTCCGAGGTGACCGGCGGGACGAACCGGCGCAGCGCCCGGGACGTCACGCGCTGCAAAGCCTGGAGGCCGACGAGCGGGAAGAAGCCGATCACGAAGGCGACGGCCACCTCGGCGCGGCCGGCCACCTCGGCGACGCCGCCCAGGATCTGGTGCAGCACGGTGACGATCAGCAGGACCAGCATGATGCGGTACACCGCGGTGGCGTAGGCGCTCGGACGCAGGTCGCTCTGGAAGAAGCGCCGGATGAGCATGCTGGTCACGAACGCGTAGGAACCGAGGAACCCGTACTTCAGGACATCCCACGGGCCGGCGGGGTCGGTGACGAACCGGGCATCCCACAGTACCGCCGCCCAGCCGACGGCGAGCACCGCGGTCGCCAGGAACACCGGGAACAGGGACTCGCTCCTGACCCTGTAGTCCTCGCCCGGGGTGGAGCTGGTGATCTGACGGCCGTAGTACGCCTCGAACTTCTGCCGGTAGATGTTGTCGGCCGGGCGCCCGTGTGGTCCTGCCTCCCACTGCTCGTAGAATCCCGACGCCACCGGGGGTGCCGGCAGGTGCCACGGCAGGTCCCAGCCCAGCCGGTGCAGGTTGAGCACGTACTCGCTCCACAGCGCCTTGGCCCGCAGGTCAAGGAACCGCACGTAGAGCCAGCCGGGAAGGAACGCCAGGCACCACAGCGCGAACAGCTTGAGCGCGCTGACGCCCCAGGTTCCCGGCTCGGGCCAGGGGTGCCCGGAGGTGATCCCCGCGGTCACCACGGTGACCGCCACGGTGCCGGCGATCAGGACGTTCATCCACGCCGCGACCGCCTTGCGGCGCAGCCAGGCCCGCGTGCCGCTGTCGTCCTTCGGCGGGCCGGCGCTCCGGCCCTGCGTGTTCGAAGGCTCCGGCGCCCGGCGACCCGCCTCCGGTCCGGCGCGACCTGGTAGCAGTGTGGTCATCCCGCACCCCTCCCGTTTTCTACTGGGAAGGAGCAGCTAGCGCGCACGTTGATACAAGCCAGTTGACGGGTTGTAGCGGTGGCGCTGCACGCGGCTCCGTTATGCTGCCTGTGCCGGGTTGGTGGTGATCTGGCCCGTGCGACGTCGTGCCAAGCGCAGCGCGAGGAGGGCCCGTGCCTTACCGGGTGGTCGTCGTGGGGGCAGGATTCGGCGGGATCGGCATGGCGGTCGCGCTCAAGCAGGCGGGCATCGAGGACTTCGTCGTGCTGGACAAGGCGGATGACCTCGGCGGGATCTGGCGCGACAACAGCTATCCGGGCCTGTGCTGCGACGTGCCGTCGCAGCTGTACTCGTACTCGTTCCGACCCTGGCGCTGGAGCCGCCGCTTCCCGCCGCGTGAGGAGATCCTGGCGTACCTGCACGGGCTGGTGGCCGAGCGCGGCCTCGGCCCGCATCTGCGCTTCGGCTGTGGGGTCGCGGCGGCCGAGTTCGACGAGAGCGGCGCGGTCTGGAACCTCACCCTCGACGATGGCGGCACGCTGCAGGCGACTGCGGTCGTCTGCGCGGTCGGCCAACTCGGCCGGCCTGCCCTTCCCGATATCGCGGGCCGGGACGAGTTCGCCGGCCCGTGGTGGCATTCGGCCTGCTGGAACCACGACGTCGACCTGGCGGGGCAGCGTGTGGCCGTGGTCGGCACCGGGGCCAGCGCCATCCAGTTCGTGCCGGAGATCGCCAAGATCGCCGGGCACGTCGACGTCTACCAGCGGACCGCCCCCTACGTGCTGCCCAAGGCCGACCGGCCGTACGGGGAGACCGAGCAGGCGCTTTACGACCGGCTGCCGGTGGTGCGCAAGGCCGACCGGTTGCGCGTCTTCCTCTATGGCGAGCTGCTCACCAGCGGCTTCGTCGTGTCGCCGAAGCTGCTGGCCGGGCCGATGCAGCTGTGGCGGCGGCAGCTCCGGACCCAGATCGCCGATCCCGAGCTGCGCGCCAAGTGCGTGCCCGACTACGTGATGGGCTGCAAGCGGGTGGTGTTCTCCACCGACTGGTACCCGGCGCTGGCGCGCCCCAATGTCGAGCTGGTCACGGACCGGATCGTGCGGATCGTCCCGGACGGAATGTTCACCGCGGACGGCACGGCCCGCGCCGCGGACGTGATCATCTACGGCACCGGGTTCCAGGCGACGCAGTTCCTCGCGCCGATGCGGGTGACCGGCCTGGACGGGCGGCGGCTGGAGCAGGCCTGGCGGGACGGGGCCCAGGCCTACCTCGGCATCACGGTCTCTGGGTTCCCGAACTTCTTCATGCTCTACGGGCCCAACACCAACCTCGGCGGCAATTCGATCATTTACATGCTCGAAGGCCAGGTCGGCTACGTGCTCGGCGCGATCCAGGCGCTCGAGGCGGAGCGCCTGGCCTGGCTCGACGTGCGCCCCGAGGTGCAGGACGCGTTCAACGCCTGGGCCCAGTCGGCCAGCCGGACGTCGGTGTGGGAGAGCGGATGTCACAGCTGGTACACGACGGCCTCCGGGCGCAACACGAACAACTGGCCGGACCATACGTTCATGTACCGGTACCGGGTGCGGCGCTTCGACCTCGCCGCGTACCGGGTCATGCCGTCACAGCCGGCCGCGACGGCCGCCGCCGCATGACCGCCCGCCGCGCCCGCCCGCCGCTGCGGGTACCGCCCGCGGTGATGCGCCTCGGCGCGCGCCGGCTCGGCAGGCGCTGCCTCGACCCGGCCCTGCCCTGGCGGGTGCAGCGCACGCGGCTGGACCAGCTCACCCGGCCCATCCTGCTGCCGCGAGGCACCAAGGTCACCGAGCAGGTCCTGGGCGGGGTTGCCGCCGAGGTGGTGTCGGCCCAGGCAGCGGACCCGCAGCCGACGGTGGTGCACTTCCACGGCGGCGGCTACTGCATTGGCTCGGCGCGCGTGATCCGCGGGTGGGCCGCGCGCCTGAGCGCCCAGGCGGGCTGCCGCGTGGTGCTGCCCGAGTACCGGCTGGCCCCTGAGCATCCCCATCCGGCGGCGCTCGAGGACGCCCGCGCGGTCATGACCGAGCTGGCCGGCGGGGTTGAGGGCCCGGTCGTGGTGTCGGGCGACTCGGCGGGCGGGGGCCTCGCCCTCGCCCTGGTCCTGTCGATGCGCGACGAGGGCCAGCCGCTGCCGGCCGGCTGCATCCTGCTGTCCCCCTGGCTCGACCTGGGCCGCGACCGCCGGGACGATCCCGGCCTGGTGCGCCGGGACGTGCTGCTCACCCCGGACTGGCTGGGTGCCTGCGCGCACGCGTACGCCGCCCCTGAGGACTGGGCCGATCCCTCGGTCTCGCCGCTGCTGGCCGCGCACGCCGGGCTGCCGCCGCTGCTGATCCAGGCCGGGGCCAGCGAACTGCTCGCCCGAGACGCCGACCTGCTCGCCGCCAGCGCCTCGGCCGCCGGGACGGACGTGACCTACACCAGGTGGCCGGGCATGTGGCACGACTTCGTGCTGCAGCCGGGGCTGCTCGCCGCGGCCGACAGCGCGCTGGCCCAGGCCGCCTGGTTCGTCGGCAAGGTGACGGCCGGTCCGGGCTAGAGCCGGTCCGGGCTAGAGCCGGTCCAGGAAGGCCTTCGCCTCGGGTCCGGCGAACTGGGCACCGTAGCCGGCGTTGACGACCAGGCAGGCCACCGCGACGTCCTTGGCCGGGTCGAAGGCGATGAGCCAGCTGTTGGGCTGCTCCTGGCCCTGGATGTCGGCGGTCCCGGTCTTGGCGTAGACCCCTGGGCCGAACCCGACCCCGGCGGCTGTCCCGCTGGTGACCACGGCCTGCATCATTTCCTTCAGCTGGCCGACGGTGCCGGCCGGCAGCGGGGTCGCGGTGAGCTGCTTGGTCCCGGGCAGCAGGATCGGCTGCTTGAACGTCCCGGCGGACACGGTGGCCGCGACCGAGGCCATCGCGAGCGGGGACGCGGTCAGCTGGCCCTCACCGAACGCCTCCTGCGCCAGCTCGGAGCCGCTGGCACTGGCCGGGGCGTTGAAGTAGCTTCCCGACACACCGGGGATACCGATGTTCCACGGCTGGTTCAGGCCGAAGTACTGCCTGGCGGCCTTGGCCAGGCCGCCGCCTGACAGGTGCGGCCACTGCGTGCTGAACGCGTTGTTGCAGGACTGGGCGAAATCGGTGACGAACGGGGTGCCGGCCGGCAGGGATTCGTTGTTGTCGTTGTGGTAGGTGATGCCCTGCACCGTATAGGCGAGAGGACAGGCCACCGCCGACGACGAGGTGAGGGCACCGGAGCTGATCAGGGCGGCGGAGGTGATCACCTTCATGGTGGAGCCCGGCGCCACCTTGGCGGTGAGGGCGAAGTCGTTGAAGCCGGCGTTGTTGGCGATGGCCAGGATCTTGCCGGTGGACGGCTGGATGGCGACCATCGAGCTGCCCTTGTGCATGGTGACGGCGGCACCCGCCGCGGCCTCGGCCGTGGGGTCGATCGTGGTGGTCAGGTTGGGGATGTTGTTCGGTGCGACGACGACCGCCTGGCTGTTCGAGACCGGCTTGCCCGCCGCGGTCTGGATCTCGACGTAGAGGCCCGGGGTTCCCTTTCCTGGCGGCGCCTGCTTCCCCATGAGGTTGGCGATGGTGGTCAGCCCGGGGTCCTTGTACGACGTGAGGTCCTTCCCGCTGGCGTCGCTCACCTGGGCCACCTGGGGGGCGACCTTGACCGCCGCCAGGTGGGTGGACTTGGTGAGGTTGGGCGCGAGGACGTCGGGTGCCCAGGCGATGTACCACAGGTTGGAGTTCGGCTTCTGGTAGGCGGTCAGCTTCGAGTGGTAACTCCAGGTCCCGTGCAGCGCGCCGGCGCCGTCCGCGTCGGCTACCGTGACGTTGAGCGCGAAGGCGACCGATTCCCGCGTCCCGCCCCCGGACACCGCGGTGGCGCTCTGCGCCGTGCCGGTCAGCTTCGACAGGTGCAGGTACTTCCCGTAGCCTGCGAGCGCCGCCTGGGCCGCGGCGGGCCGGTCGGTGTAGCGGGCGGCCTGATTGAGGTCACCGGCCTGCCAGGCCTGGAGGAACGCGGTAGTGATCTGTTGCGCATTCTCCCCGGGCGAGCTCCCCGTCGGCACGAAGCCGGTGGTGTTCGCGTTCCCGCCGGACGTGACCACCACGACGACGACCGTGGCGATCGCCACCACGACCGCGGCTATCGCGGCGATGATGATGTTCCGTCGCTTGCCGCCGCCGCGCCGGGCGTGCCTGGCCGGCGCCGACCCGACGGCCGGAAACGGGGAGGTCGCGGGCTCCGACGCGTACCACGGGCCTGACGATCTGCTGCCACCGGAATCGCTGGTCACCCATGCGACGGTACCCACCGGGCAGTTGAGGCACAAACGATTCTGTTAGGTCCGCCCGGCACGACGGCCATAAATTGGGGCGATGACACCCGCCGCCCTGCCCCCGTGGCCAGAGGCACCGGTGGCCTACGGGCCGGTCGTGCTGCGCCGGTTCTCGGTCCGCGACGTGCCCATGGCTCAGGAGCTGTCGGCCGACCCGTACGTCCCGCTCACCGGGAGCCTGCCGGCCAACGCGAGCCGGAAGGAGGCGCAGGACTGGGTAGACCGCCAGCGCGGCCGCCTGGCCGAGGGGGCGGGGTTCTCGTTCGCCATCGCCGAGGCGGCCACCGGCCAGGCGGTCGGGGCCATCGGCCTGTGGCTGGCGGGCCTGGCCCACGGGCGGGCGACGGCTGGCTACTCCGTCGTCCCCAGCGCCCGGGGACAGGGCTTCGCCTCGGCGGCGCTGACCGCGCTGACCTCCTTCGCGTGGACCATCCCGGCCCTGCACCGGATCGAGCTGTACATCGAGCCGTGGAACGCGGGCTCGATCGCGACCGCCGAGCGGGCGGGGTACCACCGGGAGGGCCTGCTGCGAAGCCATCAGGAGATCGGCGGCCGCCGCCGGGACATGCTGCTCTACGCCGTCATCAGGCCGGCCCGCCGGTGACCAGAACGGGCGGGGCAGGCAAAGCGTCCGCGGAGTGCGCGACGATAGGGCCATGACGTCTGAGGAGTTCACCAACGCGCATCCGGCGCTCGCGCAGTTCTGGCATCCCGTGGCGCTGTCCTCCGAGATCGGCCGGGAGCCCGCCGCGGTCCGCCTCGGCGGTCAGGGCTGGGTGCTGGCCCGCTTCGGCGGCGGCATCGCGGCGTTCGCCGACTCCTGCCCGCACCGCCGGGCGCGCCTGTCCGCCGGGCAGATCACCGACGGCACGCTGCAATGCACCTACCACGGCTGGCGATTCACCCACGACGGCAGGTGCGTGAACATCCCGGCGCTCGAGGACACCGCGGCGATCCCGGAGCGGGCCACTCTGCGCCGCCCGGCCGAGGTCGCCGAGCAGGACGGCATGGTGTGGCTCGCCCCGGAACCTCCGCGCGCTCCCATCCCGGACCTGCATCCGGATGTGCCGCTCGGCGGCGACGGCATCGCGACGGTGTTCCTCCCGGTCCTCCGGGTGGAGGCCAACGCGGCGATCCTCATCGACAACTTCCTCGACGAGGCGCACCTGCCGTTCGTCCACGCGGCCACGATCGGCGGCGCCGGGCCGGAACCCATCCCGCGGGCCGAGGTCGACCGCCGCGGCCTGTCGTTCACGGCCGTCCGCGAGCACATGTTCACCAACCTCACCGACCCCGCGGTGCGTGACGGTGCCCGGCCGGCGGTGCAGCGCCGCCGGATGACCTACCGGTACCAGGCTCCGCTGACCGCGACCCTGTTGCTGGAGTACCTCGACGCGGAAGGGTGGCAGTTCCTCACGTTCACCGTGGTGCCCGAAGACGAGCGCACGTGCCGGGTGTACCAGACGGTGATCGGCCCGGGCCTGACCGATCCGGAACAGGCCGAAAGCGCCGCGAAGTACGAGATGGCGATCTTCGAGGAGGACCTGGACCTGCAGCGGCGGGCGCTGTCCGGTCTGGAGTTCCCGCTCGACGTCGCCGCCGAACTGCACACCCGGGCCGACCGGGTATCGGTCGAGTTCCGCCGCGTCCTCGCCGCGGCCGTCAGCGGCTGAGGCTGTGCGCGTCCAGGCGCGGCGGTTGGGGCCTGCGCGCACCGGCCCAGGTAAGCGAGGCCAGAGGCCCACGTACCGCCAGACACCGGGCCCGGGCGTTTCCGCGGAAACGCCCCAGACAATTGCGCAGGAAGCCTCGAGCTGCACTTTAGTCACATCTGCCCTATCAGTACCGCTGGCTGGCCGCGGCGGGCCGCCGTGCGGGCGTGAGAGCGGTTGCTAACGACGTGGATGCCACATCCACGTCATATGTACGACATGGCTGGGACATCCACGCCTTATGAACGGACCACAGCTATGTACCACCAGTCATGCCAGTGCGTCAGAAGCACAGCAACACCAGGAGTAAGCGCCAGGTCGGCCGAGGCGGCTTCCCCGCGTTTCCGCGGAAACGCCCGGGTCGCTGTCCGCGGCGAGGTCAGTTAAGAATATTTGACACGATGTCTGACTCGCTTTACATTGGTCGTGTCAAAGTTCTTTTACATGGCCGGGTGAGGGTGCGGTGTCATACGAAGAGAAGGGCATCTGGGTCTACCTCGTCACCAGCGCGGCCGCCTACGCCGTCTACCTCGTGATCATCGCGGGACGGCTGGCGAGCGCTCCGGCCGCGCAGGTGCCGTACGCCTCGGTGCTGTTGTGGACGGCGGGCGCCTCGATCGTCGCAAATACGGCGGGCCGCGTCCTGGTCGAGACGGCCAGCCCCAGCGACAGCCGCCGGGCCGACGTGCGCGACCGGGAGATCTACCGGTTCGGCGAGTACGCCAGCCGCTGGTTCCTGGTGGCCGGCGCGGCGGCGGGCATGTTCATGGCGATGGCGAAGGTGGACTACTTCTGGATCGCCAACGTCATCTACCTCGGGTTCGTGCTGTGGGCGGTCGCCGGGTCCGTGCTGAAGCTCGTCGCCTACCGGCGGGGCCTGTAGCGACCGGCATGAGCAAGCCGACCAGGATCACCAACTCGATCCGCGCGCTGCGGTTCGCCCGCGGGGAGATGACGCAGGCCGAACTCGCGCAGCGGATCGGGGTGACCCGGCAGACCATCATCGCCATCGAGCAGGGCCGCTACTCCCCCTCGCTCGAGGTGGCGTTCCAGATCGCGCGGGTGTTCAAGGTGCCGCTGGACGAGGTGTTCCAGTATCCAGAAGGAGAGTCACGATGAAAGCCGCCGTCGGCCGCCGGTACGGCCCGCCGGACACGGTGACGGTCGGCGACGTGCCCAGGCCCGAACCGCGCGACGACGAGATCCTGGTCCGGGTCCGCGCGGCCGCGGTCGGGGTGGTGGACGGCCTGGCCCGCCGCGGCTCGCCCTGGTACGCCCGGGTCCACTTCGGCCTGCGACGGCCGCGGTTCCCCGTGCTGGGCTGCGACTTCGCCGGGCAGGTGGAGGCGGCCGGGCCGGCGGTCACCCGATTCGGCGTGGGCGAGGCGGTGTTCGGCACGATCGCGCCCCACTTCGGCGCCCACGCGGAGTACGTCTGCCTGCCCGAGCACGGCGCGGTGGCGCCCAAGCCGGCCAACATGAGCTACCCGGAGGCGGCCGCGCTGGCCGACGCGACGGCGCTGTGCTTCCTGCGGGACAAGGCGGGCCTGCGGCCCGGGCAGGCCATCCTGGTCAACGGGGCGTCCGGGGCGGTCGGCACGGCCGCGGTCCAGCTCGCCAGGCACTTCGGCGCGACGGTGACCGGGGTCTGCAGCGGCCCGCACCTCAGGCTGGTGCGCAAGCTGGGCGCCGAATCCGTCGTCGACTACACCCGGACCGACTTCAGCCGCGCCGGTCGGCGCTACGACGTGATCTTCGACGTGGCCGGCACGAGCTCGTTCGGCCGCTGCCGTCGGGTGCTCAATCCCGGGGGCGTGTACCTGACCACCGCCCCCTCCCCCGCGATCTTCGTGCAGATGCCGTGGACGGCCAGGTTCGGGTCCCGGCGGGCGGTGGTCGCGTTCACCGGGCTGCGGCCGGCCGCGGAGAAGCAGAGGGATCTGCTGGTCATCAGGGAGCTCGCCGAGGCGTCGGCGCTGACCCCGGTGGTCGGCGCGTGCTATCCGCTGGCCCGGATCGCCGACGCGTACCGGCGCGTCGACGCGGGACACAAGAAGGGCACCATTGTCGTCGCCATGTCCTAGCCTGACCCCATGGCCGATGCCGACGACGTGCGCCGGCTGGCGCTGGCGCTGCCGCACGTGGAGGAGATCGACTGCGACGGCTTCGACTTCCGGGTCGGCGGCAGGGGGTTCGTCTGGTCCTATCCCGAGCGGCAGCCGGGCCAGCGCCGGGTGCTGCGGACCGACATCGCGGTGCTCTACGTCGGGGACGAGGCCGAGAAGCAGGCGCTGCTGCTGGGCGAGCCCGCGGTGTTCTTCACCACGCCGGGGTACGACGGCTGGCCGCTGGTGATGCTGCGGCTGGCGGAGGTGGACGCCGGGCGGCTGGCCGAGCTGGTAACCGACGCGTGGCGGATGCGCGCCCCGGCGGAGCTCGCCGCCGACTTCGAGGAGTCCGCCGGTTAGCCCGCCACCTCGGCCGCGAGCAGGGCGCCCAGCTCCCAGCAGGCCTCCAGGTCGTGTTGGCCGGGAGGTCCGGTGACGGTGACCGGCGGCCGGATCCGCCGCCACTGCAGGCCGGTGGTGATCGACTCGACCGCGCGTACCGCGCCGCCGGTGTCGCTGGCGCCGTGCACGTACAGGCCGTACGGGCGCCGCCGGGTCGCCTCCAGGCACGGGTAGTAGATGCCGTCGAAGAAGTGCTTGAGCGCGCCGGACATGTAGCCGATGTTGGCCGGGGTGCCGAGCAGGTAGCCGTCGGCCTCGAGCACGTCGGCGGCCGCCGCGGTCAGGGCCGGCCTGATGGCCACCTCGACGTCCTCGATCTCGTCGGTCCGCGCCCCGCTCACCGCGGCCTCGAACATCTCCTGCAGGGCGGGCGAGGGGGTGTGGTGGACGACCAGCAGCCTCGGCATGATCGCTGAGCTTAACCGCCGCGGTATAGCGTCGCGGTCATGACGCGTTATACCGAGCTGACGGGCTGCCGGGTACCGGTGCAGCAGGCGCCGATGAGTTCGGTCTCGACCGCCGCGCTGGCGGTCGCGGTGGCCGACGCGGGCGGGGTGGGCAGCATCACCGCCCTGGGCATGACCGCGGCGCAGGTCGACGACCTGCTGGCCGGCATGGCGGCGCGGACGGCCGGGGTGCTGGCCGCGAACTTCCTGACCGGCGGCATCGACCCGGAGGCGGTGGCCGCGGCGGCGGCCAGGGTGCGGATCGTCGACTTCTTCTGGGCCGATCCGGACCCGGCGCTGGTCGAGGTCGCGCACCGCGGCGGCGCCCTGGTCTGCTGGCAGGTCGGATCGCTGGACGAGGCGGTGGCCGCGGCGGACGCCGGCTGCGACGTGGTGGCCGTGCAGGGCACCGAGGCGGGCGGCCACGTCCGGGGGCACAGCGAACTGCGGCCCCTGCTGGAGTCGGTGCTCGGCCGGGTCGAGGTGCCGGTGCTGGCGGCCGGGGGGATCGGCGACGCCGCCGCGTTCGCCGCGGTGCTGGCCGCCGGGGCTGACGGCGCCCGGGCGGGGACCAGGTTCGTGGCCGCGGCCGAGTCCGGGGCGCACCCGGAGTACAAGGCGGCGGTGGCCGACGCGGCGGCCGGGTCGACCGAGATCACCGGCGCCTTCTCCGTCTGCCCGCTGTGCGCGACCTCGCCGCGGGCCAGGGTGCTGCGGTCCTGCGTCGACGCGCTGCGCGACCTGGACGACGAGACGGTGGGCGAGACCAGGGCAGGCGGCCAGCGGATCACGCTACCCAGGGGCCACGGGCTCCCGCCGGGCACGGCCGCCACCGGGCACATCGACGCCATGGCCATGTACGCGGGCGAGTCCGCCGCCAGCATCACCGCCGTCGAGCCGGCCGCGCGGATCATCGCGGCCTGGGCCGCGGCCGCCGAGCGATCTGGGTGAACCAGAGTGCGAAAGTGATCGTTCCGTTAGGTGAGTGATCGCCCGGGCGCCGGACCCCTTCGCGCATGACCAGAAGGAGACCCAGGCGTGAGGCGAGTTCCGCGTTCCCCTATCGATCAGGCCCATAGCTATCAGGCAGAGCGCACCAGGCGGCTGCCGGCCAAGTGGCTGGCCGCCACGCTCATCACCGCGGCGGTGGGGCTGCTGGCGCCGGGCGTGAGCTACGTCACGGCCGGCCGGTCCGGCGCCACGACGGCCACCAGGACCGCGGCCACGACCGCGGCCACGACCGCGGTCGGCTGCCGGGGCGTCTCCCAGGCGTTCTTCCCGGCGGTGGGCTTCATCACCAACCCGAGCCGCGCCCAGGGCGGCCACCTGTGGTGGTTCCGCTCGACGGACGGCAGCGTCTGCATCGGGACCGTCATCATGTGGGTGCAGTACAACGCGACCGCGGCCAAGACCTGGCGGGTGGTCATCTACTCGCCGCGGCACCCGGGCGGCCTGACCGTGGCCAGCCGGACGTTCACCCTCAAGCGAGGCTGGTACTGGTGGGGCTTCGGGGTGCACCAGGCCTACCGGGGGCTGGCCGCGGTGTGCGTGACCGCGAGCGAGTCCTTCGGGGTGTCCTGCGTCCACTTCACGACGGCGTCGGCGCGCTGAGCCCGGCGAGTCGCCGCACGCGTTCGGCTTCATCGGGCCGTATCGGGTCCGGCCCGGGATCGTCCCGAACGGACCAATGAACCCCCGCCCGGGCTACGGTTCGCCGGCCAGCGTGTAAGGGTGCGCGGGGCGGGCCCCGCCCGGCCTGGGTGGCCGGGCGGGATGCCAGTCGTCAACCGATCCTGACGACCTGGCCGCCGGTCGGACATAGCTTCGGGCCCATGCCGCCGGCCGGGGCGATGCTGCAGTTCGAGACGTAGATTGCGCCATCGGATCCGGCGGCGAAGCCGGACGGGTAGAACAGCTTGCCGACACCCAGGTGGGTGCGGTGACCCCACCGGTCGATGCGCACCACGTCGCCGGCCGGGTCGGCCGTGGGACCCTCGTTGAGCCCGCCGGTCTGGATCTCGGTGGCGTAGAAGGCGCCGTCCCGGCCGAAGCCGCAGCCCTGCACGGTGGTCAGGCCGGTGGCCCAGACCCTCGGGGCGTTCCCGGGGACGACCCGCCAGACGCGGGCATGCCCCGGCGAATAGAAGCCGCCGAGCAGTTCACCGACGTACAGCGCGCCGTCAGGGCCGCGCGCCACGCAGGTCGGCACCGAATCGCTCTGCGACCCCTTCGGCACTCCGAAGAACGCGATGACCTTGGCCACGCCGTTGCGATGGACTTCGACCAGGGTGTTGGCGCCCGCGTCTATCACGTAGCGGTGCCCGTGCGAATAGAGCACGGCGTTGGGGTTGGCGTCGGGGAAGTCCTTGGGCGCCAGGTCGCGATGGGTATTCGTCCAGGCCCAGTCCTGGTCACCGACGTTGCTCACGTACTTGACCGAGTGGTACGGGGCCACCCGGACGAGGCGGCCCAGTTCGGCCAGCGCCGCGGCGCGCAGTGTCGCCGGGATCGTGCCCTTGGGCGGAACGACGTGCGTGTTCAGGCCGAACTGCCCGTAGAACGTGCCGCGCGGCCCGGCCGATACCGACACCGGGCCCTCGGCCGCGACGCCTCCCTCACCGGAGGCGGAGATCAGGCCGGTGACGATGCGCTTGACGCCGTGCCTCGTCACCAGATCGAACGACCCGGTCTTCCCGACGCACGTCGTGCCTTGCTCGCCGCCTCCCATGCATACCTTTCCGCCGCGGCCGGCTTCGGCGAGGTAGAGCCCGCCGCCGGGGGCGGGCGCGAGTCCGCGCGGGTTGTTCAGGTGGTCGGCGACGACGGTGACTTTCTTGAGATGACCTTGCGTCTGCGCCCCTGCGGCAGACGGTGCGGCCAGCCCCAGGGCGGTGGCCAGGCCCAGGGCCGTGACACCTCCCGTCACGATGAGTCGCCGGTGCTTAACTGCGGGCTTGCCCATAGAACCCCTCCCTGCAAGCCGACTTCCCGCGGCGGCGCCGGGCTGCCCGGGGCCTCGCGGCTGTCCCGGCAGCCGACCAGGCCCGCGTGACGACAGGCTGGAGGGCATGTGGAGATCGTGTGGCGATTGTGCGAACGTGATCGGTTGACTCGCCTGGCCGGTCACAGCGGCGGCGAGCTGCCGGAGCGGAAACGGACGTCAGTCACTCCAGCACCGCCAGTACTGCGCTCTCGGCGTGGACGCCGCGCGCTTACGACGTGGATGTGGCATCCACGTCGCTGGAACGACGTGGCTGTGGCATCCACGCCTTATGAACGGGAGGCGGGGAGATATCACCAGTCACGGCCGAGTGCCGGCGGGGTTAGGAGCGGGATTTGGGGGGGTCGCCGCCGGCCTGAATCCGGGAGCCGTGCAGCTCGCGGCCGCAGGCCGAGCAGTGCAGGACGGGGTGGAAC
>Ga0318496_10000492_pt1 | contig 13779 bp, 14 predicted proteins | sample GRESIP109b1f22_FD_203296 | JGI IMG/M metagenome (GOLD analysis project Ga0318496, IMG submission 203296) | Tropical soil microbial communities from Luquillo Experimental Forest, Puerto Rico - GRE.SIPMG.109b1f22 | ecosystem: Environmental > Terrestrial > Soil > Tropical forest > Bulk soil... | reverse complement strand
TAACCAGATCCTGCGCACCCGCATCGTGCGCTACCTGGGAAACGAAAAGTGAACTGAACGCAGGCTCGCTTACCGGAGCGCCGAGTGGCCGAGCAGCGCCTTGCCGAGGTGCAGGATCTGGATCTGGCTGGTCCCCTCGGGGATCGTGGCCTCGCGGGCGTCACGGAAGTACCGCTCGACCGGCGATTCCTCCATGAGCCCCGCTCCCCCGTGCAACTGCAGCGCCAGGGTCGCCGCGCGGCCGGCGGACTCGCCGCAGTAATACTTCGCCATCGAGCACTCGTAGCGCCCTGGTTCACCCGCGTCGATGGTCCTGGCGGCGTGGTAGCCGAGCAGGCGGGACGTCTCGGTCAGCGTCGCGATCTCCACCACCATCTGCTGGACCAGCTGGAACCCGGCGATCGGCTTGCCGAACTGCTCGCGCTGGCGGCAGAACCTGATCGACTCTTCCAGGCACGCCTGGGACAGCCCCACCGCGCCCATCGCCATGTTGAGGCGGCCGGCGTTGACGGCCGCCATGCCAAGCGACAGGCCGCCGCCCAGCTTGCCGAGCACGTTGCCGGCCGGCACGAGGGTGTCGTCGAACGTCAGCTCGCAGCTGGTGGTGGACCGCAGCGGCATGTGCGGGATGTCGTGCACGCCGAACCGCGACTCGGCCCCGTCGACCAGCAGCCCGGTTACCCCGTGGTCGGTGCCCTCCTCGTCCACCACCCGGACGAACAGGATGCCGAAATCGCACCCGAGGGCGTTGGTGATGTAGAGCTTGCTGCCGTTGACCACGAAACCGTCCTTGGTGCGCCGGGCTGTGGTCCGCAGCGCGCCCGCGTCCGAGCCCGCGTCCGGCTCGGTCAGCCCGAACCAGCCGAACCGGCGGCCCTCAAGCAGCGGCCGGAGGAACCGGTCGGCCTGCCCGGCGTCAGCGGCCGCGCCGAGGACCCGGGCCACCATGCCCTGCACGTTCAGGGTGGTCCGCAGCGACCCCCAGCAGCGGCCGGCCTCCTCCATGAGGATCGCCTGCATCATCATCGGCAGCTCGTCACCCCCGGCCGCCTCGGGCACGCCGCCCCGGACGTAGCCGAAGTCGTACAGCTGCGGCAGCAGCTCCCACGGGAACGTCCGCGCCTGCTCGTGCGCCATCACCAGCGGCGCCACCTTCTTGTCGAGAAAGGACCGTACCGCATCGCGCAGTGCGCGTTCGTCCTCGTTGAGGAGCGCTGACATCGCCGAACCTTCCGATACATTGGGTAGTTTCAGTTGTTTCATCATACTGATATAATCCTAGATTGTGCAGACGGGACTGGCAGGCAAGGTCGTCATCGTCACCGCAGCGACCGCCAACATCGGCCGGGGCATCGCACTGGCGTTCGCCGCCGAGGGCGCCCGGGTGGTGATCACCGGCCGCGATCCGGTCGCGGGGGAACTGGTGGCCAAGCTAGCCCGCGAGCAGGGCGCCGCCGACGTGCTCTGGCGGCCGGCCGACATGACCGTCCAAGATGAGGTGGCCGGGATGGTGGCCGACACCCTGGCCGCCTTCAGTCAGATCGACGTGCTGGTCAACACCGTCGGCGGGAATGTGGCGGTCACCCCGTTCGCGTCGTCGACCCCCGAGCAGTGGCGGGCCGACCTGGAACTCAACCTGATGACGATGTTCCGCTGCACCCACCTGGTCCTGCCCGCCATGCTGGAGCGGGGCAGCGGGCGGATCATCAACATCGGCTCGACCGCGGGGTTCATCGGCGACCGGTTCCTGGCCGTTTACTCGGCGGCCAAAGGCGGGGTACACGCGTTCACCCGGGTGCTCGCGCTCGAACTGGGCGAAAGCGGGATCACGGTCAACGCCATCGCCCCGTACGGGACGCGGTCGGATGACCCGTACAGCGACATGAGCAGCGGCAGCCGGATCCATCCGGAGACCGGCGTGTTCGCGCGGGCCCGGGCGGAGAATCCGGAACGCTTCCTGTCGATCGGGCGGACCACCGCCTTGCCCCGCCAGCACGCGCGGCCGCCCGAGATCGGCGCCGCCGCGGTGTACCTCGCCTCCGACCAGGCGGCGTTCGTCACCGGGCACACTCTCCAGATCGACGGCGGGGTTTCCCTCGTTTGAACGGCCCCGCCCAGTCAGGTTCCCGGCCGCTCGCGCTGTGCCACTACACCATGGTCGAGCTCGACCCGCCGGCGTTCGTGGACGTGGCGGACCGGGCCGGCTTCGCCGCGGTCAGCCTGATGGTGCAGTTCCCGGCATCGCGCGGGCCGGGGTTCCCGGTGCTGGGCGACACCGCGATGCGGCGGGAGACAAGGCGCCGCCTGGACGACACGGGCCTTGTCCTGTTCGACGCCTCGACCTGCCGCCTCGAGCCTTACAGCGAGGCCGAAGACTTCCGGCAGGCGCTGGAGACCGCGGCCTACCTGGGCGCGCGTTCGGTCAACGTCAACGGCAACGACCCGGACGCCGGCCGGCTGCGCGACCGCTTCGCCGCCCTGTGCGACCTGGGTGCACAGTACGGTCTCGGCTTCGGCCTCGAGTTCATGATGTCCACGCAGGTCAAAACCCTCGCTGACGCGCTCGCGCTGATCGAGCGCTCCGGCGCGGCCAACGCGGCGGTCACGGTCGATGCCCTGCACCTGGCCCGTTCGGGCGGATCGCCCGCGCAGGTCGCCGCGCTTGACGCCGCGCAGATCTCCTACCTCCAGCTGTGCGACGGGCCCGCCAGCGTGCCGCCGCAGGGCTATGCCTGGGAGGCGGCCACCGAGCGGATGCTGCCCGGCGAAGGGGAACTGCCGCTGCGCGCCCTGGTCGAGGCGGTCCCTCCCGGCGTGCTGCTGGCGGTCGAGGCGCCGTCGCAGCGGCGGCGGGACGCCGGCCTCCCGGCCGACGCCTACGCGGCGCGGGCGATGGACTCGCTCATCCGCCTGCTCAGCGGCGGGCAACGGTAGATCGGCGGAGGTCGGCATGAAACTGGACGGCAAGGTGGCGGTGGTCACCGGCTCAGGCAACGGCATCGGGGAGGCGATCGCGCGACGGTTCGCCGCCGAAGGGGCCCGGGTCGTGGTGACCGACATCGAGCCCGAGGCCGTCTCGCGGGTGGCGGACGGGATCGGCACGGTCGGCCTCGCCGCGGACATCACCGAGCCCGCCAATGTCCGGGCCGTGGCCGAACTCGCCCGGACGACCTACGGGGAAGTCGACGTGTGGCTGTCCAACGCGGGCGTGGCCGGCCCGCGGCAGCCGGGGAACCTGCAGGACGACAGCCTGTGGGAGCTCATGTGGCGGCTGCACGTGATGTCGCACCTGCACGCGGCGCGCGAGGTGCTGCCGTCGATGATCGACCGCGGCGACGGCTACCTGCTGCAGACGGCGTCGTCGGTGGCGCTCTCCACCCAGCCGGAGAAGGCCGCGTACTCAGTGACCAAGCACGCGGCGCTCGCGCTGTCCGAATGGCTCGCCGTCCAGTACCGCCGGCTTGGCGTCAAGGTCTCCTGTTTCTGTCCGGGGCCGATGCTGACCCGGATGCTGCTGAGCAACGAGTTCGCGCCCGACAGCCCGGCCCTCGCCCAGGCGCTGACTCCGCAGCAAGTGGCCGATGTTGTGGTCGAGGGGATCGCCGCTGAGCGGTTCCTGATCACCACGCGGCCCGGCAACGAGCGCGTTCTGACCGAGAAAGGTACCGACTACGACGCCTGGATCAGCCAGGCCGCCGCCCAGTTCCTTGGCAGCCCGCCGCTGGCGGGGCCGTAACCACACGTTCGACCGTATCAACGCAGGAGCGCCGCATGAGCGAGACCACCGTGTACACCGACTTCCGGCTGCACGCCAACCATCTTGCCGAAACCGGGGAACGCAGCCCGGCCGAGATCGCGGTACGGCGCGACCTGGCCGCCGCCTACCAGCTGTGCGCCCTGTTCGGCTGGGACGACCTCGTGTACACGCACATCTCCGCGCGGGTTCCCGGGCCGGACCACCATTTCCTGGTCAACCCCCTCGGCCTGGGGTTTGACGAGATCACCGCGTCCAGGGTGCGATCCACTCGACCCGGGAGAACGCCGGCTGCGTCATGCACCTGCACACAGAGGCGCAGATGGCCCTGTCGACGCTGCCGGAAGGCCTGCTCCCGCTGACGCAGCACGCGATGCGGCTATACGGCCGGATCAGCTACCACGACTACGAGGGCATCGCGCTGTCCAGCGGCGAGCGGGTACGGCTCATCGCCGACCTCGGCGACAGCGCGGCGATGATCTTGCACAATCACGGCAGCCTGACCGTCGGTGCCACCGTCGCGCAGGCCTTCGTCGAGATGTTCTACCTGGAAAAGGCGGCCCGCAGCCAGCTGCTGGCGCAGGCCACCGGGCAGCCGCTGATCATCTCGCCGCGCGAAACCATCGAGCTGACCGCGCGCCAGTGGCAGAGCCAGCTGGACTCGGGCATCGAATGGCCCGCCCTGCTGCGCCGGCTGGAGCGGGCGGCCGGGCCCGCCTTCGCCCAGTAACCGGCTCCCCTCCGGCCGGGGAACCGGCCGTTGCTCGTCTTCAAGCGCTAGAACAGAGTGCCTCCCGCGTACCAGCGCTCGAAAAGCTCCCTGGAGTCCCGTTCGGGCTCGAACAGGATGCCCGCGGGCGAGCGCGCGTAGGTGAATCCGCCGTAGCCGTTCTCCGGGGTCGAGCCCGCCAGCTCGATGGCCCAGCCCTGGGCGATTAGCTCCTCGCTGGTCCGGGAGACGTCCTGCACCCAGGCGCCGAAATGGTGCAGTCCGGCCCCGCCGCTGGCGGCATCCCAGTAGCTGCCCGGCGAGCCCTGGATCAGTTCAATGTGGGTCGGGCCCTCGACCGAGAAGCTGATCGTGATCTCGCAGTCCTGCGAGGCGCCGGCCCGCGGATCCCAGACGTTCATCGGCAGGCGCGCGGGCGTCGTCCAGTGCACTCCGGTCATCTTGGTCAGCTCTCGCTGCGCCTTCTCAAGGTCGGGTACCCGCACTCCGACGTGGAAGATCTCGCCCCAGTCGATGATCGGCAGCCCGGTGCCGGCCAAGTCAGTCATAGAATTCCCTTCTCGTGCTATGAGTCCGTGCTTACGGCCTCAGCGGCCACGTCGGCCGGGGACTGGCGACGAGGGCGGACCATCGTGGCTGCCGCGTCGGCGTCGCGCACCGTCAGCGCGGCCAGGGCGGCCGCGACGGCCACTCCGGCGCAGACCAGCAGCCCGGTGTGGAATGCCGGTATGCCGGCCTGGGCCTGGCCCGCGGCCGTGCCCTCCGGGTGGAGGGCGGACAGGACGGCGGTCAGCAGGGCCACCCCGACGGCGCCGCCGACCTGGCGCTGGGCGTTGAAGATGGTGGACGCGACGCCGGTTCGCTGCGCGCCGACCGTGGCGAAGCCCGCGGCCTGGCTGGGCATGAACACCGCGGCGACGCCGAATCCCATGACGAAGAGGATGAGCCGCAGCAGCCACACGCTGCTCCCGGTGCCGGCGAACGACAGGACCACGGCGACACCGGCAATCAGCAGCAGGCCAGCCACCATGATCCGGCGCGGGCCGACGGCCGGGTAGATGCGCCGGCTGATGACCTGCGAGCTGATGATGACACCGACTGCCTCCGGGCAGATCGTGGATCCGGCCTCGAGAGCGCTGAAGTGGAGCCCGTTCTGAAAGAACAGGGACAGCAGGTAGAGCAGTCCGTAGAAAGCCACCGACGTCAGGGTCAGCACGATGCTGGCGGAGCGGAAGAGCCGGTCGGCGTAGACGCGCAGGTCGAGCAGCGGCGCCTTGGCGCGCAGCTCGATGACCACCATGGCGGTGAGCAGCAGCGCCCCCGCCACGATGCTGGCCACGACCGGCCCGTGCGTCCACCCGGTGTTCGGCCCCACGGACACGCCGTACATCAGCAGGCCGAGCCCGAGGCTTGACGTCACGAACCCGGCGATGTCAAAGCGCCCCGCCACCGGGTGGTCCTGGTCGGCGAGGAACAGCACGCCGAAGACGAAGGCGAACACCCCGATGGGCACGTTCACGTAGAACACCCACCGCCACGACACGTCGGTGACGAACAGGCCCCCGATGATCGGCCCGATCGCCGGTGCCAGGGCCGTGGGGATGATGAGGATCGACGATGCGCGTATCCGCTCCGACTGCGGGAACGCACGGAACAGCATCGTGAGGCCGACCGGCGTCATGAGGCCGCCGCCGATGCCCTGGAGCACCCGGAACGCGACCAGCTCATTCAGGCTGCCGGCCAGCCCGCACAGGGCGGACGCGGCGGTGAAGATCGCGATGGAGCCGAGCAGGACCTGGCGCGGGCCGAGCCGGTCCCCCAGCCATGCGGCGGCCGGGATGGACAGCGCCACGGCGACCTGGTAGCCGATCACCGTCTCCGCGACCCCGGCCGCCGACGCATGGAAGTCACGGCCGATCGTGGCCAGGGCCACGTTGACGATCGTGAGGTCCATCACCGCGATGAACATGGCCCCCGCGTAGACCACGCTCACCGCGGCTTTCTGGCTGATCACGCGGGATGACACGGACGGCTCACCATTTTTGTTTGACCGGTCGGTTCAATAAGTGGTTTTAACCGGACTTAAGCACAGTCGCTGCATCGTGTCAACCAGTGACAGCATGGTGCCCATGCGCCTCGACGGCGGCATCAAGCCGTATGGCGCTTATTGGGCACAGCTAAGCGGAACCGCTCAAGATGGCCTGAAATCAGGCGAGCTTGGCCCGGCCTGAGGCCCGGCCGCCCTTGGCCGCCCCGCTGTGCCTGGCCGGCCCGGCCGGGGCGGAGATGCCCGCGGTCAGGAACGTCACCAGGTCCTCAAGCAGGACCTCGAGCGGTGCTCCGAGGTCCCCGCCCGAGACCTGGACAGCCTGGTAGCGGGCGAGGGTGTGGATGGTGCTGGTCATCAGGACCAGCCAGCGTTCATCGAGGACCGCGGCCGGGCAGTCCGGGAGCAGCCGGCCGAGGAGGGTGCGCAGCGTGTTCACCGTGGCCGACGGGAGCCCCATCGTCTCCAGTCCCCGGTACCCGCCCCGCTCGGTGATATAGCGGGACATGAACGCCAGATAGTGACTTCGCTCTTCCAGGTGGGCGGCCAACGGCATGACGAAGACCCGCACCAGGTCGCAGACCTGGGGCTGCCCGCGGGAGACAAGGTCGGCGAACATCTCGACCCGCAGCCGCTCGCTCAGCGTGGCCCGGTAGGCCATGATCTCCCGGACGAGACTCTCCCGGTCACCGAAGTGGTACTGCACCACGGCGTGGTTCTTCTGACCGGCGGCGATGCCGATGTCGCGCAGCGGGACGGCCGCGATCCCGCGCTCCGCGAACAGCTGTTCGGCCGTGGTGAGCAGGTCCTGGCGCGTCGCGTCACCGCGGGAGTTGGCTCGCTCCCTGCTGGCCAGCCTACGATTCAAAGCTCACCTGAAGCTCCGGTCAACGTGCAGTGGTCATCGGCCGCGTCCGCATGGCGGCACGTCTCCGTCTCCGAGGTTACCGCGCCGACGGTGGCCCTGGCCGCCTGCTGGAACGGCCAGGGCCGGTCGGAGGGTGATCAGCCGGCGGGGCTAGGCGCCAACCGGGGCCTCCGGGCGGAGGTGGGCGGTCGGTTTGACGCTCACGTCCCAGCCGCTGGCCCGTTCCCGCAGCGCGCCCGCGGTGGCCTCCGCCCGGGGAATGTGCGCGAAGGGGTCGTACTGGAAGTGCTTCATGGCGTTCAGGTGGGTGATCTTGTCGATCTCCGCGTCGGAAAGCCCGCGCATGTAGCGCATCGCCATCTCCGGCGCCTCCGGCCACGTGGTGTCCGAGTGCGGGTAGTCGCACTCCCAGGTGATGTTGTCCGGGTTCATGTGGTGGCGGGTTTCGATCCCGACCACGTCGTCGATGAAGCAGACAATGACGTGCTCTTTGAACAGGTCCGACGGCAGCCAGTCGCCCAGGCTCATGCCTGACCAGTGCCGGGTGTGCTGGTAGAGGTAGTCGAGCCGCTCAAGGAAGTAGGGGATCCAGCCGATCCCGCCCTCGGACAGGGCCACCTTCAGCCGCGGGAACTTCAGGAACACCTTGCTCCACACCAGGTCGCTGGCCGCCTCGAAGGAACCGATGGGCGACAGCGAGTAGATCAGCTCGACCGGAGCGTCCGGTGACGTGCTCGGCGCCTTCGAGTTCGACCCGATGTGCATGCAGGCGACGGTGCCCTCATCCTCGCAGGCCCGCCAGAACGGGTCCCAGTGGTCGGTGTAGATGCTGGGCAGGCCCAGGTCGTAGGGGTTCGAGGTGAAGGTCACCGCGTGGCAGCCCTTCTTGGCGACCCGCCGTACCTCCGCCGCGGCCAGCTCCGGGTCGGCCAGGATCGGGATTGCCAGCGGGATGAAGCGGCCCGGGTAGGTCCCCGCCCACTCGTCGATGTGCCAGTCGTTGTACGCGCGCACCATAGCCGCCGACTGCTCCAGGTCGGCGGTGCCGTTGAAGAGCCCTCCCGCGAAGCGGACGAACGACGGGAAGCACATGGAGCCGAGCATGCCGTTGGCATCCATGTCCTTGACCCGGGCGTGGATGTCATAGCACCCGGGCCGCATCTCGTCCAGGCACACGGGGGTCATGCCCCATTCGGACTTGGGCCGCCCCACGACCGCCATCACGGCGGGGTTCGGGATCTCGAGCCCTGCGTACCGCCAGGCCATGGTTCCGTCGGCGCGAGAGACGAACTGGGGGGCGGCGTCGGCGTACTTGGTCGGCAGACGGCCGTTGAACAGATGCGCCGGCTCGATCACGTGATCGTCCACGCTGACTAGGACCATGTCTTCGGCTTTCATGCCGGCGCGTCCCCTTCCTGAAGTCAGTAAATCTGAACGCCTGCTCAGTTCAGAGCTTTCTTCAAAACGGCGTTCCTCAGGATCTACGACTACTAATTCAGCATGAATGCTGCATTCTGTCAACCGTCCGAGGGCCAGGCGTCGATGGCGGGCCGGGGGTTTATCTGTTTCTCAAATGAGCGTGTTTTAGATAGCAAACACATGTTCTAAATAGTATCCTTGGTCATGCGAATCTGACAGAATGCGCGCATGCGCAGGGCATCCACGTGACGACTGCGTACCGGTGGTGGCGGGAGGGCACGCTGCCCGTTCCGGCGCGGCAGGAGGAGGCCGCTGGCCTGTACGCGCGGGTGTCCTCCCGTGACCAGGAGGCGGGCCTGGACCGGCAGGCGGCCCGGCTGTCTGGCTGGGCGGCCCGGGCGGGCGTGCCCGTGGTCAGGGTCGAGGCCAGCGCCGGGATGAACGGGACGCGGGCGAGGGCCCGCAGGGTGCTGGCCGGGCCGGAGGTCACCGTCGTCGTGGCGGGGCACCCTGACCGGCTCGGCGGGATGAACAGCGAGCTGGCCGAGGCTGCCCTCGCCGCGCGTGGCCGCCGCCTGGTCGTCGTCGATGCCGCAGAGGTCACCGGTGACCTGGTGCGGGACATGACCGGGGTGCTGACCTCGTTCGGCGCCCAGCTGTACGGTGGCCGGCCGGCCAGGAACCGGGCGCTGAAGGCGGCCAGGTGCGCCTGGCAGGACATCGGGCCACGGGCCGTGGCCGGGGCTGGCCCGTGCGGCGGCACGGGGTGAGCCGGAGGCTGCGGCCGGTCGCGGCCCCCGTTCGTGGCAGCGGCCCCGGCCGGGACGCGGGTCCGGACCCGGCTGCGGGTCACCGAGGGCGACGCGGCCGTGCTGCGGGCCGCTGGCCGGCACCTGGGGTCTCTGGCGTCGGCGGACCTGGCAGCGCGCTGCGGGCAGGGCCGGCTCGGCGGGAAGGACCGGGCGGTGTCGCGGCGGGAGCGGAAGCGGGCTGTCACAGCCGGGTCATCGTCACGGTGGGCGGGCGCGATCACCCGCGTGTCCGATGATCAGCGGGATCTGGCCGAGCGGAACTTGCGCGGAACGGCAGTCGCTGCGGTCGCGGGTGCGGCGGATCGAGCGCCGTCTGGCGGTTCCCGCCGGGCAGCAGCAGGGACGGGCCAGGGGGTATGCGACCCAGGCGGAACGGCACAGCGGGCAGCAGCGGCTGCAGGTGCTGAAGGCCCGCCTGGCCCGCGCGGAACGGCGGGCCGGCGCCGGGCAGGTGAGCGTGTGCCGGGGCGGGCGGCAGCTCGCCAAAGCCCGCCACAACCTGGGCGCCGCGGGCCTGGCGCCAGAGCAGTGGCGGCAGCGGTGGGAAGCGAGACGGCTGTTCCTGACTGCCGACGGGGAGAAGGACAAATTCCTGGGGAACGAGACCATCCGGTGGCATCCGGGCGAGCTGTGGCTGGAGGTGAAGCTCCCGGCTGTGCTGGGGCACCTGGCGAACCGGCCGCACGGCCGGTACCGGCTGTCGTGCCCCGTCGGGTTCAGCTACCGCGGTGATGAGGTCGCGGCGCAGGCCGCGTCGGGAGCCGTCCGGTACGACATCACGTCCGACCCGGCCAAGAACCGTTGGTACCTGGACGCGAGCTGGCGCATGCCGCAGGTTCCTTCCCCGTCCCTGGAAGAACTGAGCCAAGCGCCGCTGCTGGCCGCGGACCTGAATCACGGTCACCTTGCCGCCTGGGTCCTGACACCGGACGGCAACCCCCGCGGCGCGCCCGTCACGGTCCCGCTCGGACTGGCCGGGCTGCCCGCGGCGCAGCGGGACGGCAGGGTCCGCGCCGCGATCAGCATGCTGATCCGCATCGCCCGCGAGCACGGGTGCCGCGCGATCGCGATCGAGGACCTCGATTTTGCCGGCGCGCGATCCGAGGGACGCGAACGATCCGGGAACCGGCCCTCACGCGGCACACGCGGGAAGGCGTTCCGGCGAATCGTGGCGGGCATCCCGACTGCGAGATTCCGCGACCGCCTCACCCAGATGACCCGTAACCAGGGCCTGGCCGTGATCACGGTTGACCCGGCGTACACGTCCCGGTGGGCCGCCGAGCACTGGCTCGCGCCGCTGAGGGAACAGAACGAGATCACCACCGGGCATCATGCGGCCGCAGTGGTGATCGGAAGGCGCGCGCACGGCCACAGGGCGCGGCGACGGGCAGGTGTGACACAGCCCCGACCAGAGGATCGTGGCGTGAGAGCTACCCCCACAGCACCCGCGGCCAGGTGCGCGGACAGGGACGGCGGAACCCGCCAGGCCCCACGGCTGCCACCACGGTGGCGCAAGACCGGACAGGCCCAACGAGACCATCCGCCCAACCAGGCAGTCCACGACCGTTCGGGACCGCCGGATAGCCGGGAACATCTCCTGCTATCTCAATTAGGAACGGTACTTCCCTGACGCGCCGGGCTCGACTAAATTCGTTCTGACCGGTCCGTACAGAATCGCGAAGGTGCAGCACGCGGGTGGCAACGGCGAGCTACGCGGCGACCACCGCCGGAGTTCGCGTCGTCATCGCCGCCTACGCGCAGGCCGTCGACGACGGACGGCACGGCGGGCGCCTGGGCAACGGAGGCTGAAGGTGACGGCGGACTTCACAGAGCGGTACGGCCCCGTGGCGGTGGTCACGGGCGCGTCGTCCGGGATCGGCTACGCCTTCGCCGAGGAGCTGGCCGGCCGGGGCCTCGACCTCGTGGTGACGGCGCGGCGGCTCGACCGGCTGGAGGAGCTCGCCGCCCGGCTGGCCCGGCAGCACGGGGTCAGGGTGACGCCCCGCCAGTCCGATCTCGCCGATCCGGCGGCGCCCCGTGAGCTGGTGGACTTCACCGCGGGCATGGACGTCGGGCTGGTGATCAGCAACGCCGGGTCCGGACTGCGCCGGGCTCCGCACGAGGCACATGACGCGGCGGCGCTGATGGCGCTACTGATGCTGAACTGCCACGCACCGTCGGCGCTGGCCCACGGCTACATCCCCAGGCTCCGTGCGCGCGGCAAGGGCGGCATCATCTTCACCAGCTCGGTCGAGGGCGCGATCGGCGGCCCCTACTCCGCGGCGTACTCCTCGAGCAAGGCGCTGGTGACCGCGCTCGGCGAAGCCCTGTGGGGCGAGCTGGCGGATACCGAGATCGATGTCCTGACGCTGTGCCCCGGCAAGACGGTCTCCGAAGCTGCGGTTAAGCAAGGCTTCGACCCGTCAATCCTCGACGACGCCATGCCGGCTCGCGAGGTGGCCCGGCTGGCACTCGACCACATCAAGGACGGCCCGACCTACATCGCCAGCGAGCACTACGCCGCGATGATCGAGCAACTGTCCGCCCTCCCCCGCCGTCAGGCGCTGCTGGCGTCGGCGGCCGCGATGCGCAAGCACATGGCCGCGCGCGACGCTGTGAACGGGAAGTAACCGGGCAGGTTCTCGCCGGACGCGCACCACCTGTTCGTCCCCGGCATACGACGCGGCGACCTGCGGCTAGGCGCCCGGCAGCACGGAGCTGTCCTCAGCGACCTGGTGAGTAGCTTCCTCCGGGAGAGTCGCAACCGCCCGTTCCGCATCATCGTTAGGCTCGGCACGTACGGCGGCGAGCCGCTGCACCCGCCGCACCGCCGCGGACTGCTTTCCCGTCCGCTCGTGGTAGCCGCGGCGATCTCGGCCAGGTCGCGCCCTTTGCCGGGCACGACGGGCCGGCCTGGGTGCGGGCACGGCCCCTCGTGCGTCTGCGTGCGTCTGCGTTCCGGCAGACGGGTGTCAGCTCGGCGGCTGCCAGCCGATGTACTCGTCGGCCCGGCGGCTGAACAGCCATTTGCCGCCGGCCTGACGGAACACGTCGTAGTACCGGGCAACGATCTGGACCGACCAGGCGCCGCCGTCGCCCTGGGCGATGAACACCACGTCGGTGGTCGCGCGGGCCTCCTCGTCATCCCAGTCGGTGATCAGGACGTTGACCGGCATGTGGCGCTGCAGCCCCTTGGGCTTCCAGTCGTCCCAGGCGGCCCGGATCGCGTCCGAGCCCTCGAAGACGCCCATCCCGGGAACCTCCAAGACCGCGTCCGGCGTGTAGAGCGCCACGATGCCGTCGGTGTCGCCCGCGTCCTGGTGCTGCGCGTGCGCGGCGACGGCGGTGTAGACGCCCGCGAACACCTCCGCGTAGCTGGCCATCGGCGCCCCCTACTTGATCGCGATCGGGCTGAGCGGCGTGCCGACCGCGCCGGTGACCAGCAGGCCGGGGGCGACGAACAGGAACTCCCAGACGCCGTCGGCTTCACAGTCGGCCTTCAGCGCCTCGAAGTCGAACATCTCGCCCAGGGTCAGCCCGATGTCCCGGATCATCACCTGGTGCACCGGGATCGTCGCGCCGGGAACCGGGGTGGGCCAGACCTCGCCGTTGGACTGGTCGAGCGCCAGCGCCGCGATCTCGCTGCTGTGGATCCACCGGCACAGGTCCAGGCCGGGACCGGGCGTGTTGCCCACGTACTTCTGCCGGTCGCCCTCCCTGAACCACTTGGTCCAGCCGGTGCGAATGCACACGATGTCGCCCGACTCGACGCGAACCCCCTGCCGTTCCTGGGCCGCCTCGACGTCGGCGGTGGTGATCTCGTAGGAGTCCGGCAGCACCTCCACGCCCTTCAGCCCTGCGATGTCCAGCAGCACGCCGCGGGAGACGAGCTTGGTGGCGACCTGGGCGATGTCGTTCTTGGAGGCGCCCTGGAAGTTGTTGACCGCCCCGGCGGGCACGCCGTTGTAGAAGAACCCGTCGTAGCCGACGTGCGCCAGGCCGTCCCACTGGGTCGAGGCCTGCAGGCCCATGATGATGATGTCGTCGGCCGCGATCTGGCCGTCCTTGGCGTAGGACGAGTCCGACGGCAGCAGGGTGAACAGGTGGTGCGGGTTGCGCCGCCAGCCGCCGGGCGGGAACGGGCCGTCC
>Ga0318496_10000488_pt1 | contig 13846 bp, 9 predicted proteins | sample GRESIP109b1f22_FD_203296 | JGI IMG/M metagenome (GOLD analysis project Ga0318496, IMG submission 203296) | Tropical soil microbial communities from Luquillo Experimental Forest, Puerto Rico - GRE.SIPMG.109b1f22 | ecosystem: Environmental > Terrestrial > Soil > Tropical forest > Bulk soil... | reverse complement strand
CCAGGCCGATGACCAGGCCGATCAGGACGACGAGGGCCAGGATGATCCACACCAGCTTCGAATCTCCCCCGAGCTGAGGGGTGGCCTCGAGATGGATGGAGCCCCAGGCGAACGGCAGCGAGACGACGAACAGCACCGCGGTCGAGATCCAGCTGGCGGTGGTCATGATGGCGCCCGAGCTCAGTGCCACCGACGTGTCGTAGCCCTGCTTCTGGTAATAGCGCACCCGGGTGGCGAAGATCGCGGGGGCGCCGCCGGCCAGCCCGCTGAACGCCTTGGCCACCTCGACGGCCACCGTGCGGCCGAGCGGCAGCGGCCCGGCCACGCTGCCCAGGCTCTCCACGGCCGACGCCACGTAGGCCAGCTGGGCCAGGACGAACGCCATGATGACCCACAGCCAGTCGGCCCCGATCACGGTGTCGAAGGACGCCGCGACGTCGATGAGCACCCCGATCAGGGCCCAGCCGCCGATCAGGGTGCCGACGATCATGATGAGCGTCGGCCAGGTCACCCGGCGGGGCTCAGCCAGCTGCGGCAGCTCGATCGAGGCGGCCGCCGCCGCGCGCTGCCGGACATCCGGCAGCAGGCTGCGCTGGCCCCGCAGGCTCCGGACGAGCAGCGGGTCCAGGGCCGGCTTCTGCAGATGCCGCAGCGCCCCCTCCATCACCTCCGGCTCCAGGCAGCGCGCCGCGGCAGCGGCGGCCCGTTCGGCGCCGATCACCACGGCGGTGGCCGCGATGGCGCCGGCCAGGTCGCGATCGAGCTGATCCGGCGAAGCGCGCTCGGCGGCGTTGCGGAAGTCCGCCAGGACGACGGTCCCCGCCACCGGGTCGACCAGCACCGCGTCACCGCTGATCGCGCCGTGAGCGATGCGGGCCCGCCGCAGGGTCAGCAACTGGCGGTACAGGTCATCGAGCGTGGCGTCGCTGATCGCGGCGGCGTCCGTGTCGGATAGCGCCGTCCCGGGCGGCAGCCGGCAGACCAGCAGCGCGTCGTGGGACGGTCCCGCCGTTCCCGCCTCGGCGATCTCGGGCACGGCCACATCGGCCAGGCCCGCCCGCATGGTGACGTAGGCTTCGTGCTCGACCTGCTGAAGCCGGGTAATCGTCAGGCTCGGCCCGGAGTCCCGGTACAGCAGGAACCGGCCTGCCTTGGTGAGCAGCCTGGCATCGGCCGCGTCCCGGCCGTAGACCGCGATACCGAGCCGGCCGGGCGTATCGGCCCGGCGTGGCTCGGTCGCCTCGAACTTCGCCACCCCCCAGACCTGCCGGGTCACCGGGTGCACATCGCCCGAGCGGATGCCGAACTCCTCGAGCAGCAGCCGGACATCATCGGCCGAGGGCAGGCCGAGCGGTGAGCCGAAAACGAGCCGGACCACCGCCGTCGCTCCCCAGCCGATGACCAGGCTCCCCAGCACGTTGAGCGGCAGCCCGTGGCCTCCGACGGCCGCGGCCAGGGCCACCAGGACGATGAAGATCTCGACGAGGCGCTGCACGCCGCGCGCCAGATACGGCAGCCCCGCCGTGGCGATCGCCGCGAACAGGGCGATCTGCAGGACGGGAAAGCTCATGTGGTAGTCGCCGATCACGATCCCGGCCGGCCGGCCGCCGCGGCTTCCGAGAAAGCCGATCAGGATCCCGCACACCGCCGCCGTCCCCGCCGCGCTCAGCCCGATGTCGCGCGCGATCTCCCAGCGGCGCGCGAGCAGGGCCAGTCCCACCAGGACGACCACCACACCGAACGAGCCCGCCTGGTACACCACCGTCACCAGCCAGGTGATGCTCCACGGCGGCGGATGGATCACCTGGGTGATGGCCCGGTCCACCCGGGAGTCGTACCGGATGACCAGCAGGCAGCACCCCAGGGTGAGGACGGCAACGGCCAGCCGCACGCCGTCGCTTCCGCGACGGCGCCGCTGGCCGCTGCCGACTGGGGCGAAGATGACCGAGCGCCAGCCGCGCAGGAGATGCTGCTCCGGAGGCGAGCTCGTGCTCTGGGCGACGTCCTCGGTCATACGGAATCGCTGGTGCTCAGGTGGCGAGAACCTTGGCCTTCTCGCGCTCGAATTCCTCGGCCGTGATGACGCCGCGCTCACGCAGCTCGGCCAGCTTGGCCAGCTGGTCGGCCGGAGACGTCTGAGCCGCGGTTTCCTGGACGTACTGGCGGAACTGCCGCTCCTGCTGCTGCGCCTCCTGCTGGGCGCGCTCCTGCATCTTGCCGCCGCGCGCGATCAGGTAGACCAGGACGCCGATCAGCGGGATGAACAACACGAAAATGAACCACAGTGCCTTCGCCCAGCCGGACAGGTCCCGGCTGCGGAAGATATCGATGAAGACATAGATCAGAACCCAGATCCAGAGCACCCAGAGGAAGATCTCGAGGATCGTCCAGAACGCCCCGAGCAATGGGTACGAGTAGGAACTAGCGAGTGTCATGGCGACCCCATGAGTGGGAACAGCGCTTCGATGGACCGTCCATCAATACCACATCGTCACCTCCAGCAGTGCTACGTCGCCTCGCCCGGTGAGGGTGATTGGAGTCGTTCGCTGGCACAATGCTTTGGTGACGCAGATTCCATCGAAGGCGGCCCAGCCCGTGGACCAGCGGATCGCCGACGAACTCGGCGTGGCGGTCCGCCAGGTCAGCGCCGCGGTCGAACTTCTCGACGGCGGCGCGACCGTGCCGTTCATCGCCAGGTACCGCAAGGAGGCCACCGGCGCGCTCGACGACGCGCAGCTCCGCACGCTCGAGGAGCGGCTACGCTACCTGCGCGAACTCGATGAGCGCCGGAACGCGATCCTGAAGGAGATCACCGCCCAGGGCAAGCTGACCGGCGAGCTCGAAGCCCAGATCCGCGCCGCCGACTCCAAGGCCCGGCTGGAAGACCTCTACCTGCCCTACAAGCCGAAGCGGCGCACCCGGGCCCAGATCGCCCGCGAGGCGGGCCTGGAGCCGCTGGCCGACCTGCTGCTGGCCGACCCGACCCGCGACCCGCAGGCCGAGGCGGCGGGCTTCGTCGACCCGGACCAGGGCGTCGCCGACGCGGCCGCCGCCCTGGACGGCGCCCGCGCCATCCTGGTCGAGCGGTTCGCCGAGGACGCGGACCTGCTCGGCGAGCTGCGCGAGTCGATGGCCGCCCGCGGCTCGCTGACCTCCAGGGTCCGCGAGGGCCAGGCGGAGAAGGGCGCGAAGTTCGCCGACTACTTCGAGTTCGGCGAGCCGTTCACGCGGCTGCCCTCGCACCGCGTCCTGGCCTTGTTCCGCGGCGAGAAGGAAGAGATCCTCGACCTCACCCTGGACCCGGGGGCCGACGACGCGGAGAACGAGCAGCGCATCGCCGAGCGGTTCGGCATCCGCGACGAGAAGCGCCCGGCCGACCAGTGGCTGCAGGCCACGGTGCACTGGGCCTGGCGCACCCGCATCCTGATGCACCTGAGCGTCGACATCAGGGTCCGGCTGTGGCAGGCGGCCGAGGACGAGGCCGTCCGGGTCTTCGCCGCCAACCTGCGTGACCTGCTGCTGGCCGCCCCGGCCGGCGCGCGGACCACGGTCGGGCTTGACCCGGGCTTCCGCACCGGCGTCAAGGTCGCGGTCACCGACGGCACCGGCAAGGTGCTCGGCACCGCCACCATCTATCCGCACGAGCCGCACCGGCGCTGGGACGAATCCATCGCCACCCTGGCCAGGCTGGCGAAGCAGCACCGCGCCGAGCTCGTCGCCATCGGCAACGGCACCGCGTCACGGGAGACCGACCGGCTGGCCGCCGACCTGATCAAGCGCCATCCGGAGCTCAAGCTGACCAAGGTGGTGGTCTCCGAGGCCGGCGCGTCGGTCTACTCCGCCTCGGCCTACGCCTCGGAGGAACTGCCCGGCCTCGACGTCTCGCTGCGCGGCGCGGTGTCCATCGCCCGGCGGCTGCAGGACCCGCTGGCCGAACTGGTCAAGATCGACCCCAAATCCATCGGCGTGGGGCAGTACCAGCACGACGTGGCCGAGGGCAAGCTGTCGCACTCGCTGGACGCCGTGGTCGAGGACTGCGTCAACGCGGTGGGCGTGGACCTGAACACCGCCTCGCAGCCGTTGCTGGCCCGGGTGTCCGGGATAACCGCCGGGCTGGCCACCGCGATCGTGGCCCGCCGCGACTCCGAGGGCCCGTTCCGGACCCGTCGGCAGCTCATGGGTGTGCCGCGACTCGGCCCGAAGGCCTTCGAGCAGTGCGCCGGGTTCCTGCGCATCCGCGGCGGCGACGACCCGCTCGACGCCTCCGGCGTGCACCCCGAGGCCTACCCGGTCGTCCGCCGCATCCTCGTCGCCACGAAGAGCACGGCCGCCGACCTGATCGGCAACACCGCCACGCTCCGCACGCTGAAGCCGGATCAGTACACCGACGACCGGTTCGGCCTGCCCACCGTCACCGACATCCTGCGCGAGCTGGAGAAGCCGGGCCGCGACCCGCGCCCCGCGTTCGCCACCGCGACGTTCGCCGAGGGCGTGGAGAGGCTGGAGGACCTCGAGCCCGGCATGGTGCTCGAGGGCGTGGTGACCAACGTGGCCGCGTTCGGCGCGTTCGTCGACATCGGCGTGCACCAGGACGGCCTGGTGCACGTGTCGGCCATGTCGCGCAACTTCGTCTCCGACCCCCGCTCGGTGGTCAAGTCAGGCGACGTGGTGCGGGTGAAGGTGCTCTCGGTCGACATCGGCAGGCACAGGATCTCACTGACCCTCCGGCTGGACGATGATGGCCGTCCGTTCGGCCCATCGTCCCGAACGGGCCGTGGTGCCCGCCCCGGTCCGGCCGGAAACCCCCGGACGGCGCGCTGGCCGACGCGCTGCGCCGGGCGGGCCTTGCCCCGGGAACCCCGGAGGACCCGGACGGCCGCCGCCGCCGGTAGCATCGGGTAACCACTTCTGTCCAGCCCATTGAAGGAGTCCGCCGTGTCCAGCCAGCAGCCTCGTATCACCCTCGCCGGAAGCGAGCATGTGGTCGAGGCGGGCACGACGGCGGGCGCCGCCCTCGGCCCCGAGCCCGGCGTCATCGCCGCCCGGGTCAACGGCGAGCTGCGCGACCTGGACTGCCAGGTCGCCGACGGCGACGTCGTGGAGCCGGTGGACATCGCCAGCGACGACGGGCGCTACATCCTGCGGCACTCCGCCGCGCACGTCATGGCGCAGGCCGTGCAGGAGCTTTTCCCGCAGGCCAAGCTGGGCATCGGGCCGCCGGTGGAGAACGGCTTCTACTACGACTTCGACGTCGAGGTGCCCTTCACCCCGGAGGACCTGAAGGCGATCGAGGCCAGGATGCGCCAGATCGTCAAGCAGGGCCAGCGGTTCTCCCGGCGCGTGGTGACCGACGAGCAGGCCAGATCCGAGCTCGCCGCCGAGCCGTACAAGCTGGAGCTGATCAGCCTGAAAGGGCACGCCTCCGGCTCGCAGCAATTCGAATCGGGCGAGTCGGTCGAGGTCGGTTCCGGGGACGGAACCGAGCTGACCATCTACGACAACCTGGACCCGGCCAGCGGCGAGCTGTGCTGGAAGGACCTGTGCCGCGGCCCGCACCTGCCGACCACCCGGGCCATCCCGGCGTTCAAGCTGATGCGCACCGGCGGCGCCTACTGGCGGGGGAGCGAGAAGAACCCGCAGCTGCAGCGCATCTACGGCACCGCCTGGGAGACCAGGGACAAGCAGGACGAGTACGTCAAGATGCTCTCCGAAGCCGAGAAGCGCGACCACCGCAAGCTCGGCGCCGAGCTCGACCTGTTCTCGTTCCCGACCGAGATCGGCAGCGGCCTGCCGGTGTTCCACCCCAAGGGCGGCATCATCCGCCGCGTGATGGAGGACTACTCACGGCGCCGCCACGAGGAGGCCGGCTACGAGTTCGTCAACACCCCGCATGTGACCAAGGAAGACTTGTTCATCACCTCGGGGCACCTGGAGTGGTACAAGGACGGGATGTTCCCGCCCATGGAACTGGACGGGGTTACCTACTACAACAAGCCGATGAACTGCCCGATGCACATCCTGATCTACGCGGCGCGCGGGCGGTCCTACCGCGAGCTGCCGCTGCGGCTGTTCGAGTTCGGCACGGTGTACCGGTACGAGAAGTCCGGGGTGGTGCACGGCCTGACCCGGGCCCGCGGCTTCACCCAGGACGACTCGCACATCTTCTGCACCCCGGACCAGCTGCAGGACGAACTGGCCTCGCTGCTGGCCTTCGTGGTCGGGCTGCTGCGCGACTTCGGGCTGACCGAGTTCGAGGCGGAGCTGTCCACCCGGCCGGACAAGTACGTCGGCGAGCTCGAGGAGTGGGCGGTCGCCGAGGCGGCGCTCAAGCACGCGCTGGACTCCTCGGGCCTGCCGTACGTGATCGCGGAGGGCGACGGCGCCTTCTACGCGCCCAAGATCGACGTGCACGTCAGGGACGCGATCGGCCGCCGCTGGCAGCTGTCCACCCTGCAGGTCGACCTGCAGGAGCCGGGCCGGTTCGGCATCGAGTACCAGGCCGCGGACGGCTCCCGGCAGCGCCCGTACATGATCCACCGGGCGCTGTTCGGCTCGATCGAGCGGTTCTTCGGCATCCTGGTCGAGCACTACGCGGGCGCCTTCCCGCCGTGGCTCGCCCCGGTCCAGGCCGTCGGCATCCCGATCTCCGACGCGCACGTGCCCTACCTGGAGAAGGTCGCGGCCAGCCTGCGCGAGCAGGGCATCCGCGTCGAGGTGGACGCGAGCGACGACCGGATGCAGAAGAAGATCAGGACGGCGCAGCGGCAGAAGGTGCCGTTCATGCTGATCGCGGGCGACGACGACGTGGCCGCCGGGGCGGTGTCGTTCCGGTTCAGGGACGGGTCGCAGAAGAACGGCGTCCCCGTGGCCGACGCCATCGCGGAGATCGTCACCGCGGTACGCGACCGCGTCCAGGTGTAGGCCCGTGGCCGGTACCGACCCGGACGAGGTTTTCGCGGGCGTGCCCGACGCGTTCGGGCGGCTGTGGACGCCGCACCGGCTGGCCTACATCAAGGGCGAGAACAAGCCGTCAGGGCCGGGTGAGGACCAGGGCTGCCCGTTCGACCGCGCGCCGAAGCTGACGGACGAGGAAGGCCTGATCGTCGCGCGGGGCGACCTGGTGTACGCGGTGCTGAACCTGTACCCGTACAACGCGGGCCACGTGCTGATCTGCCCGTACCGGCACCTGGCCGACTACACCGACCTGACGTCCGCCGAGACCGCCGAGTTCTCCGAGTTCACCAAGCGGGCGGTGCGCGCGCTGCGCCAGGCCTCCGGCGCCCAGGGCTTCAACATCGGCATCAACCTGGGCTCGGTGGCCGGTGCCGGCATCGCCGCCCACCTGCACCAGCACGTGGTGCCGCGGTGGGGCGGCGACACCAACTTCATGCCGGTCACCGGGCACACCCGCGTGCTGCCCCAGCTCCTCGCCGACACCCGCAAGCTGCTCGCCGACGCCTGGCCCCAGAGCTAGTCCGGCTTGGACTCGGCCGCCACCTTGCTCGCCAGGTGCGACGGGAGCGGTTCGTGGCGCAGGTAGGAACGCGTGAACGATCCGGTCCCGTGGGACACCGAACGCAGGTCGATGGCGTACCTGGTGATCTCGAGCTCCGGGATCTCCGCCTTGACCAGGGTCCGGCCGACGCCCACCGGCTCGGTGCCGAGCACCCGGCCGCGGCGCGAGGACAGGTCCGACATCACCGCGCCCACGTAGCCGTCCGGCACCAGCACGCTCACCTCGTCGACCGGCTCGAGCAGCATCGGCTGCGCCTTGTCCACGGCGTCCCTGAGCGCCAGCCGGCCGGCCTTCTGGAAGGCCATGTCGGAGGAGTCCACCGAGTGCGCCTTGCCGTCGTACAGGGTGACCCGGACCCCGGTCATCGGGTAACCGGCCACCACGCCCTGCTCCATCTGCCAGCGGACGCCCTTCTCCACCGACGGGATGAACTGCCGCGGCACGACGCCGCCGACGATCTTGTCCACGAACTCGAAGGCGGACGCGTCCTCCAGCGGCTCGACCTCGATGTGGGCGATGCCGTACTCACCGTGCCCGCCGGTCTGCTTGACGTTACGGCCGAGGCCCCGGGCCTTGCCCGCGATCGTCTCCCGCAGCGGCACGCGCAGGTCGGTGGTCTCCACCGCCACCCCGTAGCGGTTCGCGAGCCGGTCGAGCAGCACATCGGTATGTGCCTCGCCCATGGTCCACAGCACCAGCTGCCTGGTCTCGGCGTTCATCTCCAGGCGCAGCGTCGGGTCCTCGGCGACCAGGCGGTTCAGCGCCTGGGAGAGCTTGTCCTCGTCGGCCTTGGACTTGGCCACGATCGCCACCGGCAGCAGCGGCTCGGGCATCGACCACGATTCCATCAGCAGCGGGTCGTCCTTGTCCGACAGCGTGTCCCCGGTCTCGGCGGTGCCGAGCTTGGCCGCGGCGCAGATGTCGCCGGCCGCGCACTGGGTGACCGGGCGCTGCTGCTTGCCCAGCGGCGAGGTCAGCGCGCCGACCCGCTCGTCGTCGTCGTGGTCCTGGTGCCCGCTGGCGGCGCGGCCGTGCCCGGACACGTGCACGGAGGCGTCGGGACGCAGCGTGCCGGAGAACACCCGGACCAGGCTGATCCGGCCGACGTAGGAGTCGGACGTGGTCTTGACCACCTCGGCCAGCAGCGGGCCCTTGGGGTCGGAGGACAGGCCGGTGACGGGCCTGCCGTCCGGCTTGGTGACCGGCGGCAGCGGGTGTTCGGCGGGGGAGGGGAACGCCTCGGTCATCACCTCGAGCAGCTCGAGCATGCCCATCTTCTGCGGCGCGGAGGCGACGAGCACCGGGTAGAAGCTGCCCTGCGCGACGGCCTTCTCCAGGTCTTCGATCAGCACCTTGGGGTCGATCTCCTCGCCGGACAGGTACCTGTCCATGAGGGTCTCGTCCTCGCTCTCGGTGATGATGCCCTCGATCAGCTCGCCGCGCAGCGCGGTCATGCGGTCCTCGTCCTCGGCCGCGGGCGCGCCCTCGGTGCGCTCGCCGCCGGAGTAGCTGTAGAGCTTCTGCGACAGCAGCCCGATCAGCCCGGTGACGGGCTCGCCGACCGGCAGGTACAGCGGTGCCACGGCGTCGCCGAACGCCTCACGGCACGCGTCCAGCGTGTCCTGGAACTCGGCCCGCTGGTGGTCGATCTTGGTGATGACGACCGCGCGCGGCATGCCGACCGCGGCGCACTCTTCCCACAGCATCTTGGTCACGCCGTCGATCCCGTCGGTGGCGGAGACGGCGAAGAGCGCGGAGTCCGCCGCGCGGAGCCCGGCCCTGAGGTCCCCCGTGAAGTCGGCGTAGCCGGGCGTGTCGAGCAGGTTGACCTTGATGCCGTTGTGGAGGATCGGCGCGAGGGTCAGGTTGACCGAACGCTGCTGCCTGACCTCGACCTCGTCGAAGTCGCTGACCGTGGTGCCCTCTTCTATGCTGCCCGAGCGCTGGATGGTCCCGGTCACGGCGAGCAGCGCCTCGACCAGGCTTGACTTCCCGGTCCCGGAATGGCCGACCAGCACCACGTTCCGTACCTGATCGGCCGCCGGTGCCCTGCCGGCGGCTCCTCCCGCCCCACTGCTTGTTCCTGCCACTGAGGTTCGCCTCCTTGCGATCGCTTTCTCCGCGAGCTGCGCACGACCAGCCTTAACCCGCGGGCACCGTGTCCACAACCCCCACGGAAAGAATCTCCCCGGTTGCCGGAAAGTAAAGCCCACCCCAGCGGCGGAAAAGTCAAGCTCAGCCCGGCGGTAGGATCGGACGGCCATGCTGAACGTGCTGCGGCCCGCCATGACGCGCCTGTTCACCCCCGCGGGCAAGGTCCTCGCGCGCACCCCCGTAACGCCCAACGCCATCACCGTGATCGGCACGTTGGGCGTGGTCGGCGGGGCGCTCGTCTTCTTCCCCCGGGGCGAGCTGTTTCCCGGCGCCTTCACCTGCACCATCTTCGTCTTCCTCGACATGCTCGACGGCGTGCTGGCCCGGCTCAAGGGCACCAGCGGCACCTGGGGCGCGTTCCTCGACTCGACCATGGACCGGATCGCCGACGCGGGCATCTTCAGCGGCCTGGTGATCTGGTTCATGCTCGGCGGGCACAACCCGCTGCTCGGCGGGGTGTCGCTGTTCTGCCTGGTGACCGGGATCCTGGTGTCCTACGCCAAGGCGCGGGCCGAGGGACTGGGGCTGCGCTGCGACGTGGGCCTGATCGAGCGGCCGGAGCGGATGCTGATCTCGCTGATCGCTGTCGGTGTCTCCGGCCTCGGCGTGCCGTACATTCTCAACATAGGACTCTGGGCGCTCGCGGTCGGCAGCGCCTTCACTTTCTGGCAGCGGGTGCACGCGGTATATAAGGCAGCAAAGGCTCCCGGGGACGAGGGCGGGCGCCCGGGGATCAGCGGGGCTGAGAAAGGTTAGCGGTGGCCGTACTGAGTCGTCGGCTTAGCGAGCGGCTGACGGGGGTCGCGTACCAGCTGGGCTGGAAGGTGATCTGTCGCGTCCCGCTGTCGTGGGCGTCGTGGGCCTTCGCCAGCGTGGGCGGCATCGCCTGGCGACGGCAAGGACCGGGGGTCCAGATCCTCGAGGCCAATCTGCGCCGGGTGCTGAGCTGGAAGCACGGCACCGGCGAGGTGGACGGCAAGGAACTACGCACCCTGTCCAGGGCCGCGCTGCAGTCCTACGCCAGGTACTGGCTCGAGGTGTTCCGGCTGTCGGTGACCCCCACCGAGCGGCTGGTGACCGGGATGCGCTTCCAGGGCCCGAACGAGGCGACGCTGCTCGCCACCCTCAAGGCCGGCCGCGGCGTCATCATCGCGCTGCCGCACATGGGCAACTTCGAGCAGGCCGGCGTCTGGGTCATCCAGATCGGGGCCGGGAAGTTCACCACGGTCCAGGAGCGGCTGCGACCGGAGTCGGTCTACCAGAGCTTCGTGCGGTTCCGGGAATCCCTGGGGTTCGAGGTGCTGCCGCTGACCGGCGGCGGCAGCCCGTTCGGCACCCTGGCCCAGCGGCTGCGCGCCGGCGGCCTGGTCTGCCTGGTCAGCGACCGGGACCTGAAGGAGAGCGGGGTCGAGGTCGAGATGTTCGGGGAGAAGGCGCGGATCTCCGCGGTGGCCGCGCTGGCGGTGCACACCGGCGCGGCGCTGATGCCGACCGCGACCTGGTTCGACGGCGAGGACTGGGGCGCGCGCATCTACGACGAGATCCCGGTACCGGACACCGGCACCCGCGCCGAGAAGATCGCGGCGATGAGCCAGGCGCTGGCCGACCGGTTCACCGAGGCGATCGCCGAACATCCGCAGGACTGGCACATGCTGCAGCGGGTCTTCACCGCTGACTTGGATCCGGACCGGCTGCCCGCGCCCCAGGCGATGGCGCCCCGGAGCCCATCATGAAGATCGGGATCACCTGCCCGTACTCGTGGGACGTGCCGGGTGGCGTGCAGCAGCACATCAGGGACCTGGCCGAGGCGCTGATAGACGAGGGCCACGAGGTGTCGGTGATCTCCCCGGCCGACGACGACACGCCGCTGCCGCCCTACGTGATCGGGGCCGGCCGGGCGGTGCCCGTGCCCTACAACGGCTCGGTGGCCCGGCTGTCGTTCGGCTTCCTGTCGGTGAGCCGGGTGCGGCGCTGGATCAAGGAGGGCGGGTTCGACGTGCTGCACGTGCACGAGCCCGAGATCCCGAGCCTGTCCCTGCTGGCCTGCTGGGTGGCCTCGGGACCGATCGTCGCGACGTTCCACACCGCGATCCCGCGCTCCCGCGTGCTCCTGGTCACGTACCCGGTGGTGCGCACCGGTCTCGAGAAGATCAACGGCCGGATCGCGGTGTCCGAGGCGGCGCGGACCACGCTGGTCGAGCATATCGGCGGCGACGCCGTGGTCATCCCGAACGGAGTGGCCACCCGCCGCTACCGTAAGGCCGATCCGCTGCCGGGCTGGCCGGGACCCGGTGGCGCGATCGGCTTCCTCGGCCGGCTCGAAGAGCCCCGCAAGGGCCTGCCGGTGCTGCTCAAGGCGTTCGAGATCCTCGGCCCGCAGCGGCCGGGGCTGCGCCTGCTGATCGCCGGCCCGGCCGCGGACCCCGGGGAGGTGCTGCACCGGGTGCCTGCCGGCCTGCGCGACCGGGTGGTGCTGCTCGGGCAGGTCAGCGAGGAGGACAAGGTCCGCGTGCTGCATTCGGTCGACGTGTTCTGCTCGCCGAACACCGGCGGCGAGTCGTTCGGCATCGTGACCGCCGAGGCCATGGCGGCCGGGGTGCCCATCGTGGGCAGCGACATCGAGGCCTTCCAGCAGGTTCTGCGCGGCGGCGAGGCGGGCGAGTTGTTCGCCACCGGCGACGCCGCCGACCTGGCCCGCGCGGCCGGCCGGCTGCTGGACGACCCGGCCCGCCGGGCCGCGCTTTCCGCCGCGGCGCTGGCCGCCGTGGCCGACTACGACTGGTCGGTCGTCGCCCGCGCCGTGCTCAGCGTGTACGAGACCGTCGTCCTCGGCAGCACTCAGGTCGCCGTCACCGCGTCCGGCAGCGAGTTCCCGTGATCACCGACATCGTCATCATCGTCGCGGCCGCGCTGTTCATCGGCGTGTACGTGTCCTGGCGGGCCGGCCGGATCGACCGGCTGCACGCCCGGGTCGACATGGCCCGCGCCGCCCTGGACGCGACCCTGCTCCGGCGCAGTTCGGTGGCCCTGGAGCTGGCCACCTCGGGGCTGCTCGACCCGGCCACCAGCCTGCTGCTGGCCGGCGCGGTGCACGGCACCCGTGGCGGTGACCGACCACGCGACCTGGCCGAGAGCGACCTGACCAGGGCGCTGCGCGCCGTGTTCAGCCAGCCGGACTTCCGGGCCTCGCTGAACGGCAAGGAAGGCGCCGACGAGCTCCTCGCCGAGGTCGAGGTGGCCGCGCACCAGGTCTTCCTGGCCCGCAAGTTCTACAACGACGTCGTCGCGGCGACCCGGGAGGCCAGGCGGCGCCCGCTCGCCCGGGTGCTGCGCCTGTCCGGCCGGGCCAGCGCCCCCGAGTTCTTCGAGATGGACGATTCCCTGGTGGCCGAGTCGAGCGGCGCCCCGCTCGGCCTCTAGCTCCGGCATCCCGGACGCGATCTTCCTGGTCTGGTGGCCATACGATGGTGGTAAGCAGTCACGATTGATCAAGCGAGGTGCCAAGTGTCCACCGTCAATGTCGACCAGCCCGCCATCGGTACCGCGCGGGTGAAGCGCGGCATGGCCGAGATGCTCAAGGGCGGCGTGATCATGGACGTGGTCACGCCCGACCATGCCAAGGTTGCCGAGGACGCCGGCGCGGTCGCCGTGATGGCGCTCGAGCGGGTGCCCGCCGACATCCGCAAGGAGGGCGGCGTCGCCCGGATGAGCGATCCGGACATGATCGACAGCATCATCGCCGCGGTGTCCATCCCGGTCATGGCCAAGTGCCGGATCGGCCACTTCGCCGAGGCCCAGGTGCTGCAGGCCATCGGGGTCGACTACATCGATGAGTCCGAGGTGCTCACCCCCGCCGACGAGGCACACCACGTGGACAAGTGGAAGTTCACCGTGCCGTTCGTGTGCGGCGCCACCAACCTGGGCGAGGCACTGCGCCGGATCGCCGAGGGCGCCGCGATGATCCGCTCGAAGGGCGAGGCGGGCACCGGCAACGTGGTCGAGGCGACCAGGCACATGCGCTCGATCCGGTCGGAGATCGCCCGCCTGTCCGGCCTGCCCACCGAGGAGCTGTTCACCGCGGCCAAGGAACTCGGCGCGCCGTACGAGCTGGTCGCCGAGGTGGCCCGGCTCGGCAGGCTCCCGGTCGTGCTGTTCACCGCGGGAGTCGCGATGCCG
>Ga0318496_10000482_pt1 | contig 13907 bp, 9 predicted proteins | sample GRESIP109b1f22_FD_203296 | JGI IMG/M metagenome (GOLD analysis project Ga0318496, IMG submission 203296) | Tropical soil microbial communities from Luquillo Experimental Forest, Puerto Rico - GRE.SIPMG.109b1f22 | ecosystem: Environmental > Terrestrial > Soil > Tropical forest > Bulk soil... | reverse complement strand
TGACCTGGCCGTCGGAGGCCATCACCGTCCGGCCGTCGCGCCGCACGCAGAGCACCGTCGTCCCGTGGAACATCGCCACGTTCTAGCGCAGCTCGCCCGGCCGCGCCCGATCGAGGATCGTGCGTTCGGGCGGTTCCCCCGCGAACGCCCGATGGCGGGTCAGCCCTTCTTCGCCCGGGGGTGCGCGGCGTCGTACACCGCCGCGAGGCGGCTCCACTCCACGTGCGTGTACCGCTGCGTGGTGGAGAGCGAGGCGTGGCCGAGCAGCTCCTGGATGCCGCGCAGATCGGCGCCGTCCTCGAGGAGGTGCGTCGCGAAGCAGTGGCGGAGCACGTGGGGGTGGACGTGGCGAGTCAGCCCCGCCGCCGTGACCCACCTCGAGAGCCGGCGCGCGACGGAGCGCGTGGAGAGCCTCCCGCCGCGGTAGTTCAGGAAGACCGCGGTGCGCGCGCGGCCGTGGTGATCCGGCCCGGCGGCGAGCGCGGGCCGCGCCTCGTCGAGGTAGCGACGGAGCGCGGCGTCGGCAGGCCTGCCGAACGGCACCACCCGCTCCTTGTTCCGCTTGCCGAGCACACGCACGAGGTGCTGCGCGAGATCCAGGTCGCCGAGGTCGAGGCCCACGAGCTCGGCCACGCGGAGCCCGCTCGCGTAGAGGAGCTCGAGGAAGGCGGCGTCGCGCAGCGCGAGCGGCCCCGTGCCGCCGGCCGTCTCCGGCTCGTCGTCGTCGCCCGTGCTGCGCGCGCGGAGCGTCGGCGCCTCCACGAGCGCGGCGACCTCGTCGGCGGGGAGCACGGTCGGGAGCTTCTTCGGCTTGCGAGGCGTCGCGATCTGCCGCGCGGGATTCGAGGCCGCGAGCCCCTCGCGAACGAGGAACCGGTAGAAGGTGCGGAGGGCGGAGAGCTTGCGCGCGAGGCTCGTGGGCCCGGCCTGCTGCGAGGCGCGGGCGAGCCAGCCGCGGATCACCATCGGCGTCGCGACCGCGACCGCCACCTGCTGCTCGGCGGCGTAGGCGGCAAAGGTGGCGAGATCGCCGAGGTAGGCCTTGCGCGTGTGGGCCGAGGCGCGCCGCTCGCCCTCGAGGTGCTCGGCGAAGCGCTGGAGCTCCTCGGGGAGCGTCGTGAGGTCCACGGGCACAGGGGGACGGTAGCGCCGACCGCGCCCGCGGGCGACTTCCCGGCCCTACTTCACGTCCGCCACGTACACGCCCTCCTGCCCCGGGGCGACCACCGCGTACGCGAGCCGCGTGCCCTCCGGTCCGAGGAGCGCGGCGCTCCCCGGCAGCGCCGCCGTGGCCACCTTCGTGACCTTGCCCTTCTCCCAGATCCCGAGGTCGATCGAGGCGCGGTCGGCCCGGGCCCAGCCCAGGAGCGCGCGGCCCGGACGCAGGCGATCGAAGTCGAAGGTCTGGATCCCCTGCGCCAGCAGCTCGGGCTTGGCGCCGGCGGCGAGACCCGACGCGGGCACCCGGTAGAGATCGCAGACGTCGCCGTTCTGGGTGCACGCCGTCCGGTACCAGAGCGCGTCGCGCTCGGGCGTGAGCTCGAACCCGAAGACCCCTTTCGCGATCTCCTGCAGCTCCGCGGGACCGGAGCCGAACCGCGCCAGCACGAGGTTCACCGAGTAGCCCCCGGCGAGCACGTGCTCGAGGAACGCCACGCGCGTGCCGTCGGGCGAGAGGTCGTAGGCCGAGACCTTCTCTGCGAGCCGCACGGGCTTCTCGCCCGGGCCGCCGGTGGCGAGCGCCCCCGCGCGGATGGCGGGGTCGAACCGCTCGAGCCAGGCGAGCCGAGTCGCCTCGGCCGCCCAGCGGAAGTCGCCCACGCCCTCGGCGAGCTTCTCGGGCGCGGAGGGCGCGCCGGTGGCGGGAAGCATCGCCACCCAGAGATCGCCCTGGCGCCCCGGCGCGAGGTCGGCCACGAAGGCGATGGCGCCTCCGCCGGGCGCGAACGAGAAGCTCTGCACGTTCCGCCGCAGCGGCGCAGGCTTCTCTCCCGCCCGCGCGAACGCCAGCGCCTCCACCTCGCCTTCACGAACCGTGAACGCGTAGTCGCCACGCGGCGAGAAGCGGTAGTCCCCCGCCCGCGCCGCGACCGTCCTCAACTGCGCGCCCGCCGCACCGGGACGGGCCATCGCGAGCAGCTCCCCGCCCGCGTCGCTCTCGCGCCGCGCGAGGAGGCTCGGCGCGCCGTCCGGCGACGGCGCGAACTCGAACGTGGCGACCCGCGTCGCGCCCTCCACCGGCCCGGCGGCCGCGCCCGGCCGCGCGATCGAGAGCGCCCCCCGCGCCACCCAGCCAATCCGCCCGCCGGGCGCCGCGGCGTAGAACGAGACGCCGTCGCCGATCGCGCGGACGCCGCCGCTCCGATCCCACTGCACGAGCCGGCCCACGCCGGTCGCGTGGTCGTAGCCGTCGAGCGCGAGCAGCGCGCCGTCGGGCGTCCAGGCGAAGCCGTGCGGCAAGGTCGTGACGCCCTCTGCGACCAGCTGCGCCGTCCCTCCGGTCGCCGGCACCACGCGCAGCTCGCAGCGCTGCGTGCCGCGCGGCACGAGCCCAGGGGGCAGCGCGGCGCAGCCGGTGAGGTACGCGAGGAACGCGCCGTCGGGCGAGGCGCGCAGCGCGGCGACCTTTCCCTCTGCGACCCGCGTCGAGGGGCGCGGCTCCTGGCCCGGCTGCGGCACCTCCTTCTTCGGGCAGCCGACCATCGCGGCCGCGAGCGCGACCAGCAGGCAGCTCCTCAGGACACGAGCCATGACTCGATCTCCCGGCGCGCGCGCTCCGCGTGGGCGGACTTGCGCGCCTGCTTGCCGCGGTGCCTCCCCTCGAGCGGCGGGAAGAGCGCGAAGACGACGTTGGTGGGCTGGTACTCGACGCCCGGCGGATGCGCGGCGCCGGTGAGGTGGCGGTGGAGCGCGCCGACGGCGGTGGCGGGAGGCGGCGCGCGGAACGGACGCCCAGCGAGGCGGTCCAGCACGGCGCGCGCGGCGAGGAGCCCGCACGCGGTCGACTCGACGTACCCCTCGACGCCCGTGATCTGGCCGGCGAGGAAGACGTGCGGCGCGGCGCGCAGCGAGAGGTCGCCGGCGAGCACCCGCGGCGCCTCCACGAACGTGTTCCGGTGCACCTGGCCGAGCCGCACGAACTCGGCGCGCGCGAGCCCCGGCACGTGCTCGCGGAAGATCCGCTTCTGGGCGGTCCACGTGAGCCGGGTCTGGAAGCCGACCATGTTGTACGCCGTCCCGTCCTGGTCCTCGCGCCGGAGCTGGACGACCGCGAACGGCCGCCGGCCCGTGCGCGGATCCTCGAGCCCCACCGGCTTCATCGGCCCGTAGGCGAGCACGTCCGGGCCCCGTCCGGCCATGACCTCGATGGGCAGGCAACCCTCGAAGTAGCGCGGCTCCTCGAAATCGTGCGCGAGCACCTGCTCGCCGGCGAGCACGGCGGCCACGAAGGCGCGGTACTGCGGCTCGTCGAACGGGAGGTTCAGGTAGTCGTCGCCGCTCCCCTTCCCGTATCGGGATTTCGCGTAGGCGATGTCCATGTCGATCGAGTCGGCGGCGATGATGGGCGCGATGGCGTCGTAGAAGTGGAGCCGGGCGCCGGCGACCTGCGCGAGCTCGGCGGCGAGCGCGTCGGCGGTGAGGGGGCCGGTGGCGACGACGGTGAGGCCGGGGCCCTCGGGGAGCCGCGTCACCTCCTCGCGCACGATCCGGATCCCCGGCTCACCGGCGAGCCGCTCCCCCACGAGCGCGCTGAAGCGCTCCCGGTCCACCGCGAGCGCGTCGCCGGCCGGCACGCGCGTCGCGTCGGCGCTGGCGAGCACGAGGCTCCCGAGCCGCCGCAGCTCCTCGTGCAGCAGCCCCACCGCGTTCTCCGGGTTGTCGGACCGGAGCGAGTTCGAGCACACGAGCTCGGCGAAGCCGTCGAGGTGGTGCGCCGGCGAGCGGCGCACCGGCTTCATCTCCACGAGCGTCACCTCCACGCCCGCGCGCGCGAGCTGCCACGCCGCCTCGCTCCCCGCGAGCCCGCCGCCGATCACCGTCACCTGCACGTGTCGCTCCCTTCACCTACCGTGATGTCCGAGGTCGCCTGCTCGCCCGCTCACCGGACGCTTCCCCGCCCGGCCCCAGGGTTGCGCCCCAGACCTCCCGATGACCAACGTGAGGGCTGAGCGCGCGCGGGAGCCTCGTCGGGTCGGCAGCGGGTCGGTGAGGGGACAGGCTCCAGTGCGCGCTCTCTGTTTGCCGTCCCGCCGGGAGGTTTTCAACGTGCGTTCCGAAGAGCTGTCCAGGCTGAAGAAAGAGCTGCAGAGGCGGCGTCGCACGATCTTGGAGACCGAGCGCCGGGGGCAGCGTGAGCTGGATGCGCTGCGGGGCGCCGAGCGGGACCCGGAGTTCGAGGAGGGGGCCCAGGCGGAGCACGAGGAGTACACGCTCCACCGCGTGGGCGAGGTGCAGCGTCGCGAGATCCAGATGATCGATGCCGCGCTGGCCCGGCTGGACGCGGGCGAGTACGGCGTCTGCGTGGACTGCGAGCTCGGCATCGATCCCAAGCGGCTGCGCGTGCTGCCGTTCGCGGTGCTGTGCACCGACTGCGCGACGCGCCGGGAGCGCGGGCTCGTGGCCGAGCTGGCACCGCCCACGCTGTAGCCCAGGTCCCTCACCCCTACCCTCTCCCCGCGGCGCGGGGAGAGGGAGCTTGCGTCAGGCGTCCACGGCCTCGGGCGGAACGTCGGAGTCGCCGGCGCCCTCGGGCAGCTTGCGCCAGCCGCACTCCTTGTTCGGGCACGCCACGTAGGCGCCGTGCTTCTTCGAGAACTTCTCCACCGTCCACGCCGAGCCGCAGCTCGGGCACGGCTCGTTCCGCGGCTTGTCCCAGGAGACGAAGTCGCAGTTCGGGTACGAGGAGCAGCCGTAGAAGGTCTTCCCCCGCTTCGAGCGCCGCTCGCTGATGTAGCCGCCGCAGCCCTTCGGGCAGGTGACGCCGATCGAGATCGGCTTCGACGTCTTGCACTCCGGGTACTTCGAGCAGGCGAGGAACCGGCCGAAGCGGCCGCGCTTCACCACCATCGGCGCGCCGCAGTTCGGGCACTTCTCGTCGGTCTCGATCTCCTCTTCCTTCTGCGGCTCGATCTTGCCGTCCTCGGTGCGCCGGAAGTTCATCGTGTTCCGGCACTCCGGGTAGCCGGAGCAGGCGAGGAACTCGCCCATGCGGCCCCACTTGATCACCATGGGCTTGCCGCACTTCTCGCAGACGAGGTCGGTGGGCGTCTCCTGCCGCTTCACGTCGCGCATGTGGACCTCGGCCTTCGCGAGGTCCTCCTTGAACGCGGAGTAGAAGTCGCCCAGCACCGCTTGCCACTGGGCGTTCCCTTCCTCGATCTCGTCGAGCTTCTCCTCCATCCCGGCGGTGAACGCGACGTCCATCTCGCGCGGGAACGCGCGCACCAGCTCGTCGGTCACGATGAAGCCGAGCTCGGTGGGCTTGAAGTTCCGCTCCACCTTCTCGACGTACTGCTTCTCCTGGATGGTGGAGAGGATCGCCGCGTAGGTGGAGGGGCGGCCGATGCCCCGCTCCTCCATCTCCTTGATGAGCGACGACTCGTTGAAGCGCGGCGGCGGCTGCGTGAAGTGCTGCTCCGCGTCGAGCTTCCGGCAGTCGAGCACCATGCCCTGCTCGAGCGGGGGCAGGATCTTCTCCTGGTTCTTCTTCTCGCCCTCCTCGCCCTCGGCCTTCTCCTCCGGCTGCGCGCCGGCCTCCTCCTCGGGCGGCTTCGCGCCGTACACCGCGAGGTAGCCGGGGAACTTCAGGATGGAGCCGGTGGCGCGGAACGTCGCTCTGCCGGCGCCGATGTCCGCCGTGGTCTGGTCGTAGACGGCCGGCACCATCTGGCAGGCGACGAACCGGTTCCAGATGAGCTCGTACAGCCGGAGCATGTCGCGCTCGCCGATCGCGTCGAAGTACGGCGCCACGCGCTCGGGCGTCCACTCGAGCGAGGTGGGGCGCACGGCCTCGTGCGCCTCCTGCGCGGCCTTCTGCTTCGTCTTGTAGAGGTGCGGCGTCTCCGGCAGGTGGTCCTTGCCGTAGGTCGCGCCGATGTGGGCGCGGACCGCGTCCACCGCCTCGGTCGACAGCCGCACCGAGTCGGTACGCATGTAGGTGATGAGGCCGATCGCGCCCTCGTCGCCGAGCTCCACGCCTTCGTAGAGCCGCTGCGCGAGCGTCATCGTCTTCTTCGCCGTGAAGCCGAGCCGGTTCGCCGCCTCCTGCTGCAGCTTCGCGGTGGTGAAGGGCGGCGGCGGGTTGCGGCGCCGCTCCTTGCGCTCCACCGACGCCACCGTGAACGTGGCGCCCTCGAGCTCGGCCACGATGCCCCGCGTCGTCTCGCCTTCCTTCAGCTCGGCCTTCTGGCCGGACAGCTTCACGAGCCTCGCGCGGAACTCGGGCGGCAGCTTCGCGGCGAGCAACGCCTCGAGCGACCAGTACTCCTCGGGCTTGAACGCCTGGATCTCGCGCTCGCGCTCCACCACGAGCCGCACCGCCACCGACTGCACGCGGCCGGCGGAGAGGCCGCGCCGGACCTTCTTCCAGAGGATCGGGCTGATCTGGTAGCCGACGAGCCGATCGAGGATGCGCCGCGCCTGCTGCGAATCGAACTTCTTCTGGTCGAGATCGAGCGGCTGCTGGATCGCCTTCTGGATCGCCGTCTTCGTGATCTCGTTGAAGAGCACGCGGCGGACCTTCTCGTCGCCGCCCGAGACGCCGAGCTCCTCGGCGATGTGCCAGGCGATGGCCTCGCCCTCGCGATCGGGGTCGGTCGCGAGGAAGACGCTCGACGCGGTCTTCGCGGCGCGCTTGATCTCGGAGAGGACCTTCGCCTTCCCCTTGATCGCGACGTAGTCGGGCGCGAAGCCGTTCTCGATGTCCACGCCCAGCTTCGAGGTGGGCAGGTCCTTCACGTGGCCCACCGACGCCTTCACGTCGAAGCCGCGGCCCAGGTACTTCTTGATGGTCTTCGCCTTCGCCGGCGACTCGACCACGACCAGGCTGCCGCTCGTCTTGCGGGCGGCGGTCTTCGCCGCGGGAGCGCGCTTCGCCGCGGCCTTCGGCTTCTTCTTCTCGGTTGCTTCCTTGGGCTGCTTTTCCGCCATGGGTCTCGTCTCGCCTTCCGCTATCTATGGGCGGCGCAGGAAGTAGTGACCGGGCCGCTGCTCGCACAGCCCGGAGAGCTCCAGCTCGAGGAGCGCGGCCAGCGCGGGACCGGCACCGAGGCCGGTCTCGCGCGCGAGCTCATCCGCGTGGCGCGGTGCGCCCCCGAGCGCCGCGTACATCGCCTTCTCCGGCCCGGCGAGATCGGGCATCGCCTCCGCCGGGAATTCGAGCTGCCCGGCGAGCCCGAGCTCGCCCAGCACGTCGGCCGCAGAGGCGACCAGATGGGCGCCCGCCCGGAGCAGGGCAATCGGCCCCGCCGAGAGGGGGTGCGTCACGTCGCCCGGTACCGCGAAGAGCGGCGTTCCCGCCGCCCGGGCCAGCTCGGCGGTGAGGAGCGCGCCGCTCTTCTTCCCGGCACGAACCACGACCACCGCGTCGCTCATCCCGGCGACGATTCGGTTGCGGCGCGGAAAGGTCCAGCGGGTCGCCTCGCGCCCGTCCTCCCACTCCGACACGAGCGCGCCGCCGCTCGCCACGATCCGCTCGAAGAGCTCCTCGTGCCCGGCCGGGTACGTCACGTCGAGGCCGCAGCCGAACACCGCCACGGTGTGGCCGCCTGCCGCGAGCGCCCCTTCGTGCGCCGCCGCGTCGATGCCCTGGGCCCCGCCCGAGACGACCGACACCCCGGACCGCGCCAGGTCGCGCGCCAGCTCGCGAGCGAGCTCCAGGCCATAGGGATCGGCGAGCCGGGCGCCCACGATGGCCACGCGGGCCTGCGGCGTCCCCAGCTCGCCCCGCACCCGCACCTCGGGCGGCGCGTCCGGGACGCGCGCCAGTCGCGAGGGGTAGCCGGCCTCGCCGCGGCGGATCGTCCGGGCGGTGGTCACGAGGCCGGGCCATATACTGCCCGGGTCCGACAGCGTCAAGGCAGAGTCCCCCGTTAGGGTGTAACCAGAAACGGCACAGGGCCCCTTCTGGGGGCCCCGTGGAGGAAGAGCATCCGGGTGCGTGGGCTCAGTTGGAGCTGACACCCGTCGAGGCGGCGATTCGCATCTCCACCCGGTCGCCGATGAGGAGCTCCCGCTCGCTCTTCACGACCAGGGCGGTGGACGCGTGCTCCTTCGCCTCCACCACGAGCAGCGCGCCGACCTGCTCGAGCGGCAGGTTCGGGTCCTGCCGCGCTTCAGTCATGTCGCGGCCGTAGGGGTCGCCGCTGCGCAGGACCGTGAAGACGTTGCCCGGCTCGACGCCGTCGGCGGCGCCGCGGTCGACGTACACGTAGTGGTGCTGGCCGATCTCGGAGATCACCTCGACGTCGGAGGCGACGATGACGCCGCGCACGTTCTTCCGGTTGGGCCGGCGCGCCACCTCGGCGAGCGGCTTCGCGGGGAGGAGCCCCAGCCGATCGCCGCGCTCGATCGCCTCGGCGGCCGAGGTGATGTCCACCGTCGCCTGGTTGCCGTCCACCGCGACGACCCGGCCCGCGCCGAGGATGGTGGTCTTGTAGCCGAAGGGCTTGCCGTCGACCGGGTGGCGCAGCTCCCGCTCGGTGCGGAAGATCGCGTAGGTCTGGCCCAGCTTCGCCGCGTCGCCCGCGAAGGTGGCGTAGGCGCGGTCGTGCGTGGTGAGGAGCAGCTTGTCCTCGAACGCCGCCGAGATGGCGCCGGACTGGGCGAGCTCGGTGGCGGTCACGAAGCTGTCGCGGCGCGTGCGGGTGCCGGCGGGCGCGACGTAGCCGATCTTCCGCGAACCCGAGACCACCACCTCGTCGCCTTCGCCGAGCTCCTGCGGGCGGTCGAGGCTGCCCACGGAGAAGCTCGCGAGCTCCTTCGGCACCTGCACGAGATCGGAGTCGTCGCTGGGCGCCTCCACCGCGGGCCCCTGCGCCTGCGCGGCAACACCGGCCGGGCCGGCCGGGCCGAGGCGGACCACGTTGCCGGGATAGATCCAGTGCGGGTTCGCGATCTCCGGATTCCACGACCAGATCTTCGGCCAGGAGTACGGATCCTGGAGGTACTTCGCCGAGAGATCCCAGAGCGTGTCGCCGCGCACCACCTTGTGCGCCTCGCCGGCCGGCGCGTCCTTCGAGAGCGCCACCTCGGTGCCGGGGAGCGCGCCGACCTCCTGCTCGAGCCGCCCCGCTGCTTCGGCATGCTCGAGCTTCGCCGCCTCGGCGTTGAGGTCCACGCCCTCCTCCACGGAGGCGGGCTCTGCGGCGGACGCGGCCGGGGCCACGGGCTCCGCGCCCTCGGCGACCTGAGCGTCCGCGGCCTTCATGTGCACTTCGGTGCCGGCCTGCTGCTTGGCGCCGGCCTCACGGGCGGCGTTCAGCGCGCCGACCTGGGCGAGCGCGAGGGTGGGAACGGCGGCGAGGACGGCGAGAACGGCTCTCATGCAAGGACTCCTGACGGTTCGACGACCGACCTCGAAACCTCGCCGATTCTAGGCGGGCTCCGCGACTGGTCAAGGAACGCAGGTCGGGCGAGGTGCGACGAAGCCCACCTGGCGCCCCGTGCGTCCTGCATCGCGCCGGTGGGAGTAGAAGTGGGCGGGCTCGCAGGCCGTGCAGCGGCCGAGGATCTCGATCGAGCGGAGCGGCAGGCCGGCGCGGTGCAGCACGCGCTCGTTCGCGCGCCACAGATCGAGCCGTGGCTGCGAGGGGAGATCGTTCGCGACGTCGGGGCCGAGGGCTGCGCGGAAGCGAGCCGCGAGGTCGGCGGACACCTCGTAGCAGCAGGGGCCGATGGAGGGGCCGATCGCGGCGAGGAGCTCGCCGGCGCGGGCGCCCTCCGCCACGAGCGCCTCCACCGCGCGGGCCGCGATGCCGGCGAGCGTGCCGCGCCAGCCCGCGTGCACGGCGGCGACGGCGCCGCTGCGGGGATCGGCGAGGAGGATGGGCACGCAGTCGGCGACGGCGACGACCGCCGCGACGCCCGGTGTGCTGGAGAGGACCGCGTCGGCCTCGGGACGCTCCGCGTTGCTCGGCCGGCCGGGCGCGCACTCCTGGGCCCGAACCACCCGGTCGCCGTGCACCTGCCGGACGCGCGCGAAGTCGAGGCCCGTCTCGCGGGCGAGGCGAGCCCAGTTCTCCTCCACGGCCGCGGGATCGTCGCCGACGGAGCCGCCGAGGTTCAGGGCGGCGAAGGGATCGAGGGAGACGCCGCCCCCACGAGTCGTGAAGCCGTGCGGGAAGGAGGAGAGGAGGCGGGACCGGAGGAGGTGCACGCCCCGATCATAACCGCGAGCGCCATCCGACCCCGGCCCCAACACCGAGCCCGGGTTGCTGCGCACTCCCCGCAGGGGTTAGGCTTTCCTGCCTTGCAATTCCCTCGTGCCATCCGGAAGAGCGTCGCCCGCAAGCTGCTCGCCGCCGTCGGTGTCCCCTCCATCCTGCTCGCCGCCGTCGCCCTCGCGTGGCTCCGCGCCGAGACGAAGGAGTTCGCGCCCGGCTTCTGGGCGGCGGTCGCCGCGGGCGCGATCCTCGTGGGCGCGGGGATGGTGGCGATCCACTTCGTCTCCGTGAACCTGATCGTGAAGAGGCCGCTCCGCGCCCTGGCGCGCGCGGTCCGCGGCACGCGCATCGTGGAGGGGTTCGCGCGCGTCCCGGTGCAGGGCGAGGACGAGATCGCGCAGGTGGCGGAGAGCTTCAACACCTCGCTGCAGGCCATCACCGACCTCCGGGTCCAGCGCACCGACGACGCGCTCGCGCTGGCCGCGATGCAGCGCGAGCTGAAGCTGAACGCGGAGCTCGAGGAGCAGCACCGCCTGCTCGACAAGGCGAGCCGCGAGCTCGCCGGCCGCTTCCGCGAGCTCGAGATCCTCGCCGGCCTCACCCACAAGCTGAACTCCACCCTCGACGTGCAGATGCTCTGCGACGCGGTCACCGACGCGGTCGCGCAGCAGCTCGGGTTCGAGGGCTTCGCGCTCCTCCTCTCCGACGAGAAGAACGGAGACCTGGTGGTCCGCGCGTCGCTCGGCACCGACGCCCGCGCCACGGGCGCGCGGCTCGGGCTCGGCGACGGCGCCGCCGGGATCGCGGCGCGCGAGAAGCAGCTCGTGCTCGTGCGCGACGTGCACAGCGACCCGCGCACGTCCGTGCGCTCCTGGCTGCCGGAGGGCGCGGGCTCGCTCCTCGCGGCCCCCATGGTCCACCAGAGCGAGTGCGTGGGCGTCCTCGACTTCTGGCGGCCGCGCCCCGACGCGTTCTCCAAGGAGGACCTCCGGTTCCTCGGCTCGGTGGCCGACCAGGCCGCGATGGCGATCGCGAACGCGCGGCTGCACGAGCGCGTGGTGGCCGAGTCGGTCACCGACCCGCTCACCGGCGTGCTGAACCGGCGCGGGCTGGCGGAGCGGCTGCAGCACGAGATGGTCCGCGCGGAGCGGTTCGGCCACGCGTTCGGGTTCGCGATCGTGGACGTCGACCGGCTGAAGTCGATCCTCCAGGGCCACGGGCTCGTGGCCGGCGACGCGGTGCTCCGGACGCTCGCGCGACTGCTCCAGGCGGAGCTGCGGAACGTGGACGTGCTCGCCCGCTACCGCGGGGACAAGTTCGCGCTCCTGATCCCCGGGGCCGACCGCGCCGCCGCGGTCGAGGTCGCCGAGCGGCTGCGTCGCGCGGTCGAGTCGGCGCGGTTCGACGACGGCGCGCGGATCACCGTGTCGGCGGGGATCGCGAGCTTCCCCGAGGACGCGCGCGACCTCGAGTCGCTCGTGGACGCCGCCGACGCCGCGCTCTTCGCCGCGAAGAGCGCGGGGCGCAACGCCGTGCGTGCCTGCGCGCCCGGCATGCGGGACGACCCGGCGCGGCCGCACCGGGGTCGCATGACGACGAAGCTCGAGCCGGGGGTCTGAGCGCGGGGGACGCGCCGCTCTTCAGTGCGGCGCCTCCAGCGGCCGGTCCTCCTCGTCCGCGGCCGGCTCCAGCGCCACGTTCTCACCCTGGATCCGCCGCAGCTCGAGCTCCAGCAGCTTCTCCCGCTTCGCCCTCTCCTGGAGGAGCGCGTGCAGCCGCCGCCCCTCCTCCGTGCGGAGCGTCTCGCGCCGCGTGAGCTCCTGGTGGAAGCGCTCCTGGGCTCCCTTCAGCGCCGCGAGCCCGCGGGCGTCGGCCTCCCTCCGCTCCTGGAGCGCGGCCGCCAGCCGCCGGGTCAGCTCGGCCGCCCGCGCCTCCGCCGCCCCGGCCCGCGCCTCCTGCTCGTCGCCGCGCCGCGCCGCCTCCGCCCGAGCCCGCTCGAGCGCCGCCTCCAGCTCCTCCACGCGGCGCGCCCGCTCCGCGGCCGCCTCGCGCGCCGCGCGGACGTCGGCCTCCGAGCGCCCGGCGAGCTCCTTCGCGCGCGCCTCCGCCCCCTCCGCGCGCGCCCGCAGCCCGGGCACCTCCCGCGCTCCGCGCTCCCGCTCCTCCCGCAGCGCCCGCTCGAGCTCCTCCGCGCGGCGCTCGGCGGCCGCCGCGCGCGCGAGCGCCTCGTCCCGCGAGCGGTTGCCCTCCTCCGCCGCGGCCTCCGCGGCCTTGCGCATCGCGGCGAGCGCCGCCTCCGCGCGCCGCCGCGCCTCGGCCTCCTCCGCCCGCGCCGCCTCCACCGCCCGCACCCGCTCCCCGTGCTCGCGCTCGCGCGCGTCGAGCGCCTCGCCCGTGGCCGCCTCGCGGCGCTCCACCTCGCGCAGCGCCTCGCCGCGCGCCGCGAGCTCGCGGTGCAGCTCCTCCTCGCGGCGGGCGCGCTCCGCCGCCGCGGACTCCACGCGCCGGTGCAGCTCCGCCGACGCATCGGTCTTGCGCGAGAGCTCCGCGAGCAGCTCGGCCTCGCGCCGGTCGGCCTCCTCGCGCACCGCCGTCGCGCGCCGCCGGGCCGCCGCCTCCGCGTCGCAGCGCGCGTGGATCTCCCGCGTCAGCTCGGCCTCGACCTGCTCGCGGCCGGCCTCGGCCTCCTCGGAGCGGCGGCGCGCCTCCGCGCTCGCCGCCTGCGCCTCCGCCACCGCGGCGCGCGCCCGCTCCAGCTCGGCCGAGAGCGCCTGCGCCGCGGCCTTCGCCTCCTCGCGCTCGCGCTCCGAGCCCGAGAGGCCCGCCGCGAGCCGCTCCGCCTGTGCCCGCAGCTCCGCGACCTCCGCCTCCAGCTTCGAGCCTCGCGCCGCGGCCTCGAGCTGCGCGCCGCGCGCCTCCTCCGCCGCCGCCCGCGCCGCGGCGAGCTCCGCCTCCGCCGCGCTGGCGCGCGACTCCAGCTCCGCCACCTTCCGCTCCGCCTCGCGCGAGAGCGCGTCGAGCGCGGCCCGCGCGTCGGCGAGATCCCGCGTGAGCCAGCCCACGCGCTGCGCGGCGTCCTCCGCCGCGCGCTGCGCCTCGCCGAGCGCCGCGTCCCGCTCGCCCGAGAGCACCGCCTCCCGCGCCGCGGCATCCTCGCGCGCCGCCTGTGCCGCCGCCTCGAGCTTCCCGTGCGCGAGCCGCAGCGCCCCGTGCGCGTCCGCGGCCCGGCGCGCCTCGTCGAGCGCCCGATCCCGCTCGACCCCGAGCGCCGCCTCGCGCGCCTCGCCCTCGCGCCGCGCGGCCTCCAGGGCCGCCCGCGCCGTCGCAGCATCCTCCGCCGCGCCCTCGCGCGCCGCCGCGAGCTCCCGCTCGCGCCGCGCCGCGGACTCTCGCTCCGCCTCGATGAGCCGCGTGAGCCTGCCCAGCTCCTCGCCCGCCGCCTCCCCCCGGGCCGCCGCCAGCCGCTCCCGCTCCGCGAGCTCGGCCACGTGCGCCTCGGCGCGCGCCGCGCGCTTCGCCTCGGAG
>Ga0318496_10000478_pt1 | contig 13934 bp, 10 predicted proteins | sample GRESIP109b1f22_FD_203296 | JGI IMG/M metagenome (GOLD analysis project Ga0318496, IMG submission 203296) | Tropical soil microbial communities from Luquillo Experimental Forest, Puerto Rico - GRE.SIPMG.109b1f22 | ecosystem: Environmental > Terrestrial > Soil > Tropical forest > Bulk soil... | reverse complement strand
GGCCCGGCTGGAGCACCCGGGCCACCGCGTGGATCTCCTGGTCGGGCCGGGCTCCGCTGACCGATATCTCAATCCGCGGCGGCTCCGCCGGGCCGCCCGGCCCGGTGATGACCGCCACGCCGGCGGCCTGCACCCCGGCCGTCGCGACCGGGCCGATGACCGTGATCCGGCTGATCCGGAGCTCGGGGCGCTCGCGGGCCTGGCCGACCGGAGCCGGGGCGGCGGCCGGCTCGGTGAGCCGGGCCGTCGCCTCCGTCTCTTCCCCCGGCTCTGACCGCGGCTCCGGTCCTGCGGCGCTGGGGATCTGCTCGCGCATCCACCCGCAGATTCCCCCGCAGTCCCAGCCCGGCCAGATCCGGCGTTCCTCCTCGGGTTCGACCTCGGTCCGTTCGACCTCGATCCTGCGTTCCCAGCCGTCGCCGGCCCGGCGTTGCGCGAAGACGACGGCGAAGGACGCGGCCGGACGCCAGTCCGACCGGTCCGTCGCCGCTTCGTTCAGCCTGCTCCGGGCGTGGTCCTGCCATCGCGCGATCTGCTCGAGGGTCGGACGCGGCCGGAGATTTCGCATCGCCCGGTGGATGTCACTCCGGTCGGCGTGCACCAGGCCGTGGAGAGTTGTGATCTTGAGTTCGCCGGCCAGCACCCTGCGCTGCCTGTCGTGGAGATCGGGGATGGACCTCAGATCGTTGCTGGGCACCGACCGCTCCTTCGGCTTAGACGGGCTGGGCACTGGCCGTTCCTTTCAGCGGACGAACTGGTAGGCACCGAGCTTCTCGAACCCGCTGACCGCGAGGGTGCTGTCCTTGTCCCGGCAGTCGCCGCAGCAGTGCAGTTCGAACCAGGCCGCGACGTCGTACACGGTCCCGCAGTAGCCCTCCGGGATCGTGTCGCACGGCACCGTGACGCACTTCTCGATGCACTCCGTCCTGCAGCCCTCCCAGTCCTTGTAGTCGAGCTCGCCCGGCGTGAGGAGGTCCGAGAGGTTGAAGCGCTTCCCGTCACCGTACGGCGTGAAGCCGAGGTTGAAGCACCAGTCGCCGTCGATGCACTTCCAGAGACGGCCCTTGAGCTCGACGCGGAAGCGCACCAAGAGTTCTTCACGCCGCTCAATGATCTTCGTGTGCTTGTTCTTGGCGCCCTCGTCGAGGATCTCGGCGTGCCAGTAGGCCCTCAGGTGGTGCTCCGACGGCAGTTCAACCCTGGTGCGAGCCTCGTGCCAGTCGTCGTTGTCCCAAGATTCCACCGGGTGGCTGCCGTTCTCCGCCACGGTGTCCGGGTCGGGAACGGTAGCCGGGGCCAGAGTAGCGGGCGTGGTCATGAGTGGTCTCCTTCTATCTGTGTTGTGAGATCAGCCTGTGATGGCCTGCTCCCATGCTGCGCCAGGGCGCTCAAGTGCCGCTTCAACCGGCGCTCAATGAGCAATGAATTAGCGCAAAAGTCTGGCGCTGCCGCTTAATGAGCGCATAAGTGCGGGGATTAAGCGCGAGGTAAGGCTGCGGAAGAGCTGTACCGCAGCCGTTTTCTGCGCCGCGGGTATTGCGTCTATGCCGTCGCGCCGAGTCCCAGAGCCTGCCTGATCCGGGAGACCACGGCGGCCAGGTCGTCCGCCCGCGCGCCGCCGCCCTGGGCGAAAGCCGCGCTGCCGCCGCCGCGCCCGCCGGTCACGGCCAGCACCCGGTCCAGTACCGCCGTGGCCGGGACCTGTGCGGACAGGCCGTCGGGCACGCTCACTCCGACGCGCAGGAACCCGGCCCGCGGCCCGGGCAGCAGCACGACCACCGCGTCAAGCTCGCTGGCCAGCCGGCGGGCCTGGCCGGACAGGTCCGACGGCTGAAGGCCCGGGTCGGCGGCCACGACGTAGCGGTGACCGGACGGGTCCGCCCGCACCGAGCCGGCCAGGGACTGGGCCGTGAGCCCGCCCGGCGCGGGCTTGCCACCGCGAGCGGCCGCCGCGCCGGCCAGCGCGTCGACCCGGGACGGGAGCTGGTCTACGGGGACGCGCAGCCGGGCGGCGAGCCCCCGGAGCAGCCTGTCGCGCTCCATCGTGCGCTGCACCGCGGCCTCGCCGGTGACCGCCTCGATCCGGCGGACGCCCGAGCCGATGCTGCCCTCGCTGACGATCCGGAACAGCCCGACCTCGGCGGTGCGGTGCACGTGCGTGCCGCCGCACAGCTCGGCCGAGAAATCCCCGAACGACACGACCCGGACGTCCTCGCCGTACTTTTCGCCGAAGAACGCGATGGCGCCGTCGCGGATCGCGTCCTGATACGGCACGACCTCGGTGGTGCGCGGCTCGTTCTCCAGCACTTCGGCGTTGACCAGCCGCTCGACCTGCTCAACCTCATCCTCGGATAGCGCCTGCGGATGCAGGAAGTCAAAGCGCAGCCGGTCCGGGGCGACCAGCGATCCGGCCTGGCGGACGTGCTGGCCTAGCACCTGGCGCAGGGCCGCGTGCAGCAGGTGGGTCGCCGAATGGTTCCGCATGACCGACCGCCGCCGGTCCGCATCGACCGCAAGCTCGGCCGGGTCACCCTGGCGCAGCGAGCCCTCGGTGACCGTCACGAAGTGAACATGATGACCGCCGACGTTCCGGGTGCCGGTCACCCGGGCCGACAGGCCGGGCGCGGTGATCTGGCCGGTGTCGCCGACCTGGCCGCCTCCCTCGGCATAGCAGGGAGTCTGGTCGAAGACCGCCAGGCCGCTTTCGCCGGCGGCCAGCCGGCCTGCCCGCCCGTACGACCCGGCCAAGCCGATGACCCGGCCGGTGGCGGTGAGCTGGTCGTGGCCGAGAAACCGGGTGGTCGTGGCGCCGAAAGCGGCGACAGCATCCGGGTCTGCCCCGGCCCGCGCGTCCTGGTCGGCGGCAGCGCTGGGCCCGGGCACGGTGCCGCGGGAGAGCTCGCGGTGCTCGGCGAACAGCTCGGCGAACCGCCGCTCGTCCACCGACCCGCCGCGTTCGGCGGCGAAGTCCGTGATCAGGTCGACCGGCAAGCCGTGCGTCGCGAACAGCGTGAACGCCTCGTCGCCGGTGATCTCGAAGCCGGGCCCCACGGCCAGCGCGCCGAGCTTGTCCAGGCCCCGGCGGACCACCCGCCCGAAGTCGCGCTGCTCGCGGGCGAGCAGGCTCATGGTGCGGTCGCGGCCGGCCGTGAGCTGCGGGTAGGTGTGCCGCATCTGGGCGATGACGGCGTCCGCCACGTCGCGTAGGTCGAAACCGGTGACCCCGGCCTGGGTCGCGATGGCGATCACCTTCCGCAGCAGCCGCCGCGGGATGTAGCCACGGCCCTCGTTGGACGGGACGACGCCCTCGCTGAGGATGAACGTCGAGGCCCGGACGTGGTCCGCGACGATCCGGACGTCCCGCTCGCCCGCATCGGTTCCGGCCAGCGCAGACCGGACAGCCGTGACGATCGGAGCGAACAGGTCCGTCTCGTACGCCGAGTCGCGGCCCTGCAGCACCATGGCCATGCGCTCCAGGCCGGAGCCGGTGTCCACGCTGGTGAATCGCAGCGGCTCCAGGGTCCCGCCGGGCAGCCGGTTGAACTCCATGAACACCCCGGCGTTCCAGATCTCGATATACCGGCCGCTGCTGTCGAACTCCCCGCCCGGCCGGTACCCCGGGCCGTGCTGCGGGCCGGTGTCGTAGAAGACCTCGGTACACGGCCCGCAAGGCCCGGTATCGCCTGCGGACCAGAAGTTGTCCTCCCCGCCCAGGTAGACGATGTGGTCCCGGGCCACCCCGGCCTGCTCCCAGGCCACGGCCGAGACGTCGTCGGAGGCGATGCCCAGCTTCTCATCGCCCGCGAACACGGTCACGTACAGATCCGCCACACCGAACCCGAACCCCTGCGTGAGCAACTCGAAGGCAAGCTCGACCGCGCGCTCCTTGAAGTAATGGTCGATCGACCAGCTGCCGAGCATCTCGAAGAAGGTCATATGGTGCCGGTCGCCGACGTCCCCGATGTCGATCGTGCGCACGCACGGCTGCACGTTGCACAGGTCCGGGGCCGGCGGCAGCGCCTCGCCCAGGAAGTAAGCCTTAAGCGGCGCCATGCCCGCGTTGATGAACAGCAGCGACGGGTCGTTGGCCGGAATGATGGAGGCGGCCCCGATCCGCGCGTGCTGCCTTTCGGTGAAGAATCCCAGAAAGGTCTCGCGGATCTCGTCACTGCCAAACGGGCGTTCCATGCGCCAGTATGCGGCCAGCCCCCGCCACGCGCGCCACTGGTTTTCTCGCCAGGAACCGGGTCCCGCGCCGGGCGACCGCCATATCTCCTCGCCGGCGAGGCGTTATCCCGCCGAAGCTCGACCCAGACTGCCCGGCTTCTGCCGCCGACGCGAGTGGCAAGCTTCAGGCATCCCCTCCGCCTGGCCAGCGCCTCGGGCGCACCCTCCACGCCTTTCAGCGTGCCTGATCCCCCGTTGCTACAGTTCGGCCCGGCCGGCCACGCAGGTGACCGTGCCGCCGCCGACCCAGATCGTGCCGTCGTCGCCGAGGCTGATGTGCACCCGGCCCTGGCGGCCCAGCACCGTGCCCTGGCTGGCCACGTACGGGGCGGTGGCCCGGCCGGTGCGCAGCAGCCACCCGGCCAGCGACGCGTTCAGGCTGCCGGTCACCGGGTCCTCGTCCGTGCCGCCGTCCTTGGGCACGAACGCCCGCACCTCGAACGCCTGCGGCGAGCCCGGCGGGTACGGGCCGGCCACGCCCAGGTCCAGGTCGGTCACGCCCGGGCGCAGGGCGAGCACCGCCTCTGCGCTGTCGAGCAGGACGGCCACCCAGCCAGGCCCGTTGTCGGCCCATTCGGCGTCCGCGATATCGCCCCGGTCAATGCCGAGCACGTCGGCGATGTGCCGCACCAGCGGCTCGTCGACCGGCCCGGACCGCACCAGTGGCGGCGCGGCGAACTCGAGCCGCCCCGGCGTCTGGCGTACCGGGATCAGGCCGGCCGCGCATTCCTGCACGATCGTGCCGGCCTGGCGCGGCGCGCCGCCCGCCTCGAGCCAGGCGTGGCAGGTGCCCAGGGTCGGATGCCCCGCGAACGGAAGCTCGACCGACGGAGTGAAGATGCGGACCCGGTAGTCGGCGCCGGCCGCCGTGGGCGGGAGCACGAACGTGGTCTCGGACAGATTGGTCCAGCGCGCGAACCGCTGCATGCCGGCGTCGGCCAGGCCGCCGGCGTCGAGGACCACGGCCACCGGGTTGCCGAGGTAGGGCGTGGTCGTGAACACGTCGACCTGACGGAAGGCACGCTGCACGCCTGCGAGTGTGTCACACGGCCCGGCCCCCGGGCACACGACCGTCGGAGCCCGTACCCGCGGACCTGGCGGCCGGCAGAAGGGGTGCTAGCTCCATAGAGCGAGCGCCGGGCCGGTCATAACGTGGTAGGGCCCAACTGCCCGCCGAGCTGACGATCCGAGGCCGCAGCCATGAGCACGATGCCGATCCACCCGACGGGCGCCGACCGACGAGCGGCGCGACCCGAACGCGTGACCGTGTGGCGGCGCGCCTGGGCGGCGGCCCGATGCGGTGGCCTGCTGCTGGCCGGCGGCTTCATCGCCGCCGCCGCGTTGGCACTGCTCTTCCTCGCGCTCGGCACGCTCGTATTCAGCCCGGTGGCCGGGCTGGGCCTGCCGTTCCTGGCCGTCATGGTCTGGCTGGTCCGGCCGCTGGCCCGAGTGGAGCGGCGCCGGGTGCGCCTTATCGCGGGCGCGTCCGTGGCCGAGGCGTACCGGCCGCTGCGCGGATCGCTGTTGACCCGCGTTCGGACCTTGCTGATCGACGCCGGGACCTGGCGTGACCTGGCCTGGCTCTTCGTGCAGATCGTGGCCGGCGCAGTGGGGCTGGCGTTCCTGGCGGCGCTGGTAGTGGGGCCGGTCTTCGTGGCCGCGGTGGTGGTCCAGTTCCTGCGGGGAGCGGGGGACGGGAAGGTCCTCGCCCTGCTGCCCCTCGGGGTGCTCCTGGCCGTCGCGGGCTGGTGGGGCTGCCCCCCGGTGGCGCGCGGCACGGCGTGGCTGTCGGGCGGGTTGCTCGCCCCAGGCGAGAACGCCCGGCTGCGCGCGCAGATGGAGCAACTGGCCGAGAGCCGGGCGGAGACCGTGGACGCCCGGGCCGCGGAGCTGCGCCGGATCGAGCGGGACCTGCACGACGGGGCTCAGGCCAGGCTGGTGTCGCTGACCATGAGCCTGGGGATGGCGGAACAGGAACTCGACCGTCACCCGGAGGCGGCGCGCCAGCTCGTGGCCGAGGCCCGTGCCTCGGCCAGGACGGCGCTGAACGAACTGCGCCATCTGGTCCGCGGCATCCATCCGCCGGTCCTGACCGAGCGCGGCCTGGGCGGCGCGGTCGAGGCGCTCGCCCTGGCCAGCGCGGTGCCGGTCGAGGTCGAGGTGCGGCTGGTGGAGCGGCTGCCCGATCCGCTGGAATCGGCGCTGTACTTCGTGATCGCCGAGGCCCTGGCCAACGTCGGCCGGCACAGCCACGCGTCGTGGGCTTTCGTCCGGCTCTGGGAAGAACAGGGGAGGCTACGGCTGATGGTGCACGACGACGGCCACGGCGGGGCCGATCCGGCCCGCGGTAGCGGGCTACGCGGAATCCAGCAGCGGCTGGCGGCCTTCGACGGCCACCTGACGCTGAGCAGCCCGCCGGGCGGGCCCACCGAGCTGTTCGCTGAGCTACCCTGCCGTCAGTGACGTCAGCTGTCATCGTCGAGGACCTGCTGCTGCTGCGAGACGGTCTGACCCGGCTGCTCAGCATGAACGGCTTCGAAATCGCCGCGGCCGTCGACACCGGCCCGGCGTTCCTCGAGGCGATAGACGGCTGCCATCCCGACGTGGCCGTGGTGGACGTGCGGCTGCCGCCCACCTTTACCGACGAGGGCCTGCGCGCCGCGATCGAGGCACGCCGCCGCCATCCGGGCTTCCCGGTCCTGATCCTGTCCCAGTACGTCGAGCAGCTTTACGCGCGCGAGCTGCTCTCGGATGGGGCGGGCGGCGTTGGCTATCTGCTCAAGGACCGGGTCGGCGACGTCGGCCAGTTCGTCGAGGCGGTGCAGCGGGTGGCTGACGGCGGCACCGCGATGGACCCCGAGGTGGTCTCCCAGATCCTCGCCCGGAGATCCCGGCGCACGCCGCTGGCCGAGCTCACGCCGAGGGAGCGCGAGGTGCTCGCGCTGATGGCCGAGGGCCGGACGAACGCCGCGATCGCCCGGGGCCTGGTGGTCACGACCAAGGCGGTCAGCAAGCACATCGCCCGCATCTTCGACAAGCTGGGCCTGCCGCCCTCCGACGACGATCACCGGCGGGTTCTCGCCGTCCTGGCCTACCTCAACTCGGGCGCCTGAGCTGATCCTGGCGCCACGCTAGTCCGCGGGCGCGGAGCTGGCCGTGCGCGTGCCGAGCAGCCGGGCGAGCTTCGAGGGCGATGGTGACGGCCGGGCCCCGGCCGCGACCAGCCGGTCGCGCGCCGCGGCCAGGATCTCCGGGCCGCCGGAGACCAGCTCGACCTCGACCTCGCGCCAGGTGACAGGCTCACCCGGGTCATCTCCGGGGCCCGGAAGGCGGCCAGTTACCAGGTCGTCGGCCACCTCGGCCAGGGTCTCGCCTCCGGCGCCGGTGAGATTCCGCACCGTGCGCTGGGTTTCCAGCACGGCCACGACCCGCAGCGGCTCGTCGCCGATCAGCTCCGCGACCAGCGATGCGAGCTGCGGAGGGACGCCCGCGGCCTCATCGCCGAGCGGGGCCTGCATCTCGCGCCGGCTGCCCGCGCCCGCGGACAGCTTGAGGTGCCAGCCCGCGTCGGGACCGCCGGTCCGGCGCCTGAGCGTGACCTTGGCCGCGATGAGGCGCAGGTCGGCAGTGTCGAAGTAGTGCGCGGCCAGGAGCCTGACCTCCGGCTCCGTCACGCCCGAGCCGTCGGCCACGCCGCCGAGGTCCGGAATCACGAAGTCGATGCCGACGTCGAATTTCGACTCGATTTCCAGATGCTCGGTCAGCTTGCCGCTCATGCTGAGAGGCTACGGCAATCCCCGCGAGCACCAGCCTGGGTACCCGGGCTACGACTTGGCCACGCTGACCGAGACACTCGGGTAACCCGAGGCCCCGTTCGGCGGCGGCGGCACCTGAAACGCGGTCTGGGTATAGCCGGTGGCATCCGTGGCCCGCGCCTGGATGACGTGATTGCCCGGCGTCGCGTTCCAGTTCCAGACCCACTGCCGCCAGCAGTCGATGTCAGGGACGGCCGCCAGGCGCGCTTGGTGCCACGGGCCGTTGTCCACCCGGACCTCGACGGCGGCGATGCCCTTGTGCTGTGCCCACGCGACGCCGGCCACCGGCGTCGTGCCCGGCTTGAGCTGGCTGCTGCCGTTCGGGACGTCGATCCGTGACTCCGTCTTGATCGGCGCCTGCTGCGACCAGCCGCGCTGGGACCAGTACGCGACGTTCGACGCGTAGGTCGTCACCTCGATATCGGTGATCCACTTGCACGCGGACACGTACCCGTACAGGCCGGGCACCACCATGCGGACCAGGAACCCGTGCTCGACCGGGAGCGCGGTGCCGTTCATCGCCACCGCGAGCATCGCGTCCCGGCCGTCCATGACGGTCTGCAGCGGGGTGCCCGAGGTGAAGCCGTCGGCCGAGGTACACAAGAGCTCGTCGGCCCCAGCCCGCACCCCGGCGTGGCGCAGCAGGCTGGCCACGCTCGTGCCGAGCCAGAGCGCGTTGCCGACGTAGGGCCCGGCTACGGGGTTGGAGACGCAGGTCAGCGTGATGTAGTCGGCGGTGAGCGGGCGGCGGATCAGCTGGTCGAAGGTGATCGTGAGCTCCCGGGCTACCATGCCGTGCACCCGCAGCCGCCAGCTCGACGGGGGAACCTCGGGCAGGACAATCGCGGTGTCCACCCGGTAGAAGGAGCTGTTGGGCGTGATGAACGAGCTCAGGCCGGGTATCCGCAGGTCGCTCCCGGCCGGGAGCGGGGGAGCGGGGTCCGCGGGCGCCGGGATGCGCAGCGCGGCCTGCGCCTGCGAGACGCTGGTGCCCTCGGCGAGGTAACGGCCGCCCAGGTACGCCACGGCCGCCGTCCCGGCCACGGCGGTGCCGGTGATCAGGAACCGCCGGCGCTGCGGCTCTGACGATGTCACCGGGCGGTCGTCCCGGCCCGGGCGGGCCAGGGAGCCCGCCGTCCCGGTCGCCGGCGGCTGGTCCGGGCGGGCCGTCGCCGACGGGGCCTGGGCCACGGGCCTGGCCGCAGGCGGGGCCGCCCGGACCAGCAGCGTGAGGGCGATGGCCGCGGCGGCCCCGCCGGCCAGCGTGGCCAGCGCGTAGGCCGGCCCGGCTGTCGGGCGGGTCAGCGCGGCAGCCATCCCGATCGCCGTGAAGCCGGCCAGGCCGAGCAGCCCGTACCAGAGCTTGCGCACCGCCAGCGCGCCCACAATCGCGGCGAACACGGCCAGCACCGCCAGGATCCCGGTGACCAGGACCACCTTGTCGTTGGTGCCGAAAGCGGAGATCGCGAAGTCCTTGACCGGCGGCGGGGTGAGGTCGATCGAGGCCTCGCCGACGGCCACCACGGGCGAGCTGTCCGGGGCCACGACGCCGGCGACAAGCTGTCCCACGCCGACGGCCACCGCGGCTGCGAGCAACCCCGCGATCATCCCCCAGCCAGATCGCGTCCGGTCCATCTCAGGAGTCACGCTATTTATTCGGCGCGGAGCACCGGGCGGTTTGGGTTCATCCCCGCACGCTATACAGGAACCTGCGCCGCGACGACGGCGAGGCCCGTGCCCGGGCCAAGCCGTCCGCGGGTCGGCTACGAATCTAGGACGTGGGCGTGACTGAGGGCCAGCGCAGGTCACCGGGCGGGCCGTCCGGCCGCCCGGGGCAGCCGCCAGCCGGTGCCGGCCGCCGCCACGCTCGCTCCGGGCCCGGCCCCGACCAGCTCGGGGCCTTGCTGGGCCGGGTCGCGCGCGGCGACCAGGACGCCTACGCGGCGGTCTACGACCGGACCGCGGGCCAGGTGCTCGGGCTGGTCCGGTCCATCGTCCGGGACCCGGCCCAGTCCGAGGAGGTCACGCAGGAAGTGCTGCTCGACGTCTGGCGTTCCGCCTCGAGGTTCGACGCGGAGCTGGGCAGCGCGGCCGCCTGGGTGATGACCCTGGCTCACCGCCGGGCCGTGGACCGGGTCAGGTCGGAGCAGAAGGCGGCCGAGCGCGAGCTGCGCGTGGCATCGTCCGCCATCGCCTACGACGAGGTGGCGGAGGCGGTCGAGGCGCGCCTAGACCGCGAGCGGGTGCGGCGGTGCCTCGGCACCCTCACCGAGCTGCAGCGTGAGTCGGTAACGCTCGCGTACTACGGCGGATACACCTACCGCGAGGTGGCCGGGCTGCTTGGCGTCGCGATCGGCACGGTGAAGACGCGGATGCGGGACGGCCTGATCCGGCTCCGGGACTGCCTGGGGGTGGACCTGTGAGGCTCGGCGGCAGCGATCCGCACACCCTGGCCGGGGCTTATGCGATGGACGCGGTGCCGGAAGCGGACCGGTCCCGGTTCGAGCGGCACCTGGCGCGCTGCGAGTCGTGCCGTCAGGAGGTACGCGGGCTGCGTGAGGCGACAGCGGCGCTGGCCGGCGTCACGGCCGTACGGCCGCCGCCCGCGCTCAGGGACGCGGTGCTGCACGCGGCCGGGCGGACCAGGCAGATGCCGCCGACGCTGGCGCCCACGCCGGTGGCCTGGGCGCCAGCTCGCCGCCGCCGGCCAGGGTGGCGCCCCCGGCTGGCGGTCGCGCTAGCCGGGACCCTGGCCGCGGTGGCGGTGGCGGCCGGGTTGGTCACCTACGGCATGCAGGGCCGGCTGGACCAGGCCCGGCACCGCGACCACATGGTCGCGGCGGTGCTGAGCGCTTCCGACGCGACGATGGCGAGCAGGCACGTGAGCACCGGGGGCACCGCCACCGTGGTCATGTCCCACCGCGAGCGCGCGCTGGTGTTCACGGCAGCCGACCTGCATGTGCTGCCAACGGGGGAGAGCTACGAGCTCTGGCTGATCAGCCCCGCGGGGACCAGGCCGGCCGGCATGATCGATGGCGCCGGGCACGGCAAGATGATCGGCCCCATGGTCGTTTCCGGCCTCGCGGCCGGGGACAGTGTCGGGCTGACGGTGGAGCCGACCAGCGGCTCGCCGCGGCCGACGTCGCCGCCACTCATGCTGATCAACCTGTGAGCGTTCACACAAAAGTACCGGCAACGGGCACTGTGGACACTCCGGGGAGCCGGTAGCACAATGGACGATGGCTGCGCGCCAGCGCTAGTCCTCGAGGCAGGGGCCGGCAGCCGCGGTTTGAGCGTTGCTCCTGCGGCTGCCGTGCCTTACCGGTCAGTCCCCCCGGCAAGCCATCGCCGGCCTGCCGGCACCGGCCGGGCCGGCTAGCTCGCCTGTCTCGCGCCCGCCGGCCGGGCCGACCGGGACGTCCAGCGCTCGGTGCATGCTCGCGTGTCCTGGCAGTACCAGCGGACGTCATCGCACGCACTGCCGCCATCGGCCACCATGTGGTCGGCGGACAGCCGGATGCCGCACATCCAGCAGGACGTGACCAGCGGCGGCCCTTCGCGGAGCGGGGTCAAACGCTGTTGATCAACCATCAGCTCACCTCGGACCTATCGGCCGCCGCCCGAGAAGGGCCGAAACGGGCAAAATACCCGTAACGGGCAGGAGCCCCCCTCAAGCTCACGGCTCAGCAACGGTCCCTGGCAGTCTGGCACGCTCAGCGACAGCCCGTCCACGGCTTGGGCCAACCGGTCCCGCCGCCAGCCTGGTCAGACGTCCGGGCGGCGAGCACAGTAACGTGTCAGCTCTGTAGTCGCACCGGGACTACCGCGGCCGGTGTTCGCCTGCGAGGGGGAGGTTGCATGATCCGGAAGTTCGCTGTCGAATTCCTTGGCACCGCGATCCTGGTGTTCTTCGCCGTCGGAGTGGCCACGCTGATGTTCGGCTTCAAATTCACCGGGGCCAGCGTGGCTGCAGGGGTGGTGGCCACCGCGCTGGCGTTCGGCCTGACGCTGCTCGCGCTGGTGTACCTGATCGGGCCGGTATCCGGCAGCCACGTCAACCCGGCAGTGACGATCGGCGCCCTGCTGGCCGGCCGCATCCCGCTCGCGGAGGCGGTCGGCTACTGGATCGCCCAGTTCGCCGGGGGGATCGTCGGCGCGCTGGCGCTATGGGGCACGTTCAGCACCTCGCCCCTGTACAGCAGGACAACCACGGGCCTGGGCACCGACGGCTACGGCAAGCAGTCGCTGATCCACATCGGCCTGGGCGGCGCGTTCATCTTCGAGATGGTGCTGACTGCGATCTTCGTCTTCATCGTCCTGCGGGTGACCTCGGCCACGGCCAACGCGGCCACGGCGGCCATCGCCATCGGGCTGACCCTCACCGTGGTTCATCTCGTCGGCATTCCGATCACCGGTACGTCGGTGAACCCGGCCCGCAGCCTCGGCCCGGCGCTCGTGGTCGGCGGCGCGGCCCTCAGCCAGGTGTGGCTGTTCATCGTGGCGCCGCTGGTCGGAGGCGTGCTGGCGGCCGGGCTGCACCAGCTGCTCTACCGCGGGGAGAGGGAAAGGCTGGCCGTCGAGGCGCAGCAGGCTCGCCGGGCCGCGGCTTCGTAGCGCCGCCCGCGGCGGCCGGGCCGGCCGCCTGGTTGCAACATGGTCGGCGCGGCAGGCTAACGTGGGGATCCGTGAAAGCATCTCCCGAGGCGCAGCTGCGGCTGCTTGAGCTTGCCGACCTGGACGCCGAGCTGAGCCGGCTCGAGCACCGCCGCCGGGGACTCCCCGAGCATGCCGAGCTTGACCAGCTGGGGCGGCGGGACGCGGAACTGCGCGATACCTCGGTGTCGCTCGACGCTGAGCTGGGCGACCTGCGGCGCGCGCAGGCCAAGGCCGAGGCGGATGTGGAGCAGGTGCGCACCCGCATCGACCGGGACCGCCAGCGGCTGGACGCCGGGCAGGTCTCGTCCCCCCGCGACCTGGAGAACCTGCAGTCCGAGATTGCCTCCCTCGTGCGCAGGCAGTCTGATCTCGAGGAGATCGTGCTCGAGGTCATGGAACGCCAGGAGACCGCCCAGGGTCGCCGCCAGGCGGCCGAGGCCGAGCGGGTGGAGATCGCGGCCAATCGCGATGTCGTCACCGCGCGCCGGGACGCCCAGCTGAGCGAGATCGGGGAGCAGGCAGGCAAGGCCGCCGACCGGCGCGCCGCCGTGGCCAGCGAGGAGCCGCCCGACCTGCTGGCCCTGTACGAGCGGATGCGGGAGCAGCACGGGGGCGTCGGAGCCGCCGCGCTGCGCGGCGGCCGGTGCGAGGGCTGCCATCTCTCCCTGAACACCGTGGACCTGAACAGCATCAGGGCCGCCGACCCGGACGAAGTGCTGCGCTGCGAGGAATGCCGCAGGATCCTGGTCCGGACCCCCGAGTCCGGACTTTGAGCGGGCCGGCACCGCGCAAGCTCCTGGTCGAGGCCGACGGCGGCTCGCGCGGCAACCCCGGCCCGGCCGGCTACGGCGCCCTGGTGCGCGACCCGGCGACCGGCGAGGTGCTCGAGGAGACCTGCGACAGCCTGGGTACGGCCACCAACAACGTGGCCGAGTACTCGGGCCTGGTGGCGGGGTTGCAGGCCGCGGCCCGGCTGGGCCCGGGGGCCGACGTCGAGGTGCGGATGGATTCCCGGCTGGTCGTCGAGCAGATGTCCGGGCGCTGGCAGATCAAAGACCCTACACTCCGCTCGCTAGCCCGTGCCGCCCAGGACGAGGCCAGGAAGCTGGGACGGGTGTCGTACGTGTGGGTGCCGCGGGCGCGCAACGCCCACGCCGACCGGCTCGCGAACCAGGCGATGGACGCGGCGGCTGGCCAGTCCGGCCCGGGCGGGCCAGGGCGGGGGAAGCGTCAGCG
>Ga0318496_10000469_pt1 | contig 14028 bp, 20 predicted proteins | sample GRESIP109b1f22_FD_203296 | JGI IMG/M metagenome (GOLD analysis project Ga0318496, IMG submission 203296) | Tropical soil microbial communities from Luquillo Experimental Forest, Puerto Rico - GRE.SIPMG.109b1f22 | ecosystem: Environmental > Terrestrial > Soil > Tropical forest > Bulk soil... | reverse complement strand
CGCGGAAAGCCCTACCGGCGACCCGCGCCTGCTCGTGCTGGAGACAGAGTTCGCCCGCCTGATCAGGACAATGACGGCTACGCCAAGGTTCAGCTCGCAGCTGCGAACCGCATACGACGGCGAGCCGCTAAGCCGCAAGCGGGCTAGCAGGCAGCCGCTCATGTCAACGCAGCATAATATCAGCATGATCGGGATGATCACCCCGGCCGAGCTGACTGCGTTGCAGAAGCTAAGCGGCGGTCTAGAGAGCCGGATGCTCTACGTCTATAGCGCGCCCGGCCGCAAGACCAACGCTGACCCGTTCGCTGAGAACGCCGATGAGATTTACCTCGCAGAGCAAATCAAGTCAGCGATCAACCACGCGTGGGACAACATCCTCGACGGCACCGACCCGATTTCCGCCGAGCTGGCGAAGATTCGCGGAGTAGCCCCACACTACAAGTTCCGGATCGCCGACGACGTGGCCGACAACTGGAAGGCGCAGATCGAGATTGAGATCGAAGAACTAGCCGACTTCATCGGCGAGGACTTCGAGCGGTACACAGCGCGGGGGCAGACTCAGGTCATTAGGCTAGCCCTAGCCTACGCTCTCGCGGACGAGGCCAACGAGATTGACTGGCCGCACATCAAGGCAGCGATGGCGTTGTGGGAGTTCTGCGCCCTATCGTCTCGCCGCATATTCTCGGTGCCGGATGACCCGGAGCCGAAGATCAACCCGAAGGCGCAAGGCAAGGTATTCGATTTCTTGCTAGAGCGCTACCCGGCTTGGACGCCGTTGCTGGAGATTACCAACAACGCGCTCAAGAACAATGACACCGCCTCGATCATCATCGAGGACCTAGAGGAACAGGGCCTCATCGAGAAGCGCAAGGTTAGCCCGAAGGGCAAGGGCAGGCCTCGCGTTGAGGTTCGCGTCGTCATCGACGGTCCCGAAGGTACAGATAGTTAATTAGTTCCTTCGTACGGTCCCCCGGCCCGGTGTTCCGTACGAATAAACGAAAGAACGAACGGAAGGCAAAGCAATGAACATCGGCGAAGAGGAAGAGCCAGTCGAGATGCCAATCCCGATGCACCCGGATGAAGTCCCGGTCGAGCAGCCGCTCCCAGCACCTGAGCCCGTCGCGATCCCCGAGCCCGCGCAACTGAAGGCCCTGACATGAGTGACCAGATCGGCGACGACATCAAGCCGGATGGCGTTCCGGACGTACCGACGACCGCGCTCGCGTTCCGCACCTGGCGGCTCAGCGACGAGGGCAAGCTGCTCTCGATCAACGCGCCAGACCTCACCGGCAAGGCGGGCGGACCCAAGATGACATACCGGCGCGTCGGCTGGATTCACCGCGCGCTCGCAGACCCGGAGGGACAGGGCGGATGGCCAGACGGTACCAAGCCACTCGTGGCTCACTGCGGTCGTCTCGACCTGAGCGCCGCCGCAGCTGCCGCTAACCCGGATCATGGCCCGATACCCAAGAAAGATTGCGCCTGCGGTATCTACGCGACGACGAGCATCGAGGTCATCAACCAATACCTTGGCGTCGAGATCGTACAGGGCAACTACGCGATCCGGGGGCCGGTGCTCGGGGTCGTGGAGCTAGGCGGGCGCGTGATTCCCGCATCGCAGGGCTTCCGCGCAGCGTACGCCCGCGTAGCGGCGATCCTGCTGCTTGACACGGTATTCACGCTTCCGCATTCACAGCTCAAGCAGATCGCGGAAGCATACAATGTGCCGGCTCTCCTGCCGCACTCCATTGTTCCTGAGGATTACCGCGAGTACCTCGCGCTCACCACACCGGGCGCGGACGAGGTAGAGCAGTTCCTCAAGAACATGTTCGATGAGGACGGAGGGGGTGACAACTAAACCATGACTGCGGCCGCGAAGCCTCAGCCAGCTCCGGCGTTCAATCGGAAGGCGTTCATCAAGGCGCTCGATGATGCGAACATGACACCGACGGAGCTGGCTGAGGAGATGGGCGCGAGCGTAGCCGCCATCGCCCGGTGGATGGCCGGGATAGCAACTCCAAAGGCCGGCTACGCTACGTACGCTGCAGAGATACTCGACATCGACGTGGATGATCTCTATAGCTGACAAGAAAATAATCCTGAAAATATCCGAAAGGTACTAGCGTATTTTCATCCGGTACGCTATACTTGAGAAAAGGCATTCAACTACCTAGGGAGTGAGTACAATGCCAGCAGCAAGAAGGGCTACCCAAAGGCGCCAGGCAGCGCCCGAGCCCGAGCCAGCCGCATCGCTCAACGGCGAGAAGGACTACACCGTCTACGCCGACAAGAAGATCACGCCAACCATGGAGGCGTTCCACGAGTGGCTGGAGGATGTCGTCGGAATCGACCTCGACCCCAAGTCAGTCGCTCTCGGCGGATCGCTTCGCATGGACTTCCAGCGCAGCGACTTCTGGGCCGAGGACGACCGCAACCGTCGTAACAAGGTCGAGGAACCGGACGACGACAACGAGGAAGAGCAGCCGACTCGGCGCACCGGCAAGGCCAAGCCCACTCGCCGGGGACGCAAGCCCGAGCCTGAGCCCGACCTCGACATCGAGGACGAGGACGAGGACGAGGACAACGAGCCCGAGACCGACGAGGACAACGAGCCCGAAGAGGCACCTGCGCCTCGCCGCTCCGGTCGCCGTCAGCCCGCCGCCAAGGCCGAGCCCGAGCCGGCCAAGCCGGCACGTACCAGCCGTCGTCAGCGCCGAGCCGCCGCCTAGGACGACAACCCCGCCGCCGCCTACTAGCAAGTAGCGGCCCAACCTGAGGACGCCGGAACGCCCCATGCGATTGATGGGGCGTTCCGGTTTTGGAGCAAGCATGGACAAGCAACTAACGCTTGAAGAACTTCACAAGATGGAAATGGCCCAGCTACTCAAAGAGCGCGAGACCACCGAGCCCGATCCTGTCATCTGGCGTTGGAGCCCACTCGAAATTGCCGAGTTCGACATCATGCTCAGTGTCGCTTACGACTACTTCCATGAAACAGACTCGCATAGTCCCGGCCCAATTTCACTCGCGGAAGCAGGCTCTGGCATAGGCACCAAGCTCTACCTCGCCAAGCACAAGTACCGGCTCACAGAGTACGGCTACGAGATCAACCCTGACTACATCGCCAAAGCCAAGGCACTGGATGTCCAGTGCGAGCTACGCGATCTTGGCGACCTCGACAACCAGCCAATCTGGTCAGCATTCGACATCGTATACATCGCGCGCCCGTTCAAGAACGACATCTTCGAGGCCAAATGGGAGCGCTCCGTCCATGACGCGATGCGCCCCGGCTCAGTCCTCATCGCCGCATTTGCAGGCGTCAAGCCATACTCATGGGAATGCTTTTACAGAAGGCCATTCCGTGGTGTTTGGGCCAAGCCAAAATATGAGCTTGACTCACCGGAGCCCAAGCGATCCTTGGTATCCGTCTCGTAACAAAACAACTAGGGCAGGAGAAACATCAGTGAAACGAAAGCTCGCCTTCCTGATCACGGCCATCATAGCCATCACCAGCTTCGCGTTCCTTGCGCCCAGCAGCGCCCACGCATCAGGACCTTTCCCATGGAAGAGCGGCGAGAACACCGGATGGTGCGTCGAGGCCACCGCACTTAGCAACGGAGCCCCGCTCAAGCTCTACCCATGCAACAACAGTCTCATCTCGCAGGACTGGTACGTTACCGCGTCCAGTTACGGGCCGGGGTGGGTGGACATAATTCAGGGTAACGAGTCGCACGGCAACTACTGTGTCGATCTCCCAGGCGACCTACACCAGCAGAACGCGACGCTATACGCATGCAACGGTCACAACTCCCAGGCGTTCCGCACGGCAGGTACCCAGTACGGTTACACCGCCTTTGAGAACGCCAACGGCGACTGGCTGGCCAACAAGTCAGGCCGGATAGCTCAGGGTAATCCGATCGTCGGCTGGCCAACCGATGTCTGGTACACCAACAGCGCCTACTGGTGGCAGCTCTAAGCCCACAGACGCGGGCACCTGGGTGCCACAGAGGTTCAGGTGCCCGCCCTACAACTACTAGGGCTATCAGGAGGTGAATATGAACGCAAAAGGTTCCCAGGGACAATCTGGTCCCATTTCCGGAGTTGCTGGCCGTCCCCAGGGCCAGACTGACATCTGGCAGATGATGGAGGGCGACAAGATCGCCTAGGCCGCCTACGGCGCGACCGGGCGCGTGGGCCGGTACCGGAGGGTTATACCGGCCCACGCCGCTCGTACGCGATACCGATAAGGGGCTAGACGTACCTCGCGGACTAGGGTACGATAGGACTAGCGGAAATCGAGGAAGGCACCAAAGGTGAAAGCACCAAAACCCCCAGTTCTCAGGACCAGTGAGCGCACCGCATTCAGGCGCTGCAACAAACGCTGGGAATGGGCGTATCTTTGCGGGCTGCAGTCGAAGCAGAAGCCCGCCTCTGCACTCTGGTTCGGCCTGGGCATTCATGAGGCCCTGGCAAACTGGTATGGCGAGGGATTCGACCGGGGCGCTGTCCCTGCTGACACCTGGGAAGACTGGACTGAAGGCGAGATACGCTACATCAAGGCTAACTTCGCTGATCACGATCGCGAGTGGTTCGATGAGCCAGTCTATGAGCAAGCAACAGAACTGGGCATCGCGATGCTTGATCACTATCTCGAAGTTTACGACGATGACCCCAAGCTTGAGATACTCGCCATTGAGCAGCCGTTTGAAATTGAAATCGTCGACGAGCAAGGTCAAGTAATAGCCATTTTCCGTAGCCGCTTCGACGGCGTTGCTATCAACCACCAATTCAACCACATTGAACTCCTAGAACACAAAACTGCCGCATCCATCAAGCTACAGCACCTACCGCTCGATGATCAGGCGGGCGCATACTTCGCGGTAGCCACTCTCGTACTACGTCATCAGGGTATTCTAAGCAAGCGTGAGCATATCGAGGGCATAAATTACAATTTCCTTCGCAAGTCCCGGCCTGACCGGCGCGAGCGTAACAACGCGGGCGCATACCTTAACAAGAACGGTAGCATTTCCAAGCGTCAGCCTCCGCCTGCATTCATCCGCGAGTTTGTCGATCGCAGCCCCCGCGAGGTCAAGCAGCAAATACGCCGCATCGCCGACGAGGTGACCGTCATGAACAAGATGCGTTCCGGCGAGCTACCGATCCTCAAGTCAATAACGGACATGTGCCCATCCTGCCCATTCTTTGACATGTGCCGCCTCCACGAGCGTGGAGGTACCGCGTGGCAGGAATTCAGGGACCTCCATTATACAGTAGTCAACCCATACGGCGACGACAGGAAGTCGGCAGCAGGATGAACCAGGAGACACAGCAAGCAGAAGAGCAGCAATCTGACTCATATCAGGCTGCTCGCGGCCTGGTAGCTGAAATGCTTGATCGCATACAAATTGGCTTGTGCGAGCACTACTGGGTGGTGCTCGGGGTAAACGCTCCGTTCAAGCCGGCAATGCCGTTCGCATCAGCCCAGACTAATGTTCTCGTACGGTGCACTAGGTGCCAGCTGCCACAAGCGCTAACGCTCGTAGGCCACTGGCAGGAAGAGCAACTAATAGGAAAGGCTCTCGATGGCAACACGACGACCGACCCAGCGTAAGACGGCAGCGGAACGGAGACCAGCAACTAACCTCAGGGTTGTCAACTCGCAAGTCCCCAAGATAACAGTTCACCCCGAGGACCTGCAGGACTTCAACGAATCTGTCAACTGGTGCATATTCGGCAACAGCGGCGTAGGCAAAACTGTCCTCGCGGCATTCGCCCCGAACAACCATATTCTCAGCACAGAGAAGGGCATCGTCGCGGCTAAGCGAGTAGGCGCCACTGCCAAGCTACTCCGCGCGCCCTCCTGGCCATATGTCGAGGCCAGCCTTGACTGGGCCGACAAGAACCTAACTCCCGACGACTGGCTCACCGTCGATAGCAGCTCCAAGATGCAGGAGCTACTTATTCGCTGGTGGCTTGAAGTCCAGCATGAAGAGAATGAGTCGCGCGACCTTGACATACCGCAACTACAAGATCACCAGAAGTGGCAGCGCATGTTCCTGCGGTTCATTCAGCGAATCATCGACGCACCGTACAACTCGATCTTCATCGCGACCTCGATGCACAAGGAAGACCCTGAAGGCGAGTCAATCGTACTGCCGAACATCGTCGGCAAGGACTATACCATTGCCAACAACTACTGCGCGGAGATGGACATCGTATCCTGCCTCCGCGTGGAGAAGCGCAAGAACCTCGACGATCCACGCCGGGCCATCATAACCAACGATACCTTCCCGCCGTACTTCGGCAAGGACAGGTACCGCGCTCTACCGCCATGGGAGGTGATCGAGGACGGCGAGTTCGACATAATTCAGGACATGATCACAGACATCATGTCGATACCTCCAGATGTCCGCAAGGCCGCCAAAGCAGAAACTTCAGAAACTAGGGCACGAGCATAGCAAGGAAGGCAATCTATCATGGCCAAAATGAAGTTCAAGCGTACCGAGTTCGATCCCAAGGCGCTCGACGCACCGTACGACCCAGGCGAGCGTCGTCAGAACTATCTCGGCGAAATCCCCAAGACAGGTACACCACTCAACATGCGGGTTACCAAAGCCTGGATGACGCTGAGTAGCGGCGGTGACCAGCAGACCAAGCTCCTGCTCATCGCGGAGCAGAACGACGGTAAATACGAAGAGTTCAACGGGCTCCCCGTTTGGGAACCGCTTACCTGGAGCAAGCCGTCTGCGCGCCGGTACATGGCATTCCTAACCAACTTCGACCTCACGACTCACGACGTGTCCAGAAGAGCGTCCCGCCCGCCGGCCAGCCCGCGCCAAGCCCGCCGCAGCATCCCGCCGCCGTGCCGAACCAGAGCCCGAGCCGGATGAGAACGAGGACGACGACGACGAGTATGACGACGATGCAGAAGACGAGTACGAGGACGAGCCCGAAGAGGAAGCAGAGCCTGAGCCTCCAGTTCAACGCCGTCGCGGTACCACCACGACTCGTCCCGCCGCCCGTACCAACAGTCGCGCTCCAGCGCGGGAGACCACCAGGGGGCGGGTTCGGGACAACAAGGCGGCAGCCGGGCGAGCCGCAGACCGCGATCGGCGCGGATACGGCAGCAACGAGGAACTGCCGTTTTAGCCAAGACGAAATGCTCGCTGAAGTAGCCCGCATACGTAACGAGCTACATCAGCAGCTTATGGAAATGTCGTGGCGTCGGCAGTACAATCTACCGGAGAGAGAGCAGTACTGATGCAAGTAGCAGTAATCGGGTGCGGACCAGCCGGGCTCGCGGCGGTACACGCCGCTCGCGGGCTAGGCGCGGATGTCGTGATATTCTCGCCTGGCGTCAAATCGCCTCAGCGTGGGCCGCTCGTCCTGCAGAGGCCGATCCCTGGTATCACGACCGATCACCCGGACGGGTACATCAGGCAGATCGTCATCGGCGGGTCCATACTCGATTACCGCTACAAGCTCTACGGTGATATCAACATCGGCATCAACGGCGACATACTACAAGAGGGCTACCACTGCTGGAAGCACATCGAGGCGTACGACCTCATGTGGAACCGTTACATGACCGGCGCGGACCTTCACACCATCCGGCGAACTGAACTAGTCACGCCTTCACAATTGAAATATATGCATGAGCAGTTCGCTCTCGTGGTGAACACAGCGCCGCTAAACAATCTGTGTACGAGTACCCTACATCAGTTCAAATTCAAGGCCGTCGAGATCACGATGGGAACGTCCTACCCAGATCAGCCCGAGGACACTACCATCTTCAACGCCGGCAACGACTATCCATGGGTCCGCTCCGCGTGGTTGTTGGGCAACAGCTGCACGGAGTGGCTCGTGGGCAGTGCTCCCCAAGAGCAGCAACCATTCACCATCCGCAAGCCTATCAGGCACAACTGTACGTGTTACCCTCACGTCCTAGGCACCGGCCGCTTCGGCGCATGGAAAAATCAAGTATGGGTTGACACTGCCTACTATGAAGTACGCGACGCGATCCTCTCGATGCAACGGCAGCCCGTGTGGGATCGCGTCCTCTAACAGGAAGGCAATCATGAAAGACTACAGGCCATCACGAGCCTACGATGACAGGCTCCCTCGCGATGAGACTTTCCATGCCGACAGCCGTCGGCGCAGTAATGACGATGGACCTGCGAGCCCATCCGACAACGGGATCATCAGCATCGGCGAGGACGGCCTTCAAGTCGCCTTGATCCGAGACTTCGCGGACATGGACTTCGACATCATCAGCCGCTACGCCCGCGCTGCAAGCCGCGGTGCCCCCGACTCGATGCTCAACGCGGATGAATTCGGCGCGTTCATGAAGGGCGGACTCGCCTACCAGAGCGCTGAAGACATCCGATTTGAGTTCGCCGTACGCGGCGCGTCCCGCGTACTCACGCATCAGCTCGTCCGGACCCGCCAAGCCGCTTTCAAGCAGCAATCACAGCGTGATTGCTGGTACGGCGACCATCCTGAGTTCCGCATGCCGGAATCGGTATGGACAGATAAGAGCCTCCGTGACAGGTGGATCGGCGTTCTCCGCGCGGCGCACCGAGTATACAATGAGGCCATCGAGCAGGACATCCCGTACGAGGATGCGCGCTACATTCTCCCTGAAGGCACCACCAACTTCATTATGTGCGAATACAGTCTGCGCACATTCCTGGAGATGTACGCATACCGAGCCTGCGTCATGTTCCAGGCCGAGATGGTCAAGGTCGTCCGGGCGATGGGCAAGCTCATAGTGGAGTCTCACCCGTACCTAGAACCTCACGTCAAGATCACCTGCGAGAAGCTGAAGAAATGCACCTTCCAGGGACCAGAGAGAGTCGACAGAACCTGCGACTTCCCGTGGGCTAACGAGGACAGCCGTACTCACCCAATCAAGGCGCTGTGATGAGTCCCGAAACAATCGCCTGCGTCCGATGCGGCAATATCACCCCGGACGTCAAATACCGGCCCAACCCGTACCACGACGCGGATAATCCATCCAGTTACGAAACTTACATGCTCTGCCTCGACTGCTCAATTCGTCTACCAGAGCGGCACGGCCGGTACACATACGAGCAAATCGCGCTCGACTACCTGATGCGGCTGAACGCCGAGCGCGGGCCGATGCCAGACTGGTACCACCTAATGAAACTCTGGGAAGAGGCCGGTGAGGTTCCCAAAGAATACCTCAAGTGGCAGGGCCTCCACCGGCACGCTGACGAAACAGAAGGCTCAGGTGAAAAGGTACAGGAGGAACTCGCCGACACCGTTATCACCTGCTTCGCCCTCGCGCACCTCTGGGGATGGGACCTCGACGCGGCGATCCAGAAGAAGCACGCCATACTCATGAGAAGGGCAATGTCCGATGACAAGTAACGCCGACCCAGAAATGCCAGCCGGGGAAAACTGGTTCAAAGTCGCCGGCAAGAGCGTCCAGCAGATGGTCATCGAGGATGTTCAGGAGCGCGAGCGTCATGGCATCACCACCTACGGAGTCGCCATCTACGCCGGTACACAGGATGACCCCGTCGAGGGCGGTCCAATTGGGCAGGCCTACCGCGAGGCGCTCGACTTGGTAGTCTACCTTCGCTGGCAGATCGCCCGGCACGAAAACGACAGCTCAGGCTTCGCGTTCGGCGCGCTACAATCCATCAAGGCTGGGTCCTGGGACAAGTACCTAGACCAGCTAACAGGCGCTATCAAGCTCAGGCGGAAGCAGATCAGGGAATAGACATGAAACGCTGGCTGGGTGACTTTAGGCATGCGTACAAGCAGCACCCGATTTCCGCTGTGCTGCTGTTGGCAACGGTCATTCTAGCACTTCTGTCGCTGGCCGTCGCAAGTGCGTACAGAGCGAGCGTGAATTCGCCGATTCATCCCGCTCAGCCTAACACTCCAGTCACCCAGCCAGCAAAGGGGCGGGCATCTGTGCATCTGAGAGGGCCGGTGCCCGCCCCGCCTACCTGGATGCATGCAATGCCTCCGGGCGCGGGGTACGACGATAGCTCCAATTCCTGGTACGCTCGCCATCGATCTGCTTACGCTTCGGTATCGTCCTCCGCGCCCGGTAGCGCGTCCCCCGGTCCCGGTACCGTCCGCGCTACCGTACCGCGTCCTACGCCCACGCCGATAGCGTTGAATACCTCGCCTAGCCCGGTACCGGACCCTAGCCCGACGCTGTCACCGTCCGGCACCCCGAGCACGCCTGCCCCGACCGCTACCCCATCGGAGTTTACATCATGATCTACTTCAGAACGCTGTTCTCAAAGTTCGGCCTCTTCATCGTTGTCTACATCCTCATCGGCGTATTCGTCAACACAGCCCCGCCACATCTCCCAACCGGCAACGTCGTCGGCGGTCACCTACTACACAGCTGGGTCCAGTACGGTATCTCGATATTCCTATGGCCCCTCAGCTTCTGGACGCCGACGTTCACAGTTAGCAAGTGGATGCCATGAGCAAGAACAGCATGGTACTAGTGGTCGACGGACCAGCACGCGGACGGGTGCGTGAAGTCGAAAGCACCAGCTTCAGGGTATATGAAGAGCCACTACTAGGGGGCATAACGACCAACGCCGTCACGGGCAAACCGATAATGTACTATGTACATCCAATTCATCTAGTCGGTTTCGTCATCTTCATAGCATCCATCCAAACGAATGTTGATGCCATCTCTCCATACGATCTCATCGAGCTGCTGCTCTCGGATCAAGCCAAACAAGCGATTATTCAGGCGTGATGGAATACGTACCACTACATGACCATACAACGTACAGTTTCCTCGACGGACACGGTACGCCGGAAGCACATCTCCAGCGAGCGGCTGAACTAGGCTACACCGCGTTCGCATTTACTGAACATGGCAATACCTCAAGTCACTTCCGCGCGGAGAAGGCTGCCCTCAAGATTGGCGGCATCAAGCCCATATTCGGTATCGAGGCATATACTCAGAGCGCGTTCGCGGAACCAGCCCAGACAAAGTACCATCTCACGATCCTCGCCATGAACACCGAGGGATACCGCAATCTAAATCTTGCGGTCACCAAGAGTTGGCAGCAGTTCCACTACCACCCTACCATGACAGGCTACGACATAGCGCACTTCCGCGCCGGGCTCGTTGTTCTATCCGGCTGCTCGGGCAGCTACATGGCCTGCACCCTAATCGGTGGCAAGGGTATCCCCGAGCGAAAGAAACCAAACATTGAAGGATGCGAGGTCATCGCCAACCGAATGAGGGACTTGTTCGGAAGCCGGTTCTACCTAGAGGTACAGGGCTTCCCAGAGCTGGAATCATGTCGCCGTATCAACTCCGCGTACGCGGAGCTATCACGCATGACGGGAGTACCGCTAGCCGCTACAATGGACGTACACTATGTCCGGCCCGAGGACAGCGAGATGCAAATAATTCTACACGCGTGCGGCCCACAGGGTCGTGGTAGGGCGAGCGCCGACGAGATGACAAGACGCTGGAACTACGATGTCAAACTTACACTTCCGGAGTCCGACGGTATTCTCCAGCACAAGCTCATGGACACCGGCCTATCCCGCGCTCAGGCACGGAGTGCGATCGAGAACACGGCGATCATAGCTGAGCAATGTAATGTGACGCTACCAAAGGCACCTAGACTGAGATACCCGATAAGTGAGGAGGATTTGCAACCATGGTAGACGCTGCTGAACTTCTATGGACATGGTGTAGATTCGGATGGAACTATCGCGGTATCGGCTCGCGGCCCAAGGCCGAGCGCGACTGGTATGCCGAACGTACAAAATACGAAATGAGCATGATTGTAGAGAAGGATTTTTGCGATTTCTTCTGTGCAATTAGCGATGCGCTCCGGTGGGCCAAGCGGCAGGGCATTGTCGTCGGCCCCGGACGCGGAAGCGCCGCTGCATCTGTGGTATGTTATTTGACGCGTATCACAGAGATCGCCCCGTATAATTACCCTGGGATGGTCTTCGAGCGCTTCCTTGACACGACGCGGACGGACCCGCCTGACATTGATGTAGACATCGAGGATGAACGACGTCACGAGGTGCGCGAGTACCTGGAGGGGAAGTATGGTAGGGAATGCGTTGGTACCATTGCGAACTTCGTGCGCTACCGTCCCAAGAATGCACTTGTCGACGTAGCGCGTGTTCATGGCGTACCGAATGCTTCTAAAAAGATTGTATCGGACCTCATCATCGAGAGGTCCGGGGGCGACTCGCGCTTTGATGATTCGCTCGCTGACACGGTGGAGATGTTCCCTAATGCTAAGGCGATATTCGATGCATTCCCTGCACTGTGGCTGGCGACGCGGCTCGAAGGTGGCGTGCGCGGGATGTCTGTTCATGCAGCTGGGCTCGTCGTCGCGAACTCGCCGCTTACTGACATCTGTGCCATCTACGAGCGCGAGGATAAACAAACAAAGCAGATCAGGCAGGTGCTCTCGATCGACAAATATGACGTCGACTACGCGGGTATGCTCAAGATGGACATACTCGGGCTAACGACCCTGGGCATGATAGCCAACTGTCTCAGAATGACAGGCCTCACCCTGAAGGACCTCTATGCGATTCCAGATACAGATGCGAACACGCTGGATGTCTTTCGGCGCAACGATGTCATCGGAATATTCCAGTTTGAAGGCAGAGCTACGAGGATCATCTGTGGCGATGTATGTCCGGACAACTTCTCCCAGGTTGCTGATATCAATGCACTTGCCCGGCCGGGACCTCTGTTTTCAGGGACAACTGCGGACTATACAGATATCAAGCATGGGCGCAAGAAGCCTGAGCGTTACCATCCCATCGTTGACAAGATCACAGCTGGTACCTTTGGGGTCATCATCTACCAGGAAACAATCCTCCTAATCCTCAAAGAGATCGGCGGCTTCAATTGGGTTGATCTAAACGACATACGGCGCATCATAGCCAAGAAAGTCGGGCAGGCTGCGTTCCAGGTTGAGATGGACAAGTTCATCGATGGTGCCAAGACTCTACACAACATCGACGGCGATACCGCCGAGCGCATCTGGAAGCGGCTCGTAACCTCCGGTACATACGCGTTTAACATTGCACACGCTATCTCATACAGCAAGCTAGCCTGGTGGACCGCCTACCTCAAGGCGCATCACCCAGTCGAGTTCTACGCGGCATCACTAGCAAAGCGCAAGCCCCGCGAGGAACCAGAGTTCAGGCTTATGCGAGATGCTCAGCGCCACGGCATCGAAGTGCTACCTCCCGACTTCCGCATCTCCGGGGCCAACTGGGGCGCTCTCATGCCTAATGGGACCAACTCCAAGCCCGCGGTCCTGGCGGGCTTCAGGTCCGTCCCCAAGATCGGCAATACTATAGCGCGCAACATAGTGATCGCCCGCGCGCTTCAGCCGTTCCAATTCCCTGAGGACATGAAGCGTGCTGGCGGCGTCGGCGATGCCAAGGTCGATCAGATAATGGACTTCTGCGAGATGGATGACCCGTTTGAACTTGAGAAGACCGGGCGCACGCTTGACAAGGTACTCAAGGCAATCAAGAACAAGGAAGTACCAGCTCCGATCTGGACGCACGACGGCGAGGCCGTCGCCGCAGAAGTCGCCGAGCCGTGGGGTAGCAAGCGTAGAGGCAGGCAGCTACGCTACGCGGGTATCGTCAAGGCCCGCATATACCAGGATATCGTCGAGAACATACACTCGCGCACAGGCGATGACCTCGATGAGATTGTCAAGAACCTAGACCACCCGGAGCTACGCAAGTACTGCGTCCTACAGTGCATCGACCGGACCCTAGAGGAAGTCTACCTTCGCATCAACCGCTTCGCATTCCCGCGTTTCAGGCGGCGGCTCGAAGCGATCGATGTCAAGGTAGATGTCGTAATAGCAGTCGGCAGGAAAACGCCCGGCTTCGGCAACAGCGTTGCCGTCGACGAACTATATGTAATAGACCCGGAATGAACTATGGAAAATAAAGGAATAAATTAGTTCTTTCGTACGTTATACCGATAGGACCGCGCGACCGCGCGGATAAACA
>Ga0318496_10000466_pt1 | contig 14063 bp, 16 predicted proteins | sample GRESIP109b1f22_FD_203296 | JGI IMG/M metagenome (GOLD analysis project Ga0318496, IMG submission 203296) | Tropical soil microbial communities from Luquillo Experimental Forest, Puerto Rico - GRE.SIPMG.109b1f22 | ecosystem: Environmental > Terrestrial > Soil > Tropical forest > Bulk soil... | reverse complement strand
CCTGCTGCGCTGGAGCCGGCCGCGCGCGGCTTCGCCTTGCGCGGCATCCAGCAGGCGCGGCTTCGCCGCGCTGGTCCTACTCCGCAGCGGCTGATGCGAGGGCCCTACTCCAGCCCGCGGTCGCGGAGCTCGTCGTCGCTCTCGCCGTGGAGGTGGCCGAGCTCGTGGAGCAGGGTCACGCGAACCTGCTCGGCGAGCTCCTGGCGGTCGCGGGCGAACCGCGCGAGGTTCTTCCAGTAGAGCGCGATGGACCGGCACGGGCTCGGGGTGTCGGCGTCGCAGGTCTCCGTCTCGGAGGGCCCGCGGAAGAGCCCGAGGATCGCAGGCGAGAGCGGTGGATCCACCGCCGTGAGATCGACGAGCGACGGCACGTCGTCCACCTCGAGCGGCACCGTGGAGAGCGCGCGACGCTCGTGCGCCGGGAGGAGCTCGATGGCGCGCTTCAGCTCGGCGTCGAACTCGGTGCGGGTGAGCGCGATGCCGCGGAAGTCGCGCGGCGCGCGGGTGCGGGCCTTCGCCTCCAGCTTCTGCGCGCGCGCCTCGTCCCCCTCGTGCTCGGCGAGGAGCGCGAGGTAGTGGAGGGTCCACGCATCGTCCGGCGCGAGCGCGAGCGCCTTCTCGAGCGCCGCGCGCGCGTCGGCGAAACGGACGAGCTCGTAGAGGGCCACGCCGCGCTCGTAGTGGAGCGAGGCGTCGCGCGGCGTCGTCCGCAGCGCCTGGTCCACGTGCTGGAGCGCGTCGCGCGAGCGGCCGAGGTCGTTCTCGGCCATGGCTGCCACGCCGAGGAGCCGCGCGGCCAGCTCGGCGTCGTTCTTCCGGGTCGCGAGCCGGGCGCCGCGCAGCGCATACTCGAGGCCGAGGAGTAGCGCGTCCCGCTCGCCGGAGGTGCGCACGACGTAGAAGTCCGCCGCGCCGAGGAGCGTCTCCGGATCGTCGGGGTCCACCGAGAGGGCCCGCGCGAAGCCGAGCCGCGCCTCCGCCTCGCGGCCGAGCGCGGCGAGGGCGGTGGCGCGCAGGTGGAGCGCGGGGACGAAGCGCGCATCGGCGCGGAGCGCCTCCTCTGCGCAGGAGAGCGCGCGGGCGTGATCGCCCGCCTCGTAGGCGTCCTCCCCGCGATCGGCGAGCGCGGAGGGGCTCGGGTTCTTGCGGGAGAGGCAAGGGGTGGCGGTTGGCCGGACGCGCGCGAGCTGGCCCGTCGTGCCCGTCGCCGCCGCGCCCGCGCCGGGCTTGTCGGACGGAAGCTCTCGCTGCTTCAGCTGGAGCGTGGATCCGTCCGCGCGCGCGCCCGCGGCCGGCGACTTGTGGCAGCCGAGCAGCACGGCGACGAGGACGGAGCACAGCAGCCGGGCGGTCACCGCCCCGAATGTGCCACGACCCGACCCGGAGGGAAAAGACCCGGCCCCCGGAGCGAGCGCCTCGGGTCATCGGTACCGGGCCGCATTCCAGGCTCGCGGAGGCGATCACGGCGTCGCGAGCCGCACCGACACCGAGAACTTCTCTCCGGAGACGTTCACGCGGAGCGGCTGGGACGCGAGCCACATCGCCGCGTTCGCGACGCTCTCGTTCTGGAGCGCCTCGCCGACGATCCGTCCCCAGTCCAGCTCGCTGAGCGGACGCGGCGCCGGCGGGTTCAGGCTCCCCAGGAGCTCCGCCGAGTGGGCCGTGACCGGAGCCGCCTCGGCTGCGTGCTGCGCGGCGACCGCGAGCGACTCGGTCCGAAGCGAGGCCACCGCGCCGCCCACCGGCGCGGCCCCGAGGCCGAGCCGAAACGTGAACAGCATGGCAAGGAAGGAGAGCATCGACGTCCTTCTCGAAAAAAAGCTACGGGTGGCTGCCGGGGGCGGCAAGAACACGCCAGGAGCGGTAAGTCATACCGACAGTGAACCCAGGCGTGACGGGAGAAGCTGGAGACCCCAGCGGGAAGGACGCGTGCGACGGCCACGCCGTATGGATGGCGCCATGCGCCGCCCCGCCCTCGCCCTCGCCGTCCTCGTGACCGCGTGCTCGCATCACGGAAAGGCCCCCGAACGCCCCACCCCGGCGGCGGATCTCGCGCGGCCCGGGGAGCGACACCTGCGCAACGTGCGGCAGCTCACCTTCGGAGGCGAGAACGCCGAGGCGTACTTCTCGTTCGACGGACGACGACTCGTGTTCCAGTCGACCCGCGACGGACACGCCTGCGATCAGGAGTACGTGATGGCGCTCGACGGCTCCGGCGTCCGCATGGTGTCCACCGGGCGCGGCCGCGTGACCTGCGGCTACTTCCTCCCGGGCGACCGTGAGCTGCTGTACGCGTCCACGCACTCCGCGGGGCCGGACTGTCCGCCGAGGCCCGACATGTCCCAGGGCTACGTCTGGAAGCTCGACGACTTCCAGCTCTACGTCACGAGCGCGGAGGGCGGCGCCTCACCGCGTCCGCTCGCGCCGGCGCCGGGCTCCTACAACGCCGAGGCGACCGTGTCGCGGGACGGCTGGATCGTCTTCACCTCCACGCGAGACGGGGACCTCGACCTCTACAAGATGCGGGTGGACGGCTCCGGGCTCACGCGGCTCACCTCGACCCCGGGCTACGACGGCGGCGCGTTCTTCTCGCCCGACGGGAAGCGGATCGTCTACCGCGCGAGCCGGCCGGAGACGCCGGAGGAGCTCGCGGAGTACCGGCGGCTCCTCGGCGAGAAGCTGGTGCGGCCGGGGAAGCTCGAGATCTGGGTGATGGACGCCGACGGCGGGAACCAGCGGCAGGTGACGCGGCTCGGCGCCGCGAGCTTCGCGCCCTTCTTCCACCCCGACGGCAAGCGGATCATCTTCGCGTCGAACGTGGGCGATCCGACGGGGCGGAACTTCGACCTCTACCTCGTGAACGACGACGGCACCGGCCTCGAGCGCGTGACGACCGACGAGTCGTTCGACGGCTTCCCCATGTTCTCGCCCGACGGGAAGAAGCTCGTGTTCGCGTCGAACCGGAACGGCTCGCGTCCACACGAGACGAACGTCTTCATCGCCGACTGGGTGGAGTAGCCCCGGCGCGCCGCGGGACGAGCGCCGGCGGCGCCTACCGCGCGACGCGGCCCGCGCCGAGGCGGCTCACGTGGAACGGCTCGAGGTCCACGGGCTCGGGCTGCCCCGCGACCGCGGCGGCCACCGCGTCGGCGGTGATCGGCGCGAGCAGGATGCCGTTGCGCGTGTGGCCCGTGGCGTAGAAGAGGCCGGGCACCGCGGAGCGGCCGAGGATGGGCGCGCCGTCGGGCGACGCCGGGCGGAAGTTGCACCAGGTCTCCACCACCGGCGCCTTCGCGAGGGTGGGCGCGATCTCCAGCGCGAGGCCGAGCACGTGCAGGAGCCCCTCGGCGGTGACCGCACGGTCGAAGCCCACCTCCTCCATCGTGGCGCCGCACAGGATCCGGCCGTCGGCGCGCGGCACCACGTAGCCGCGGCCGCTGAAGACGACCCGCTGGAGGAGCGGCGGGCGGGTGTCGAGCACCGCGATCTGGCCGCGCACGGGCCTGACCGCGCCGGGCGGGAGCTGGCTCCCCTCCACGAGGTTCGACCACGCGCCGGCGGCGAGCACCACCGCGCCGGCGGCGAGCCGCCCGCTGTCGTGGTCCACGCCCACCGCGCGCCCGCCCTCCACCGCGACACGCCGGACCTGCCCGCGCACGAAGCGCGCGCCTGCGCGCTCGGCGGCGATGGGGAGGGCGCGCGCGAGGAGCTTCGGATCGAGCGAGGCCTCGTCCTCGAAGAGGAGCCCGCCGCGGCAGGCCGTCGAGATCCCGGGCTCGAGGTTTCGCACCTCGGCGTCGTCGAGCACCGCCACGGGGACGCGGTTCTTCTGGAGGCGCTCGGCGCGCGCGGCGAGGAGCTGCGCGTGCTCGTCGTCGAACGCGACCTCGAGCGTGCCCTGTGCGCGGTAGGAGACCCACAGGCCGGAGAGGCGTTCCACCTCGGCGGCGAAGGCGGCGTAGCGGCGCAGGGAGGCGGCGCACAGGTCGTAGAAGGGGCCGGGCTCCACGGCCTCGACGCCGGGCGACAGGATCCCGCCGGCGGCGGACGAGGCCTCGGCACCGGGCACTGCGCGCTCGAGCACCGTCACCCGCGCGCCTGCCTGCGCGAGGCGCAGCGCCACCGCGGAGCCCTGGACACCTGCGCCGATCACCACGACGTCGTCGATCATGGGCGGCAGCCTAGCGCCGAACCGGGTCGGCCACACGCGGCTCGTGCAGCGGCGTTCCGTGGTTGGTCGCGCCGCTATCGTCCGCCGCTCGGCGGCGACCGCCGCACGCTCGGAGCTGGAGCGAGCTGAAGGTCGGCGCGCGCGAGCCGCGGCGCAGCGCCAGGCCGAGCGGCGGACGACGCCGACGCGGCCGACGGGAAGGGCGACGGCGACACGACCCGGCCGCCCACCGCGCCGGCCGAGCGGCGGACGACGCCGATGAGGCCGCTGGCAACGCGACGGCGACACGACCGCGCCGGTCCCCAACAAGCGGGCGGACGACGCCGAAGCGAACCGACGACCTAGGCTTGCTCGCGCGGCAGGAGGCCGTGGAGCAGGAGATCGGAGAGGTGCTCGCGCAGCGCCTCGGGCGTCACCGCATGCTCGAGGAAGATGCGCGAGGACTCGTGCGCCGAGGCCGCGAACGCGGCGAGGCCGCCGATGGAGAGCACCGCGAGCGTGGGCTCGAGCCCCGGACGCGCGTTGTTGGCCGACTCGGCGAGCGCCCGAGCAGCGGCCTTCACGCGCTCCGTGAGCGACGGCTCCGCGGCCACGAGCTGCTGCAGGAACGGAGCGCCGTCGAGGTACTCGCGCACGAAGATCTGTGCGCCCACCGGATCGTGCAGCATCGCGTCGAGGTACGCGTTCACGACGCCCGCGGCTCCGCCCGGCCCCTGCTCCATGAGCTGCGCGATCTCGTCGCCCGTCGACTGCCAGATCGTCCGGAGCACGTCGAGGTACAGCGCCTTCTTCGACGCCCAGTGCCGGTACAGGAGAGCGACGTTGCAGCCCGCCCGCCGCGCGATTCCCTGCACCCGCGCGCCGTGGTAGCCGCGCAGCGAGAACTCCACGCGAGACGCTTCCCAGAGGCGCTCCGCGATGCCAGGGCGGACGTTGGGCGGGGGCTTCGTCGCTGCGGAGGCGTCCATGAGGGCACTCTTACTGACGGGTTGAGTCGAGTCAAAGCACGGTCGTATTCCCGAAGGGTTCCGGAAGGGGGAACACGGGAGGAACACGCCAGGGCGGGTCGTGAAAACGACCCCTCGGGGCCGCGAGTCCCTACCACATCCGAGTTCCCTGCTACATCCCAGGACGTGGGACTCCGCGCCATCCTCCACCTCGACCTCGACGCCTTCTACGCGTCGGTCGAGCAGCTCGACGATCCGTCGCTCCGCGGCCGGCCCGTGATCGTCGCCGGCCCCTCCCACCGGGGCGTCGTCTGCGCCGCCTCGTACGAGGCGCGTCGCTTCGGCGTCCGCTCGGCGATGCCCACGATGCGCGCGCGCAGCCTCTGTCCGGACGGCGTGTTCCTCCGGCCGCGCTTCCCGCGCTACGAGGAGCTCTCGTCGCGCGTGTTCGGGATCTACCGGCGCGTCACGCCGCTCGTGGAGCCGCTCTCGCTCGACGAGGCGTTCCTCGACGTGACCGCCAGCGCGGCGCTCCACGGCAGCGCGCGCGACATCGCCTCGCGGCTCAAGGCGGAGGTACGCGCGGAGACCGGGCTCACCGTGTCGGCCGGCGCGGCCGACGGCAAGCTCGCGGCGAAGATCGCCTCCGATCTCGGGAAACCCGACGGCCTCGTCGTGGTCCCGCCGGGCACGACGCGCGAGTTCCTCGCGCCGCTCCCCGCGGGCCGGCTCTGGGGCGTGGGCAAGGTCACCGAGGCCGGGCTCGCGAAGCTCGGGATCCGGACCATCGGCGATCTCGCCATCGCCCCCGAGGCGCTCCTCGCGACGCGACTCGGCCGCCACGTCCGCGATCTCCAGGCGCTCGCCCGCGGCGAGGATCCGCGCGAGGTGACGCCCGACGAGCCGGCGCGCAGCGTCGGCGCCGAGGACACGTTCGAGCGAGATCTCGAGGGCGAGGCCGCGCTCCTGCCGCGCATCCTCGCCCAGGCCGGGAAGACGGCGCGGCGGCTCCGCGAGGCGGGGCTCCGCGGACGAACGATCACGCTGAAGGTGAAGTACGCCGACTTCGAGCTCGTGACCCGCCGCGTGACGCTCGGCCACGCCACCGACGACGGCGCCGAGATCTACGCCGCGGCCCGCGCGCAGCTCGCGCGGCTCGATCTCTCCCGCCGGATCCGGCTCACCGGCGTCTCGGTCTCGGGCTTCGAGGAAGGCGCGCCGGCGCAGCTCGGCCTCTTCGGCGCCGGCGAGGGCGCGGCGGGCGGCGAGCCCGGGCCCGACCCGCGCCGCGAGGCGCTGAACGCCGCCCTGGATCGCCTCTCGCGCCGCTTCGGCCCGCAGGCGGTCCGCCCGGCGACGCTCGCCGAGGACCCCGACGCGGAGTGAAGTAGGGGAGGGCGGCCGTGCTCGGGCGAGGGCCCGCTCGCTCGCGCGGCGGTCGCCCGCGGCCTGCGAGGCGCGCGGCCTTCCGCGCCCGCCCGCGCGTTGCCACAGTTTGTGGATGCGACCGGGAGAGCAGCTCGCATGGGAGAAGAGGTCGGCCGGAGAGCTCGACGCGCGCGGGGACGCGCTGAGGGCGCTCGTGCGCGCGAACGTGCCGTTCGTCGTGGCCGGGGCCTACGCCTTCTTCGAGTACACCGGGATCTTCCGGGACACGAAGGATCTCGACGTGTTCTTGCGCCGGCGCGACCTCGCCGACGCGCTCGACGCCCTCGAGGAGGCCGGCTTCCGGCGCCACCTCGAGGATCCGCTCTGGATCGCGAAGGCGTTCAAGGGCGAGTACTACGTCGACCTCATCTTCTCCTCGGGGAACGGCGTCGCGGTGGTGGACGATCCGTGGTTCGTCCACGCGAGGCAGGGCGAGGTGATGGGCGTGCCCGTGCTGTTCGCGCCGCCGGAGGAGATCATCTGGTCGAAGGGGTTCGTGTGCGAGCGCGAGCGCTACGACGGGAACGACGTGTCGAACCTGCTCCGCGCCGTGGGGCACGAGATGGATTGGGAGCGCCTGCTCGCGCGGTTCGGCGACCACTGGGAGGTGCTCCTCGCTCACCTCCTCCTGTACCGCTACGCCTTCCCGGGCGAGCGCTCGCAGGTGCCGCGCTGGGTGATGGACGAGCTCTCGCGGCGGTCCCTCTCGCAGCTCGGCGAGGAAGACCCGGTCGCGAAGACCTGCCGCGGCACGCTCCTGTCGAGGACGCAGTACCAGCACGTGGTGGAGCACCTCGGGTACGAGGACCACAGGGCGCTCTTGCGGGAGGCGATCCTGGGGGAGAGCGGGGATGTCGTTCCGGCTGGCCGCGGCGGGTGATCTCCACGGCCGCGCCGATCAGCACGGCCGCTTCCGGGAGCTCGTGAAGGCGGTGAATTCGGAGGCCGAGGGGCTCGTGCTCTGCGGCGACCTCACCGACCGCGGCACGGTGGACGAGGCGAACACGCTCGCCGAGGCGCTCTCGGCCCTGCGCGTGCCGTGCGCGGCGGTGCTGGGGAACCACGACTACGAGGCGGGGCACGTGCAGGACGTGGTCCGGATCCTCGCCGAGGCCAGCGTGCAGGTGCTCGACGGCGATCACGCCGTGTTCGACCGGCGGCTCGGGATCGCCGGCGTGAAGGGCTTCGGGTGCGGCTTCGACGCGGCGATGCTGCAGGCGTTCGGCGAGCCCGTGATCAAGGCGTTCGTGCAGGAGTCGGTGAACGAGGCGCTGAAGCTCGAGGCAGCGCTCGCCCAGCTCGACACGCCGATGAAGGTGGTGATCCTCCACTACGCGCCGGTGCCGGACACCTGCGTCGGCGAGAACACCGCCATCCACCCGTTCCTCGGCAGCTCGCGCCTCGCGGCGCCGGCCGAGATCTTCGGCGCGCGCGCGATCTTCCACGGCCACGCGCACCACGGTGTGCCCGAGGGGCGCACGCCGCGCGGCGTGCCGGTGTTCAACGTGGCGATCCCGGTGCTGCGAAAGCACTTCGCGGACCGGAAGTTCCGGGTGGTGGAGATCGCGGGCGACGAGGCGCAGGAGGAGGCCGCTCCCAGCGTCCACTGACGCCGGGGAGCACCGGTCCCCGCCTCAGTGCCGCAACGGCGGCGGCCCCGCCGCCTTGCGCACGCGGTCGAGGATCTCCTCCATCCCCACCGACTTCGGGATGTACCCCTGCGCGCCGAGGAGCTCGGCCTCCCACTCGAAGCCGTACGCGGACAGGATGAGGATCGGCACCGCGGCGCTCTTCGCGTCGCCGCGCATCCGCTCCATCACGCCCCAGCCGTCGAGCACGGGCATCTTGAGGTCGAGCAGCACGATCCCGGGCTGCTCCTCCTCGACGCGCCCGAGCGCGACCTCGCCGTTCTCCGCCTGTTGCACCGGGTAGCCGGCCTCCGCGAGCACCTCGGAGAGCGCCTCCCGGAAGTCGTCGTCGTCGTCGACGACGAGGATGTACTGGCCGGGAGTCATGCCTTGAGGATCTCCGCGATCTCGCCGGCGATGCGACGCGCGTCGGCGATCCGGTCGGGGTCGAGGGACACCGCGCCGACGACCGGGTGGCCGCCGCCGCCGTAGCGCTCGCAGATCTTGGCGATGTCGTGGGTGCGCGTCTCGCGCGCCCACGGGTTCGAGCCCACGGAAATCTTGCACCGCTTTGGGTCGCGGCTCACGACCACCGTATAGCGCGCCTCGGGGAAGAGGTCGTAGGCGATGAACTTGTTGGCCCCTTCGAGGCCGGTCTCCGACAGGTCGAATGTGACGACCCCCCGGTCCGTCCGGGCGAGCCTGCGCACGGTGTCGATGGACTGCCGGTGACGCTCGAGGATCGGCGCGAGCGGCGCCGTCACCCACGGCTCGGCCGCGATCTCCGCGAGCGGCTGGTGGGCCATCGCGCGGATGATCCGGGTGGGGAGCGCCGGGTCGTGCGTCGCCTCGAGGAGCGTCATGATCCGGAGCGCCGGCTCCTCGAGCCGCACCGCGACCGCGGCCGACGGGAAGCGCGCCGCGTCGATGACGTCGGCCCAGGCGACGAGGTCGGCGAGCCCGTCGGGCTGCCAGTCGAACCGCTCGGCGAGGACGCGGGCGATGAACCCCGTGCACGAGGGCGCGGCAGGGTCCCAGAACTTCTGGTCGGACGTGTCCTTCTCGAACGACTCGCGCGACCCGGGCGCCTGGAACGCGCTCTCGTGGTGATCGAACCACCAGTGAAGGCGGGGCGAGGTGGAGTAGCGGAAGTCGACGACGGCGTTCTGGTCGGCGTGGTCGAAGGCGTCGGGCGGGAACGGGTCGCCCCTGTGGTGCTGAACGGGGAAGTACTCCACGTCCTCCGGGGCGGTCCCCTCGCGCTCGCTGTAGAAGCGGCCGAAGAGGGCCGCCGAGGCGCAGCCGTCGAAGCAGTTCGCGTGGTGAAGGATCCGGAGCCGCATGGTAGGCGCGGCAATCTAGTGAGCCGAGCGGCCGTTGTCGACGCTTCGTGGAGCGCGGGTTACACTCGGCCCTACGATGGATGCAACGCGCGTCGGGGCGCTCCTCGACGACAGGAAGTTCGACCTCCGGCTGACGCTCGTCGCCGGCAAGAAGGGGCTCACCCGCAAGATCTCCTCCTCGCGGATCCAGAAGCCTGGGCTCGTGCTGGCCGGCTTCATGGAGTACCTGCACAAGGAGCGGATCCAGGTCTTCGGGAACACGGAGATGAGCTACCTCGCGACGCTGCCGCGCGACGGCTCCGTCGACGTGTTGCGCCGCTTCTTCGCGCAGGACATCGCTTGCCTCGTGGTGACGAAGGGGCTGCCGATCCCGCCGGAGCTCGTGGCCGCCGCCGAGGAGGCAGGCGTGCCCGTGCTCCAGACCTCGCACCTCTCCTCCACCTTCATCGAGAGCGTGCAGAGCTACCTCGAGGACATCCTCGCGCCGTCCACCTCGATGCACGGCGTGCTGCTCGACGTGTTCGGCGTCGGCATCCTGCTCCTCGGGAAGAGCGGCATCGGCAAGAGCGAGATCGCGCTCGACCTCGTGATGCGCGGCCACCGCCTCGTGGCCGACGACATCGTCGACGTGAAGCGGAAGAGCGCCGACTCCGTCTACGGCACCGGCTCCGAGATCATCAAGCACCACATGGAGATCCGGGGCCTCGGCATCATCAACATCAAGGACCTCTTCGGCGTGGCGTCGATCCGCGAGCGGAAGAAGATCGAGATCGTGCTCGAGCTCGTGGAGTGGGACCCGCACGTGGAATACGACCGGCTCGGCGTGGAGGAGAAGAAGTTCAAGATCCTCGACGCCGAGATCCCGATGCTCATCGTGCCGGTGCGGCCGGGCCGCAACATGACCACCATCGTGGAGGTGGCGGCGCGCAACCACCTCCTGAAGCTCCAGGGCCACCACTCCGCGAAGGAGTTCCAGGAGCGCCTGAACCGCGCCATCGCGCTCGCGCCGGGCGGGCGCGGCACGGAGATCGACGTCGAATGAGCGAGCGGGAGCAGGGCCGCGGCGGGATTCACACGGGCGAGGCGCGCGTCGTCATCCTCACGGGCGTCTCCGGCTCGGGGAAGTCCACCGCGCTGCGCGCGCTCGAGGACGCGGGCTTCTACTGCGTGGACAACCTGCCCATCGTGTTCCTCGAGAAGCTCCTCGAGCTCTCGGCGCACACGAAGGGCGAGGTCACCCGCATCGGCCTCGTGGTCGACGCGCGCGAGGGCCGCTTCCTCGGCGAGGCGCCGCGGGTCATCGAGGAGGTGCGGCGCACGGGCGTGCGCGTCGACGTGCTCTTCCTCGACGCCTCCGACGAGGCGCTCCTGCGGCGCTTCTCCGAGACGCGCCGCCGTCACCCGCTCGCGATGAGCGCGGCGAGCGTGCCAGAGGGGATCGCCGCCGAGCGGCTCGCGCTCGAGCCGCTGAAGGCGCTCGCGAACGAGGTGGTCGACAGCTCCACCCTCAACGTCCACGAGCTGAAGCGGCTCATCCACGGCCGGTTCGTGGAGGGCCCGGTGCCGCAGCTCGGCGTCACCTTGGTGTCGTTCGGTTTCCGCTACGGGCTGCCCGCGCACGCCGACCTCGTGTTCGACGTGCGGTTCCTGCCGAACCCGTATTTCATCCCCGAGCTGAAGCCGCACCCCGGCACCGATCCGCGGGTGGAGAAGTTCGTGCTCGAGCAGAAGGACGCCGGCGGCTTCCTCGACCGGGTGGTCGGCCTCTGCGAGTACCTGATCCCGCGCTACCGGGCGGAGGGGAAGAGCTACCTCACCATCGCGGTGGGCTGCACCGGAGGGCGCCACCGCTCGGTGGCGATCTCGGGCGCGCTCGCCCGGCGGCTCGAGGCGGCGGGTACCGACGTGCGGCTCTGGCACCGCGACGTCGAGAAGGAATAGGTTTCACGGCCCGCGCTTCCGCGGGCGACGAGGAAAGAACCATGGTGGGAGTCGTGCTCGCGACGCACGGGCGGCTGGCGGAGGAGCTCCTCCGCGCGGCCGAGCAGATCTGCGGGCCAGTCGAGAACTGCCGGGCGCTCACGCTCTCGGCCACGAGCGCGCTCGAGGACGCGCGCCAGGCGCTCGCGGAGGCGATCGAGGAGGTGGAGCAGGGGGACGGCGTCCTCGTGCTCACCGACATGTTCGGCGGCACGCCCTCGAACCTCGCGCTCACCTTCCTCGACGACCGCGTCGAGGTGGTCACCGGGGCGAACCTCCCGATGCTCATGAAGCTCGCCACCGCGCGCGCCCCCGGCGTGCCGGTCGTCGAGCTCGCGCGCGTGATCACCGCTCACGGGCAGAAGAACATCGTCCTCGCGAGCGACCAGCTCCGGGCCCGGCGGAGCAAGGCGTGATCGCGCTGGTGCGCGTGGACAACCGGCTCCTGCACGGACAGATCCTCGAAGCGTGGCTCCCGCGGCTGGGGGCCCGGCGCGTCGTGGTCGCCGACGACGCCTCCGCGTCGACGCCGCTCGCGCGCCAGGCGATGACCCTCTGCCTCCCGCCCGACCTCCCGGCCGAGATCTCCCCGGTGGACGGCGTCGACTGGGACGCGCTCGCCGCCCGCAAGGAGCCCGTCGTCGTCCTGGTGCGCGACATCGCCGACCTCTCCCGGGCGGTCGCGAGCGGCCTCGCGTCGCGTCACGTGCGCAGGATCAACGTGGGGAACGTGCACCATGCGCCCGGGCGGAGGCCGGTGACCCCCTCGGTGTTCCTCACCGCGGCCGAGGGTGCGGAGCTCGTGCGGCTCGCAGGCCTGGGGTTCGAGGTGGAGGCGCGGGCCATCCCCACCGACGCGCCGCTCGCCGTGAACGAGATCGCGGAACGCGCGGCCCGTTCGAAGTAGACTCGGGGGAGTGGGTAGCTACCTCGCACTCGCCGGCCTGGCGGGGCTCGCCGCCGTCGAGCGGAAGGGCTTCCTCCAGGCGATGCTCTCGCGCCCGGTCGCGCTCGGACCGATCGCGGGGCTCGCGCTCGGCGACGCCGCGGGTGGCCTCCTCGTGGGCGCGCCGCTCGAGCTCCTCTGGCTCGGGTCGGTGAACCTCGGGGCGGCGCTCCCGGTGCACGAGGCGCTGGGCACCTGCGCGGTGGCCGGTGGGGCGATCCTCGCCGGCCGCGCGCTCGGCACGGGCGCCACGCCCGCGACCGCCGCGCTCGCGCTCCTCGTGGCCGCGCCGCTCGCGCTCGTGGGGCGGCGGCTCGACCGCCTCGTCGAGACCGACGTGAACGAGCGGCTCGCCGACCGCGCCGAGCGGCTGTGCTCGGCGGGTGCGATCGCCGCGGCGGTGCGCACGAACCTGGCCGGCCTCGCGCTCCCCTTCGGCATCGCCGCCCTCCTCGCGCCGCTCGGCGCCGCGGCCGCCCGCTTCGTCGTACCCCCGGTGCTCCGCGCGCTCCCGGGGCTCGAGCGGCCGCTCGAGGCCGGGTGGATCGCCTTCACCGCGTTCGCGGCCGCCGCGGGCGCGAAGGCGCTCCGCGCGAAGGGGGCCCCCGCGGTCTTTCTCTCCGCCTTCGCCGCCACCGCGGTCGCCGGCGCGACGCTCCTCTTCTGGCGACTCGAGGTGCGGCCTTGACCCGGGTGCGCCCGCTGACGCTCGTCCGCTCCTTCTGGCGCGGGCTGTTCCTGCAGGCAGGGTGGAACAGGCGCGGGATGCAGAACCTTGGCTTCGCCTACGCGATGCTCCCGGCGCTCCGCGACCTCTACTCCGGCGACGACGCGGCGCGGCAACAGGCGCTGGCGCGGCACCTCGGCTTCTTCAATTGCCACCCTTACATGGCGGCGGCGATCCTCGGCGGCGCGATCCACCACGAGGAGCGGGTCGCGCGGGGCGAGGAGCCTCCTGCCGCGCCGCTGCTCTACAAGCAGACCTTGCAGGGTCCGCTGGCGGCGATCGGCGACGGCTTCTTCTGGACGGCGCTCCGTCCCTTCTTCGGGGCGCTCGCGGCGGCCGGTGCCCTCGCGTTCGGTTGGCCGGCGGTGGTGGTTGCCCTTACCATCTACAACACCATCCACTTCGCCCTCCGCATCGGAATGTTCCGCGCCGGATACCTCCAGGGTGACGCGATCGTCGGCGCCATCGCCCGGCTCTCGTTGCCCGTGGCGGCCGATCGCCTGCGACTCGGCGCGGCGGCGTTGTGCGGAGTCGCCGCCGCCATCGCCGTGCTCGTCGGCGCGCTCACGGGCGGCCGCGTGCCTGCCATCCTCGCCGCCCTCGGGGCGGTCCTCGGCTTCGCCGCGCTCGCGCGCGGCGCACGCCTCCTCCCGGCGGCCTACGCCGCCATCCTCCTCGGTGCCGGCGCCGCCTTCGCTGCGGCGCGCCTCGGCTGGAGCCCCTGATCGCATGCCGCGGCACGCCCGCTCCTTCCTCATCGTGAACGCGCTCGGGCTCCACGCCCGAGCCGCCGCGCAGCTCGTGCAGATGGCGAACCGCTACCGCTCCGAGGTTCACGTCGAGAAGGACGGCCAGGAGGTGAACGGGAAGAGCATCATGGGAGTGCTCACGCT
>Ga0318496_10000460_pt1 | contig 14124 bp, 13 predicted proteins | sample GRESIP109b1f22_FD_203296 | JGI IMG/M metagenome (GOLD analysis project Ga0318496, IMG submission 203296) | Tropical soil microbial communities from Luquillo Experimental Forest, Puerto Rico - GRE.SIPMG.109b1f22 | ecosystem: Environmental > Terrestrial > Soil > Tropical forest > Bulk soil... | reverse complement strand
CCGCTGCGCCACGACGCCGCCCGCGAGCGTCCCGAACGGCGTGATCCCCACGAACACGGTGGAGAAGACGCCCATGAGCCGCCCGCGGAGGTGGTCCGGCGCCAGCGACTGGACCAGCGTGAGCGTACCCGCGGTCTGGGTGAGGTAGCCGTAGCCGGCGACCACCAGCGCGGCGCAGGCGAGCGGCGTCGAGCGGACGAGCGCGGCGGCGCCGAGGCCGAGCCCGAGGAGCGAGGCGCCGACCGCCACGCGGCGGCCGAGTCCGTGGATCCCGCGCCGGGACATGAGGGCGATGCCGGCGGCGAGCGCGCCGGCGCCGGCGGCGCCCTGCAGCGCGCCGAGCGTCCGCGCGTCGCCGCGGAGGACGTCGTGCGCGTAGGCGGGGAGGAGCGCGACGTAGGGGAGCGCGAAGAAGCTCGACGCGCCGAGGAGCAGGAAGAGCGCGCGCACGTGCGGGGTGTGGAGGGCGAACGAGACGCCGCCGGCGAGGTGCGCACGCCGGGAGGTGGGCGCCGCGACCGGCCGCTCGTCGAGCTTCATCGCGAGCAGGGCCAGGATGGTGCCGACGAACGAGACCGCGTTCAGCGCGAAGCACCACCCCTCCCCCACCGCCGCGACGACCACGCCCGCGAGCGCCGGGCCCACGACGCGCGCCATGTTCACCACCGTGGAGTTCAGGGCGAGGGCGTTCGGCATGTCCTCGCCCGCGATGTCGGCGAGGAGCGACTGGCGAGCCGGGATCTCGAAGGCGTACGACAGCCCGAGCATGAACGCGAGCGCGAGGAGGTGCCAGGGCCGCACCGCGCCGGAGAGCGTGAGCACCGCGAGCACGAGCGCCTGCACGAGCGCGTTCACCTGCGTCGTGAGCACCACCTTGCGCCGCGGCAACCGGTCGGCGAGCGAGCCCGCCCACAGGCCGAAGAGGAACACCGGCACCTGGCCGAGGAAGCCGACCGCGCCGAGGAGCGCGGTGGAGCGGGTGAGCCGGTACACGAGCCAGCCCTGCGCCACCGACTGCATCCAGCTCCCGGCGAGCGACACCGCCTGGCCGGCGAAGAAGAGGCGAAGGTTGCGATGCGCGAGCGATCGGAGCGCGTGGGGCCAGCGCATGGTCGGGGCGAGCTCCGCGCGACTCGCGAGCCCGTACCGCTTATCTTGTGCCACCCGTGGCCCGCACGCACGCCCTTTCCCGCGAGCTCTCCGCCCTCGCGCGCCTCGCCGCGCCGATGTCCGCCGCCACGGCGGGCCAGGCGCTCATGGGCGTGGTGGACACCGCCGTGTGCGGACGGGCCGGGGCGGAGACGCTCGCCGGCGCCGCGCTCGGGAACGTCGTCTTCTTCTCGGTCGCGATCGTGGGGATGGGCGTGGTGCTCGGGCTCGAGCCGCTCGTCTCCCAGGCCATCGGCGCGGGCGACGGCGCGCGGGCCCGGCGCTGGCTCTGGCAGGGCGCGTGGCTCGCGCTCGGGCTCGGCGCCGTGCTCGCGATCCCGCTCGCGCTCGTGCCGCCGTTCCTCGTCCCGCTCGGCATCCCGCCGGGGGTCGCGCAGCAGGCGGGGCCGTACGTGTGGCTGCGGCTGCCGGGGCTGCCGGCGTTCCTCTTCTACTTCGCGATCCGCGCCTACGTGCAGGGCCACGGGCGCGTCCGGGCGGTGGTGGGCGCGGTGGCGCTCGCGAACGTGGTGAACCTCGCGCTCGATCTCGTGCTGGTGTTCGGCGGCGCGCATCTCCCGGCGTGGACCGGGCCGCTCCGCGCGGTGCCGGCGCTCGGCGCGCCGGGCTCGGCCCTCGCCACGAGCATCGCGGTCTGGCTCCAGGCCGCCGTCCTCGCCGCCGCCGCGGCGCGCCTGGGCCACGCGGGCCCGCACGTCTCGCGCCGCCCGGATCGCGCGGACCTCTCGCGCGCGCTCCGCGTGGGTGCGCCGGTGGGGCTGCACATGGGCGCCGAGGTCGGGATCTTCGCGCTGGTGGGTTTCCTCTCCGGCCGCCTCGGCACGGTCCAGGTGGCGGCGCACCAGATCGCGCTCACCTGCGCGAGCTTCACCTTCTGCGTCGTCGTGGGCATCGGCGAGGCGGGCGGCGTGCGCGTGGGCTGGGCGGTGGGCGCGCGCGACCAGGTCGCGGCGCGGCGCTCGGGCCTCACCGCCATCGCGGCCGGCGCGGCGATCATGTCGCTGTCCGGGCTCGCGTTCCTCCTCTTCCCGCGCGAGATCGCGCGGCTCGTGACCGACGATCCCGAGGTGCTCCCGCTCGCGGCGCCGCTCCTCTCGGTGGCGGCGGTCTTCCAGCTCTCCGACGGCGTGCAGGGCGTCTCGTCCGGCGTCCTCCGCGGCGCCGCCGACACCCGCTACACCTTCGCCGCGAACATGGTGGGCCACTGGCTCGTGGGGTTCCCGGTGGCGCTGGCGCTCGGGTTCGGCGCCGGCCTCGGCCTCGTCGGCCTGTGGTGGGGGCTGTGCGCCGGGCTCTCGGCGGTGGCGATCGCCCTCCTCGTCCGCTTCGTGCGGATCTCGGCGCGCGGGATCCAGCCGATGGAGGATCTCGCCGGCGACGAGGCGGCGCGCGCCCGGGCGGGCGGTTAGCGTCTCCTCGTGCGCTGGACGCTGCCACAGCCGTTCGCCGACCTCGATCACACGGCCGACGTGGGCGTGGCGGTGGAGGGCGACAGCGCCGAGGAGGCGCTCGCGCGCCTCGTGCTCGCGGAGGCCGCGCTCCTCGCCGGCGGCGGGGCGGTGGAGGCGCGGGCCGAGGTCGAGCTCGCCTCCTCGGGCGAGGATCTCGCCGGCTGCGCCGTGGGGCTCCTCCGCGAGCTGCTCTACCGCTTCGCGACCGCGCGCGAGCTCGCCGCCTCGTGCGAGGTGCTGCGCCTCTCGGCGACCGAGGCGGCGGTGCGCGTGGGGCTCGGCCGCTGGGATCCGGGCCTGCACGGCGAGGGCGCGGACCTGAAGGCGGTGACCTGGCACGCAGCGCGGTTCGAGCGCGACGGCGCGCGCTGGCGCGCCCAGGTCGTGTTCGACATCTGATCCGCCTCCTGCGAGGAGGCGCGCGCGGAGGGCGCGATGCAGCTCCGACACCTCGAGGGCGACCTGTACGAGATCCCGCGCGAGGGCGGGATGAAGGTTCCCGGCCGTGTGTACCTGGCCGAGGCCCCCTCGCCCGACGAGCCCGCGCTCCGGCAGGTGGCGAACGTCGCCCACCTGCCCGGCATCCTGAGGTTCTCGCTCGCGATGCCCGACATCCACTGGGGGTATGGGTTCCCGATCGGCGGCGTCGCGGCGGTGGACGCCGACCACGGGGCGATCTCTCCCGGGGGCGTGGGCTACGACATCAACTGCGGCGTGCGCGTGGTGACGACGCGGCTCGAGGCCGACGAGCTCAGGCCGCGCCTCCACGCCGCGGTGGCCCAGCTCTACCGCGACATCCCCACCGGCGTGGGCGCGAGCCACGCGATCCCCAGGCTCGACGACCGCGAGCTGGACGGGGTGCTCGCGGAGGGCGCGCGCTGGGCGGCGCGGCGCGGCTACCAGGCCGCTTCGGACGACACGGAGCGCTGCGAGGAGGGCGGCCGGCTCGCCGGCGCCGATCCCTCGGCGGTGAGCGCGCGGGCGCGGGAGCGCGGACGCGATCAGGTGGGGACGCTGGGCTCGGGGAACCACTTCGCCGAGCTCGACGTGGTGGAGGAGGTGTACGACGCCGAGGCGGCCGAGGCGTTCGGGCTCGTGGAGGGCCAGGTGGCGCTCCAGATCCACTCCGGCTCGCGCGGCCTCGGCTACCAGGTGTGCGACGAGTTCCTCGCCGCGATCGGGCCGCGGCTCTCGTCGTTCGGGAGCGACTACGCCGCCCTCCCCGATCGGCAGCTCGCGTGCGCCCCGGCGACGAGCCCGCTCGGCCGCGCCTACCTCGGCGCGATGCAGGCCGCGGCGAACTTCGCCTGGGCGAACCGGCAGGTGATGACGGGGCTCGCGGTGCGCGCGCTCCGCCACGCGCTCGGGCTCTCCGAGCGCGAGCTGGGCGCCCGCCTCCTCTACGACGTGTGCCACAACGTGGCGAAGCACGAGGAGCACCTCCTGGAGGGCGCGCGGCGGCGCGTGCTCGTGCACCGCAAGGGCGCGACGCGCGCCTTCGGCCCCGGTGACCCGCGCGTGCCGGCGGCGTACCGCGCGGTGGGCCAGCCGGTGCTCGTCCCCGGCGACATGGGCCGCGCCTCGTACATCCTCGCCGGGACCGCGAAGGCGATGGAGGACACCTTCGGCAGCTCGTGCCACGGCGCCGGCCGGCTCCTCTCCCGCAGCGAGGCGATGCGCCGCGCCCGCGGCCGCGACATCGCCGCGGAGCTCGCGGCGCGCGGCGTGGAGGTGATCTCGCGCGGCCGGAAGACGCTCGCCGAGGAGATGAGCGAGGCCTACAAGGACGTCGCCGGCGTGGTGGGCGTGATGGACCGCAGCGGGATCTCGCGGCTCGTCGCGCGGCTGGTCCCGATGGGCGTCGTCAAGGGTTGACGAGCCGACAGGGACGCGCCGCCGCGCCTGGCCGGGGCCTGCACGCGACCGGAGACGTCGCCACCTTGTCTCCATGGAGCGGAGATTCCGGCCGGTCGTGCTGAGGGGCGGGAGGCCGTGGGACGCACCCACGCGGCGCCGGCTCGCCCGCTCGGCGCTCCGGGTGGTGCCCGGCGGGTTGAGCCCAGAGGTGGAGCGGGCGCTCGCCGAGGCGGTCGCGGCGGCGCGGCAGATGCGCGAGGAGATCGAGGAGCGGATCGCCCGCGCGCTCGACGGCCACGACGGCAAGGGTGCCTGACCGGGGCGGCCCCGGGGGTTCACGCGCCGCGCGCGCGTGCCCAGGGTTTCGGCCAGGAGGCATCCATGGCGACAGGCGACGAGGACAAGGCCAAGGGCATGTGGGAGAAGGCCAAAGGCAAGGTGAAGAAGGCGGTCGGGGAGCTCACGGACGACAAGGGGCTGAAGCGCGAGGGCTCCATGGACAAGGCGAAGGGGGCCGTCCGGGAGGCGGAGGGGAACATCAAGAACCGGATCGACGAGGAGCTCGACAAGACCTAGTCGTCTTCACGCAGGGTGATGCGCGCGGCGCCGGTCCAGTCCGATCGGCGCCGCGCGCTTCGTGCGGTTAGAGTGCCGAGGTGACGCCCCGTCACCTCGACGACGCCGGCCGCCCGCGGTTCACGAACCGCCTCGCGCAGGAGACGAGCCCGTACCTCCTGCAGCACGCCCACAACCCGGTGGACTGGCGCCCCTGGGGCGACGCGGCGTTCGAGGAGGCGCGCCGGACGAACCGTCCGGTGTTCCTCTCCGTGGGCTACTCCACGTGCCACTGGTGCCACGTGATGGAGGAGGAGTCGTTCGAGGACCTCGAGGTCGCCCGGACGCTGAACGAGCTCTACGTGCCGGTGAAGGTGGACCGCGAGGAGCGGCCGGACGTGGACGCGGTGTACATGGCGGCGGTGCAGGCGCTGCAGGGCGGTGGCGGCTGGCCGATGAGCGTGTGGCTCGACGCCGACCGGCGGCCGTTCTTCGGCGGCACCTACTTCCCGGCGCGCGACGGCGACCGCGGCGCACCGCGCGGCTTTCTCACGATCCTGCGCGAGCTGCGCGGGCTGTGGGACGAGGATCCGGCGCGCGTGGGTGGGGCGGCCTCGTCGCTCGCCGACGCGGTGCGGGTCGCGCTCGCGAGCTGGGGGTCGCCGGGCGCCGAGCTGCCGGGGGACACCGTGCTCGCCGCGGCCGTGCGCTCGTTCGAGGCGGCGTTCGACCCGCGCCACGGCGGGGTGCGCCGCGCGCCGAAGTTCCCGTCCTCGTTCCCGGTGCGGCTGATGCTGCGCTGGCACCGCCGCGCGCGCGACGCGAGCGCGCTCGAGATGGCCGCGTTCACCCTGGAGCGCATGGCGGCGGGCGGCCTCATGGACCAGGTGGGCGGCGGGTTCCACCGCTACGCCGTGGACGAGCGGTGGCTCGTGCCGCACTTCGAGAAGATGCTGTACGACAACGCGCTCCTCGCGGCGGCGTACACGGAGGCCTGGCAGGTCACGCGGCGGCACGACTTCGCGCGCGTGGTGCGGCAGACGCTCGAGTACCTCCTGCGGGAGATGACCTCGCCCCAGGGCGCGTTCTACTCGGCGACCGACGCCGACTCCGAGGGCGAGGAAGGGAAGTTCTTCGTCTGGAAGGAGGCGGAGCTCCGCGCCTTGCTCGGCGCCGAGGCCGACCGGTTCATCCGGTTCCACGGGGTGACGGCCGACGGGAACTTCGAGGGCGCGAACGTGCTGCACGTGCCGGCGCCCGACGAGGAGGAGTGGCAGGCGCTCGCGCCGGCGCGCGCGAAGCTGTACGCGGCGCGCGAGGCGCGGCCGCGGCCGCACCGCGACGAGAAGATCCTCGCCGCGTGGAACGGCCTCGCCATCGGCGCGTTCGCGCTCGCCGGGCGCGTGTTCGGCGAGGAGCGCTGGGTGGAGGCGGCGCGGCGCGCGGCGCGCTTCGTCCTCGATCGGATGCGGCCCGGGGGCGTGCTCCAGCGGACGTGGAAGGACGGCCAGGCCCGCGTGCCCGGGTTCCTCGAGGACCACGCGTTCCTCGCGCAGGGGCTCCTCGAGCTGTTCGAGGCGACGTTCGAGCCGGCGTGGCTCGCCGAGGCCCGCGCGCTCGCAAGCGCGGTGGAGCACCACTTCGCGGACCCGGCCGGCGGCTGGTTCTCGACGAGCGATCGGCACGAGAAGCTCCTCGCGCGGCAGAAGCCGAGCCAGGACGGCGCCGAGCCGTCCGGCGCCTCGGTGGCGACGGCCGTCGCGCTGCGGCTCCACGCGTTCACCGGGGAGGACCGCTGGCGCCGCGCCGGCGAGGGCGCGCTGCGCGCGTATGCGGAGGCGCTCGCGGCGTACCCCGCGGCGTTCGGCGAGATGCTCCTCGCGGCGGACTACGCGGCCGACGTCGCGCGCGAGGTGGTGCTCGTGTGGCGCGAGCGCGAGGAGGCGGAGCCGTTCCTGCGCGTGCTCCGCGAGACGTTCCTGCCGAGCCGCGCCCTCCTCGGCGCGGAGGAAGGCGAGGCCCTCGACGCGCTCGCGCACGTCGCGCCCGTGGCCCGCGGCCGCGTGGCGGTGGGCGGCAAGCCGACGGCCTACGTGTGCGAGAAGGGCCAGTGCCAGCTCCCCGCGATCTCCCCCGAGAAGCTCGCCGGGAACCTCGCGACCGTGAGGCCGCCGAGGGTGAGGTGAGAGGCGCGGCGGCGGGCACGGGGCCTGGGAGCTACTTGCCCGAAGGGATCTTCCCCTCGATGCCCTTCACGAGGAAGTTCACCTTCGCCTTCCACGCGTCGTCGGCCACCACGCCGGCCGCGAGCACCTCGGCCCCGGCGTTGTCGACGAGCGGGCCCTTGAACACGGCGCCCGGGCTCGCGACGAGGTACGCCTTCGCGTCCTCGAGCTTCTTCTTCACGTCCGCCGGGACGGCGTCTGAGACCTTCACGAAGCCGATCACGCCCTCCTTCACGCCCCACCTCGTGACCTCGGTCTTCCAGGTCTTGTCGAGGACGTCGTGGAGCGCCTTCTCGTAGTACGGCGCCCAGTTCAGCGCGCAGGAGCCGAGGTGCGCCTTGGGCGCGAACGCGCTCATGTCGCTGTTCCAGCCGAACCCGTACTTGCCGCGCTTCTCGGCGGCCTGGAGCACCGCGGTCGAGTCGGTGTTCTGGAGGAGCACGTCGACGCCTTCGTCCATGAGCGTCATCGCCGCCTCGGTCTCCTTCGGCGGATCGAACCACGTGCTCACCCACACCACCTTCGTCTTGACCTTCGGGTTCACGCTCTGCGCACCGAGGGTGTAGGCGTTGATGTTCCGGAGCACCTCGGGGATCGGGAACGAGCCCACGAAGCCGAGGACGTTCGTCTTCGTGATGCCGCCCGCCACGACGCCGGCGAGGTAGGCGCCCTCGTAGATGCGGGCATCGTACACGCGGAGGTTCGGCGCGGTCTTGAAGCCCGTCGCGTGCTCGAAGAAGACGTCCGGGTAGTCCTGCGCGACCTTGGCCATCGCGTCGCCGAAGCCGAACGACGTCCCGAAGATGATCTTGTTCCCCTGGGCGACGAGGTCGCGCATCACGCGCTCGGCGTCGGGGCCCTCGGGCACCTTCTCCACGAACGAGGTCAGCACCTTGCCGCCGAGCTTCGCCTCGGCCGCCTTGCGGCCGAGGTCGTGCGAGTAGGTCCAGCCGGCTTCGCCGATCGGGTCCACGTAGATGAACGCGGCCTTCAGCGGCTCGGCCTTCGCCTCCGCGGCAGGCGCGGCGGGAGCCTCGGCCTTCTTCGGCTCCTCCTTCTTCGTGCAGGCGGCGGCGATCGCGCCGAGCGCCAGGATTGCGACCAGGACATGCTTGGACATGAGCGAGTCTCTCTTCGCTGCGAGTGAAGGCGCTGCGCCGACTGAGCGTCTAGCGTGTGGCGCGGAGGGCCGCATCGCGTCCGAGTGCTTACAGTCGTTGCCGACGACCACACGAAAGGGTCCGGACATGATGGAGCGGACGTTGACGCTGACCTTTCCGAAGCTCGGGATGATCGCAGCGACCCGCGCAGCCGCCGGCGCGGGCCTCGCCCTCCTGCTTGCAGACCGCCTCGCACGTCCCCAGAGGCGCATCGTCGGATGGACGCTCCTCGCATTCGGAGCAATCAGCACGATTCCGCTCCTCGCGGGGGCGGTGCTCCGTGCGCGACGGGAGGCGACGGAGCGCTCATCGTGGGAGCGTGAGGCGGAGGTGGCGAGGCACTGAACCTGCGCGCCGAGGTCGGCTCGCAGCAGCGCGCTCCACAGCAGGCCGGGGCCGGCTTCGGCGCGCGCACGCATTGCAGCGGTTTCCCCCCGAGACATCGAAGGCCCGACATCCTGGTCGGCATCGAGAAGGGCACCGGGGTGTTGTCGCAGGGCGTACTGACGCTTTCCGTGGACTACGTGCTCACCAACGACGGGCAGGGCTACCCCGTGACGTTCGTGCTCCACGCGACCCAGTATTGCGCCGCAAGCGCGTGCCCGCCGACTCTCGTCGGCGCGGCCGCCTTACGGTGAGTCGCCGCGCGGTGCCGCCTCACCGCTCGCGGACGGCGGGGGGCTCCGGCTTCGCGGGCTCCCTCCACTCGTCCGCGTGCAGCCGGCGAAGCGCGCCGGACACGCACGCGCTGGCAAGGACCTCCAACTCTTTCCGCGCCCCCTCGCAATCCGACTGCAGCGCCGTCCGGTCGCGCGGTGGCGCGAGCTGGTCACACGCGTCGATCCAGGAGCTGCCGGCGAGGCGAAGCGCCAGCTCCCCGTGCCAGCGGAGCCCCGCGCTGTGCGTGAACTCGAGGGTGCGGATCTCGAGGACGAGCGCTTCCCCGGGCGCCCCCGCCGGGCCGGCTGGTGCCGCAGCGAGCTCGAAGTCGCGGGTGAGCCCGGCGGCGAGGCCCTCGGCCACGCGGGAGGCCGGATCGGGCAAGCCGCAGGCCTCGGCGATCTCCTGGAGCTCATGCCGGTCGGCCCAGCGAGAGACCGCCTGCACCGGGAGGATCACCGCATCGACGGCGCCTGCCACGCAGATGCAGCCGAAGCCGATCATGGCGCAGAGCCAGTCGCCGCTCTGGCAGTGAAGGGCGAAGCACGCGAGCGGGTCCAGCCACTGGAGCTCCTTGGCGGCCGGGCCGAGCTCGGCGCGCTCGTGGTGTACGACGAGCGTCGTGCCGGGGGTCACGTGGAACGCGCGCGTGGGCGAGGCGCTCGACCACGCGGAGGTGGCGCAGCCCGACCAGACGGTCAGGACGACGAGCAGCGACGTGGCTCGAATCAGGGCTGCTCCCGCACCCGCCGCTCGGCTCACGTGGTCCCCCCGATGATTGCGCCGTCATATCAGACGCAACCGGGGCAGACCTCCCTCGAACGCGCGTTGCTCACTCCACGAGCGCCGCCTTCGTCGAGCTGATGGTCACCGTGACAATGTCCGCGCAATCGAAGGCCGCGAGCCTGCTCGGGCGCGCGGGGATCGCCGCGCGACGACGCTCACCCTGCCCGCGGCCTGCGATCGATCATCGAGAACGCCCGCTGGCCCTTGAACACCCGGAACAGGAGATACAGGCACGGGAAGAGGAGCAGCGACCCGCCGGCGAGCGCGAGGATCAAGAGGTGCTGCGTGCGGGCCGGCGCGCTCGCCGAGGCGAGCGTGACGTCGGGCACGACGATGAACGGGTACTGCGAGGCGCCCCACCCGGCCACGATGAGCGCGGCCTGCGCGACCACCGCGGCGCGGGCGAGCCGCACGCGCCTCGTGGCGAGCGCCCAGAAGGCGAGCACCGCGGCGGCGCCGGTGGCGAGGTGGAACGGCAGCGACCAGCCGCGGCGCGTGAGCCCCTCGAACACGATCGGCGCCTCGAGCCACGAGAGGCCGAGCGCGACCGCGGCGGCGAGGAACACCGCGACCGCCGCCCCGATCGCGCGCTTGCGGAAGTCCTCGCGCAGCGCGCCCTCGGTCTCCACCGCGAGGTACGCTGCCGCCACGAGCGCGAAGAGCGCCGCCGCGTACACGCCGATCGCGAGCGGGAACGGCGCGAGCCACGCGAACCAGCCGCCCTCGGGGACGCCGCCGGAACCGGGCTGCAGGCGCAGGCGGCCCGACGCGAGCGCGCCCACCGAGGCGCCGAGCGCGAGCGGCGCGAGCACGCTCGACACCGAGAACGCGACGCCCCAGGCGCTCTGCATCGGCGCGTTCCCCGCGTGGTAGACGCGGAACGTGAACGCCGCACCGCGCAGCACGATGCCGACGAGCAGCAGGACGAGCGGCACGAACAGCGCGATCGAGATCGCGGCGAACGCCGGCGGGAACCCGGTGAAGAGCACGACGATCACGAGGATGAGCCAGACGTGGTTCGCCTCCCAGATCGGCCCGATGGCGTGCTCGATCGCCGCGCGCTGCTCCCTCGCGCGCGGGCCCGAGGCGAGGAGGTCCCAGATGCCGCCGCCGAAGTCCGCGCCGCCGAGGAGCACGTAGAAGACGAGCGCGGCGAGCATCGCGGCGCCGAGGATGTCGGCCGCGGCCATCTACGCCCCCTCCCCGCGCGCCGCGGCGGCTGCGTCCGGGCTCGCCGGCGCGTGCGCGATCTGCGCGCGCAGGAGCGCGATCACCACCACCCCGAGGAACAGGTAGATCGAGGTGAAGATCCAGAACGGCGCGGCGAGGTTCGGCACCGGCGTCACCGCCTGCGCGGTCCGGAGCACGCCCCAGGCCGTGTACGGCTGCCGCCCGAGCTCGGTGACGAGCCAGCCGGCCTCGAGCGCCAGGAACCCGGCGGGCGCGGAGATCGCGACGGCGAGCAGGAAGCGCCGGTCGGTGGGCACCTTCCACCCCCCGCGCCAGGCGAGGACCAGGAAGAGGACCGCGACCGCCGCGAGGAGCGTCCCGAGCCCCACCATCACCTGGAAGGCGAAGTGCACGGGCAGGACCGGCGGCCAGACGTCGCGCGGGAAGTCGAGCAGTCCCTTCACCTCGGCGCGGGGGTCGTGGAACGCCAGGATGGAGAGGCCGAACGGGATCTCGATCGCGAACCGCGTCTCGGCGGCTTCGACGTCGGGGATCCCTCCGATGCGGAGCGGCGCGCCGCGCTCGGTGTGGAAGTGCCCCTCGAGCGCGGCGAGCTTCACCGGCTGCGTCGCGGCGATCTGGCGCGCGGAGAAGTCGCCGGAGAGCGGCTGCAGCAGCGCGGCCACGGCGCCCACCGAGAGGACCACCGCGAGCGCGGCCCGGTGGAACCGGTTCACGGGATCCCGCCGCAACGCCCAGGCGTGGATGCCGGCCACCGCGAAGGCGGTCGCGACGTAGCAGGAGAGCACGACGTGTACGACCTCGTGCGCCCAGCCGGGCGGGAACATCGCGACGATGGGATCGATGCCGGTGGCCGCGCCGTCCACGAGATCGAAGCCCGCCGGCCGGTTCATCCAGGCGTTCGCGAGCGTGACGAAGAACGCCGAGGCCGCGCCGCTCGCGGCGACCACGGCGCCCGACGCGAGGTGGAGGCGCGGCGACACGCGCTCCCATCCGTAGAGGTAGATGCCGAGGAAGATCGCCTCGGTGAAGAACGCGAAGCCCTCCAGCGAGAACGGCATCCCGATGATGGGCCCGGCGAGCGCCATGAACCGCGGCCAGAGGAGGCCGAGCTCGAACGAGATCACGGTCCCCGACACCGCGCCGACCGCGAACAGGATCGCGGTGCCCTTCGCCCAGCGGCGCGCGAGGTCCTCCCACACCGGATCTCCCGTGCGGCGCCAGCGCCACTCCGCGAGCACCATGAAGAGGGGCATCGCGACGCCCACCGCCGCGAACACGATGTGGAACGCGAGGGAGGTGCCCATGAGCCAGCGCGCGTAGAGCAGGTCGGACATCGGGGCCTCCCTATAATCTCAGCAGCCCAGCGGGCAACCGCACCGATCGTCGCCCCCACGCACCCCACGCACGGCGCCGCGGCGCGGACTACGCGCGATCGATCACCGGCCCGTCGCGCGCAGCACCGCCTCGCGGACGACCTCCGGGCGGTTCGTGATGACCGAGTCCACCTCCATCGCGCACAGCGCCTCCGCGGCCGCCGGGTCGTCCACGGTCCACACGTGGACGGCGTGGCCCGACTCGCGCCAGCTCGCGGAGCGCTCCGGAGTCACGAGCGTGCGCTCGGGGTGGAGGGCCGTTCCGAGGAAGCGGCCGAAGGCCGCGCGCACGCGCCAGTGCTGATCGGCGGCGAAGAGCATGCCGGCGGCGACGCGCGGCGAGGCGGCACGGAACGCGGCGACGAGCAGCGGGTTGAAGGAGGACACCAGCACGCGATCGCGCGCGCCCGCGGCCCGGACGATCCGCGCGACCTCGAGGGCGAGGAGCGGGTCGCCCACGTCCTCGCTCTTCAGCTCCACGTTCACGATCGCGCGCGGGAACGCCTCCAGCACCTCGCTGAGGAGCGGGATCCCCTGGCCCGCGTGCGCCTCACCGCGCCAGGCGCCGGCGTCGAGCCGCTGGAGCTGCGACCACGGGGTGCGCGGGACGGAGAAGCGCACCCCGGTGGTGCGCACGGTGTCCGCGTCGTGCACGACCACCACCTCGCCCGAGCGGCACCGCCACGCGTCGAGCTCGAACCCGTCGGCGCCCTGCTCGAGGGCGAGGCGGAACGCCGCCATCGTGTTCTCGGGCGCGTCGGCGCTCGCGCCGCGGTGCCCGAGGACGAGCGGGCGGCCTTCCGGCCGGGTGGAGGTTTTGCTCACGTCGGTGTTCGCCTGCACGGCGCCCGGTATGCTACGGTTCGCGCCGCATGGGAATGGGTGAAATCCTCGTCGTCCTCGTGGTCATCGTGCTCGTCTTCGGCGCGAACAAGATCCCGCAGCTCGGCGACGCGCTCGGGAAGGGCATCCGCAACTTCAAGAAGGCCCAGACCGAGGACGACACGATCGACGTGACTCCTCCGAAGCAGTCCCAGCTGCCGAACGGCGGCGCGGCGACGCCCGCGAGCGGCGCCAAGTCCGAGTCGAAGAAGGCCTGAGCCGCCGGACGCGGCTCCCCTCAACGGAGCACGTTGAGCCGGCGCGCGAGCGCCCGGACCGCGGTGCTCATCTCCCGATCCGCGGCCACCTCCTGCAGGTCGCGTGGGCCTAGCGAGGGCAGGAGCTGCAGCGCGATCGCGGGATCGAGGTACGGGTTCTTCGCGAGCGCAGCTTGCACGCCCGGCCGCACGCGCCAGCGCCGCTCCTCCCACACGCAGCGGAGCGTCTCCGGCCGGCAGGGCCGCCGCGCGGCGATCCGGATCACCAGCCGCTCGGTGAGCCGCGGGTTCTGGAGCAGCTCGCGCACGACCGATGGCTCTCCGTCCGCGGCGAGGCGCGCGAGCAGGTCGGGATCGCGGTGACCGCGCGCGAGCGTCTTCCGGTGACCGAGCGACAGCGCCTCGAGCAGCGGGTCGGGGCGCTCCGCCGCGTCCTCTCGCGCGCGGCGCGCGGGCGGCTGGACGAGGAGCACCTGCACCTCGAGGAACCCGCGACGGGCCGCCTCCGCGTACAGCCCGGCGGTGAAGTCGTAGGAGAGCAGCCCCGGCTCGGCGAGCGCGCGGCCCACCGCCCCCATCGCCGCGCGCTCGCC
>Ga0318496_10000455_pt1 | contig 14173 bp, 8 predicted proteins | sample GRESIP109b1f22_FD_203296 | JGI IMG/M metagenome (GOLD analysis project Ga0318496, IMG submission 203296) | Tropical soil microbial communities from Luquillo Experimental Forest, Puerto Rico - GRE.SIPMG.109b1f22 | ecosystem: Environmental > Terrestrial > Soil > Tropical forest > Bulk soil... | reverse complement strand
CGCTGATGACCTGACCGTGGACGAGGTCCGGCGTTATTCCCGGCATCTGATCATCCCGGACGTGGGCAAGACCGGCCAGCGCCGCCTGAAGAACGCCAAGGTGCTGTGCGTCGGCGCCGGCGGCCTCGGCTCGCCCGCGCTGATGTACCTGGCCGCGGCCGGCGTCGGCACGCTGGGCATCATCGACTTCGACGTGGTGGACGAGTCCAACCTGCAGCGCCAGGTCATCCACGGCACCTCGGACGTGGGCAAGTCCAAGGCCGTCTCCGCCAAGGAGACGATCGCCGAGATCAACCCGCTCGTCACCGTGACCCTGCACGAGGAGCGGCTCGACTCCGACAACGCGATGCGGATCTTCGCCGACTACGACCTCATCGTGGACGGCACCGACAACTTCGCCACCCGGTACCTGGTCAACGACGCCTGCGTGCTGCTGGGCAAGCCGTACGTGTGGGGCTCGATCTTCCGGTTCGACGGCCAGGCGAGCGTGTTCTGGGCCGAGCACGGCCCCTGCTACCGGTGCCTGTACCCCGAGCCGCCGCCGCCGGGCATGGTGCCCTCCTGCGCCGAGGGCGGCGTCCTGGGCGTGCTCTGCGCGACGATTGGCTCCCTGCAGGTCAACGAGGCCATCAAGGTCATCACCGGGATCGGCGAGCCGCTGGCCGGCCGTCTGATGATCTACGACGCCCTGGACATGACGTTCCGCTCGGTCAACGTCCGCAAGGACCCCGAGTGCCCGGTCTGCGGCAAGAACCCGACGATCACCGAGCTCATCGACTACGAGGAGTTCTGCGGCGTCGTCTCCGAGGACGCCCAGCAGGCCGCGGCGGGCTCGACCATCACCGCCACGGACCTGAAGGGCATGCTCGACCGCAACGAGAGCATCTTCCTGGTGGACGTCAGGGAGCCCAACGAGTACGAGATCGTCTCCATCCCCGGCGCCACGCTGATCCCCAAGGGCGAGTTCCTCTCCGGGGCCGCGTTGGAGCGGCTGCCCCAGGACAAGCGGATCGTGCTGCACTGCAAGAGCGGAGTGCGGTCGGCCGAGGCGCTGGCCGTGGTCAAGGATGCGGGCTTCGCCGACGCGGTCCACGTGGGCGGTGGCGTGCTCGCCTGGATTAGCCAGGTCGATCCCTCGCTCCCGGCCTACTGACGCCCCGCCCATGCCGGTGCCGGCCGCTGGCGCGGCCGCCATGCCCGCGCCGCGCGGGCGGACCCGCCGGGCAGGCCGTACGATTCCGTTGTGACAATGCGGGACGAGCTGGATAACGGGGGCCCGGAGTCGGGCAGACCGCCAGCCGTGCCGCCGTGGTCCCCGCCAGACCGCCGCGGGCCACCCTCTGACGGCCTCTTCGCAGGCCAGGTGGCTGAACGTGGCTACGGTACCCGGCCGCCCGAGGTGCCACTGCCGCGTGGCGCACCCCCGCCGTCCCGGGCGCGTCGCGTCCGCTGGCACCGGCTGATCCTGGTGATCGGCGTCCTGGCCGGGCTCGCCGGGCTGGCCCTGTCGGCAGGTGCGGCCGCCGTCCAATTCATGCCGCGCAGCTTCAGCCCGGCGCAGCGGCAGCAAATTATGTCCTGGGAGGTAGCCAAGCGCTGGCGCAGCTGGCCCGCTGGCCGGATCTTCCCGGCAGCCATCGGCTATCAGCTGCCGGGGTCCGCGTTCGGCGAGGGCTCCCCGCTGCCGCTGCGGGCGGAACGGGTCGGCATCGCCCGCCAGGCCTCGTGCCGTGACGCCACCGCGCGCCCGGCCAGCCGGGCGCTCGCCCAGCGCGGCTGCCTGGCCGTCCTCAGGGCGACCTACCAGGACACGACCCAGACCCTGGCGGTGACCGTCGGCGTCGCGGTGCTGCCCTCCTCGGCGGCGCGGGCAGCGGCGACATTGCAGCATGACGGCGGCCCCCAGCCGTGGCTGCGCGCCGTGTCGTTCCGCCGCACGACGACGGCGCATTTCGCCGGCGCGGGCCACAAGGTCGGCTGGACCAGCACCGCAGGCCCCTACTTGGTCCTCGCCACCGTGGGCTACGCCGACGGCAGGCCGTGGCTAAGCCAGGGGCACGACACCTACACCGGAGCCGAGATGAACAGCCTGGCCGCCGGGGTCGGCCGTTCGATCGCGGCCCGGCTCGGCGCCGCTCCGCCGGTGCCGCACTGCCCGGGGAGCCCTGGATGCTGAGGCCGGCGCCCCGCGCCCGCCGGTGGCGCACCCTGGCCGGCGTGCTGGCCGCGCTGCTCGCTGCGCCCGCCGCGGCCGTCGGCTCCGCGAGCGCGGCGCAGGCAGACACCGTGCGCCAGCAAGAGCTCTGGGTGCTGAACGCAATCAACGTGACCGGCGCATGGCAGCGGACCCATGGCTCCGGTGTGACCGTCGCCCTGATCGACAGCGGGGTGAACAGGCAGGTCCCGGATCTGACCGGCGCCGTCCTGACCGGCCGCGACTTCTCCGGCGTGAGCACGCCGCCGACGAACCCGAACTGGGGGGTGCACGGCACCTGGATGGCGTCGCTCATTGCCGGGCACGGGCACCCGCCCGGCGGGCCGAGCGGGATCGTGGGAGTAGCGCCCGCCGCCAAGATCCTCTCCATCCGCGCGGTCACCGATCAGGGCGATCCTGGGTACCGCCGCTACCAGCACGAGTCAGAGTCCCGCGTGCAGGGCCACCTCGCCGCGGCGATCCGCTACGCGACGAGCAAGCGGGTCGAGGTCATCAGCATGTCCCTGGGGTACCAGGGGGCGAGCCGCCCGGTCCGCGCCGCGATCTCCGGTGCGCTGGCTCGGGGGATCGTGGTGGTCGCGTCCTCGGGCAACTCCGGCGGCACCACCACCAGCGTCCAGCACGGGAATGCTCCCTATTCGTTCCCGGCCAACTACCCGGGGGTGCTCGGGGTCGGCGCCGTGGCGCAGAGCGGCCAGCCCGCCGGGTTCTCCAGCAACAACCTGTCCGTGCAGGTGGCCGCCCCCGGGGTGCGCGTGCCCGCGCAGGGCAGGGACGGGCAGTACTGGCTGGTCAGCGGCACCAGCCCGGCCTGCGCCCTGGCCGCCGGGGTAGCCGCGCTGATCAAGTCGGTGTATCCGGCGCTCGCCCCGGCCCTGGTCGTGCAGGCCATCACCGCGACCACAACGAACAGGCCCGACGGCGGTTACGACGAGCAGGTCGGGTTCGGGACCGTGGACGCCGCGGCCGCGCTGACGATGGCCGGGCGGCTAGCCCATGACCAGGACACCGGGCGGGGCGTCGTTGCGGCCGCGCAGTTCGGCGGGGGCCCGGCGGCCATCCCGGCGGTTCCGGTGGCCCCGCGGGGCAAGCGGCAACTGCTGGTCGACTCGCTGATCGCGCTGGCCTGCCTGGCAGTGGCGCTGACCCTGGCGTTCCGCCTCATCGCCACCCGCAGGCCAGCCGCGGCCGGCGCGGCGGCCGGCCGGGCTCCGGCCGCTGGCCGGCCTCGCGGCCGGCCCGGCCCCGGTGCGCCCGCCGGCCGGGGCGGTGCCGGCGGGCCGGGCGGTCCGGTCGGCTCCGCTACCCCCAACGGACGAGCCGGTGCTGCTGCGTCCGGTGGCTGGGCCGGCGCCGATGTTGCCGGCCGTGGTATTCCCGTCCCGGGCGCGCCTGGCGCTGGTGCGGTCGGCGGGCCCACCGCCGAGTCCGGGCCGGCGGCGGGCTATGGGGCGCCGCCGGGCCATGAGATGCCGGCCGGCTACGGGCAGGCCGCCGGTTACCCGAAGCCAGCGACCTGGGGGCCGCCCCCGGCGTACGGGCTGTCCGTGGGGAACCGGCCCCCCGCGAGCGCCGGGCCGCCGCCGGAGATCAATGGGCCGCCGCCGGGAAGTGGCGGGCCGCCGCCCGCCGGATATCGGCAATTCTCCGCGCGCACCGGTGTCGCCCGCGGTGCCGGTGCCCCCGCCGGCCAGCCCGCTAACACGGATACCGGCCCGCTCGCGGCGCATGCCGAACCTCAGGAACCCCCGGCCGGCCGGGTGGCGGATCGGCCAGCCGACGACGACGACACCTGGCCATTGTCACGCCCATGGTGACCGGCCACCCGACCGACTTCGCCGAACGGGTGCTCGGGGTTGCCGAGACAATCCCGCCGGGGCGCGTGATGTCCTACGGAGATATCGCCGAGTACCTGGGTGAAGCGGGCCCGCGCCAGGTCGGGCGGGTGCTGTCGCGGTGGGGCGGCGGTGTCGCCTGGTGGCGGGTGATCCACGCCGACGGGTCGTTGCTGGCCGGCCACGAGCGGGAAGCGCTGGCCCGTTACCTGGAAGAGGGCACGCCGCTGCGCCGTGCCCGCGACGGCGCCGTCTCCGGTGTGGACATGCGCCGGGCCCGCTGGCTCACCCCGGACTGCTGAGCCGCTGGGCGGGTCGCCGCCTGCGCGTCTGCGGTCCGGCTGCGCGCCTTTGGGCCGGCCGGCCCCTCGTGGCTGGCCGGGCGTCTTCCGCCGCGCGGAGCCGTCGGGATGTATCAACCGCGGCCGCCTGGGCTCTGCCTTAGCGAACACGTTCAACCATGACGGGGAGCCTGCCAGGCTGCCCTTTCGAACGGGGAACTAGACATGAACCTGCGCTTCACCGCTGCGCGGCGGCTGCTGGCCATCGGGGCGCTTGCCTGCGCCGCCGCCCTGGTCCCGGCCTCCGCGCTGGCCGTCCCGGGCGCCGCCGCCCAGGCCGGCGCCGCCGCCACGCCCGCCTGCGCCACGTCCGGCCTGGATGTCTGGATCGACACCCAGGGCAACGGGGCTCTTGGCACCATCTACTACACCCTGGAGTTCACCAACCTGTCCGGCAGCACCTGCACGATGTTCGGCTACCCCGGGGTCTCCGCAACCAGCCTGAGAGGAACCCAACTGGGCAGCGCGGCCGCCCGTATCGGCGCCAGCCCGCTGACGGTGACCCTCGCCAACGGCGCCACCGCCACTGCTCTGCTGGGCATCGTCGAGGCCGGGATTTTCCCGCCGACCCCGTGCGGGCCGACGACCGCGGCCGGGCTGCGGGTCTACCCACCGGGCCAGACCCAGTCCAGAGCCGTGCCGTTCCCCTTCGGTGCCTGCTCCAAGGCCGGTCCCCAGTATCTGAAGATCATGCCCGTGCAATAACTGCCCGCGGCGCACCGCCCGCCGGCGCCGGCGTTCGCGGAACGCGTCTGTGATCATGGCGATATGGCCCCCCACAAGCGGGCCATGTCGCCATGATCATCTGTGGCTATAGGCTTTCCGTGGCCGTGCGGCGCGGGACCGCCAAAGGAGCGCCAGATGTCCGAGGGGTCTGCTGGAATCCGTTAGTGATGAGCGAACATCCCCCGGCCTATCGCCTGGTCCGCCCGCCCGCCCGGGCGGCCGGGGCCCCCGTCCTCGACGCGACGCAGCGGGCCGTCGTGGACCACGAGGGCCTGCCCCTGCTGGTACTCGCCGGGCCGGGCACGGGGAAGACCACCGCGATCGTGGAGACCGTGGTGGACCGCATCACCAGGCGCGGCATCGATCCGGACCGGGTGCTCGTCTTGACGTTCAGCCGCAAGGCCGCGGAGGAACTGCGCCAGCGGATTACCGCCCGGCTGGGCCGGACCACCCGCGAGCCCCTCGCGCTGACCTTCCACAGCTACGCGTACGCGCTGGTGCGCCGCGAGTTCACGCTGGCCGGCGATGAGCCGCCGACCCTGCTGTCGGGCCCGGAGCAGTTGCTGGAGGTGCGGCGGCTGCTGCGCGGCGAGGCCGAGGATGGCGGGAGCCGCTGGCCGGAGCGGCTGCGGCCGGCGCTGGGCACCCGGGGCTTCGCCACGGAACTGCGCGACTTCCTGCTGCGCGGGGCGGAGCGCGGCTTTGACGGGCGGGCGCTCGCCAGGCTGGGCCGGCAGCGGGACCGGGATGACTGGGTCGCCGCGGGGGCGTTCCTGGCCCGGTACGACGCGCGGTTCGACCTGGCGCCGGTGCCCGCTTATGACTATGCCGAGATCATCAGGATCGCCGCGGCGCTGTTGTCCCGCGGCGCGGTCCAGGAGCGGGAGCGGAAGGCCTACGACGTGGTCCTGGTGGATGAGTACCAGGACACCGACCCGGCCCAAGAAGAGCTGCTGCACGCGCTGGCCGGTGATGGCCGGGAGCTGATCGTGGTCGGGGATCCGGATCAGGCGATTTACGCGTTCCGCGGCGCCGACGTCACCGCGATCATGCGGTTCCCCGATCGGTTCCGCACCCCGGACGGCCAGCCCGCCCGGACCATTCCCCTGGGCATCTGCCGGCGCAGCGGGCCCGCCCTGCTCGGGGCGTCCCGCCGGATCGCGGCCAGGCTCCCGGCTCCGCCCGCAGCGGTCCCGGCCGGGCGGCCGGCGACCGGCCGGCCCGACAGTCGGCCGGAGGACGGCCCGCCCGCCGGTGGCCTGGCCGCCGCCGTTCCGGCCGCCGGTGGCCGGTTCCCCGGTGGCCAGCCCCGGATGGGCCCGCAGCGCGGCGGCCATCGCGATCTGCGGCCGCTGCCGTCCGCGCCGGCCGGGACGGTCCGGATCGTGATCGCCTCCAGCGCCAGCCAGGAGGCCACGGTCGTGGCCGATGCGCTCCGCCGGGCCCACCTGCACGACGGGGTGCCCTGGTCGTCCATGGCGGTTCTGGTGAGATCGGTCATCGGCCAGGTGCCGCTGCTGCGCCGGGCGCTCGCCGCCACCGGCGTGCCCTCGGTCATCGCCGGTGACGAGCTGCCGCTGGAAGCCGAGCCCGGGGTGCGCCCGCTGCTGCTGCTGCTGCGCTGCGCACTGCATCCGGATGCCCTGGATGAGGAGGCGGCGGTGGAACTGATGGCCGGGCCGCTCGGCTGCACGGACGCCCTGGGGCTGCGCCGGCTCCGCCGGGCGCTGCGCGCGGCCGCGCGGGACGCGGGCGAGGACAGCGCGCCGCAGCCGCTGGCCGCCGTCCTGCACGACCCGCGCGAGCTGACCCTGATTCGTGCGCCCGCCGCGGATGCCGCTCGGCGGGTGTCCAGCCTGCTGGCGCTCGCGCGGCAGACCGCGGCCGAAGGCAACGCGCACGACGTGCTCTGGGCGATCTGGGACGCCGCCGGCCTGGCCCCGACGTGGCAGGCGACCTCCGCCGCCGGCGGCTCCCGCGGCGCCGCGGCCGACCGTGACCTCGACGCGGTGTGCGCGCTGTTCGACGCCGCGGCCCGGTTCGCGGTGCGGCTGCCGCCGGGCTCGGCCTCGCTGTTCCTGGACAGCATGTCCGGGCAGGAGATCCCCGGTGACACCCTCGCGGACCATGCCCCCGAGGGCGACGCCGTCCGGATCCTGACCGCGCACCGGGCCAAGGGGCTGGAGTGGGATGTCGTCGTGGTGGCCGGGGTCCAGGAAGGCATCTGGCCCGACCTGCGGATGCGCTCGTCCCTGCTTGGCATGGACGAACTGATGGACGCGGCCGCGGGGGTGCTGGTGCCGGGCACCGGCACCGATGCCATGGCCGCGGCCCTGGCGGCCAAGCTGCTCAACGAGGAGCGCCGGCTGTTCTACGTCGCCGTCACCCGCGCCCGCCGCCACCTGGTGGTCACCGCATCGGGCAGCGACGACAGCCAGGAACGCCCGTCCCGGTTCCTGGCCGAGCTGGCCGGTGACGAGATCGAGATCGAGGACATCTCCGGCGCCGCCCCCCGGTGGCTGTCCCTGCCCGCGCTGACCGCCGACCTGCGGCGGGCCGCGGCCGATCCGGACCGTGCCCCCGCGCTGCGCCGGGCAGCCGCGGCCCAGCTCGCCCGGCTGGCCGCGGCCGGGGTCCGCGGCGCCCCCCCGGGGCAGTGGTACCAGCTCACCGAGCTGTCCGACCCCGGGCCGATCCCCGCCGCAGCGGACGGCCTGCTGGCCCGGCTGTCGCCGTCCCAGGTCGAGTCGTTCCACAAGTGCGGGCTGCGCTGGCTGCTCGAGGTCGCGGCCGGGGCCCGGTCCTCGGACGTGATCCGGCACTTCGGCATCCTGATCCACGCGGCGGCGGTGCTCGCCGCCACCGGCGCGGACGAGGCCCTGATCGGTGAGCGGATCGACGAGATCTGGCACCACCTGGACTTCGGCAGCCCCTGGTACAGCGAGAAGGAGCGGCAGCGGGCCCAGGTCATGGTGAGCAAGTTCCTCGCCTGGCACCGGGCCAACCCGAGGGAACTGGTGGCGGTCGAGCAGAAGCTGCGGGCCCAGGTCGGCGCGGTGGAGATCACCGGCCGGGTGGACCGGCTGGAACGGGATCCCGACGGGCGGGCCATCGTCGTGGATCTGAAGACCGGGTCAACGGCGGTGTCGGCCGAGGACCTGGACCGGCACCCCCAGCTTGGCGTGTACCAGCTCGCTGTCCTGCTCGGGGCGTTCGAACGGTTCGGCCTGACCGAGCCCGGCGGCGCCGAGCTGATCCAGGTGGGCAAGGCCAGCCTGTCCGCCCAGGTGCGGGTGCAGCCGCAAGGGGCGCTGCCCGACGACCCGGAACCGGACTGGGCGCGGGACCTGGTCGAGACCGTGGCCGCGGGGATGGCCGGGCCGCTGTTCCAGGCGCGGGTCAACCCCGGGTGCCGGAACTGCCCGGTGCGGACCTGCTGCCCCGTGCATCCCGACGGCGAGCAGGTCACCCGGTGAGTCCGGCCATCGGCTACGAGCCCGGGCAGCTGGCCCGGCTGCTCGGGCTGCCCGAGCCCACCGCGGAGCAAGCCGAGGTGATCTCCGCGCCCCTGGCGCCGCTGGCGGTCATCGCCGGTGCCGGATCGGGCAAGAGCGAGACCATGGCCGCGCGGCTCGTCTGGCTGGTCGCCAACGGCATGGTGCGGCCGGAACGGGTCCTCGGCCTTACCTTCACCCGGAAGGCGGCCGCCGAACTGGGCCAGCGCGTGCGCGCCAGGCTCACGGGCCTGCGCCGGGCAGGGGTGGACGTGACTGGCGGCGAGCCCACCGCGGATCGCCCGCTGGGCGCCCCGGGAACGGTCGGCGCCCCGGTGGCCGGCGGCCGTGGGCCGGCGAGCGGGCGGCTGGGCAGCCGCGCCGGGGCCGACCTGGCCAGCGGCGCCGTGCTTGGCGCCCTGGACGGCCGGGTGCCGGCCGACCTCGCCAGCGCCGCCGCACCAGGCCTCGCGGGCGGGCCAGCGGCCGGTGAGCCAGGCGGCGACCTGCTCGACGGCGAGCCCGTCGTGTCCACCTACCACTCCTACGCGGCCCGGCTCGTCGCCGACCATGCGCTGCGGGAAGCCCTCGAGCCCACGGTGCGCCTGATCACCCCGGCGGTGGCGTGGCAGACGGCGGCCCGGGTGGTGGCCGCCTACGCCGGGCCGATGGACGCGGTGCACTGGGCCCCGCAGTCGGTGACCGCCGCCGTGCTGGACCTCGCCGGGGAACTCGCCGAGCACCTGGCCAACCCCGCCGACATCTACCAGATCGGCGACTGGCTGGAGGCGGCGGCGCGGGCGCTGCCCGATCGCATGCCCAGCGCCGTCCGGAGGATCCTGGACTGCCAGCGCACCCGGGAGCAGTTGCTGCCGATCGTGGCCGGCTACGCCGCGGCCAAGGCGGCCAGGGAGGTCATTGACTACGGCGACCAGGTGACGCTGGCCGCCCGGATCGCGACCCGGCACCGCGAGGTGGGCGCGATCGAGCGCGCCCGGTACCAGGTGGTCCTGCTGGATGAGTTCCAGGACACCAGCCACGCCCAGCTGGTGCTGCTGCGCGCGCTGTTCGGCGGCGGGCACCCGGTGACCGCGGTGGGCGACCCGTGCCAGTCGATCTACGGGTGGCGCGGAGCCAGCGCCGGCAACCTGACCCGCTTCGCCCGCGAGTTTCCCGCGGGCGCGCACCCGGCCCAGGTCGCCCAGCTCGCCACCAGCTTCCGCAACACGGGCAAGGTGCTCAACGCCGCCGCGGTGATCCAGCGGGCGCTGCGGGACCAGGTATCCCAGGTGCCCAGGCTGATCGCGCCGCCGGGCCGGGACGGGCGCGGCGCCGTGGTCTGCGCGCTGCTGGACACCGCCGCCGCAGAAGCCCGCTGGGTGGCCGGACAGATCGCCGGGCTGCTCCGGCTGCCCGCGGGCCTCGCCCCGGACGGCGAGCCCTGGGACCGCCTCTGCGTCCAGCCGTCGGACATCGCCGTGCTCTGCCGCAAGCGCTCCCAGTTCGCCCTGCTGCGCGCGGCGATCGAGGCGCAGGGGGTCCCGGTCGAGGTGGTCGGCCTGGGCGGGCTGCTGACCGTCCCCGAGGTCGCTGACATCGTGGCCACCCTGCGGGTGCTGCACGACCCGGCCGCGTCCGCCGCGCTGGCCCGGCTGCTCACCGGGCCACGGTGGCGGATCGGGCCCCGGGACCTGGTCGCCCTGGGCAGGCGCGCCCGGGACCTGGCCCGCGAGCCGCGGGACCCGGCCGGCCCCGGCGGGCACCGCCCCGGAGCCCGGGCGCCGGGGGACGGTCAGCCCGGCCACGGCACACCTGATCTCCGGGCCGGGCCCGGCGGCACGGCCGCGGCGGGAGCCGGAACCGGGGATGAGGGCAGCGGCGTATCGAATGACGATGACGCCATGGCACAGGCGGTCACGGACCTGACCAAGGTGCCCGGCAGCCTGGTGGAGGCGCTGGATGACCTCGGCGACCGGAGGGCCTACTCGGCGCGGGGCTACCAGCGCTTCAGCGCGCTGGCCGCCGAGCTGCGGGCGCTGCGGGCGCACGTCAGCCGGCCCCTGCCCGACCTGGTCGGCGAGGTGGAGCGGACGCTGGGCCTGGACATCGAGGTGGCGGCGCAACCGTGGCGGGACCCCGCCGTGGCCCGCGCGGACCTGGACGCGTTCGCGGACGCGGCGGCCGCGTTCGCCGACGACGAGGAGGAGCCCACGCTCGGCGCGTTCCTCGCCTACCTGACCGCGGCGGAGGCGGAGGAGTTCGGCCTGGAGTCCGGCCAGCCGAGCGGGGCCAACGCGGTCACCCTGACCACCGTGCACGCCGCCAAGGGCCTGCAATGGGCCGCCGTGGTGGTGCCGGGGCTGGCCGCTGGCCCGCGGGCCTCGGTGTTCCCCGCAAAGCCCAGGGTCACCACCCGGTGGACCGAGAACCCCCGGCTGCTGCCGTTCGCCTTGCGCGGCGACGCCGAGGACCTGCCGGTGCTGCGGGACCTGGAGGAGGCGTCACGGGACTCGTTTGCCGGCGCCTGCTCGGCCCGGGAACTGGCCGAGGAGCGGCGGCTCGCGTACGTGGCGGTGACCCGGGCCGCGTACTGGGTCGCCTGCAGCGGCTACTGGTGGGGAGAGGCCGCGTCGCCGCTGGGCCCCTCGCTGTTCCTGGCGGAGGTCCGCGCCGCGTGCGCGGACGGCGCGGGCACGGTGGCGCACTGGGCACCGCCGCCGGGCGACGGCGCGCAGAACCCGGCGCTGGCCGAGCCGGCCGTCGTGTCGTGGCCGCCGGGCGCAGGGGGGCCGCGGCACGAGGCCGTGCGGGAAGCGGCTGCGCTGGTGGAGCGGGAGCTTGACCGGCTGGAGGACCCGGGCGGGGCCGGGCCGGAGGACGGCGACGGCGAGCTCAGCGAGGCGGACCAGGCGCTGGCCCGCGCCTGGTCGCGGGACACCGGCCTGCTGCTGACCGAGCTTTCGCAGCGGCGCGGCGCCGCCGGGTCGGCGGTACCGCTCCCGGCGCAGCTGTCGGTGTCGTCGCTGGTCACGATGGCTGCCGACCCGGACAGGCTGGCCCAGCAGATCCGCCGTCCGATGCCCCGCCCGCCGGTGCCGCAGGCCCGCCGGGGCACCGCCTTCCACCGCTGGCTCGAGCAGCGGTTCGGGCAGCAGCGGCTGATCGACCCCGCCGACCTGCTGGGAGCCGCCGACGACCCGGCCGACGACCCCGATGACGCCGACCTCGAACTGCTCAGGGAGCGGTTCGAGACGGGGGAGTGGGGCGACCGGTGGCCGGTGGACGTGGAGGTGCCGTTCGAGACGCTGGTCGCGGGACGGACGGTCCGCGGGCGGATCGACGCCGTGTTCGCCGACCCGGCCGGTGACGGTTACGACGTGGTCGACTGGAAGACCGGGGAGCCGCCGTCGTCGGCCGCGGACCTGCGCGCCGCCGCGGTCCAGCTTGCCGCCTACCGGGTGGCCTGGGCCACGCTGGCCGGGGTGCCGCTGGACCAGGTCCGGGCGGCGTTCTACTACGTGCGCCACGACCAGACGCTGCGCCCGGCGGACCTTCTCGACGAGGCCGGGCTGGCGGCGCTCATCGAGGAGGTCCCGCCGGCAGGCCACGGGCCCTGACCCGCGCCGCGCCGCCCTGGCGGACACTGGGGCTGTGCCCGACCTCGATCCGGCGCCGGTCCTGGACGCGATGGCCAGCGACCCGCGGCTGCGTGTTTTCCTGGCCAACGGCAGGATCGAGACCCTGCCGGCGAAGCGGTCGCGGCGGCTCCTGCTGCTCGATCAGATCGCCCAGGCCTTCGAGCCGGGCGTGCGCTATCCCGAGCGGCGGGTCAGCCTGTTCCTGGGGGAACTCCATCCCGACTTCGCCGCGCTGCGCCGGTGCCTGGTCGATGAGAACTTCCTGGCCAGATCCGGCGGGCAGTACTGGCGCAGCGGCGGCACGGTCCCCTCCTCGCCGGGCGACGCGGGCTGACCTCGCCTGAGGCGGGGGGGACGGCAGGCTGCGCGGGCGCGGGCCGGCCGCCGGGGCGCGGGTCAGTCGGCCAGGTGGCGCTCGAGGCTCTCCATCTTGGCGGTGAGCGCGCCGGTCGCGCCGGGGCGGATGTCGGCCTTGAGCACCATGCTGACCCGGGGCGCCCTGGCGGCGACCGCGTCGACGGCCTGCTTGACCACGGCCATCACCTCGTCCCAGTCGCCCTCGACCGTGGTGAACATGGCGTCGGTGCGGTTCGGCAGCCCGCTCTCGCGGACCACGCGCACCGCGTCCGCGACATACTCCGCGACGCCATCGCCGACCCCGAGCGGGGTGACCGAGAACGCGACAAGCATGGCTGCTCCTCCTTCGGGAAACCGGGACAGTGAAACAGTGGAGGCTAACGTACGGCTCAACGCGTTTCTCGCCCAGCGGGGCGGCCACGCTCGTCCCAGCGGCACAGCAGCAGCCAGGCGGCCAGGCCCAGCGGATAGACGAAGTAGCCGACCCGGCTGGCGGGCGCCAGCATGAACAGCAGCGCCAGGCCGAGCGCCAGCCGCCAGCCCGCTGCGCGGGCATCCGCGGGCGGACGGGCGATCAGCCAGATGGTGAACCCCGCCACGGCCAGCGCCATCAGCGCCAGCGCGGTCCAGCGGCCCCAGCCCGCGGCGCCGGCGAGCAGATGACCGGGCAGCGTGCTCGCGGCCGGGCTCGCGGCCTTGGTCAGGCCGAGCGGATAGAGGACGGTGTTGGCCAGCGCCGCGGCGGGATGGGCGGCCACGACGGGGCCGTCGGCGGCCAGGCCCGCGGCGAGCGCCGCCGCGGCCAGCCAGCAGGCGGCACGCCGGCCCTGGCGGGCGGCAAGCAGCACGGCCACGACCGCCAGCGCCGGCCAGGCGGTCGCCTTCATGGCCGCGGCCAGGCCGAGCGCCAGCCCGGCGGCTGCCGCCCAGCGCCACTGGCCCTGCTTGGCCTGGCGGGCCCGGCCGGCCAGCGCCAGGCCAAGGCACAGCAGGCCCAGCACCGGCAGGTCGTCCCCGCCGACCGCGAGCGGCAGGGCGATCACGGGGGAGGCGGTGACCAGCGCGGTCCACCAGACCGGCCGGCGCACGCCCGCGATCCGGACCGCCGCCCCGAAGGCTGCTATGAACGCGATACCGAACCAGAACCGCGGGTCGGTGAACGGCCCCGCGCCGAGGACCCGCGGGACGCCGAAGACAATCAGCGCGGGCAGGTACGGGTCGTAGGCGCGCCAGGTGTGCGCCGCCGCGAGCGCCGCCGGGCTCAGGTACGGGGTGCCCCGGTGCACGAGCATCGCGGCGGACCGGATGATGACGCCGACCTCCGGCTGTGCCAGCCCGGTGACGGCCATCCAGGCGAGCGGCGCGGCTACCGCTCCGCCGAGGCTGACCAGCACCGCGAGGCGGATGCCCCGGCCGGGTGCCGCGGCCGCCGCGACCGCGGCGACCATGTAGCTCACCGCGGCGAAGGCACCCCACACCCGTTCCGGTGCGTTGAAGCTGGTCAGTGCGGTGATGGCCGCGAAGACGGCGGACGCGGCGAACGCGCAGGCCACCCATTCCCGGCGGA
>Ga0318496_10000454_pt1 | contig 14182 bp, 9 predicted proteins | sample GRESIP109b1f22_FD_203296 | JGI IMG/M metagenome (GOLD analysis project Ga0318496, IMG submission 203296) | Tropical soil microbial communities from Luquillo Experimental Forest, Puerto Rico - GRE.SIPMG.109b1f22 | ecosystem: Environmental > Terrestrial > Soil > Tropical forest > Bulk soil... | reverse complement strand
GTGTACGTCGCCGACACCACCCGCAAGCTCCGCTTCGACTACGTGCTCCTCGCGCCAGAGCAGCGCCGCATCTACGCAGCCGAGCCGCGCCTGGCCGGCGTGGCGCGGACGGAGCGGAAGCTCGACGGCGGCCTCGTCGAGCACCGCTGGATCGCGAAGGACGTGCCCCGCATCCGGCCGGAGCCGGGGATGCCGGGCTGGAGCGACGTGGTCCCGTACCTCCACGTCTCCACCTACGCGAGCTGGGACGACGTGCAGCGCTTCTGGTGGGGGCTCGTGCACGAGCAGGTGGAGCCGACCGACGAGGTGCGGGAGCAGGCCCTCGCGATCGCGCGGCAGGTGCTCGCGGAACCCGGCCGCGCCGGAGCCGGGTCGTCCGACCCCGAGCGCGTCGATCCGGCGGCGCCGCTGCCGCCGCTCTCGCCGGCCGACGAGCTCGCGATCATCCGCGCCGTCCACGCCTTCGTCGTCACGAACACGCGCTACGTGGGGCTCGAGATCGGGATCCACGGCTACAAGCCGTACCGGGTGGACCAGATCCTCGAGCGCCGCTTCGGCGACTGCAAGGACAAGGCGAGCCTCACCCACGCGCTCCTGCGCGCGCTCGGCATCGACTCGCGGCTCGTCCTGCTCCGGATGAAGCGGCTCGGGCGCGTGGCCGAGGCGCCGGCGTCGCTCGCCGTGTTCAACCACGCCATCCTCTACGTGCCCCGCTACGGCCTCTGGCTCGACGGCACCGCCACCTACTCCGGCTCGGGCGACCTCCCGGGCGAGGACCGCGGCGCCACCGCGCTGGTCGTGGACCCCGACGGCAAGCCCTGGTTCACCACCGTGCCCGACGCGCGCCCCGAGGAGAACCGCACCGAGACCCGCTTCGAGGTGGCGCTCCACGCGGACGGCGCCGCCGAGGTGCACGGCCGCTCGGCGATCGTCGGCGTGCAGGCGCCGGACTACCGCCGCGCCTACGAGTCGGAGCGCGACCGGCGCGCCGCCTTCGAGCAGGCGTTCGCGCGCACCTTCCCCGGGCTCGAGGTGAAGCAGGTGTCGCTCACGGGCCTCGAGCGGCTGGAGGAGCCGGTGGGGCTCGACTTCGCGCTCGACGTCCCCCGCTACGCGGAGAAGGACGGCACGTCGCTCCGCTTCCTGCCGTTCGGGAACGTGCACGGGTACGTGGAGAGCTGGGCGCCGCTCTCGGCGCGCGAGCTCGCCGTGCAGGTGGGGGAGCCCTACGAGAACCGCTTCTCGTTCCGCTACGCGCTGCCCGCCGGCTGGGAGCCCATGCAGCTCCCCGCGCCGGTGAAGCTCGACGCCGCGTTCGCCGCGTTCGAGGCGAGCGTCCGGCGCGAGCCGGGCGCGCTCGTGGCCGAGGGGCGGGTGGTGCTGAAGGCGAGCCGGGTCACACCGGCCGACTACGCCGCGCTCCGCGACCTCGCGGCGCGGATCGACCGCGCGCTCGCGCGTCCTGTCCTGCTCGCCCCGGCCGCCGCCGGCGCGGCGCCGTCCGCCAGCCCCGGGGCCACTCCGTGACCACCTCCGCACCGTCCGTCCGGCGCGCGTTCGCGCTCGCCGCCGTCCTCGCGCTCGCAGCCGCCTGCGCAGGCCCCCGCGCCGCGGGTACGCCAGCCGCCGGCGACGCCTGGGATGAGCTCGGCGCGGCCGACGCCGCGCACGCCGCCCTCGACACGCAGGCGGAGGCCCGCGCGCTCCTCGCGCTCGTCGCCCACGAGCCCCGCCACCCGCTCGCGCAGATCGCCGTGCGGCGGCTCGACGACCTCGCCGATCTCTCCCCGCAGCTCGCGCGCGAGGTGGACCAGGGGCTCGCCGCAGCGCTCGCGAAGGGGCAGCTCCAGGGCCTCGCCGCGTTCCGCGCCCGCGCGGCGCGCGCGGGCGTCGCGGAGGCGCAGGGTGATCTCGCGCGCGGGGCGGCCCTGCGCGGAGAGAACGGCGCGATCACGGGGTGGACGATCCTCGGCCCCTTCGGCGCCTACCACGCGCTCGAGCTCGATACGCGCTTTTCCCCGGAAACCGGCCCGCTCCCGTCCCGCGCCGCCGGCGCGCCGGGCGTCGGCGAGCTCGCCGCCCGCGCGCTCCCGGCGCCCGACGGCAGCCTCGCCCTCGAGGGCGAGCCCCCCGGTGCCGACATCTGGTACCTCGCCGCCGACGTGACCGTCTCCGAGGGCGGCGACCACCTCGCCGTGCTCGGCTCCACGTCGTCCTTCCGCGCCTGGCTCGACGGAGCGCCGCTCGCGGAGCGGCGCGCGCACGAGGGCTTCCGGCCGCTCGCGCTCGTCGCGCCGGTGCGGCTCTCCGCCGGGAAGCACCGGCTCCTCGTGAAGCTCGCGCGCGGCCCGGGCCACGGCGGGCTCGCGGTGTCGCTCGCGCGCGCCGACGGCAAGGCGGCGTCCCTCTCCGCCGCACCCGCGACCCCGGACACGCCCGCTCAGGCCGCGCGCCCGGGCCCCTTCCCGGCGCCGGTCGACGTGGGGGGAAGCCTCGCGGCCGCGCTCGAGCGCGAGGCGGGTCCCGTGCGCGCCCGGATCCTCGCGGCGCGCGACGTCGTGGAGCCGGATCGCGAGGGGGCGAAGCGGCTCCTGCTGGAGGCGCGGGCGCTGCTCGCGGGGGCCCCGGCGCGGGCGGCACCGCCGCGGAGCGCCGACCCAGCCCTCGAGTCCGAGCTGGAGGCGGCGGCGGCGGTCGCCGCCGAGGACGACCCGACGCTCCCCGACCGCACCGCGCGCGCGCGGGCCGAGGCCTCGCTGGAGCGCGCGGCGGACCTCGCCCCGGGCGACGCGGCGTCGCGGCTCGAGCGGGCGCGGCTCGCGCTCGAGGCCGAGCGCCTCGACGAGGCCGCCGACCGGCTCGCCGCGCTCCCGCCCACCGCCGCGGAGCGCCCGCTCGCGCTCCTCTGGCGCGCGCGCGCAGACCTCGTGCGTGGCTCCTCCGCGAGCGCGGAGCGGCTCGCCGAGCGCGCCCACCGTGAGACCGGGCTCTGCGGCGCGACGGACCTCCTCTACGAGACCGCCGGGAAGCGGGACGCGGCCGCGCTGCAGGACGAGCTCGTGCAGGCGCTCGTGCGCTGCCCGCAGGGCGCGCGGCGGCTCGCCGAGCACCGCACCCGCCGCGGAGATCTCGCAGGCGCGGTGGCGCTCCGCGAGGCCCAGGTGAAGGCGGCCCCGACGCGCCTCGAGGCGCGGGAGGCGCTCGCGCGCGCGCTCGTCGCGGCCGGAGATCCCGCGCGCGCCGCGCGGGAGTGGGAGGAGCTCGGCCGGCTGTGGCCGCGCGACCCGCGGATCGAGAAGCGGCGCGCCGAGGCGCTGGAGGCGGCCGGGGACGCGAAGGGCGCCCGCGAGGCCCGCGAGCGGGCGCTCTCGCTCGATGGCTCCGACGTCGCCCTCCGGCGGGCGCTCGCCGCGGAGGACGGAAAGGAGCCGCTCGACGATCTCGCCGAGGACGGCGACGCCGCGCTCGCCGCCTACCGCGCCGCGCGCCCGAAGGAGGAGACCTCCAGCGTCTACGTGCTCGACGCCGCCGCCGCGGAGGTGAACGCCGACGGCTCGCTCACCGAGCGCGTGCACCAGATCGTGAAGGTGCGCGACGCGCGCGCCGCCGACCGCTACGGCGAGGTGAACCTGCCGGCGGGCGCGCAGGTGCTGCGGCTCCGCACCGTGAAGCGGGACGGCCGGGTGCTCGAGCCCGCGTCGCTCGCGTCGGACAAGGGAGCGGTGTCCCTCCCCGGCCTCGAGCCGGGCGATTTCGTGGAGTGGGAGTGGATCCGAGGGGCCCCGTCGCGCGGAGCGGCGCTCCCCGGCTTCACCGCCGATGGCTTCGCCTTCCAGGGCGACGCCCCCCTCTGGCGGAGCCGCTTCGTCCTCCGCGCGCCGGCCGGCACGCCGCTCCGGGTGGAGTCGCGCGCGATGCCCGCGCCCGCGCCGCGGCGTGAGGGAGCCTTCGACGTGGTGCGCGCGTCCGTGGACGCCGCGCCGCCGATCCCGCCCGAGCCCTCGCAAGCCGACGAGCAGGAGTTCGCGCCGTCCGTCCGCGTGGGGGCCGGCGCCGGCCTCGACGAGCTCGCGCGCGCCCTCGGCGACGGCTTCGTCGACCGCACGCGGGCGAGCGTGGAGGTGGAGTCCTTCGCTCGCTCGATCCGCGACGCGGTTCCGGAGGCGGAGCGCGGCGGCGAGGCGCTCGTGCGCGCAGCGTACGCGAGGGTGGCGGAGTCGATCCTCGGCGGCGGCTCCCTCGGCGACGGCGCGGGGCTCGTGCTCGCGCGCGGCCGCGGGAACCGGCTCGTGCTGCTCGCGGCGGTGTACCGGGCGCTCGGGGTGGACGTCCGGCTCGCGCTCGTGCGCGAGCGGGGGCGCGACCCGGCGCCGTCGAGCTTCCCGCGCACCGACCTGTACCCGCGGCCGGTGCTGCGGGTCCGCCACGGCGGCGGCGAGTGGTGGCTGGATCCCTCGCAGCGGCTCGCGCCGTTCGGGCTCCTGCCGCCGGCGGCGCGCGGCCAGGAAGCGCTCGTCGTCGCCGTCCCCGGCGGCGATGCCGAGCGCGTGAAGACCCCGGCCGGCGACCCCGTGGACGCGCGCGAGATCGCGTTGAAGGTGACCGTGGCCCCGGACGGCGGGGCGGTGGTGGAGGCGGTCGAGACCTACCGCGGCTGGGATGCGGCGGCGGCGAAGTCGGGCCTGGAGAAGGCCGACGAGCAGCAGCGGCGCCAGGGCGTGGAGCAGGTGCTCACGCGGAGCTTCCGCGGCCTCGCGCTCGAGGAGCTCGCGCTCGAGGGCGAGAACGAGCCCGGGCCGCTCGTGGTGCGCTGGCGCGGACGGCTCGCGGGCTGGGTGCGGGTGGAGGACGGGAGGGCGATCGCCGACGCGCCGCTCTTCCCGGCGCGCCTCGGCTCGACCTACGCGCCGCGCGCGCGGCGCGAGACGCCGCTCCTCCTGGCGAGCGGCGACGACGCGCGGCTCTCGCTCACGGTGGTCGCGCCACCGAGCTGGCGCGCGGTGCCACAGCACCGCGAGGTGAAGGGCGATCGCGGCCTGTTCGAGCGCACCGACCGCGCGACCGAGGGTGGGCTCGTGCGGGAGGAGCGGATCGCGCTCTGGCCGGGCCGCGTCGCGCCTGCGGAGTACCCGGCGTTCGCGCGCTTTGCGAACGAGGTGGACGCCGCGCAGGCTGCGCCGCTCGTGTTCGAGATCGGGGCGGCCCCGACCGCCACGCGATGATCGGACCGGGGGCTGCGCCCCCGCCCCGCCGAGCGAAGCTCGTCAGGGTCCCACCCCTGCTGCGCGGGGCCCTGGCGCGCTTCGCCTTCGGCTCGCGCGCCATCCCGCCGGCGCTGCTTCGCAGCGCCGCGCGACAGCCCTCGAGCGCCGCGCGCTTCACGGGAGCAGGCGCGCCGCGATCGCGCTGTGCACGTCGAGGCCGCGCGAGGTGAGCACGAGCCGGTCCGCGCGCCGCACGCCGAGCCGCGCGCGCACGAGCGCGTCCACCTCGCCCGGCGGAGTTCCCGCGAGCGGGATCCCCTCGCGCGTCCGGAGGCCCAGCATCGTCGCCTCCTCCGCGCGCTCGTGCGGGCCCACCGGGTCCTCCTCGGCGGTGGGCAGCCGGCCCGCCTCCACGAGGGCGAGGTACGCGGCGGGCTCCCGCGCATTGCCGTAGCGGAGCGCGGTCGCGGCCGAGTCCTCGGCCGGCACGTACCCGTACGCCCCCGCGCCGAGGCCCAGGTACGCGCCGCCCGCCCAGTAGATCCGGTTGTGCACCGACTCGAAGCCCGGCCGGCCGAAGTTCGACACCTCGTACCGCCGGAGCCCCGCGCGCCGGAGCTCCGCGCGGATGGCGCGCGCCTGCGCGAGCACGTCGTCGTCTCCCGGGAGCGGCAGCCGCCCCTCGCGCCGCATGCGCGCGAGCGGCACCTCCTCGGCGAGCACCTCGGCGTCGAGCGTGAGCGCGTAGGCCGACACGTGCGGGACCCCGAGCGCGGCGAGCCGCGCGGCGTCGGTGCGCGCCGTGGCGACGCTGGAGCGGCGCGCGCCGTAGATGAGGTCCACCGAGACGTTCGGGAAGACCTCGAGCGCGATCCGGATCGCATGCTCCGCCGCCGCCGCGCCGTGGCGACGCCCGAGCTTCGCGAGCACCCCCTCGTCGAAGGACTGCACCCCGAGCGACACCCGGTTCACGCCCGCTGCGCGCCAGGCGAGGAGCCGCGCCGGGTCGGTCGACTCCGGGTTCGCCTCGATCGTCACCTCGGCCTCGCCGGCGAGGGCGAAGCGCTCGCGGAGCCCGGCGAGGAGCCGCGCCACCTCCGCCGGGTCCCAGAGCGAGGGCGTTCCGCCGCCCACGTACACGCTCGCGGCCGGGCGGCCGGCGAAGGCCGGCGCCCGCAGCGCCACCTCCGCGAGGAGCGCGTCGGTGTAGCGGCCTTGCAGCGCCGGCGCGGTGGAGACCGCGAAGTCGCAGTAGGGGCACCGGTGCGTGCAGTACGGGTAGTGGACGTAGATGCCGAAGCGCGGCACGGTCGAGATATATCTCAGGGATGCCGAGCTTCACCCTCACCCTCGAGCTCCCCGAGGCCGACGCCGAGCTCGCGTCGTCCGAGCTCTTCGACGCCGGCGCGGATGGGGTCGAGATCCGCGACGCCACCACCGCCCCCATGCCCGGGCTCGCCCGCCCAGCGGCCGGCCGCGCGATCCTCGTCGCCTTCTTCGTGAGCCGCGACGCCGCCGAGGCCGCCCGCGCGGCGCGGGGCGGCGAGCTGGCGGAGGTCCCGGACCAGGACTGGAGCGAGACCTGGAAGGCCGGCTTCCACGCCTTCACCGTGGGCCGCGTCTTCGTGCGGCCCTCCTGGATCGACGCTCCCGTGCCCGCCGGCGCCGTGGAGATCGTGCTCGATCCCGGCATGGCCTTCGGCACCGGCACCCACCCCACCACCTCGCTCTGCCTCTCCGCCCTGGCCGAGCTCGTCGGCCCTGGCGTGGCGGTGCTCGACGTCGGCACCGGCTCGGGCCTGCTCGCCATCGCCGCCGCGAAGCTCGGCGCCGCCCGCGCGGCCGGCACCGAGAACGACCCGGTGGCGCTCGAGGTCGCGCGCGAGAACGCGGAGCGGAACGGCGTCGCGCTCGAGCTGCACCTCCAGGCGCCCGACGCCGTGCCCGGCAGCTTCGACCTCGTCGTCGCGAACATCCTCGCGAACACGCTCGTCGAGCTCGCCCCGGCGGTCGCCTCGAAGCTCACGCCCGGCGGGACCCTCCTCCTCTCCGGCATCCTCGCCGGCCAGGAGGCGGAGGTCCGGGCCGCCTACGTCGCCCAGGGCCTCGTGGCCGCCCCCGACCGCGCCCACGACGAGTGGCGGCTGCTCGTCCTCCGGAACCCGGCGTGAGCCGCAGGCTCCACGTCCCGCGGCAACGGATCGACCAGGCGTCGGCCGCGGGGGAGGCCCGGACCGTGGCGCTCCTCGAGGACGAGCGCCACTACCTCCTCGACGTGCTCCGCCTCGCCCCCGGCGATCCGGTGGAGGTCTTCGACGGGGAGGGCGGGCTTCACGACGCGCGGCTCGCACCCACAGGCGACGCGCTCGAGCTCGGGCCGCGCCGGGACGTGGCGGCGCCGGCGGCCCGGATCCACCTCGCCTTCGCGCTCGCGAAGGGGGAGAAGAACGATCTCGTCGTGCAGAAGGCGACCGAGCTCGGCGTCGCGTGCCTCCTGCCGTTCGCCGCCGCGCGGTCGGTGGTGAAGCTCGACGCGGAGCGCGGGGAGGAGCGGGCGCGGCGATGGAGGCGCATCGCCGAGGAGGCGGCGCGCCAGTGCGGCCGCGCCGACGTCCCCGAGGTGCGGGTGCCGGCGCGGCTGTCCGACGTCCTCTCCGGTGTCGCACACGAGGCGCCCGGTGCCTGCCTGCTCGCCTTCGACGCCGTGGGCGCGCCGTTCGCCGAGGCCCTCGATCCCTCGGCGCCGCTCCACCTCGCCCTCACCGGTCCGGAGGGCGGCCTCGCGCCCGAGGAGCTCGCGGCCTGCGCCACGGCAGGCGCGCGGCTCGCGCGGCTCGGCCCCCGCATCCTCCGCGCGGAGACCGCGGCCATCGCGGTGGTGGCGCTCCTCCAGCACCGGCTCGGCGACCTCGGGTGAGCCCCACGCCCACGCCTCCTCGCGGCGGCCTTCTTGACCCGGGGAGAGGAGCATGCGTCGATCCGCCCGTGCAGATCGAGCTGCAGATGTTGCTTGCGGACGAGGGGCTCGTGCCCAGGGATGCGCTCGAGCGGGCGCTGCTCCGGCAGCGCGTGTGCGGAGGCACGCTCGACAGCGCGCTCCTCGAGCTCGACCTCCTCTCCGAGGACGCGCTCGTCGCGGCCCTCGCGCGCGTCTCCGAGCTGCCGCCGCCGCCTCCCCCGGCGCTCGCCGATCCCGACCCGCGGCTCCGTCGTCTCTTCCCTTCGAGGATCGCCGAGCGCCACGGCGTCGCCCCGTTCCGCCTCGACGGCCGCGAGCTCACGCTCCTCGCCGCCTGGCCGGCGGATCTCGCGGCGGTGGACGAGGTCTCGTCCGCGCTCTCGCTGCGCGTCACCCCGCACGTCGCGCCCGAGTGGCGCGTGCGCGAGCTGAACTACCGCGTCTACGGCACGCCGCTCGGGGAGCGCTTCGAGAAGCTCGCCGCGGCGGTGCGCGAGCGCGAGGCGAGGGACCCGCTCGACTTCGACATCGACGTCGTCTTCGAGCTGCCGCCGGCGCCGGGGGGAGACGAGGCGCCCCCGGCCTGGAGCATCGACGAGGCGCGCGCCGCGCTGGCGGCGGCGTCCACCCGCGACGAGGTCGTGCGCGCCGCGCTCCGCTACGCGCGCGGCACCTTCGCCTTCGCCGCCTTCCTCGGGGTCGGCGCCGGCCGCGCGTTCGGCCACGACGCCCTGGGCAGCGAGTCCGCCGGGGAGGCCCGGCGCCGCGCCCGCTCCTTCTCGCGGCCGCTCGCCGAGGCGGGCGTGCTCGGCACCGTGGTCGAGACCGGTGCGCCGCAGCTCCGCCGCCTCCCGCCCGGTGACCCCCTGCTCGAGGCCCTCGGGCGCGGCGAGCCGCACACCGCGGTGCTCGAGCCGGTGCGGATCCGCGGCCGCGTCGCGGCGGTGCTCTACGCCGACCATGGCGCGGCACCGGTGTCGCCGGCGCGGGTGCGCGATCTGCTCGTGTTCGCGGCCGCGATCGGCCCCGCGCTGGAGCGGATCCTGCGCGCGCGGAAGGACGGCCGGCGCTAGATCGCCGGCCATGACGAAGCCGATCGACCCCGATCCGCGGCGGGCGCTCCTCGATCAGCTGGAGGCCGAGGCCGAGCGGGGTGGGGGCGACGCGCGGGTCGCGCGGCAGCACGCCGCCGGCAAGCTCACCGCCCGGGAGCGGATCGCGCTCCTCCTCGACGCGGGCAGCTTCGTCGAGCTCGACGCGCTGAAGAAGCACCGCTGCGCCGACTTCGGCATGGGCGACCACCGCGTCCCGGGCGACGGCGTCGTCACCGGCCACGGGCTCGTCGACGGACGGCCGGTCTGCGTCTTCGCGCACGACTTCACCGTGTTCGGCGGCTCGGTGTCCGGCGCTCACGCCGAGAAGGTGTGCAAGGTGCTCGACCTCGCGCTGCAGGTCGGCTGCCCCGTCGTCGGCCTGCACGACTCCGGCGGCGCGCGGCTGCAGGAGGGGATCGTCGCGCTCGCCGGCTACGCCGAGATCTTCCTGCGCCACACGCTCCTGTCCGGTGCGGTGCCGCAGATCGCCGTCATCCTCGGGCCGTGCGCCGGCGGCGCGGTCCACGGCCCCGCCATCGGCGACTTCGTCTTCATGGCTCGGGACACGAGCTACCTCTACACGAGCGGCCCCGAGGTCCTCCGCGACGTGACGCACGAGGAGCTCACGCGCGAGCAGCTCGGCGGCGCGCGCGTGCACGCCGAGCGCTCCGGCGTCGCCCACTTCGCCCTCGACGGCGAGGAGGCCACGCTGCGCGCCGTGCGGGAGCTGCTCGGGTTCCTCCCCGAGAGCCACGCCGCGCCGCTGCCGACGGTCGCGCCGCGCGACGAGCCCACGCGGCGCGACACCGCCCTCGCGACGCTCGTCCCCGAGCGCCCGGGCGAGCCCTACGACATGAAGGCGGTGATCCGCGCGGTCGTGGACGACCGCCGGATGCTCGAGGTGCACGAGGGCTTCGCGCCCAACCTCGTGGTGGGCTTCGCGCGGATGGGCGGCCGGCCGGTGGGCGTGGTCGCGAACCAGCCGGCGGTGCTCGAGGGTTGCCTCGACGCGGACGCCGCGGTGAAGGGCGCGCGCTTCGTCCGCACCTGCGACGCGTTCGGCATCCCGCTCCTCACCTTCGTCGACGTGCCGGGCTTCCTACCGAGCGCCAGGCAGGAGTGGGACGGCATCGCGCGGCACGGCGCGAAGCTCCTCTTCGCCTACGCCGAGGCCACGGTGCCGAAGATCACCGTCGTCACGCGGAGGGCCTGGGGCGGCGCCTACGGCCTCATGGCCTCGAAGCACCTGCGCGCCGACGCGAGCCTGGCGTGGCCCAGCGCGGAGATCGCGGTGATGAGCCCGGAGACGGCGGTGAGCCTCGTCTTCCGCAAGGAGCTCGCGGCCGCGGCGGAGGATCCCGCGGCGCAGCGCCTGCTGCGCGAGCGGCTCGTCGCCGAGTACCGGGCGAGGTTCGCGAGCCCGTACCAGGCGGCGGAGCTCGGCTACCTCGACGCGGTGATCCGGCCCGAGGACACGCGCCCGCGCGTCCTGCGCGCGCTGGAGCTCCTGCGCGAGAAGAAGCAGGACGTGCCGCGGAAGAAGCACGGCAACATTCCCCTGTAGACGCACGATCCCTGCCTGCGGCGTGCGGGCTCGTGCATCGGGGCAGCGATTCCGAGAAATGAAGAGCCCGGCCCCCCCTCGCGGAGTCAGCCGGGCTTCGGTGTGCTCGAGAGCTGAGAGCTGAGCTTACGCCTTGCGGACGTTCGCCGCCTGCAGGCCCTTCGGGCCGCGCACGACGTCGAACTCGACGCGCTGACCCTCGGCGAGGCTACGGAAGCCATCCATCTGGATCGCCGTGTGGTGGCAGAACACGTCCTCGCCACCGTTGTCCTGGGTGATGAAGCCGAAGCCCTTCGCGTCGTTGAACCACTTCACGCTTCCAGTTGCCATTCGTCGGACCTTCTCGTCTTCGAGCGACCGGATGGTGCTCGGACCACCATTCTCGGAGGGTGGACAGTTTCCTGTACAAAAAACGAAAACAAGTGTCGAGAAGGTGAGAGTTGTGTCCCGACCCGATCGGCCGCGATCCAGGGACAGATATCGGGCACAACCTTGCGATTGATCAGGTCCCGCGCGGGTTGACGCACCGGTCCAAGAACGGACGGTCAATCCGCGCCCGCCCAGAAACCATTGGTGAAATCAGGACGCGCTGGCGGCGGCCAGCTGCTCGCCCCGAACCGCCGGCCGCTCGGGCTCGGCGTCGGCGAGGACGGCCTCGAAGCGCTCGAAGATCTCGGGCACCGTCGGGAGCCGCTCCCCCTCGTCGATCTGGGTGACGCTCGTGCCGGTGTAGAAGAGGCCGTTCTCGAGGTCGCCCTTGATCGCGCCGGCGAGGAGCGCGTCGGTGATGCAGAAGCTCTCCTGGAAGTTCGACGCGCGGCACAGGCACATCTCGGCGCCGAGGCACTCGATGCACGCCTTCTTGCGGCCGTAGTACCCGGCCTCCCCGTAGAACCACTTCTTCGAGCGCGGGGGGCGCCGCTCGCCGCGGGCGAGCGACTCGGTGAAGGCGTTCTTCACCGCGCGTGCCTTCATCCCCTTCACGCAGCTCGTGATGAGCGTGACCTGGTCGTCCGGCTTCGCCACGTGCATCCGCTTGAACGCCTCGTGCGCGTCGCCGTCGGAGGAGGCGAGGAAGCGCGTCGCGAGCTGCGCGCCGGCGGCGCCCTTCGCGAAGATCGACGGGAGGTCGGCCATGTCGATGCCGCCGGCCGCGATGCAGGGCAGGGACGAGGCGTTCACGACCTCCGTCACCATCGCCTCGATCGGATTGCCGACGTCGCCAATGTGCCCGCCGGCGCCCGCGCCCTCGGCGACGAGCCACTCCGCACCCCACTTCTCGTACATCTTCGCGAGCCGGCCCGACGCGACGATCCCGGCGAACGGGATCCCGGCGTCCTTGCACCAGCGCACGATCTCGCGCGAGATGCCCGCGCCCTGCACGATGAAGGAGACGCCCTCCTCGATGCCGAGCTTCGCGCACGCCTCGAAGTCGTCGCGGTTGATCGCCGCCATCAGGTTCATGCCCACGAAGCCGCCCGGCGCGTCGCGCTTCGCGCGGCGGATCTCGGCACGCAGCATCTCCGGGGTCTTCAGCACCGCCGAGATCGTGCCCACGCCCACGAGGCGCGGCGTCCGCATCGCGGCCACCTTGCCGGAGAGGCCGTCGGAGGCGTGGATCCCCATCGCGCCCTGCACGAGCAGGCGACGGCCACTGCGCAGCACCTCCTCGATCGCGGCCCGGTCGAGCTTCGGCGCGGGGGCCGACGCGGCGAGGTCTTCGAAGCGGGAGGCGAGTGCAGCGGCGGGAGGCGTCATCAAGTTCTCCTCATTGAGGGGGACGCCACTCTCTCAGGGCCCCGTCATGGGGATGTCACCGCGCCGGTGAAGATTCTGCATCGGCGTGAGGTGGCGGCGTGCGGTCCGCGATATCTTGCGCGCGCCATGCCGCCGCCCGGGTCAGACCCCCTCGTGGTCGCCGTCGAGATGGGTTACGGCCATCTCCGCGCCGCCCGTCCCCTCGCCGACGCGCTGCATCAGCGCGTGCTGCACGTGGATCGGGCGCCCCTCGCGGGGGCGGAGGAGCAGCGGCTCTGGGCGCGCGTGCGGCGCGGCTACGAGTGGATCTCGCGCGTCTCGCAGATCCCGCTGGCGGGCGGCCCTTTGCGGCTGGCGCTCGATCGGATGACCAGCATCCCGCGGCTCCACCCGTACCGCGACCTCTCGGCCCCGACGCACGGCGTCGTCACCCTCGATCGGCTCGTGCGGCAGAACCTCGGCCAGGGGCTCGTCGACGAGCTGCGTCGAACGGGCGCTCCCCTGCTCACCACCTTCTACTCTCCGGCGATCGTTGCCGACCGGGCCGGGCTCGACCGCATCTTCTGCGTGGTCACCGACACCGACGTGAACCGGATCTGGGCGCCGCTCGACCCGGTGCGCACGCGCATCCAGTACCTCGCCCCGACGCACCAGGTCGTGCGCCGGCTCCGGTCCTACGGTGTGCCCGCGGCGAGGATCACGGTCACCGGCTTCCCGCTTCCCGAGGCGCTCGTGGGCGGGCCCACGCTCGCCGCCGCCGGCCGGAACCTCGCGGCCCGGCTCGTCCGGCTCGACCCGGAAGGCGAGTTCCGCCGCGAGCACTCGGAGGAGCTGGCGCGCTTCCTCGGGCCGCTCCCGGCGGAGGAGGCGGGCCGGCCACCCACGCTCGTCTACGCGGTGGGCGGCGCCGGCGCGCAGGCGGCGCTCGCGCGGGCGTTCCTCCCCGGCATGCGGCGGCTCGTGGGGGAGGGGCGCCTCCGGATCGCGCTCGTCGCGGGCGTGCGCCCGGAGGTGGCCGACCTGTTCCGGGAGGCGCTCCACGAGACGGGGCTCGAGGACGCGCTCGGGAACGGCGTGGAGATCCTGCTCGAGCCCGACTTCGACGCCTACTACGACGCGTTCAACGCGCTCCTCGCCCGCGCCGACGTCCTGTGGACGAAGCCCTCCGAGCTCTGCTTCTACGCCGCGCTCGGCCTCCCGCTCGTGCTCGCCCGGCCGGTGGGGGTGCACGAGCGGCACAACCGGCGCTGGGTGCGCGAGGCGGGCGCGGGGGTGAAGCAGCGCGAGGCCCGCTTCGCGGCCGAGTGGCTCTCGGACATGCTCGCCGACGGCTCGCTCGCCGGCGCCGCGTGGGCGGGCTTCATGCGGCTCCCGAAGTTCGGCCTCGCGCGGGTGCTCGACGCGGTGGGTGCCACACCGCCGGTGGAACGCTGACGCGAATCGCGCGAGGATGCGCGCGTGCTCGCCGTCTTCTCCATCCTCTACTGGGCCTTCGCCATCCTCACGATGCCCTTCTTCTTCGGGCTCGCGTGCGTGATCAGGCTCCTCACGTTCCCGTTCGACCGCCGCCGCGTCGTGCAGCACCTCTGGTCGTGCGTCTGGG
>Ga0318496_10000441_pt1 | contig 14318 bp, 15 predicted proteins | sample GRESIP109b1f22_FD_203296 | JGI IMG/M metagenome (GOLD analysis project Ga0318496, IMG submission 203296) | Tropical soil microbial communities from Luquillo Experimental Forest, Puerto Rico - GRE.SIPMG.109b1f22 | ecosystem: Environmental > Terrestrial > Soil > Tropical forest > Bulk soil... | reverse complement strand
CATCACCGCACCACCCCCCGTTACGTAACGCTAAGCTGATTCAGGCACGTTCGTTACGTAACGGAAGGCCGGCCAGCCAGAATGCCCAAGCCGGCGTGTCTATCAATCCAGCGGAGGCCGTTTCTTTTACAGTCCGGGTGTGACCGTGCCTGCCGCCGATACCCCGAAGCCCCCCGCGACCTTCTGGCCCCGGAACCAGCCGTCCGGACTGGCGCGCTGATCGGCTACGCCCGGGTCAGCACATCCGGCCAGCTACTGGACCGGCAGCAGCACGCCCCAGTTTCCTGAACGGCCCTGGCACCCGCTGTGGCACCGGTGGCCGTCAGCGCGGCCGGAACGGGTTATCGGCGCAGCCGGGCCGTTGGCTGATCTCGCCGCGCCGGTATCGCTCGGCCTGCCAGGCATCCCAGGCCTGCTCCAGCTGCGAGGCTGAGGAAGCGGCAGCCGCCGCCGGGTGCAGAAGACCCGGAACTCCAGGTCCGGCTCGGCGACCCGGCGCCGCCGTTCGGCCCGCCGGTCAGGGAGGACCGCCGCCGCGCCGAGGTTGGCCACGCGGCGGGCGCGGGCCAGCTCATCGACGTCCTGGCTCCGCGCTGACGCCCCGGACCGGCCCGAGTCACTATGGGTAGCGGGCGTCGAGGGTGGTGGTGACCCGCCCGGTGGCGATGTCGTAGACGTGACCGGAGACGCTGACCTTCGGTGAGAGCAGGGGTGAGGTGAGCAGGTGCTCGACGTCGGCCTTGACGGTGATATACGGGTCAGCGACCGCGGTTGCCTCCAGCGCGGCCTCGGGCAGGCCGGTCACATCGGCGGCCTGATGCCGGAAGCCCGGGTCAGCGAGGAAGCCAGTTCCGCACTGCGTGTGGTGCACGACCGCGACTTCGAACAGCGTGTCCAGCGCGCTTGGGCCGCCGGCCAGCTGCTCGGCGAGGAAGGCGAGGTAATTGATGTCGTCGATGACAGCCGGGGTGACACGTCCCCCTGTGTTGCGGATCACGGGAGCGTCCCCGAGCTGGAGCCCGAGGACGATCGCGGGGTCGACCCGGTGGTCAAGGCAGGTGACGATGACGACCTGGGCGGTGGGCAAGCCGAGGCCGGCCGGGGTGTAGGTAGCGGCGAACTGCTCGTTACGCTCGAGCAGGGGGGTCATCCTGGTCATGGTGGCTCCGTTTCCGATTCACGTGTGGGTGGTGGCCGGGGTGCCGACACCGTGGCGGGCCGCGATGTCGCGGATCGCGGCGGCGAGCAGGTCCGGGTGCTCGCTGGTGGTCAGGTGGCCGCCTGGAAAGGTCAGGACTTCGGCCTGGGGCACGCGCTCGCGGGTGGCCGGGATCTGCCGGTGTTCATAGGCGTCCTCGTCGCTGCCGCCGACGTACAGGGCGACCGCGCCGTCCAGCTCGCGGGCGATCGCGGCGAGATCCCAGTGCTGCGCGTGGCGGCGGTGCTCACTGACGAATCCCGCGGCGTTGTGGAGGAACGCCGCTCCGTCTCGGCGGGTGATCGCCGACCACATCTCGGTAAGCTCTTCCGGGGCGGGATGGTAGCTGCGGGAGTACAGGCGGGCCTGCATCATCGCTGTGGCGAACACGCGCGGCGAGCGCTGCGCCCGCCGCATCCCCAGCGCGCCCAGCGGGGTGCGCAGCAGCGGTGTGCCCTGCCACGGGTGCTTGTTGACGTCGGCGAACAGGCCGCCGTTCACCATGAATACGGCCGTGATCGCCGGCCCGGCGGTGTCGCCGGAGGCGGCCCGTTCCAGCTGGCGGCGCAGCAGCTCGAGCAGCGCCAGCGACGTGTAGTCGAAGGTGACGACGACGGTGCGGCGCACGCCGTGGTGCCGCCACAGCGCCAGGACCAGGTCCGCGCGCTCGATAGTGGAGTACGGATAGTCCCGGGGCTTGTCCGAGTCACCCTGCCCCACCGGCTCCGCGTACAGCCGCGGGCTGAGGTCGTCGCCGAGCATCCGGTCGACCTGCGCCCAGCCGTAGGAGCCGTCCGGGAACCCGGGCAGCATCGTGAGCCACACGCTGTCCGTGTCCTGCTCGGCGCCTGCCACGCGCTCGAACACCCGAAGCGCGTCAGGCGTCGCGGTGGCCTCCTTATCGGTCAGTACGCGCGCGGAGGCCGGGTCGTACGGGATCCGGTGTCCGCCGGCGAACCACTCCGCCGCCGTCACCAGCACCCGGGCCGGCCGCGGCGAACCTGCCGTCTTGTCAGTGCTCATCGTGAGCCTCCCCGTCATTAGTGGACGCTGTACACCATAACGAGGATTGTGTACGCTGTCCACTTGTTATTCTTGGGGCGTGACGACCGGCCAGAGAGCAGGGGAGAGACGCAAGGCGCATCGGCGGCACCGGCCCCGGGGCGCCGTCCGCGACGGCCTGGTCGCCGCCGGACTCGAACTGGCCCGGGCCGGCGGCCCGGACGCCGTGGTGCTCCGCGAAGCCACCCGCATGGTCGGCGTAGTGCCCAACGCCGCCTACCGGCACTTCGCCGACCGTGACGAGCTTCTCGCCGCGGTCTGCGCCGCCGCCATGCGCGAACTCGCCGACCGCATGGCCGCCGGCGTCGCCCGCGTGCAAGGCAACTACGGCGATCCCGCCGCAGCCGGCCTCCGGCTGGGCGCGATCGGCACCGCGTACCTGGAGTTCGCCCGGGAGGAACCGGGATGGTTCGTGACCGCGTACGCCTTGCCGCAGCAGCACGCCTACGGCGCTCCGGACGATGGGACCGGGCCGGACCGCACGCCCCGAGGTCAGCTCCGCGCGGTACTCGACGATCTGGCGGACGCCGGCGTGCTCGATCCCCAGCGCCGCGACGGCATCGAGTACCCCATCTGGTCCGCGGTGCACGGGCTGGCCGTGCTCACCGGAGCAGGACCGCTACGCGAGATCCCCGAAGCCACCCGGCAGCACCTCGAAGAACTCACCTTCGCCTTCATCGGCGCAGGCCCGCCGCCTGGCCCGCACGGCCGGGATCAGGGCGTGGGAGCAGCTCTCGCCGCACTGCCTGCGCCATTCGACGATCACCTTCGCCCTGGACGCCGGCGCCTCTCTGCGCGACGTGCAGGACTACGCCAGGCACAAAGATCCCCGCACCACTCGCCGGTACGACCACTCCCGTGACCCTGAATCCGCATACCGGACCAACGCACCGGGCACGTAGCGGTCACGGCGGCCAGGGTTGCGATGATCTCACAGGAGCCGGGGATTCCGTGCACCTCGCGGAAGCTGCCGTAACAGCGGCCGGGGCGGGCAGGGCGGAGGCGATGAGTAACCGCAACTCCCATCGTCTGCCCGCTATATGAGCTAACCTGCGGCCGGAGGAGGCCGCCGGGACAAGGGAGTCATGGGATGACGCGGTACCTGATCTCGTTCGGTGCCCACGCGATGGACCACATCCCCGGCGAGGACATGCCCGCCGTAGCCAAGGCCGCGCACGCAGTGGTCCAGGAGGCCATCAACGCTGGCGTGCTTGTGTGCACCGGCGGACTGGAAGACCAGCGGGCGAGCATCGTGGCCACCGACGGGACGGTCACCGACGGCCCGTACCCGGAGGCCATCGGCGCACTCACGGTCGTCGAGGTGCCCTCACGCGAGGAGGCGCTGGAATGGGCTGCCAAGATCGCCGTCGCCTGCCGCTGCGCGCAGGAAGTTCGCGTGATCGGGCCCGACCCCGAACTCGACGAGATGCTCCGCCAGGCAGATAGGCGACGGTGACGTCAACCTGCCCGTCTGAAAGGCCAGGCTCATCAGATTCCCAAAACCGGGGGGCTGGCCATACCCAGATCCGCGCAGCGAGAATCAGATCCTAGAAACCGTCAAGCGTCACCTGAAGCCAAACATGAGCTCCGCTTGATGCTTGACGTTTCTTGGGAGACTGGGGGAATAGTGCGTAGCGGGTCACGTTTGCCCGGCGGTGGGTCTCCTGGCTGCTGTTAATCGGTGCTGGCCCAGGGCGTCCAGGCGGGGGGGCGGTCCGGGCTGAAGTAGGCGGCGTACATGTCGAGGGCGGGATCGAGCAGGGCGATCAGCCGGCTTTCGGCGAACCCCACGCCTGGTTCGTTGGCGCTGTGCTGAGATGCCACCCCTGCGACCAGGGCGAGCAGCAGCGCGATGCCGTTCTCCGACGCGGCGGCCGGGTGCAGTTCAGCCCGCTCGGCGGCCGCCGCCATGGCGGTGCGCACCAGGTCGAGGCCGCGCAGGCTGGGAGCGTAGGCGCGGTCGGAAGGCACAAACCCCGGCACAGCGCGGGTGGCCAGCAGCTGGGCCAGCACCGGCTGGGCCGCGGCGAACCGCAGCGTCTCCCGCATGGCCAGGCGGACCGCCGCCCAGCCTCCGCCCTGGCCGGTGATGGCGGCGGTGAGTATCTCGTAATGGGCGCGCCAGCCGCGCTCGAACAGGGCGTCATAGACCGCGGTCCGGGAGTCGAAGTACTGGTAGAGGGACGGCTGGCGCAGGCCGACGCGCCGGGCGACCTCGGTCAGGTTGAGCGCGGCGACACCCTGTTCGGCCATCACGGCCAGCGCCGCGTCGAGGATTTCCTCGCGTGTCTGGAGCCGGTGCCGCTCGCGTGGCGTCACGGCACCGTTCGTCTCGCGCACAGCCATAAACAGAGTATAGAACAGCCGATAGGCTATTGATTCTACGATAGCCAATAGCTAGGCTGTCCCGTGTCAGTCCTTCCGGGAGGAGGCGGCCATGAACCGTCTTGATCACGACCAGGTCCGGCTCCGCATCCAGGCCCCGCCCGAACTGCTCTACGACATGGTCTCCGACGTCCCGCGCACCCCGGAGTGGAGCCCTGAGGTCATCTCGTGCCGCTGGCTCGACGGCGCGGCCGGCGCGGTGCCCGGCGCCCGGTTCAGCGCCCGCAACAAGCGGCGCTGGGCTGCCTGGTCCAACAAGCCAGTCGTGGAGACCGCCGAGCGGGGCCAGGAGTTCGCCTTCACCCGCACCGAACCCGGCGGCGGCACCATCCGTTGGTTCTACCGCTTCGAACCAGGGCCCGGCGGCACCACCGCCGAGCTTGGCTACCAGGTGCTCAAGCCGGTCCCGGTTTTCCTGCACCTCAGCCTGCGCGCATTGTTCGGGGTACGCGACCTGCGCGCTGACTTGCACCAGAACATGACCCTCAGCCTGGAAAAACTTGCCGGGATCGCCGAACGCCAGGCCCAGCAGGCACACGCCACTGGCCGCGACTGAGGCATCCGGGGCCCTCGCTGCCGGGGTACGGCAGGACTTGTGCCGGTCATGTCATCCGGTGTTCCTGCCCGCGGACCAGCCTTGGCGACCGGATCCGGCGGGAAAGCATCTGGCGCGGGCAGACGCTAGCTGCTGCGGCACTCGGTGGTGGTCGGCTGAGCCGCTGCTGGCCTGCGGGCGAGCCGGCGGGTCATGGTGATCGTCATCGCCCAGTACACAATGGTTTCGTGGTGCTCGGGCAGGCGTTCGTAGTCGCGGACGGTGCGGCGGCACCGGGTGATCCATGCCAGGGTCCGCTCGACGACCCAGCGGCGGGGCGGACCTGGAAGGTGTGCAGGTCACCGGGCCGCTTGACGATCTCGAGTGTCGGCCTGGGCCTGGGCCTGGTCCCGGCCCAGGTGACGAGCTTGCCGGCGTAGCCGCCGTCAGCCCAGGCCAGCTTGACCGAGGGGAAGGCACGGCGCAGGTTCCACAGCAGCGGCTTTGCCCCGTCGCGATCCTGGATGCCCGCAGCGGTGATCAGCACCGTCAGCAGCAGCCCGATGGTGTCCACGGCGATGTGCCGCTTGCGGCCGTTGACCTTCTTGCCCGCGTCGTAGCCACGGCCGTCACAGGAGACCTCCTCAGCCGCCTTCACTGACTGGGAGTCGATGACCGCGGCCGTGGGCTCGGGCGTGCGCCCGGCCGAGGTGCGACCGAGAACCCGGCTGGCAGGTTCACATCCCCCGGAAGCCGTAAAAGACCGCCGTCGAGGTTGTCGGCGGACACGTTGGTGATCGTGACCGTTTGCCTGACGGTGCCCAGGACCGGCCTGACCCTGCCGAAATCGACAAGCTGGGGACTTGCGCTCAACGCAAATTTCGGCAGCGCACTGGCAACGCCGCCGAACAAGGGAATACTCAACCCCACAACTCCGATGAAAGCTGCGATCCGCTTTACCATGGTCCCTCCCAGTCAGTCAGTAGGCTCCGAGCCGGGCCACTATGTAATCCCCTTGTGGTTCGCCAAGGCGTCGCGGGCCTCGGGCCACCATGTAATCCCCTCGCGTTCAGCCCAGGCGTCGCGGGCCTCGCGCTGCGTGGTGCCCTCCAGTTCGGCCCACGGTCAAGCCCAGGGTTACGGCCTTGACGCGGGGCACGCCGTCGAGCAGCCCGCAGGCCTTGGCCGGGTCAACGAACTGGGTCAGGGCGTCCACGTCCTGGGTGGCGACCTGGCGGCGCTCCTCCTGGCCTTCCTCCGATGCGTGCCAGTCAGCGGTGTCGGGGTGGTCACCCGACGTCATGTCGGCGGCGTCGAATATCTTGAGGGCGGCTTCGCTTGATACTTGACACTCTCGCTCATGTTGTGGGGGTTGAGCGTGACCGGGTAGAGCTGCCGGACCTTTCTCGAAGGTCGCGGCGGGGAGTCTGGTAACTGGAGTTGCCGAACGATGCGCAGTCCGCCGTCAGAGCGCGCAGACCGGGCGCCGCTACCGGGACGAGGCTCCCCGGCCCTGTTGAGCTTGGTCATGCCTGCCGGCCAGTGCCATGTCGCAGCAGCCGTTTGATCCTGTCCCGGATCCAGATCATGAGCTTGAACATCGTGACGCCGCCAAAACCCGGAAGCCACGACGTGCTTGGCCGTTCCTCATTCTCCAGCATTGCCTCAAGCAATGGCTGAGGTCCCGGCGGGAGCCCGTGCTCCCTGTCCCCAGGGTCCTGCATCATTTCTTCCTCCTACATGGGTGAAGGGCCCTGGGGCCAGGGTCTTTTGCTTCCCGTCCAGCGTCGACGGATCACCTGGACTGATTCTCTAGGTCGGGATGGTGTACTTCAAGATCAGCGTGTCACCGGGGACGATCGAGATCATCACCCAGACTGGCTTGCCGGCGGCGGTTCAGCCGGTCCTGATGTGCTCGGCGACTGGCGTCCCGGCCGCGATGCCGAGCCGGGCGGCCTCGTCGGACCTGGGCATGCCGGCGATGATCACATCGATGTCATAGACCTGCTCGTAGCCAGCTTCCGCGACTCGCCCCGGCGGCTCACGCCCGTCCTGCCCGTTGCCTCACTACGTGAGGCCGATCCGTCAAGGATCAAGTGGAGCCAGGCAGCTCTGGGCGGTCTGGGGACCCTAGACTCGCCGACTCCGCACTCAGGCAGACCGTGAGTCAGCGGGCTGGTGCAGGTCAGTGCCTGTTAAGGCGCCGAGAGCGTGGTTCTGGTCGAGATAGGCCTGGGTCTGGGGTTCTGACGGGTACTGATCGTTGAGGACCCTGGTGAGATCGCGGCTGGCCTAACCGGCGGAGAGGAACAGAAGCCCGTACAACTCGACGAGGGCGAGAGCGGGGGAGCGCGGTGACCGGCTGGGGTGCACCTGGGGTGCAGAGACCGGCGGACGGTGGCGCGCGGTGTCGGGTCCTGGCGGAGCGACAGATCGCAACCAGAATACGTTCTGGCTGGTCATAGCCGGTATTTGCTGGTCACAGGCTGGCGCCCCAGCAGGATTCGAACCTGCGCTCACGGCTCCGGAGGGCACAGCTGACAAATTGCCCAACCTGCGCTGATACCCAGGTTGGGCCGATTCAGGGGCGCGTATGGGGCGCGCCGATGTGTCCCGTTCAGTTGATCGCTGCGACCGGTCCTGCCGGCGTCCGGCCGTCAGGCGGTTTCGTCCCACCACCTGAGCACCCTCAGCGCGCGCAAGGTGTTCCAGCGGCTTGGCGTGCCCGCGCCGCCCTCAAGATCGAAATGGACCCGGCCCGGATGGCTGCGGTCCAGCAGCCAACGACCGTCGGGCTGCCGTTTGGACCGGACGACCGCTACCGCTTCTGCCATCCGGGGATCCGGATCGGCGCCCGACCGCCGGAAGTAGTCCAGCGCACGCAGCACGTCGTAGTGCCAGTAATAGGGAAACGCGAACTCCAGATACGTCGGCTGCGCGGCGGCCCCGGTGCTCTTGCGGCGGAACAGGCCGCGCTCGAGCAGGTACTGCTCACCGCTGCGGCGGGCGGTGTGCACCTCCGGGGCCCGGCCGGTCGCGCGCTCGAACTCCAGCAGCCCCTCGAGCACGTTGATCGTCGTGTCAAACGAGGACCGCACCGATCCGTTCTCGGCCTCGCAGTTCCAGCCGCCGTCAGCGAGCCGCTCGGGGAGGACCCGCTCGACGACCGCGTCTACGTCCACCCCGAAGTACGCCCCGGCCTCGATCGTCCTGCCGTTAATGCAGGGCTCGACCTCCCCGTCGAAGTACCGCTGCCCGGCATGCTCCCAGCGCCCGTTGGCCGCCACCAGCCCGATCGCCTGGCGGGCAGACTGCGACGCCGGGTCGAGCCCGAGGATCTGCAAGGTCTGCAGCGCGTGCATCGTGGCCGTCCAGGGTTGCCCCGGTTCGCCGCCTCTGTAGGACGCCGGGAAGCATGCACCGCCGTCCCAGAGCCCGTCGGGATCTTCCAGCGCGAGGAGGGGCGCGCCCCATCCGTGGCGCTCCACACGGGCTCGTTCGGCCATCACGTCGCCAGCCGACGCGTTCGTGAGATCCTGCAGCACCTGCCAGCGAATCGCGGGGTCGCCTTCGAGCAGCCAGCCGATCACGGTCACGACCGCAGGCTACCCGGCCGCCGGCAGCCCGATCCGACCAGCGGAAGCACTTCACCAAGCACTTCACCCCAGACGTGCATCAGGCCAGATGACAGCGGTCAGTCCTGTGACGGTGACCGACTGTGACCACGATGACAACGCTCAAGGTCGGCCACGACGTCCGGTATTTCACCCAGGGCTCCTGCGCTGGCGGGTGCGTCGGTGCGATGTCCTACTACACCGAGTCGGGGGAACCGCCCGGGCAATGGTCCGGCAAGGCTGCGGCCGGCCTGAGTCTGTCCGGCGAGGTGGACCCGGGCGTGATCGAGAACCTGTACATGGAAGGGATCGGGCCTGGCGGCGAGCGGCTGCTGCGGCTGAGGATGCCCAAGCCCGTGCGGGAGCGCGAGACCGCGGCCGTGGCGGCGTACCTGGCCGAGCACCCGTTCGCGTCGGCTACCGAGCTCGTCGAGGTGCGCGCCGGCGAGCGGGCCAAGGAGGCGGTCAAGCGGGTGCCGTACTACGACCTGACCATCAGCGCGGCCAAGTCGGTCAGCGTGCTGCACGCGTCGCTGAAGGTGTCGGCGAGGCAGGCCCGGGACGACGGCGACGAGGAGACCGCCGGCGCGCTGGACGCGGAGGCGGACGGGATCGAGGCGGACCTGGTTGCGGCTGCGCGGCTCGCGGTCGAGGAACTGGAGCGGGAGGCCTGCTATACCCGGACCGGCCACCACTCGGCCACGACCGGGGAGTGGCGGGACGGCAAGGGCCTGACCGCAGCCCTGTTCGTCCACCACATCAGCCGGGACGGCGACCCGCAGCTGCACGTCCACGTCGCCATCGCGAACCTGGTCCAACGGGCGGACGGGGCGGACGGCAACTGGCGGTCGCTGGACGGGAAGCAACTCTACGCGATGAGACTGTCTGTCGCCGCGGCCGCCGACCGAGCCCTGGAGTCGCGGCTGATCCAGCGGGGCTACGCCATGGTCGCGCGGCCCGACGGGAGCGGCGCGGAGGTCGGCGTGGTGAGCCAGGAGGTCATGGACCTGTTCAGCTCACGGAACCGGGCGATCACGCCCGAGCTGGCCAGGCTCATCGAGCAGTACACGAAGGCCAAGGGGCATCCGCCGTCGAAGCGGACCATCTGGCTGCTGGGGCAGCAGGCGGCGCAGAACACCAGGCGGACCAAGGCCGCGGCCCAACGGATGGTCGCGGGGGCGACCGGGAAGGAGGAACCGACCGGGGCCGACCGGCTGGCCGGATGGGAGCGGCAGGTGGCCCGGGAGGAGATGCGGGCCGTATCGCGCGTCCACCAGGACGCCCGGGCGTACGCGGCGGCTCACCGGGTCGTCCCGCACGTCGGCGAGCAGGATAAGGCCCGGGCGGCCCGCGTCGCGGTCGCCGAGGTGCAGCGGCAGCATGCGGCCTGGTCCATCGCCCAGCTGCGGTTCGAGGTGGACCGGGCCCTGCCGGTGGGTGCCACGCCGGAGATGGTGACCGAGGTCGCCGGCCTGGCGGTCAGCGGGTTCGGCGGGACCGAGGTGATCCGGATCGCTCCCGCCCCGGACATCGCCGACGTGACCGAGCTCGGCGTGCGCCGGGACGGGACCTCGATCTACCGGCCGCCGAACGAAACCCGGTACGCCACCCTCGGCCAGCTGGACCTCGAAGATACCGTGATGAAGCACGCCGCCTCCGCGGTCCGCCAGCTCGTCAGCGAAGCGCAGGCGCAGCAGGCGCTCGGCGAGTCGACGCTGAGCCCCGAGCAGCGGGACGCGGTAGTCAGGCTGCTCACCGCGGACCGGCTGGTGACGATCCTGACCGCCCCGGCGGGCGCCGGGAAGACGCGGACCATGGCCGAGTTCGCCCGGACATGGGACGCCCTCGTAGGTGGCAGGGTCATCGGGATCACCACCGCGGAGAATGCGGCCCGGGTGATGGCCGGCGCGGCCCGCACGCTCGGCGCGCCCCTCGAGGCGTACAACTCGGCCGCCTTCCTCGGGAGGGTCGAGGGCTCGGCCGAGCTCCGCTACCCGGTCGAGCTCAGCGTGAGTGACGTGCTCGTCCTGGACGAGTCATCGATGCTGTCCACGTCCGACCTGGCGCTGATCCTCGGCGCGGCCCGCCGGGCCGGCGCGCACGTGATCGGCACCGGCGACCTCCAGCAACTCGGGGCGGTCGAGGCGGGCGGCATATTCCGCGCGATGGCCCGGGAGTTCGGCACGGCCGGGCTGCACCAGGTGCTCCGCTTCGGTGCACAGTGGGAGCGGGCCGCATCCCTCAGGCTCCGGTACGCCCACCGCGAGGTGTTCGCCGCCTACGACCTCCACGGGCGGATCCGCCACGGCGACCAGGAAGCCGCCTGCGCGCGGGCGGCCGGCGAGTACCTGGCCGACTTCCTCGCCGGGAAAGAAGCGCTCCTCCTCGCGGGTACCAACGCCGAAGTCGCCGAGTTGGCTCGGATCGTCCAGTGCAGGCTCGCCGCGGCAGGCCGGGTCGGCGAGGCGCGGATCGAGCTCGCCGACGGGAACCACGCCGGGACCGGCGACATCGTGCGGGCCCGCCAGAACACGGACATCATCGTCGACGGGGAACGGCTGGCCAACCGGGACGTGCTGAGGATCGAGGCCGTCGCCGGCCGGGACGTCCAGGTCCGCCGCCAGCTCCCGGACCGGCACTGGTCGCATCCGTTCCTGGTCCGGCTGGATTACCTCGCCGGCTACGGGGAGCTGGCCTACGCGGGCAACGTCCACGTCTCCCAGGGACGCACCACCGACACGGCGCACCTGCTCGTCACCGAATCGCTCTCCCGCCAGTCCCTCTACGTCGGCATGACCCGCGGCCGCGAGTCCAACGTGGCCCACATCGTCACGGGCGCCACCTCCCACGGGAAGGAACCGTTCGAGCAAGCGACTCCCGAGTCTGTATTCGCCGCGGCGCTGGAACGGGACTCAGAAGAGCTGACCGCGACCGAGCAGGTCCGCCAGGCGCAGGAATGGGCGACAGGCACCGGACACGTGCTGAACCTGTGGTCCGCGTCGGTCCAGAACACCATCCGCGCGTCCATCGACGAGGAGTTCCAGGCCAGGCTGTCCGAGGCCGACTACCAGCGGTACGTCCTCGAACCCCAGGGCACCACGCTCCGCCGCGCCCTGCGCCAGCACCACCTGAGCGGCGAGAACGTCGCCGCGATCATCTCCGGCATCACCTCAGCCGACCTGACCGGGGCACGGTCCATCACCGCGGTGCTGCACGCGCGACTCCAGGCCAGGGACCGGCCCCAGACTAGGAACCTGAGCCTGGAGAGCTCCTCCAGGTCCGCGTCGTGGGCGGACCGGACGCCGGTGAACGCGTCCGAGCTCGCCAAGGTGGCGGCGGGTGCCCTCGACGAGCGGCTGACGGAACTCGGCCAGCGGATGCTCGAGAAGCCCGAGCCATGACTGATGCAGCACCTCGGGACCCTGCCTGCTGATGCCTCGCCCCTGCTCCGCGAAGACTATGCCCGCAGGGCGGGGATCGCGGCGGGATACCGGGAAGCGGCAGGCATCACGGACCCGTCCACCGCGATCAGCCTGACCGGCCACAAGAGCTTCCCCGAGCTCGAGACAATGCGACGGGACGCCATCCGGGCCGTGGAGATCGCCGACGACGAAGCACTGATCCGCGCCGCATCCCACGGCGAGCTCGAGGCCCGGGTGACCCGCGGCGAGCAATCCCAGGCGGTCGCACCCGCACCCGCTCACCACCTCCGCGCCGTAACCCTCGCAGAGGCCGAAGCGAAGACACGCGCCGCCGACCCCGACGCAGACGAGGCCACGAGAGCAGAGGCCGCATCCCTCGTCAGCATCCTCAGCGGCCAGCGCGCCGAGCTGGAAGCGGTACAGGCCGAATACGATCGCTGGTCAACAGAAACCGCCGAGGTCCGGGAAAGCGCCAGCCAGGCCAAGGCCGAGCTCGAGCGGAGGCAGACGCACAAGGTCTGCGAGCCCGAAGTTATCAGCGAGCCCGAGCCCGAGATATCCGAACCCGAGCCCGGAGCTTCACTAGAAGCAGACATGGACGAGCCCGAGGCGGCAGAACTCGAACTTTGAGAACTACACCGCGCCGTCGCGGCGCAGCCGCTTAGCGATAACACGGCCTTCCGCCGCATATTGGTCTATTCCCACGGCATCGGCCCGGGCTCATCGGCCTGGTCCTCGTCGTCAGCGACTAGATCGGACAGGCCCTCGAAGTCGGCGGGGTTAACTTGTCCCGTGAGCCCCGGGTCGGCCGCACCCGCGCCAGCCCATGCCGAGTGGCCGGCCCTGGACAACTCCCGGACGTCCTGGCCGTCCCTGATCGAGAACTCAGCACTCATGGCACACCTCCCTCCAGCAAATTACTCTCACCGTCGACTGGCGCTGCGTCGACATTCATGGGTTCCCGTTCTCGGGATACTTCTGGGTACCCCCGACATTAGGTGCCGGGCCATCTGTTCGGAGGCCTTTAACTGTTGTTACAGCTAAGTTAAGCATCAGCGGAGCCGATGCGTATGCGTCAAGCGGGACAGCACATCAGAGCCCCTGCGGCGGCTCTGCGGAGCTTTGACAATTTTTCTACGGCTTCTACGGCTTGAAACGGCAGGCGTGCTTGAGACGCTGTGCTCATGAGCAACCTCCTCGGAGCGATACCAGCACTCATCGGCGTAGTTGTTGGCGTGGCCGCTACTGGCTGGGCCGATAGGGTTCGCTGGAAACGTGGCCAGGCGGTCCGGTGGGACGAACGACGTGTTGATGTCTACGCCGAGTACGCCAGGGCGATCAAGAGAATTCATATGACCGCGTTGCGGATGGTCAGTCCGCATATGGCCGACGACCGTGCCAGACGGATCAACCACGAAGATGGGCTTGCGATGCTCGCGCAGGCAGATGCCCATAGGACCGAAGCGTGGGAAGCGGTACTACTTCTAGCCGACCAAGAGACTACGCACGCTGCCTTCCGGCCGCTCCAGGCGAACTTCCCGCGCTCATCAGCCAGGCTGGCCTGATGCGCCGCCCGGCAGGCCACGTCGATCCCCAGCGTCATCTGATCCACGAGTTCCTCCTTGTCCTGTCACTGGTTGTCAACGGGCGTGCGGGCCGAGACGAGGAGGCCTGCCAGACATTCACTAACAGGGATCCGGGCAGATGCCCGGTCACCGGGTTCTCAACAGGAGCCGCCGTCCTCGGCGATGCCCCTGCCCGCCTCGTGATCAACAGGCAAGAAGCCGTGCTCGCGCACGCTCCGATCGGTCAGCAACGAAGACGGGCAGGCGCCGGTCACCAGGAAGCCTGACACCACCGGCCGGACAATGCGCGGCCTCCCGAAGACACCACCCATATTGAATGTCCGTCAGCACCTCGCCCGGCACCCCGTAGGCGCGCAGCGCGGCGGCGAACGCCAGGCAGACGGCCCGGCCGGTGGCCCGGGCCACCACGCTCGCGATCACGCAGTACCGGGAATGATCATCGACGCCGGTCACCACCTTGGCCTCGGTGCCATCGGCCAGGAACGCCCCGCCGACGATGTCCAGCTGCCACAGCGC
>Ga0318496_10000439_pt1 | contig 14343 bp, 8 predicted proteins | sample GRESIP109b1f22_FD_203296 | JGI IMG/M metagenome (GOLD analysis project Ga0318496, IMG submission 203296) | Tropical soil microbial communities from Luquillo Experimental Forest, Puerto Rico - GRE.SIPMG.109b1f22 | ecosystem: Environmental > Terrestrial > Soil > Tropical forest > Bulk soil... | reverse complement strand
ACCCAGTCGCGGTGGCGCGAGAGGATGCCGTACGTCATCGACAGCCCGAGGCCGGTGCCCTGTGGTCCCTTCGTCGTGAAGAACGGATCGAAGATCTTGCCGCGGATCGCCTCGGGAATCCCGACGCCGGTATCCGCCACCGTCACCACCACCAGATTGTTCTCGACACCGGTGGTCAGGGTCAGGGTGCCGCCCATCGGCATCGCGTCGACCGCGTTCAGGATCAGATTGGTCATCGCCTCGCGCAGCTCGGCCGGATCGCCGGCCACGGTCGGCACGGTCCCGAACGACGTGCGCACCTCCACGTCCACGCCGCGGCTCCGCGTCTCCTCGCGCCACCGCGACTGGGTGATCTCCAGGGCCCCCTTCACGACCTCGTTGAGGTCGACCGCCACGAACGGCTGATCGCGGCGGGTCCGCGTGAACTCCTGCAGCCGCCGCACGGTCTGCGCACCGTCCAGCGCGGAGCGCTCGATGACCTGCAGCCACTTGCGCAGCTGCGGGTCTTGCAGGCGCTGGAGCGTGAGCTGCGCGCGGCCGAGGATCGACGCGAGCACGTTGTTGAAGTCGTGCGCCACGCCCGAGGCCATCTCGCCGAGCGCGCGGAGCTTCTCGGTGCGCACGAGCTGGTCCTGGGCCGAGGCCAGCTCGCTGTACGCCCGGCTGCGCTCCTCGAAGAGCCGCGCGCTGCGCAGGGCGAGCGCGGCCAGATGACCGATGCTCGACAGCAGACGCTCGTCGGCCTCGCTGAAGGGCCGGCTCGGGCTGCGCAGGGTCAGCACGCCGATCACCATCTCGCCGGTGGTCATCGGAACACCGAGCCAGTGCTGGGCATCCGGGAACGTGTCGACCGGCGTGACCCCGCGTCGGACGCATTCGGCGTGGTAGTCGTCCGTCCGGACCGCCTCACCGGTCTCGAGCACGGTGGACATGAGGCCGACCGTGCGCGCCGGGTAGCGGAGCGGCTCGCGCATGTCGGGCACGCCATTCACCACGCGCAGGACCACCTCGAGATCTCCCCGCTCCTCGTCGCGCAGCACGAGCGCCATGTTGGCGGCGTCGAGGATGCGAGCGACCTGCGAGTGGATCGCCCGCAGCAGCGCCGCGCGATCGAGCTGGCCGGTGACCGCCCGCGACAGCTCCAGGAGCACGGACAGCTCGTCGACCTGACGCCGGTTCTGCGCGTAGAGCTGGGCGTTCTCGAGCGCGAGCGCCGCCTGATCGCCGAACGCCTGGAGCAGCGTCGCCTCGGCGCCCGAGAAGACGCGGCCCGGGATATCACCGAGCGCCAGCGTCCCGATGGTCCGGCCCTTCGCGCGGATGGGCACGGCGAGCACGGCGCCGGCGCCGGTATGCCGCATCGACCTCCGCACCTCGTCGCTCAGCACGATCGCCGGATCGTTGAAGACGTCGGCCGACGCCACCGCCCGCCCCTCGATGACCGCGATCCCCGACGGCCCGACGCCCGCCGGGATCGCCGGGACGAGCTGGGAGAGCTCGCGGACGCGTCCGCCGCCGGCGAGCGTGGACAGCGACCCGTCCGGCCGCAGCAGCCGGAGCACCGACGAGCGGACCTGGAACAGGGCGAGCACGCTGTCGACGATGCGCTGGCCGACGTCGCGCGGATCGAGGCTCTCGGTCAGCGTCCGCGCCAGCCGCGCCAGCTCCTCGGCCTCGAGGCGCCGGCGCGTCGCCTCCGTGTAGAGCCGCGCGTTCTCGAGCGCCAGGGCCGCCTGGTCCGCGAAGGCCTCGGCGAGGCGAATCTCGTCGCCGTCGAACTGCCGCCCGACCCAGTCGCCGAGCCCGAGCGCGCCGATGACCCGCTCGCCCACGCGGAGCGGCACCGCGAGCACGGACCGGTTGCCGATGCGCTCGATGCCCGCCCGCGCCTCCTCGGTGAAGACGAAGCGCGGATCGTGCAGCAGATCCGGCGTCACGACGGGAGCGCGCTCGCGAACGGCGGCGCCGACGACGGCGTGGCCCCGCGGGAACACGGTGTCGCGGCCGATCGCGACCCCGTGCTCGCCGCTGACCGCGAACGCGACGAGCGCCCCGGACTCGGGGTCGATCCGGTAGAGGCTCGAGGAGTGCACGCCGAGCAGCTGGCGGACGCTGTCGGACACGCGCTGCGCGACGAGGTCCATATCGAGCGCCTCGGACAGGAGCCGGCCGAGATCGGCCAGGGCACTCATCCGCTGGGCCTGCCGGGTCGCCTCGCGATAGAGCTGAGCGTTGTTGATCGCGTTCGCGGCGTGCGAGGCCAGCGAGCCGAGGAGCTGCATCTCCTCGGACGTGGGAGGCCGGCGCTCCCGCACCCCGATGGTGAGGGCTCCCAGGACTTTCTGATCGATCATGAGCGGGACGATCCCGACGCCGATCACGCCGAGGGCGCGCGTCTGCTCGACGTTTCGGGTCCGCGGATCATTGGGCGCGTCAGCCGTTACCAGCGGCTCGCGGCTCGCCACGACGGTGCCGATCAGACCCTCGCCGACGGGCACCTGCTCGAAGCCGTGCGCCGGGGCTTCGACGCCCGCGGCGGCGTGGAGCGCCACGTTCTGGCCCGCCTTGTCCACGAGCCAGAGCTGCGCGGCGCCCGATCCGAAGAGCTCCACTGCCGCGTCGACCACCCGGCGAAACACCTCGTCCGGCGACAGGGTGGCCGTGAGGGTCTGAGCCAGCCGCCCGAGCGTCTCGAGCCGCCGGCTCTTTTCACGGCTCTCGGCCAGGAGCGCCGCGCGCGCCACCACCTGGCCCACCTGGTGCGCGACGGCCTCGAGCAGGGTCAGCTCGTCGGGGTCGAAGGTGCGCGGCTCCTTGGTGATGAGGGCCATCACGCCCCACGACTCGCCGTTCACCGGGATCGGCAGCGCGAGCTGGGTCTGGTAGCCTCCCGCCCTCACGCGTTCGACGACGTCCGGCGTCAGCACGCGTGACCGGGTCAGGTCGGTAATGATCGTGTGCCCGGCGCGAATCACCTCGCCCACGTGGCTCTGGTCAAGGGCGCGCAAGCGCAGGCGCTCGACGGTGTCGGGTTCGAGACCGCGGTAGGCGATCAGGCCGAGCGTCTGCGTGTCGCGGTCGTAACGGAAGACGCCGCCGAAGTGGATCCTCGCGACGTCGCACACGACCTCCAGCGTGCGCTCGGCGGTCTGCACGAGGTCGTCGGCGCTCCCGGTCGCCACGACGACCGAGTGCAGGACCTCGAGCTCGCGGCTGCGTCGCTTGTCGGCCGGCTCGGAGGGCTCGGGCGCCCGGGCGGAGTGCGCGGGCTTCACGGGAGCTCGTGCGCCGGCTCGCCGGCGCTTCGACGCGCCTTCGCCGCGCTCCGACGCGGAGACCGCCGCGATCCCCATGGCGCTGGCCAGGGCGGCCACGAGCGAGATCGCCCACCAGAGCCAGAGACGGCGGGCCGGCCCCTGGTGCTCCCGCGCCGGCAGCAGGGTCCAGAAGCTCTGGCCGCTCTCGCCGAGGGGACGCGCGAGCCACGTCTCGCCGCCGATGGCGATCTGTCCGGTGCGCAGCACGTCGTTCCAGCCGGCCTTGGGCGCGTCGGGCGGCGCGGCGCCGAGCGCGCGATCGTTCGCGATGGCGACAAGGGCCGAGCGGGACGGCAGGCTGGCGATCGCGCTCCCGAGCACGTCGAAGCTTCGGCCGACGATCACCATGCCGACCCGGGTGGGTACGATCCCGAGCACGTACGGGCGCTCGCCGACGACGGCCAGCCGCGTCGTCGGCTCGGCGGGCCGGGCGACGGCGGGGGTGATCGTGTGACCGGCGGGCGGCATCTGCATGAGCGGAACGCCGCTCGCGTCCGTGATCAGCAGGAGGTCCGCGAGGCGCTCCTGCTGCAGCGCCAGGACCTTCGGCAGCGCGCCGCGCACGAGCGTGGCCCAGTCGCTGTGGGCCAACCCCTCGGAGATGGCCGGATCGTGCGCGAGCAGCCACGCCTCGCGCCGCACGTCGTCGAGCGCCACCGCGACCAGGTCGTGGACGGACGCGAGGCTGGCGGTGACGGCCGTGTCGTAGCGCGCCACGACGTAGCCGGCCACCACGACGCCCGCGACGGTCCAGACGACGAGGAGCGCGCCGAGCACCGCGAGGAGCCTTCGCGAGAATCGGAGCCCGAGCCCGGGCTTCACGTGCGGCGCTCGCCCACCCGGTGCAGCTTCAAGAGGTTCGTCGTGCCGCGGACCCACATCGGCGAGCCGGAGATGATGACGATCACGTCGTTGGGCCGGACGACGCCGTCCGAGAGCAGGTTCGCCTCGACCTCCTCGACCATCTCGTCGGTCGTCTCCACCTTGCGGATCAGCCTCGACGTGACGCCCCACGAGAGCGCCAGCCTCCGCTGCACCTCGACGAACGGCGTGAGCGCGATGATCGGCACACTCGGCCGGGCCTGGGAGATGAGACGCGCGGAGAACCCCGACTCGGTGAACGCGACGATCGCCCGCGCGCTCAGCGCGTGCGCGGCCGACGCCGCCGCGTCGGAGATCGCCTCCTGGAACGTGGCGCCCGGGTTGCGGCGCCGCTCGCGCTCGAGCGACAGCACCGCACCGTCGGCGCGCTCGGCGATGCGCGCCATCACCGCCACCGCGTCGTGGGGATAGCGGCCGGTGGCGGTCTCCGCCGACAGCATGACGGCGTCGGCCCCGTCGAAGATCGCCGTGGAGACGTCCGAGACCTCCGCGCGGGTTGGCCTCAGATGCGTGACCATCGACTCCAGCATCTGGGTGGCGACGATCACCGGGATCTTCGCGCCGCGGGCCTGACGGATGATCTCCTTCTGGATGTGGGGCACGTCCTCGAGCGGGACGTCGACGCCGAGGTCGCCCCGCGCGACCATGACCGCGTCGACCTTGCTGAGGATCCCCGGCAGGTTGGCGACGATCTCGTGGCGCTCGAGCTTGGCGACGATCGGCAGGTCGGCGGCCTCCGCTTTCAGGAACGCCCGCACCTCGTCGATGTCGTCGGCCGAGCGCACGAACGAGACGGCGAGGTAGTCGACCCCGTGGCGGAGCCCGAAGCGCAGGTCCTCGCGGTCCTTCGGCGTGAGGCACGACACCGGCAGGCTCACGCGCGGCAGCGAGAGCCCCTTGTGATCGCTGATCCGCCCGCCGACGACGACGCGACAGCGCACCTCGTCCGTCGAGGTCGCCTCGACCTTGAGCTGGATCATCCCGTCGTCCATCCAGATCTCGTCGCCGGCGCGCAGGTCGCGCAGATACTCGGGATGCGTGATCGACGCGCGCTCCACGGTGCCGACGACCTCATGGGCGCAGAGCGTGAACGGCCGGCCCGGCTCGAGATCGACGCGGGCGCCGCCGCCGGGGCCGAACGTGCCGAGCCGAATCTTGGGCCCCTGCAGATCTTGAAGAATCGCGACCGGCCGGCCCCAGCGCGGCTCGCCCTCGCGGATGCGGCGGATGACCTCGGCGTGCTCCTCGTGGGTGCCGTGCGAGAAGTTGAGCCGCGCCACGTCGAGCCCGGCCGCCACGAGGCGGTCGAGCTCCTCGGTGCTGCCGCTCGCCGGACCGATCGTGCAGACGATCTTGGTCCGCCGCATCGATCAGGAGCCCGTGAGCAGCGGTCTCAAGAACTGTCCGGTGTACGAGCGCTCGGCGCGGCGCGCGAGCTCCTCGGGCGTGCCGGTGGCGACCACGCGGCCGCCTTCGTCCCCGCCCTCGGGCCCGAGGTCGATCACCCAGTCGGCGGTCTTCACGACGTCCAGGTTGTGCTCGATGATGACGACCGTATTGCCCTGGTCGACCAGCTTGTTGAGCACGTCGAGCAGCCGCTGGATGTCGGCGAAGTGCAGGCCGGTCGTCGGCTCGTCCAGGATGTAGAGGGTGCGGCCCGTCGCGCGGCGCGAGAGCTCGGTCGCGAGCTTCACCCGCTGCGCCTCGCCGCCCGACAGGGTCGTGGCCGACTGGCCCAGGCGGATGTAGTCGAGGCCGACGTCGTCGAGGGTCGCGAGCTTCGACTTGATCACCGGCACCGCGTCGAAGAAGCCCAGGGCCTCGCGCACGGTCATGTCGAGGACCGCCGCGATGCTCATGCCCTTGTAGTGCACGTCGAGCGTCTCGCGGTTGTAGCGGCGGCCCTTGCACACGTCGCACGTCACGTAGACGTCGGGCAGGAAGTGCATCTCGATCTTGACGAGCCCGTCGCCCTGGCAGGCCTCGCAGCGCCCGCCCTTGACGTTGAACGAGAAGCGCCCGGGCTGGTAGCCGCGCATGCGCGCCTCGGGGGTGCGGGCGAAGAGCGTCCGGATGAACGTGAACACGCCGGTGTAGGTCGCGGGGTTCGAGCGCGGCGTGCGCCCGATCGGCGACTGGTCGATGTCCACGACCTTGTCGACGCGCTGCGCGCCCTCGATGCGGTCGTGCGCGCCGGGGCGGTCTTGCGCCCGGTGCAGCATCGAGGCGAGCGCTCGGTAGAGAATGTCGTTGACGAGGGTCGACTTGCCGGATCCCGACACACCCGTCACGCAGGTGAAGGTCCCGAGGGGGATCTTCACCGCCATGCCCTTGAGATTGTGCTCGCGCGGGTTGTGGATCGTGATGAAGTGTCCGCTCCCCTTGCGGCGCGTCGCCGGCACCGGGATCGCGAGCGCCCCCGCGAGGTAGCGCCCGGTGAGCGAGTCCGGGTTGGCCATGATCTCGTCGGGCGTGCCGAGCGCGACGACGTGACCGCCGAGCTCACCGGCGCCCGGGCCGAGGTCGACGACGTAATCGGCCGAGCGGATCGTCTCCTCGTCGTGCTCGACGACCAGCACCGTGTTGCCGATGTCCCGCAGTCGCTTCAAGGTGTCGAGCAGCCGTCGATTATCGCGCTGGTGCAAGCCGATCGAGGGCTCGTCCAGGATGTAGAGGACCCCGACGAGACTTGATCCTATCTGAGTCGCCAGACGAATTCGTTGTCCTTCTCCGCCTGACAGCGTCCCGGCCGGACGATCGAGCGTCAGGTAGTCGAGCCCGACGTTCATCAGGAAGCCGAGGCGCTCGCGGATCTCCTTGAGCACGCGGCGCGCGATCGCCGCTTCGCGCTCCGTCAAGGTGAGCCCATCGAAGAAGGCGCCGGCCTCCTTGATGGTCTGCCGCACGACCTCGGCGATCGAGCGCCCGGCCATCGTGACGCCGAGCGATTCGGGCCGCAGCCGCGAGCCGCCGCAGGCTGGACACGGGCGCTCGGTCATGAAGGTCGCGACCTCGGCGCGCGCCTCTTCCGAGGAGGTCTCGCGGTAGCGCCGCTCGAGCGTCTTGATCACGCCCTCGAAGCCGCCGTCGCGCTCGCCGTGCAGGATGACGTCACGCACGGGCTTGCGCAGCTCGGCCCACGGCGTCTCCAGCGAGAACTTGTGGCGCTTGGCGAGGACCGCGAGCGTCTGCCGGAAGTACGTCGTCTCGCGCCCGGCCCACGGCGCAAGGGCACCGTCCTTGAGCGAGCGCGCCGGGTTCGGCACGAGCCGGTCGGGGTCGATCTCGTCGCGCGAGCCGATCCCGCCGCACTCCGGGCAGGCGCCGTACGGGTTGTTGAACGAGAACATGCGCGGCGACACCTCGGGGAACGAGATGCCGCACTCGGCGCACGCGAGCTTCTCCGAGAAGGTTGTTGTCGCGGGGGCTCTGGTAGCGGCGTCCTTGAGGCCGGCTTTGACCGAGGGTGGCCTGCTGTAGGCGCGAGCCGGCTCCGCTCCCGCGGCCCTGTCCTTTGCGCTCTCGCCGTCTACGAACTCGACGGTCACGATGCCGTCGGCCAGACGTAGTGCGGTCTCGAGCGAGTCGGCCAGGCGCGAGCCGATGTTGTCGCGGACGATCAGCCGGTCCACGACGACGTCGATCGTGTGCTTGCGCTTCTTGTCGAGCTCGATCTCCTCGGTGAGCTCGCGCACGACGCCGTTGACCCGAACCCGCGAGTAGCCCTGGCGCTGCAGATCGAAGAAGAGCTTCTTGTACTCGCCCTTGCGGCCGCGGACGACCGGCGCCAGCACGAGCAGCCGGGTACCCGGCGCCTGGGCCAGCACGCGATCGACCATCTGCTGCACGGTCTGCGCCGAGATGACCCGACCGCACTTGGGGCAGTGCGGCACGCCCACGCGCGCGAAGAGCACGCGAAGGTAGTCGTAGATCTCGGTGACGGTGCCGACCGTCGAGCGCGGGTTCTTCGAGGTGGTCTTCTGCTCGATCGAGATCGCCGGCGACAGGCCCTCGATCGAGTCCACCTCCGGCTTTTCCATCTGCTCGAGGAACTGCCGCGCGTAGGCCGACAGCGATTCCACGTAGCGGCGCTGCCCCTCGGCGTAGATCGTGTCGAAGGCCAGGGAAGACTTGCCGGAGCCCGAGAGCCCGGTGATCACGACGAGCTGATCGCGCGGGATCTCGAGATCGATGTTCTTGAGATTGTGCTCGCGGGCGCCTCTGACGACGATGCGATCATTGGCCATGGCGACTCATTATACGGCTCGCCTCGGGCGGCGGGGCCCCAGCCCCGCGACGCCCTGCGGCTCGCACGCCCGCATACGGCGCGCCTCGGGCGGCGGGGCCCCAGCCCCGCGGCGCCCTGCGGCTCGCACGCCCGCATACGGCCCGTCATGCAGCCCGTCTCGGGGCGACGACGTTCCACGCCCAGAGCGCGGCCCATGCGAGCGGAAGCGCGGCCAGCACGGGGTAGGCGCCGATCGCGGCCGCCCATGCCGGCAGGCGCGGACCGAGGATCGACACGCCGGCGAACACGATCACGCCGGCCAGCGGAGCCACCAGCCTGGCTCCCGGCTCGTCGTCCGCGAGGCGCGAGGCCAGGGTGGCCGATGCGGCGAGCCCGAGGCCGATCAGGAGTGCCCGCGAGGCCTCGCCGCCCCACAGGCTGGCGATCCAGGTGGCGATCAGGAACACGCGCATGATGGCCCGGGCCCGCTCGGGCGCGGCGCCCGACGAGTCCCGGACGGGCGCGCGCACGGCCCGACGCAGGACGTCGCGCAGCGCGAGCGCCGTGGCGGCGAAGAGGACCAGCAGCACCAGGACACCCAGCACTCCGAGCGCGCGGCCTCGCGGCCCCGGGACGATCGCGGCCGGAAGGTCGAAGACGGCGGCGAGCGCCGGCGCGCCGATCGAGAGCCCGGGCGCGGCGAAGGCGCCGAACACGCCCAGGGAGAGCGACGCGAGAACGAGCGCGAGCAGGAGCACCGATCCCACGTGGACGTTGCGAGCGCCGGGCGCCGGCCGCGATCCCACGAACGCGAGCGCACCGCCGATCAGGGTGACCATGACGCCGAGCATCTCGGCCGTCGCCGAGACGCCGCCGCGCTCGGGCGGATCGGCCCACGCCACGCCCGACGCCGGCGATCCCGGGATCCGCTTGCCGGCCTCGAAGCGCAGACGCGCGCCGGCGTCGACGACCAGCCGATCGCCGGCCCGCAGCGCCAGCGACTCGCCGGCGCGCAGCTGCCACTCGCGGAAGCGGCCGGGCTCGAGCACACGGTATGTCGCGGGGCTCAGCGCCGTGACCCGGTGGGCCTCGGTGAAATCGAGCTCCGTCGTTCGGGTCAACGTCCGGCCCTCGGACACCCAGGGGCTCAGCTCACTGAAGGTGAGCGCGGGCCGCGACGCGACCGCGCGCCACGCGCCCCACGGCGAGGTCACGAGCGTCAGCGCGATGACCACGACGAGCGCGACGAAGCCCGCCGCGCTCGCGTAGAGCAGCGTGAGCCCGCCGCCGCGCAGCGCAGCACGACAGAGGCGAGCCGCGACAGCGCCGGCGCCGCGCTTGCGCCCGGGCGCACCGCGCGCGGCGTCGGTCGCGCGCGCGAGCTCGAGGGCGACGAGCGCGGTCGAGGTCGCCAGGGCGGTCGCTGCCCAGCGCGGCAGGCCGAGGAGATCGGCGACGTCCGCGACCAGGAGCAGATTCGCCCAGAGGATGAATCCCACGGCCGCGCTGACGGCCACCGCCGTGACGACGTCCGGCCGGCGCTCGCCGCCGGGCGCCGGGACGAGGAACGCGACCAGCGGCGCCACGAGCGCGGCGAGCGCGAGCGCCGGCGCCTCCGGTCCGCCGGCGAATGCCCGGGCGGCAACCAGACCGAGCAGCACCGGCGACGTCCACGCCGCGACGGTTAGCGCCATCGAGCGGCGTGACGCGGGCCCGGGGGCGATGCGCTGGACGACCACCACGAGGAGAACCGCGGCGAGCGGGGCGATGACGGCGGCGTACCACCAGGAGAGACCGATGCCGGCGAGTCTGAGAGCCCCAGGACTCCCGGGCGTCAGCATCAGGACGAGCGCGCCGGCGAGCAGACCGAGCAAGCCGGCGACGCCCACCCGCCGCGGGGCGGCGATCGGCATCGCGCGATTATAGCTGTTCCCACGCCGCCCGGAATCGGTATCCTGAGTCCGAGCATCCAACGAAGCAGCGAGCGTAGCGCAGCGAACGTCGAGAGACCGAACGTCGTAGACGGTTACGCGGGCGTGCGGAGCCGGCAAGCACCTCTCTCAGGCCACCCTCGGTCCAAGCCGGCCTCGAGGACCCCGCTACAACGGAGAGACCGTGGCCGAGAAGATCGAGCGCGTGCTGGTGGTGACGGCGCACCCCGACGACTCCGAGTTCGGGGCCGGCGGGACCGTCGCGAAGCTCGTCAGCAGCGGGTGCGAGGTCACGTACGTCATCGTGACCAACGGCAACAAGGGCTCGGGCGATCGGACGATGACCTCCGAGCGCCTGGCGCGCATCCGGGAGGAGGAGCAGCGCAACGCCGCGCGCACGCTCGGCGTCGCGCACGTCGCGTTCCTGGGCTACCCCGATTGCGAGGTCGAGGACACCCGCGATCTGCGGCGCGACGTCACCCGCGAGATCAGGCGCTGGCGGCCCGATCTGGTCATCACGATGAACCCGCATCGCACCTACAATCTCGGCGGCTCGCACCGCGATCATCGCACCGTCGCCGGGGTCACCCTCGACTGCGTCTATCCGCTGGCCCGCGATCACCTGTCGTTCCCCGAGCTGATGCCGGAGTTCGAGCCCCACAAGGCGCTCGAGATCCATCTGATGCAGTGGGAGAACCCGCAGATCGTCGTCGACATCACCGAGGTGATGGATCTCAAGATCAAGGCGCTGGCCTGCCACGCGAGCCAGTTCGCCGACTTCGCGGGCGTCGAGAAGCGCATCCGCGAGCGCGCCGCCGAGCTCGGCAAGCCGAAGGGCTTCGCCTACGCGGAGACGTTCGACCGGATCGCGCTCGCGCGATGATCCGCTACTGGCCCGCGCTCGCGAGCGTGCTCCTGTCGCTCGGCGCCATCACCGGCTACGTCGCGTTCCTGCGCGTGCCCGCGGTGCGCAATCACCCGGAGCTCTACCTGCTGGCGTTCGCCGTCGCGACCGTGATCGCGGCCGCCGCGACGTGGCAGGCCGCGCGCTGGCCGAACTTCGTGGCGCTCGGGCTGTCGGTCGTCCTCTTGATCCTCGGCGGGTATTTCAACTTCGTCCTCGCCAAGATCCCCCCGGCGCCGGCCGTGCTCCGAGTCGGCGAACCAGCGCCCGACTTCACGTTGCCGGACGCGAAAGGAGCACTGGTCAGCCTGGCCGCCTTCCGCGAGCGCACGCCGGTCGTCCTGGTCTTCTATCGCGGCTACTGGTGACCCTTCTGCGTGGCGGAGCTCCAAGGACTTGGGGCTGTCCTGACCGAGCTGGGCGATGAGGGCGTGCAAATCCTGGCAATCAGCCCCGACGCGAACGAGAAGAGCCAGGAGCTCGCCCAGAAGCTTCGGGCGCGCTATCGGTTCCTGACCGATCGCGACCTCGAGGTGACGCGGCGCTACGGCCTCCTGCACGCGCACGGCGGCAACCAGGGGCAGGACGTGGCGCGGCCGACGACGGTCGTCCTCGACCGGCGCGGCATCGTCCGCTGGCTCCAGCTCGCCGACAGCATCCAGGTGCGGCCCGATCCGGCCGACGTCGCGCGCGCGGTGCGACAGCTCGGCTCGTGACCGACTTCGGCCCGAGCGTCCGGCGCGTCCAGGAGGCTCTCGCCGCCGCGGGCGGCGGCCACACCGTGGTCGCGCTCGAGCAGTCGGCGCGGACGTCGGCCCAGGCGGCCAGCGCGGTCGGCTGCAAGGTCGACCAGATTGCGAAGTCGCTGGTGTTTCGCGGCGAGCAGAGCCAGCGGGCCGTGCTCGTGATCACGAGCGGCGCCAACCGCGTGGACGAGCGCAAGGTGGCGGCGCTCATCACCGAGCCCGTGGGCCGGGCCGACGCCGAATTCGTGCGGCAGCGTACGGGCTTCGCCATCGGCGGCGTCGCGCCGGTGGCGCATGCCGAGCCGTTGACGATCCTGATCGACGAGGATCTCCTGCGCTGGCCCGAGATCTGGGCGGCGGCCGGCCACCCCAACACCGTCTTCAAGCTGACGCCGGACGATCTCGTGCGGCTGACCGGCGGCCTCGTCGCCGCCGTCAAGTCGAGCTGAGAGGCGCGAGTTCGCAGCCCGTCGAGGTGGAGTAAAATGCGCGTGTGATCGGCCGTTTCGTCACATTTCTCCTCACGGCCTTCCTCATCGTCTCGGCGGCGAGCGCGTACGCCCGGTCGGCGGTCGTGCCGCGTCAGGCCGCGCCCCTCGCCGAAAGCGTGAAGGCCCTGACCGCGCCGGAGATGGAAGGCCGCCGGTCGGGTACGCCGGGTGGCGACCACGCCGCACGGCAGATCGCCGAGTGGCTGGCTGCAGCCGGCCTTCGTCCAGGCGGTGACCAGGGCTCGTTCTTGCAATCGTTCGTCCTCGAAGCCTCGTCGCGCCCGGGCCCGGCCAGCAGCCTGGACTTGCTCGGCCCCACCTTGCGACGGCTCGAGGCCGGGCGCGAATGGAGCGCCCATAGCGGCTCACGGGCCGACGAGGTCACCGGCGAAGTCGTCTTCGTGGGCTACGGCGCCGAGATTGCCGAGGCGGGGTACGACGATTACGCCGGAATCGACGCTCGCGGAAAGATCGCGCTCGCGCTGCACGGCGCGCCGCCTCACCTGGCCAGCGCGCGCGTGACCCGCCTCGACAAGCTGATCGCGGCGAAGCGCCGCGGCGCCGTCGCGCTCTTGATCGTGGGGAACGAGCTCCCGCCGCCGGACAGGACCTCCGTCGAAGTCGCACTGGTCTCGGGCGCCGTCACGCGCGAGGCCGCCGACGCGATCCTGGCGCCCGCGGGGCGCACCACGGCCGACGCGGCGAGTGCCTTGGCCGCGGCCCGCGGCCCCGCGCCGTTCGCGGCGGGAACGCGCGCGCATCTTCGCGTCGAGAAGGTGAGCGACGAGATTCGCGCCGCGAACGTCATCGGAGTCCTGCCCGGCACCGACCCGGCGCTGGCCGCCGAGGCCGTCGTGGTCGGCGCGCACTACGATCATCTCGGACGCTCCGACGGCGTCGTCTACCCGGGCGCCGATGACAACGCCTCCGGGACCGCCGTCGTCCTCGGTCTCGCGCGCTCGTTCGCGGCCGCCGGGGGCGCCAGCCGCACGCTGGTCTTCGTGCTGTTCGGCGCCGAGGAGCTCGGGTTGATCGGCTCGCGCCACTACGTGAACCGGCCCGTCGTCCCGCTCGATCGCACCGTCGCGATGGTGAATTTCGACATGGTCGGCCGGCTGCAGGGACGCATTCTCAACGTCGGCGGCGCCGACAGCGGCAGCCGGATCCGTGCGCTGGTGAGCGACGCGGCGCAGCTGGAGGGCGTCGCGCTCGAGCTCAACGGCTCGCCGTACGGCCCCTCCGATCACAGCCGGTTCTACGCGGCGGGGATCCCGGTGCTGTTCTTCTACACCGGCGGCCACAGCGACTACCACACGCCGAGCGATACGGCCGACAAGCTCGACGCGGCCGGTATGGCCCGCGTCGCCGCCGTCGGCGCGCGCGTCGTCGATCGGCTCGCGAGCGACCCGCGGCCCGTCTACGCCCAGGTCGCGCGGCCGACCCGGCGTCAGGGCCAGGGCAGCGGCGCGGCCGGCGCGCTCCTCGGCGTCGTCGCGCTCCCACGCCCCGGCAACGACGGGCTGCGGCTGTCGAGTGTGATGCCCGGCACCGGCGCCGAGCGCGCGGGGCTGCGCGAGGGCGACGTCATCGTGCGATTCGCCGGGACCGCGGTCGACGGGCTCGAGGAGCTCCGAGCGCTGATCCGCGAGCGCAAGCCCGGCGACAGCGTCTCGGTGCTCTATCTCCGCGACGGCGACCCGCACTCGACGTCCGCGATCCTCGGGCCGCGCATTGACTAGTGCGCGATCCGTTATAGGCGCGCCTCGGCCGGCGGGGCCCCCAGCCCCGCGACGGCCTGCAGCGCGCACGACCGGCATCCGCGAGGAGGCGTGAATGGTCGACGC
>Ga0318496_10000438_pt1 | contig 14346 bp, 17 predicted proteins | sample GRESIP109b1f22_FD_203296 | JGI IMG/M metagenome (GOLD analysis project Ga0318496, IMG submission 203296) | Tropical soil microbial communities from Luquillo Experimental Forest, Puerto Rico - GRE.SIPMG.109b1f22 | ecosystem: Environmental > Terrestrial > Soil > Tropical forest > Bulk soil... | reverse complement strand
ATCCACCTGCCCGCGCAGTGCCTGACCGCCGAGACGGCGGAACTGCTGGAAGGCGAGGCCGAACGGCTCGGGCAGCGCATCGCCTGCCTGAGCCGCAACCGCGATGCGATCCTCGGCTACCTGGCCGCCGTCCGCGGATCGCCCTAGCGCCGATCGCCCTAGCGCCGATCGGTCTGGTGCGGATCGCTAGAGCACCGCGCTGGCCAGCAGCCCGATCTGGTCGGGCGCCGCGCTGGTCGGGACGAAGATGAGCTCGTCGCAGCCCGCCGCCGCGAACGCGGCGACGTAGCTCTTGACCATCTCGATGCTGACGGCGGCGCCCGCCGCGATCTGCCGGGCCACGTCGCCGAGCCAGTCGTAATAGCGCAGCAGGTAGTTGTCCGCGTGGTTGCGGGCGTCGGACCCGAGCGCGAAGTAGGCGAGCGAGAGCTTGCGCGGCTTGCCGGGACGGCCCGCCTCCGCCCAGGCCTTGTCGACTCCCGCCGCCGCCTCGGCGAACATGTCCGGCCCGCCGCCACCGCTGATCCAGCCGTCGCCGAGCAGCGCTACCCGGCGGAAGCTGGCCTCGGCCGCGCCGCCCAGGATGAGCTCGGGTCCGCCGGGCCGCACCGGCTCGGGCCCGATCGCGCCGGCGTAGCCGTAGCGCTCGCCGGACCAGATCCGCTTCATCTCGGTCAGCTGCTGGTCCAGACGGCGTCCCTTGCCGGCGGTGGGCAGCGCGCTGGCCGCGAAGTCGTCATCGCGTCCGCCCAGCCCGAGGCCGAGCACCAGGCGTCCGCCGGAGAGCCGGTCGAGGGAGGCGGCCTGCTTGGCGAACAGCGCGGTGTTGGCGTACAGCGGGGCCAGCAGCACGCTGGTGGTCAGCCGGATCCGGCTGGTGACCGCCGCGGCCGCGGACAGCGCGATCAGTTCCTCGTAGTTCGGGTACACCAGGCGGCCGATCGTCCCCAGGGTGCTGAAGCCGGCCTCTTCAGCGTTCTTGGCCCAGTCGACGAGCCTCCTGCCCTCGGTCCCAGGCACCGCGTTGGGCAGGCCGATTCCGATGTCCACGCACTACCTCCGCTGGCGTCATCGTCGGATGGAAATGTCGGGTTTCCGTCCAATCCAAGCACGCCGACAAGGGGCCGGCGGTGACCGGGGTTACGAGCCAGCGGCCGACCAGCGGCTGACCGTCAGCCGGGAGAACCCGGAGGTGGCGTCGATGTCGAAGCGGGCCGTGGCGGTGCCCCAGCCGGGCGGCGTCAGCACCGTCCCGCCCGCGATCCCGGTCAGGTTCTGGTCGTCGACCGACACGAAGGACGCGCCGCCGCCCACCGTCACCTGGGCCGGCACGCCGCCGGGCAGGCCGAGCCGGAACTGGCTGACCCCGCCGGCCAGCAGGAAGGGCATCGTCCCCGCGGGCCGGGGCAGGCTCACGTCGAGCTCGGCGGACCCCGCCATCACGGCGACCCCCGCCACCTTGCCGCCGCGCAGGTCGGCCACTGTGCGCTGGGTGCCGCCGGCCAGGTCCAGGCTCCACGTGACGGCCGAGTTGAGCATCACTTTCACCACGTACCCGGAATGAGCAGACCCGTGCGGGGGGCTGGCGCCGGCCAGCGAGAGCACGATCAGCCCGGAACCGGACAGGACCGGCCGGACCGGGGCGTCGTCCGGCGCCGAGACGCGCAGCAGGGTGCCGCCGAGCTTGCCCATGCTGACGTCGAGGAACGGCGTCCCCGCGGTCACCTTGAGCGCGGCCTGGGTCAGGTCACCCCGCGACAGTGACACGGCGTGTGACCGGGCGGACGTGGTGAGGGCGAGCGCCGTGCCGCCGGCCCCCGCCACCGCGGCCGCCACGGCCGCGATCGCCACGACGAGCCGGCGGCCGGTGAGAACGCGGGACATACCACGCACAGTCCCACCCTACGGGGCCCGGCGGGGCGGGGACGGCCACGACAGAAAACGTTCAGATGTTGCCGCGGACCATGCCGATGAGGCGGTCAAGCACGGCCCCGTCGCTGACCCGCAGGCCGTCGTGCTCGTACTCGCTGGTCACCCACGGCCGCAGCCCGCGGATGGCCCCGGCGGTCTGCATCGAGAACTCACGGTCCACGTACATGTCGTTGTAGTAGACCGCGGCGGCGGCCGGCACCTCGTTCGCGGCCAGCCGCGCCGGGTCGTACAGGGGCGGCCAGTCATCCCGTTCGGCCAGGAGGTCGGCGGCCTGCCGGAACGGGCGCAGCACCGGGTCGGCGTCGATCATCCACGGGTAGATCATCTCACCGGTGAAGTAGAGCGGGGCCGCCCCTTTGATCCCGCTGACCCCGCTGGCCGCCGGATCGAACTCGGCGAACTCGGCCCGGATCCGCTGCGCGGCCCACCGGGTCGCGCACCCCTGGGCGTACGACGGCTCGTGCAGCAGCGCGTACAGCGGCCCCTGGACGAAGCTGAGCCGGTCCATCATCGCGTACAGGAACGAATCGGAGAGCTCGTCGCCGGCGAACGGGTCCTCCAGCAGGTAGTGCAGGGCGTGGCTGCCGTCGGCCCCGCCGAGCATGGCCCCGGCCGACTGGAACGCCGGCACGGTCAGCGGCGCGCCGTCCGGCAGCCGGACCTCGTGCGCGTCCAGGTAGTCGGCCACCAGCCGGGCCCGGGCCACGTCCTGCGGGTACCGCTCGTAGTGCGCGGCGTTCTTGGCCGCGACGGTGCGGTAGGTATGCCGGTAGATGTCGTCGGCGGTCGCGGTCAGCGCGGGCAGGCCACCGGTGATGAAGGCCTCCCTGAGGCCGTGCGGGGCGAACGACAGGTAGGTGACGGCGCACATGCCGCCGAAGCTCTGCCCGAGCACGCTCCACGGATCGCCGGTCAGCTCGCGCCTGATCAGCTCGGCGTCCAGCACGATGCTGTCGGCGCGGAAGTGGGTCAGGTAGTCGGCCTGGGCCTGCGCGCCGAGCCGGGCCAGGGTCTTCCGGTTCGCCGGGGACGACCGGCCGGTGCCGCGCTGGTCGAGCAGCAGGACCCGGTAATCCTCCAGCGCCCGGTTCAGCCAGGCCTCCCGGCCCACCGGCCGCTGCGCGCCGAACCCGGGGCCGCCCTGCAGGAACAGCAGCCAGGGCAGGTCCGCGTCGGCCTTGTCGGCGGCGACGACCTCGCGGGCGAACACCTCGATCTGCTCGCCGTCCGGCCGCTGGTGGTCGAGCGGGACGGCGAAGAACCGGTCGGTCAGCACGGTGCCTGAATGGCGGAAGCTCGTCACGGTCCCGACGTTACCGGGCCAGCTCGACAGGGCCAGCTCGACAGGGCCAGCTCGTTCAGTAGGGTCGTCACATGGGAAGCGGAATCCGGCCGGTCAGCGTGGCCGAGCGGCGGGCGCGGCTGGCGGCCCGGCACCGCCTCGCCTCGCCGGCCAGCACCGTGGCCGGCCCAGTGGCTGACACCGTGGCGGACACCGTGGCGGACATCATCGGGCTGCACGGAACCGACCCGGCGTCGGTCTACCTGGCCGCCTGGGCCCGCACCGGGGCCGGCCAGGCGGACATCGAGGACGCGCTGTACGGCGAGGGCACCCTGGTGCGGATGCTCGGGATGCGCCGGACGGTGTTCGTGGTCCCGGTCGGCCTGATGCCGGTGGTCCAGGCCGCCTGCACCGACCAGATCGCCGAGCGGATGCGGCGGGACCTGGCCCGGCGGGTGGAGGAATCCGGCATCGCCGCGGACGGGGGGAGCTGGCTCAAGGAGGTAGGCGAGGCCACGGTGCACGCGCTGGCTGCCCGCGGCAGCGCGACCGGCGCCGAACTCGCCCGGGACGAGCCGCGGCTGCGCGCCCAGCTCGTCTACGCCGCGGACAAGAGCTACGGCGGCCCGGTGAACGTCACCACCAGGCTGCTCACGCTGCTGTCGGCCGAGGGCCTCATCGTGCGCGGCCGCCCGCGTGGCGGGTGGACGTCCAGCCAGTTCACCTGGTCCGCCGCCCCGGAGCAGGCCCGGCCGCCGGCCGCCGCCGCCCGGGCCGAACTGGCGCGCCGCTGGCTGCACGCGTTCGGCCCGGCCCCGCGCGCCGACCTGCAGTGGTGGACCGGCTGGACGGCCGGGCAGGTCAGGCAGGCGCTGGATCAGCTGGAGACAACCGACGTCGATCTCGGCGGGGCCACGGGGGTCATGCTGGCCGCCGACGAGGAACCGCCGCCGGCCGCCGAACCGTGGGCGGCGCTGCTGCCCGCCCTGGACCCCAGCGCGATGGGCTGGCGCGACCGGGCCTGGTACGTCGGCGAACACGCCCCGGCGCTGTTCGACCGGTCCGGGAACATCGGCCCGACGGCCTGGTGGGACGGCCGGATCGTCGGCGGCTGGGCGCAGCGCAAGGACGGCGAGATCGCGGTCCGGCTGCTCGAGGACGCCGGGTCCGAGGCCTCGGCGGCCATCGCCGCCAAGGCGCAGCTGCTCCGCGCGTGGGTCGGGGCGGATACCAGGGTCACCCCGCGGTTCCGCACCCCGCTGGAGCGCGAGCTAGCGGGCTAGCCGCCGGAACACCGGAGACGGGGCCGGGAGCCGGCCGTCGCTAGGCGTGCACTGCCGGGTGATCCGCGCCGCGGCGTCGGGCAGGAACGGCGCCAGTTCCCGGGCCGCCGCCGAGCAGGCCCGCGCGAGCAGGTACAGCACGGCATCGAGCTGCCCGCCGGGATCCGCCTTGGCCAGGTCCCACGGCCGGGCGCGGTTGATGAACCGGTTCGCCTCGTCCGCGATGGCCCAGACCGCCGCCGTGGCCTGGCGGAAGTCGAAGCCGGCCAGCGCGGTGCCGACCCGGTCGCCGGCCAGCCGGATGGCCGCGTCGAGGTCCTCGCCGCCCGGCGGCACCGGGGCCGGGGCGGGGATCCGCCCGTCGCGGTAGCGACCGATCATGGCGACCACCCGGTTGACCAGGTTGCCCAGGCCGTTGGCGAGCTCGTCGTCGGCCCGGGCGATGAGCCGCTCGACGGTAAAGTCGGCGTCGCCCACCCGCGGCACCTCGCGGAGCAGCCACCAGCGCACCGCGTCGGTGCCGTACTCCGCGGCCAGCGCGGCCGGCTCCAGCCGGTCCGTGCCCGCGGCGGACTTGCTGATCTTCCGGCCGTCGGTGGTCAGGTAGTCGTGCACGAAGATGGCGGTCGGCAGCGGCTGCCCGGACGCCAGCAGCATGGCGGGCCAGTAGACGGCGTGGAACCGCAGCACGCCCTTGCCGAGCAGGTGAACGCGGTTTCCCTGGCCCGCCCACCATCGCTGGTAGGCCTCGCCGTGCGCTGCCCCGCCGCGGCCGTAGCCCAGTGCCGTCACGTAGTTGCACAGGGCGTCGAACCACACGTAGATGACCTGCCCTCGGTCGTGGGGCACCGGGATGCCCCAGCCGCCGGCGCGTTCGGCGGGCCGGGATACCGAGAAGTCGGCCAGGCCGGCGTCGATGAGCGCGAGCACCTCGTGGCGGCGCCCGGCGGGCTCGATGCGCAGCTGCCCGGAGGTTATCGCCTCCCGCAGCGGCGCGGCGTACCGGGACAGCCGGAAGAACCAGTTCTCCTCGCTGACCTGTTCCGGCTCGGTCCCGTGCTCGGGGCAGCGGCCATCGGGTAGGTCGGCCGGGGTGTAGAACTGCTCGCAGCCGGTGCAGTACAGGCCGGAGTACCGCTGCCGGTACAGGTCACCGGCGCAGGCCCGCCAGAACGCCTCGACGCCGGGCCGGTGCCGCCGGTCGCGGCTGGTGCGGATGAAATCGTCGACGGTCAGCGACAGCGCGCCGGCGAGCGCGCCGAACGCCTCGGCGTTGCGGTCGACGAACTCCCGCACCCCGACCCCGGCGGCCTCGGCGGCGAGCACGTTCTTCAGCGAGTTGTCGTCGGTGCCGGCCTGGAACCGGACGGCGTCCCCGCGCCCGCGATGATAGCGGGCCAGCACGTCCGCCTGCACGAGCTCGAGCGCGTGCCCGATGTGCGGGCGCGCGTTCACGTAGGGAAGGGTGGTGGTGAGATAGGTGGCGGGCATCGCAGCCTCCTTCAGGGGGCTCCGAGCGCGGATCAGACACATCGAGGCCCCGTCGCAGGGCCTCGGAAACGAAAGTCCGGACGCGTCAGCGGCCCCGCGCGCGGGGCATCATCACCTGCTGTCCGTGACTGTTCACGCATTCGAGTCTACCGCCCCCCGGTCCGGGCACCAGCATGATTAATCGATAGGTTGGGCCGGTGCGGCTAGGCGTGAACGTCCCGAACTTCGGCCCGGGCACGAACCCGGACGTGCTGCGGCGCTGGGCGCTGACCGTGGAGGGCCTCGGCTTCGACCTGCTGATGGTGTCCGACCACATCGCGGTGACGCCGGACGTCGCGGAGCAGTACCCCGCGCCGTTCTACGAGCCGTTCACCACACTGTCCTGGCTGGCCGGCCTCACCCGCGGGATCCGGCTCGGCACCACGGTGCTGATCGTGCCCTACCGGCATCCGCTGCTGATCGCCAGGATGGCCGCCAACCTCAGCGACCTCAGCGGCGGCCGGCTGGTCCTCGGCGTGGGCGTGGGCTGGGCCCGGGAGGAGTTCGGCGCGCTCGGGGTCCCGTTCCGCGAGCGCGGCCGGCTGACCGACGAGCACCTGCTGGCGATCCGGGCCGCCTGGCGGGACGAGGCGGACTACCGGAGCGGGCACATCCCGCTCTGGATCGGCGGCAACAGCGACGCCGCGCTGCGCCGGGCCGTCCGGCTGGGCGACGCCTGGCACCCGCTGCGGTTCACCCCCGGCTGGCTGGCCGGGGCGCTCGGCCGGCTGACGGCCTGCGCCGCGGATCAGGGGCGGCCGCAGCCAGCGTTCATGCCGCGGATCGCGCTGCGGCTGACCGACGCACCGGTCACCGGCGACAGCCGGCTGGCCGGCCACGGCACCATCGACCAGATCGCCGCGGACCTCGGCCAGCTACGCTCGCTCGGCGCGGACACCGTGGTGCTCGACCCGTTCAACGGCGACCACCGGGAGACGGCCCATCCGCAGACGGCGTGGCGGACGCTGGCCACCGTGGCCGAGCGCTGGGACCAGGCAGAATCACAGGAGATTGATACCGAACGGAGCTGAGGTGACTCATCCTTCGCACGCTGACGGCCACCCTGGCGGCATCGCCCCGCACGACCTGCCGCATCTGCGCCGCTGCGTGGAACTGGCGGCCGAAGCCGTTGACGCCGGGGACCACCCCTTCGGCTCGGTGCTCGTCGCGGCCGACGGCCGGGTCCTGGCCGAGGACCGCAACCGCGAGAACACCATGGCCGACGCGACCAGGCACCCGGAGTTCGAGCTGGCCCGCTGGGCCGCGGCGAACATGACCGCGGCCGACCGGGCCGCCGCCACCGTCTTCACCTCGGGGGAGCACTGCCCGATGTGCGCGGCCGCGCACGCCTGGGTCGGGCTCGGCCGCATTGTCTACGTGAGTTCGTCCGAGCAGCTGACGGCGTGGCTGGCCGAGCTGGGCGTGCCGCCGTCCCCGGTGCGCGCGCTGGCCGTCCGCGAGGTCGCTCCGGGCCTGACGGTGCAGGGACCGGCGCCGGAACTGGACGAGCAGGTCCGCGAGCTGCATCGCCGTTTCCGCCGCTGATGCCGCGCGGACGTGGCTATTTCTCCGCTCATCGGCGTGTCGTTTTGCCTGGATATCGTCCTTGTGATCATCGTAAGAGCGACGTAACCAACGATTCTCTCTCCCGGCACAACAGTGAGCAGGCACACTGGAAGGCGAAAGGGGGGCACGCCGGATTATGGGCGAGGGTAGCGTCGTGACCTGGGCGGACCCCGTCACGGACCCGCCCGGTATGTCGGCTTCATGGCCGTTGTCGACGTGCCTGCCGCTGGGTGCCCTGCCCGGCGCCACCCCGTGCGCTCGCCTGCACACCCGCGCCGTACTGGCCGAATGGGGCCTGGGTGAGCTGGCCGAGGAGGCCGAGCTCATCGTCAGCGAACTGGTCACCAACGCGGTCCGGGCCTCGACCGCCCCGGACGGCCGCCCCCGCTACGACGGGGCCGGGATGCCGGTCGTGGTGCTGCGGATGGCCAGCGACCACACCGAGCTGCGGATCGAGGTGTGGGACGTCATCCCGGGCGCGCCGGCCGCCGCCCGCCCCGGGCCCGACGACGAGAGCGGACGCGGCCTGATGCTCGTCTCGGCGCAGGCCGATCGCTGGTCCTGGCAGACCGTCCCTGGCTGGTCCGGCAAGGTCGTCTGGGCCGAACTGCACAGCTAGGACCGCGTGCCCGCCTGGTGGACGAGGCGGACCGGGTCGCCGGCCCGGATCCGGCCGGGGTGCAGCACCTCGGCGTAGACGCCTGCGCACGGCTCGGGATCCAGGCCGGCCAGCGGGCTGACCCGGTTGTGCCGGGCGACGACACGGAGGGCTTCGGTGTCGCGGGGCAGGTCGCCGTGGGTCAGGGTGGGTATGGCGCACCGGGGGGTCCTGGCGATCACCCGCAGCACCAGGTCGTCGCCGACGCGCACATCGCGGCCGAGCCAGTCGTTCTCGGTGAAGCCGTCGGCGTCGGTGCGGATGACCACGTTAGGCCGGTAGCGCTCCAGGCGGGCGCGCCGGTATGGGTTGAGCTCGGCGATGCGTCCCAGCGTCGCGGTGGTGATCAGGTGCAGCGGCGCGAAGTCCACGAAGCTACCCGGCGGGGCGGCCGCGCCGAGCTGGATCAGCGTGGCCGGAACCTCGGCCTTGATCCCATCGCGGAGCACGGCCTCGGGCACCGCGCGGTCCAGCGTGGCGTCGGGCGGCGGGGTGCCGGTCAGCGTTACGGGGTGATCGAGCAGCGTGGACAGGACCTCGTCGACGCCGGGGTCGGTGCTGGACACCGTGTCCCCGCCGGGCAGGGTGATCCGGGCGGTGGCGTCGTCCAGGGCCTCGGCGGACAGGGTGAGCATGTCCCGCCACAGCCGCGGGTACTTCGCGCTCGCCACCTTGCCGGTCCGGCGGCTGACCACGGCCAGCCGCCGGTCCCTGGCCAGCCCGCTCCGGCTCACCTCGGCCTCGGCCAGGTCCTCGCCCAGCATGGACTTGACCGGGTAACGGCGCAAGACGGACACGGTTCCGAGCATGCCCCCAGACTAGGCGGGCCCGGAATGGGCCCGCCCGGCCAGGGCGGCGGCTAGCGGGCTGCCCGCGCGGGGTCGTCTACGGTCGGGTAGCCGCCGTTCTTACGGGCCTGGCGCAGGTCCTGGGCGAACGCGCGGGAGAACATGGCCGACAGCGCGGCCATCCCGCCCCGGTGCACCCGGATCTCGCTGGTGTCCGCGTGGCCGGCCAGGCGGACCACGCGTCGGCCCGGGCCGGCCGGCCGCTGGTCGTCCTTGACCCGGCCGCGGCCGGTCCAGTCGAGATCCCAGTGATCCACCTGGTCGCCCTCGGCGAGCAGCAGCTTGAGGGTGGACCGCTGCAGGTCCAGGCGGACCTCGACGTCACCCTGGACGTCCGGCGAGCGGAGGTCGAGGACGAGGACGCCGTAGCGAACGCGGGCGTCGAACTGGCTCGCGCTGGTCCAGCGGCCCAGGCGCTTGGCGACGGCGTGGTCGACATGCAGGCGCTCGACTTCCCGTGCGGTCGCGGGCTGGGCGGTCATCGTGTTGTTCATCGTGGTGGGCTCCTTGTTCGCTGAGTGGGCTGGCTTCAGGCCCCTATAGTTACATAGAAACTAGTAGCAAGTCAACTAGAACCTTTGGGAGTAGTATCAGGGCATGGCTCATCCACCCGCGTCCGCGCCGCGCAGTTCACCGCTCGCCCTGACCGTGCTGGCCCTGCTGCACTACCAGCCGCTGCACCCCTACGGCATCCAGCGGCTGATCAAGCAGTGGGGAAAAGACCAGGTCGTCAACGTCGAGCAGCGCACCAGCCTGTACCGGACCATCGAGCGGCTGCACGCCGCGGGCCTGATCGCGGTGCGCGAGACCGGCCGCGATCCGCGCTATCCCGAGCGGACGGTGTACGAGATCACCGGCGCCGGGCGCCAGACGGCACGGCGCTGGCTGGTGGAGATGCTCGCCGAGCCCCGGCAGGAATACCCGGAGTTCCCCGCCGCCCTGTCCCACGTGCTCATGCTCGAGCCCGCCGAGCTCACCGAGGTCCTGGAGCGGCGCGCCCAGCGGCTGACCGCGGCGCTGGCCGCGCTGGACGCGAACGCGGCCGCCGAGGCCGGGCAGGGGCTGCCCAGGATCGCCATGCTGGAAACCGAGTACCAGCGGGCCGTGCTGGCCGCCGAGGCACAGTGGGTGACGCAGATTCTCGGCGAGCTGCGCTCGGGGAAGCTGAGCTGGACCTCCGAAGAGCTCCTGGCCTTCGCCGAAGGGCTGTGAGCCTGGGGGAGGGGCCGAGGGGGGCATAGGCTGCCCGGGTGCCCTACTCCGCCCTGTCTCACCTCGACTGCCCGCGCTGCGGCGCCCGTCACGACGCCGACCTGGTCCAGGGCACCTGTTCCTGCGGATCGCCCCTGCTGGCCCGCTACGACCTAGGGGAGGTCCGCACGTCCCCGCGCGACCTCGCCGGGCGGCCCCCCGACCTGTGGCGCTACCACGAGCTGCTGCCGGTCCGAGCGGCCGGCCACGTGGTGAGCCTCGGCGAGGGGATGACGCCGCTGATCCCGCTGCCGCGGCTTGGCCGGGCGCTCGGCGTGCCGAACCTGCTGATGAAGGACGAGGGCCTGATCCCGACCGGCACGTTCAAGGCGCGTGGCGCTGCCGTGGGCATCTCCCGGGCCGCCGAGCTCGGCGTCCGGGCGATCGCCATGCCGACCAACGGCAACGCCGGAGCGGCCTGGTCGGTGTACGCGGCCCGGGCCGGGCTGCGCTGCCTGGTCGCCATGCCCGCGGCCGCCCCGGCCGTCACCCGCGCCGAGTGCGCGGCCGCCGGGGCCGAGCTGTACCTGGTCGACGGCCTGATCGGGGACGCCGGGAAGCTGATCGCCGCCGCCGTGGCGCAACGACCGGGCTACCAGGACACCTCCACGCTGCGGGAGCCGTACCGGATCGAAGGCAAGAAGACGATGGGCCTGGAGATCGCCGAGCAGCTCGGCTGGCGGCTGCCCGGCGTGATCGTCTACCCCACCGGCGGGGGCGTGGGCATCATCGGCATCTACAAGGCGCTGCGCGAACTCCTTGAGCTCGGCTGGGTGTCGGGCGACCTGCCGCGGCTGGTCGCGGTGCAGTCCACCGGGTGCGCGCCGATCGTCCGGGCCTTCCAGGCCGGGGCCAGGGCGAGCGAGCCGTGGCCGGATCCGAAGACGGTGGCGTTCGGGATCACGGTGCCGAACGCACTGGGCGATTTCCTCATCCTCGAAGCCCTCTACGCCACCGGCGGGACGGCCGTCGCCGTGACGGACGAGGCGCTGCTCGCCGACCAGTGCGCGGTGGCCCGCCTGGAAGGCAGCTTCATCTGCCCGGAGGGCGCCGCCTGTGTCAGCGCCGTCCGGGAGCTGCGCGACTCCGGCTGGGTGTCGGAGTCGGACGAGGTGGTCGTGCTCAACACCGGCACCGGGCTCATCTACCCGGATACCGTGCCGGCCAGTGCGCCCGTGCTCCCGCCGTCCGGCTCGATCCCCCCGCGACCGGTCTGACGGCGCCAGACTAGAGGCGTGGCCGAGATCACCCTCGTCAAGGGCGAGACCTCCGCGCTCGACCGGACCTGGATGAGCATGCCGGACGGCTCCACGCGGCAGGTCGCCGTGCACGCGATCCACGACCTGCCGCACCTGGTCGTGGAGTCGCTGTTCGGCATCGAGGACGGGCTGTGGGGAGTGCTGGCCCAGGGCGGGTTCGCCGCCGCGAACCGGGCCCGCGCCCGCAGCCGGGGCCGGCGGGCCCGGCTGGTCACCGACGTGCCCCTCGACGACCTTGGCGCCAGGAACTGGGGCGGGCACATCGTCGCCAAGGCGGCGACGAACGCGGTGATGAACCGGTGGCAGGACGGACCGGACACCCCGGATGGCGTGCGGGCCCGGCTCAGCCCGGACGCCGCGGCGGACGCGGATTACCGGCAGCGGGTCAGCGACCTGCTCGGGCGCCTCGACGACGAAACCATCGCCTTGGCCATCAGCGGCACCAGGGAGCTGAGCGCGGCCTGGGCCCGCCTGCCCGAGGGCGGGACGCTGCGGCTGCAGTGGCCGCTGCGTCAACCCGCGGGCTGAGGCGCACGCGGCTGGCCGGTCCGGCGGCCACCGCGCTCCGTACCCCGGCAGGCATCAATGCCTGATCTGGCGTCGCCGCTCGCCGAGGGCCACACTGGGTTCATGCAGGCACGGCCGGGCGCGGCGGGCCTGACGCACGATGCCGCGCAGGACGAGCCCGGATCTGCCCGGGTGGCCGAGGCGCACCATCGCGCCCGCGAGCGGCGTGATGCCCAGCGGCAGGCGCTGCGGCCGCTGGGCGTGCTGTACATCGCAGTCGTGGTCACGGCCAGCGCCCAGGCTCATCCCGCGCCCGGCTTGCGCGGCGCCGGCCTGGGAGTGCTCGTCGCGCTCGCGGTGTACGCCGCGGCGGTGGTGACCGCGATCAGCGTCGGCTGGGCCCGCCGCGGCCCGGCGGCCCAGGTCGCGGTGAGCCTGCTGATCGGCGGCTGCGGCGTGGCCGAGGCCAGCCTGGCCCTGTTCCGCGGTGCCCAGGAGGCGCTGACCAACATCGCCCGCTACGCGCCCGGCGCCGCAACGGCCGTCACCGTGGCCTATCAGGCAGACCGGACCGTAGTCACCATCGAAGACCACGTCAGCGCGCCGCAGGCCATGACCCTCGCCGACGCGGGCGGCGGGCACGGGCTGACAGCCATGCGCGAGCGAGCCGCCCGGGTCGGCGGCGCGGCCCGCGCCGGGCCGACCGCCGATGGGTGGCTAGTCGGGCTTGAGGTGCCGACGTGACGACCGAGGCAATCCGGGTCCTGATCGCCGACGACCAGCGGGTCGTCCGGGACGGCCTGAGCATGCTGGTGGCGCTCATCGACGGTGTCGAGGTCGTGGGTACGGCCTGCGACGGGGCCGAGGCGGTCCAGCTTGCCGCGGCGCACCGGCCCGACGTGATCTTGATGGACCTGCGCATGCCCGGCACCGACGGCATCACCGCCACGGCCGACCTGCGCGAGCGGCAGCCGGCGGCCCGGGTGCTGGTGCTGACCACCTACGCCGACCAGGACGCGATCGTACTCGCACTCCGGGCGGGGGCCCGGGGCTACCTGACCAAGGACGCCAGCGCCGAGCAGATCGAGGCCGCGATCCTCGCCGTGCACGCCGGGCAGATCTACCTGGATCCCGCCGTCCAGGAACGCCTGGTGGCCGCGGTGGTCAGCCAGCCCGCGGGCACCGCGCCAGGTCCCGAAGCGGGGCCCAAGCTTCCCGACGGGCTCACCGCTCGCGAGGCTGAGGTGCTCACCCTGCTGGCGTCGGGCCTGAGCAACGCCGAGATCGCCGGCCGCCTTTTCCTCAGCAACGCCACGGTCAAGACCCATATCAACCGGATCTTCGCCAAGACGGGCGCCCGCGACCGCGCCCAGGCCGTCAGGTACGCCTACCAGCACGGCATGGCGACGCCCGCGCAGTGACACCCCGGCTGCGGCCGTGGCACGATAAGTGCAGGTCTGGGACTGACCTGGAGGGTGTCGTGCGGGTGGATGTGAGCGCCGAGGCGGGAGAGTTCGTCCGCAGGCGCGGCGGGAGGCTGTGGGTCTGGGCTGCGCACCCGCGGGTGTGCTGCTGGGGGACACCCGCGTACATGCACGCGGCCACCGTGCCGCCGCCGGGGCTGTCCGGCTTCAGCCCAGCGTATGCGGACGGCCTTGAGGTCTGGTTCCGCGCTCCGGCGGGCCAGATGCCCGACGTCCTGGAGGTCGGGGTGCGCGGGCGGCGCCATCCCCGGGTCGAGGCCTACTGGGACGGCTGCTCCTTCGCCCTGTGACCCGCCGTGATCACCCAGGGACGACGGCGACGGCCTCGATCTCCACCAGCTGGTTCTCATAGCCGAGCACGGTCACGCCGAGCAGGGTGCTCGGCGCGTCGTGCTCGCCGAAGGCCGCACTGATGACGTCCCAGGCGGCGACCAGGTCGGCCCGCTCGGCCGAGGCGACGAACACGGTGGTCTTGAGCACGTCGGCCAGCGTAGCGCGGGATTCGGCCAGGGCGGTGGCGAGATTGGCCACGGCCAGGCTGGCCTGGGCCCGGACGTCACCCACGCCGACCACCTCACCCCGCTCGTCGAGGGGACATGCCCCGGCGGTGAAGATGAGGGAGCCCTGCGGGGCGACCGACGCGTACGCGTAGGGAACGCCTTCGTACAGGCGACCGGAGCGGACCAGGTTGATGGTCATAGCCAGAACCCTACGCGCCTCGTCAGGGTCAGATAACAGCAAGAAGC
>Ga0318496_10000431_pt1 | contig 14435 bp, 11 predicted proteins | sample GRESIP109b1f22_FD_203296 | JGI IMG/M metagenome (GOLD analysis project Ga0318496, IMG submission 203296) | Tropical soil microbial communities from Luquillo Experimental Forest, Puerto Rico - GRE.SIPMG.109b1f22 | ecosystem: Environmental > Terrestrial > Soil > Tropical forest > Bulk soil... | reverse complement strand
CGTCTCGCGGCCGTTCAGCACCTGCGCGCGGCGAGGAACCTCGACGCGGTGCCCCGCCCGAGCGCGGGCGTGCATCGCGAGCGCCGTGTCGCGCATAGCAGGGAACAGGTCGATGATGTTCTCACCGACGACCTGATCCTCGGTGAACCCCGTCGAGCGGAGCCACTCGGCGTTCGCGCGAACGATGGTGCCGTCGGGCGCGACGAGGCAGAGACCGGCGTCTACCTTCTGGAACAGGAGGTCGGTGAGCGTCGCTGGCGTCGTGTTCGCGACGGGCATGGTGCCCTCGGGTGTCGCCGAATAGAGGAAGGGTACCACGGGTGGGGCCGGCCTTCTGTACCCGGCAGGAGAGCGCGTGACGGCGCGGTGCTGGCACGAGCGGGGCAGCGCCCCGCGTACAGCCAACACGGCGACCGGGCTCGTAGACATCCTTGAGTAACAGGGGATTAGATGGTCGGGGAGAGGCCGGCGCGGGCGCGGCGCGGGGTCGGGACGAGGCACATCGACGCTCTTGTGGCGGTGCGGCACGTCACGGATGCGAAACGAGCTGGCGGGCTCGAACGCGGGTCTGCCATCATGACCGTCCCTTTTTAGATCCGAGGCCGCCATGTCCACCGAGGCGTTCCGCCGTGCCCGCGACTTCCTGCAGCGCCACCGCGACGACTATGAGACCGCGTACCGCGAGTTCCGCTGGCCCGTGCTCGACCGCTTCAACTGGGCGCTCGACTGGTTCGACGTGCTGGCCGAGGGCAACCGGCAGACTGCGCTCCACATCGTCGAGGACGACGGGCGCGAGGTGAAGCTCAGCTACGGCGAGCTCGCGGAGCGCTCGAACCGGGTGGCGGTCTTTTTCCGGCGCTTGGGCGTCCAGCGCGGCGACCGCATCCTCATGATGCTCGACAACTCGGTGCCCATCTGGGAGGTGATGCTCGCCGCGATGAAGCTCGGCGCGGTGATCATCCCGGCCACCTCGCTCCTCACGCCCGAGGACCTGCGCGACCGGCTCGACCGCGGCAAGGTGAAGCACGTCGTGACCGATCCGGCCGGGGCCGAGAAACTGCGCGCCGTCGGCGACGGCTACTCGAAGGTGGTCGTCGGGGAGAAAGTCCCTGGCTGGACGCCGTACGAGCAGGCCTACGCGGAGCCGGCCATCTTCTTCGCAAAGGCCGACACCTATCCCAACCACCCGGTCCTGCTTTACTTCACCTCCGGCACAACCGCGAAGCCGAAGCTCGTGCTCCACACTCACGCCAGCTACCCAGTGGGCCACCTCTCGACGATGTACTGGCTGGGCGTGCGCGAGGGAGACGTCCACATGAACATCAGCTCGCCGGGGTGGGGGAAGCACGCGTGGTCGAACTTCTTCGCGCCGTTCAACGCGGGCGCGACCGTGTTCGTGCACAACTACGCCCGCTTCGTCGCGCGCCGCACGCTGGAGGTCCTTGCGCGGCACGACATCACGACGCTCTGCGCCCCGCCGACAGTGTGGCGCCTCCTCATCCTCGAGGACCTGGGCGCGTACCCGGTGAAGCTGCGCGAGGCGCTCAGCGCCGGCGAGCCGCTCAACCCCGAGGTCATCGAGCGGATCCGGAAGGGGTGGGGCGTCGCCATCCGCGACGGCTATGGGCAGACGGAGACGACCTGCCAGATCGGCAACTCGCCCGGGCAGAAGATGAAGCCCGGCTCGATGGGCCGCGCCATGCCCGGGTTCGACGTGGAGCTGCTCGACGCCGACGGCCGCGCCTCGGACGAGGGGGAGATCGCGCTCTCGCTCGATCCGCGCCCGACCGGGCTCATGGCGGGGTACGTGGACGACCCCGAGCTCACCGAGTTCGTGACGCGCGGGGGCTACTACCGCACGGGCGACGTCGCGACCCGGGACGCCGACGGGTTCATCACCTACGTCGGCCGCTCCGACGACGTCTTCAAGAGCTCCGATTACCGCATCAGCCCGTTCGAGCTGGAGAGCGCGCTCATCGAGCACGACGCGGTGGCCGAGGCGGCGGTGGTGCCGAGCCCGGACCCGGTCCGCGGCCTCGTCCCGAAGGCCTTCTGCATCCTCCGGCCCGGCCACACCCCCTCGCGCGAGCTGGCGCTCGACATCTTCCGCTTCATGCGGCGCCGGCTGGCGCCCTACAAGCGCGTGCGCCGCCTCGAGTTCGCCTCGCTCCCCAAGACCATCTCCGGCAAGATCCGCCGGGTCGATCTGCGCAAGACCGAAGGCTCGCGCCAGCCGTCGGAGGCGCGGCACGACCTCGAGTTCTGGCAGGACGACTTCCCTGAGCTGAAGGCGTAGCGAGGCCCAGATCCGCGCGGCGGGCGTCCGCCCTCCGTGCCGTCGCCCGCCACAGTGACCGTCATGCCCTCGAGCTCCAGCGCAACTCGCAGCGTCTCGACCTCGACGAGCCGCTCCCACAGGCGCATACCCGAGCAGCCGCTCGATCTTCTCCGGGTCGCAGGGCTTCGCGACGTGCTCGTTCACTACATCTCGGGAGTTCCCTGATCGGCTCGCGCCGCGCGCCGCCCCGCGGCGCGGACGGTCGGAGACGCGCGGCCACGCTTGAGCCGCGGCAAGGAGCCGCCGTGCCCGCGCGCAGCGCGCGCCTTCTTCCGATGGAGCAGCCCGTGCATGGTCTGACCGATCGCGGCGGGGCTCTCGCACACGATCACGCCCGCGTCGCGGAGCGTGGAGATCTTCGTCCCCGCGGTGCCGCTCGACCCCGAGATGACCGCGCCGGCGTGACCCATGCGGCGGCCCGGCGGCGCGCTCCGCCCGGCGATGAACCCGACCACCGGCTTCGTCACGTTCTTCCGGATGTAACGAGCCGCCCACTCCTCGCCCGAGCCGCCGATCTCTCCGATGAGGACGATCGCCTCCGTCTGCGGGTCGGTCTCGAAGCGCGAGAGGCAGTCGACGAAGTCGGTGCCGTTCACGGGGTCGCCGCCGATCCCGACCGCGGTGGACTGGCCGAGGCCGAGATCGGTGAGCTGCTTCACGGCCTCGTAGGTGAGCGTGCCCGACCGCGAGACGATCCCGATCGAGCCGGGCCGGTGGATGTGGCCCGGCATGATCCCGATCTTGCACTGCCCGGGCGTGATCACGCCCGGACAGTTCGGGCCGAGGAGCCGGATCCCGGGCCGGTCCTCCAGGAACCGCTTCACCTTCACCATGTCGAGGACCGGGATCCCCTCGGTGATGGCGATGATGAATGGGATCCCCGCCATCGCCGCCTCGAGGATCGAGTCGGCCGCGTGCGCCGGCGGCACGAAGACGATGCTGGCGTTCGCCCCGGTCTCGCGGACGGCATCCGCGACGGTGTCGAACACCGGCACGTCCGTGCTGAACCGCGTCCCTCCCCGTCCCGGCGTCACGCCGGCGACGACGCGCGTGCCGTACGCGAGCATCTGCTCGGCGTGAAAGCTGCCGGCCGAACCGGTGATGCCCTGCACGAGGACCCTGGTGTTCCGGTCTACGAAGATACTCATGGCTCCTCCAGTGGATGGATCAGGCCGTCGCGCGCGGCGCCGTCTCCCTCGCCGCCGCGACCACCTTGCGGGCGGCGTCGGCGAGGTCGTCGGCCGGGATGATGTCGAGCTCGCTCGCTGCGAGGACCTGCTTGCCGAGCTCGACGTTCGTCCCTTCGAGCCGCACGACGAGCGGAACGGAGATCCCAACTTGCTGCGCCGCCGCGACGATTCCCTTCGCGACGAGGTCGCACTTCGAGATGCCGCCGAAGATGTTGACGAGCACCGCGCGGACGGCCGGGTCGGCGAGGAGGATCTTGAACGCCGCGGCGACCTTCGCCTCGCTCGCGCCGCCGCCGACGTCGAGAAAGTTTGCGGGGCGGCCACCGGCGAGCTGGATGATGTCCATCGTTCCCATCGCGAGGCCGGCGCCGTTCACCATGCAGGCGATGTCGCCGTCGAGCGCGACGTACGACAGCTCGTGCTCCCTCGCCTCGGCCTCGCGCTCGAGCTCCTCGTCGGGATCCCGGAGCGCCGCGATCTCGGGGTGGCGGTGGAGCGCGTTGTCGTCGAACTCGAGCTTCGCGTCGAGCGCGACCAGCTCGCCATCCACGGTGACGACGACCGGGTTCACCTCCGCGAGCGCCGCGTCCGTCGCCACGTAGGCATGGTAGAGGGCGGTCGCGAGCTGGACGAACCGCTGCACCTGCACGCCCCGCAGCCCGAGCGCGAACGCGAGGCCGCGGGCCTGGTTTGCCTGCAGCCCGGTGAGCGGGTCCACCGCGGCGCGCAGGATCTTCTCCGGTGTCACCCGGGCGACCTCCTCGATCTCCACGCCGCCTTCGGTTGACGCCATGAGTGTGATGCGCCCGGAGTCGCGGTCGAGCGTCATCCCGAGGTAGAGCTCCCGCTCGATCCGGCAGCCCTCCTCGACGTACAGCTTGCGGACGACCTGACCGGCGGGTCCGGTCTGCGCGGTGCGCAGCGCGGTTCCGAGCATGGCCTCCGCGTGGTCGCGCGCCTCCTCGGGGCTGCGCGCGAGCTTGATGCCGCCGGACTTGCCGCGCCCGCCCGCATGAATCTGTGCCTTGACGGCGCAGATCGAGGTCCCGAGCGCCGCCGCAGCTTCCTCGGCCTGCGCGGGCGTCGTCGCGAGCTGCCCGCGCAGCACGGGCACTCCGAACCCGTGCAGGACCTCCTTCGCCTGGTACTCGTGGATCCTCACGGTTGTGATCCTCCTGGTTGCACACCTTTCGGCTGCTCGCCTCCCGTCGTCGGCGCGCCCAGAGGGGTAGAGCAAGGCGCGAGCCACCTGCGCGCAATCGCGCACCTCGAGGCAACTTGGCGGAATCGTTCGAATGACGCTGTGCGGGAGGGAAGCCGCTGGCGGGGGGGCGGGCGGTCGCGTACCATTTTCGGGAATCCCGTCCCAGTTACGGAGCGCAACGCGGGCCGGCGGTCCGCAGCGGAGGCTCGTATGCCACAGCTCCCCGAAGGCAAGCCGGTCATCTGGGCATTCAGCTCGAGCCGGCTGCGGCAGGTCCTCGAGAGCGCCGCGCCGCTCTACGCCGATCGCGCGGAGGTCCGCGTGTTCGACCGGAGCTTCGAGGACGCGCTCGAGGTGGCGGTCGTCCTCACCGAGGCTGGCGAACGCGTCGACGCGTTCGTCGCCGCGGGCGCGAACGGCGCGTACCTGCGCGACCACGCGCCCGTGCCCGTCGCGCTCGTGGACGTATCCACCACCGACGCGCTCCAGGCGCTCGCCCACGCGCGGACGCTCTCGCGCCGCATCGGCGTCGTGAACTTTCGCCGCGCGCTCCCCGGGCTCGAGCGCTGGAAGGACCTCCTCCGCGGCGTCCAGCTCGAGCAGCGCCGCTACATCACGCCCGAGGAGGCGCGGGCCGCGGTCGAGGAGCTGGCGGCGCGCGGGTTCGAGGTGATCGTCGGCCCGGGCCCCGCCTGCGACGTGGCCGAGCGCGCGGGGCTCAAGACCGTGCTCCTCTACTCGATCGAGTGCGTGGGCGAGACGATCGAGCGGGCGATCGAGCTGGCGCAAGCAGCGCGAGCGGAGCGCGCGCGGCGCGAGCAGCTCGCGAGCGTGCTCGACCACGTGGACGAGGCCGTCGTCGCGGTGGACGCGGAGGAGCGAATCGCGGTCGCGAACCCCGCGTTCGAGCGGCTGGTCGGGGCAAGCGCGGCGAATCTGGCGGGGAAGCGACTGTCGAGCGTCCGCCCCGAGCTGTCGCTCTCGCGGGTGCTCGCGACCGGGGTAGGGGAGCTCCGGGCCCTCCAGAAGCTCGGGCCGCGCAGCCTCGTCGTGAGCCGCATGCCGGTGCGGGATCGCGGCGCGCTGCGGGGTGCGGTGCTGACGTGCCTCGACTCGAGCACGGTGCTCCGGCTCGACCGGGATCTCCGCTCCGAGCACCGCCCCCGCCGCTTCGTCGCGCGGTACGAACTCGGGGGAATCGTCGGGACCTCGCCCACGATCCGGACGGTGCGGAAGCTGGCCGAGCGATACGCCGGCACCGAGGCGACCGTCCTCATCACGGGCGAGAGCGGCACCGGGAAGGAGATGGTCGCGCAGGGCATCCACAACGCGAGCCGCCGCCGCGAGCGTCCGTTCGTCGCCATCAACTGCGCGGCGTTCCCGGAGGCGCTGCTCGAGTCCGAGCTGTTCGGCTATGAGGAGGGCGCGTTCACGGGCTCGCGGCGCGGCGGGCGCGCGGGACTCTTCGAGGCGGCGCACACCGGGACCATCTTCCTCGACGAGGTCGGAGACGTACCCATCACCCTGCAGACGCGCCTCCTGCGCGTCCTCCAGGAGCGGCAGGTCCTCCGGCTGGGCAGCAACGACCCGACCCCCGTGGACGTGCGGGTGGTCGCGGCGACGAACCGGGACCTGAAGCGCGAGATCGGCTGCGGGGCGTTCCGGGAGGACCTCTACTACCGCTTGAACATCCTCCCCGTACACGTGCCTCCGTTGCGCGAGCGCCCGGAAGACGTGGCGCTGATCGCAGAGGCACTCCTCCGTGGCGCTTTCGCCCGGCACGAGGTCGCCTGGAACGCGGCCGCTCTCGAGATCGTGCTCCCCTGGCTCCGGCGGCATGCCTGGCCGGGCAACGTGCGCGAGCTCGAGAACGTGCTCGAGCGCGTGGCGGTGCTCTGCGCGCACCGCGGCGACGCGGACCCCGAGCCGCTCGCCGACGCGCTCCGCTCGGTGTTGCCGGAGCTCTTCCAGGCAGCGGACGCGCGCTCGGGCGGCGAGCTCCGCGTCGCGCGCGAGGCGCAGGAGACCGCCGTGATCCGCCGCGTCCTCGAGGAGTGCGGGGGTAGCGTCGCCGAGGCGGCGAAGAGGCTCCGCGTCGGGCGGTCCACGCTCTACCGGAAGCTGCAGGAGCCGCGGTGACTCTCAGGGCCCATGGCGCCGCGACTCGTGGGCAGCCTTGTCGAGATAGTTGCCGACGGTGCCACCCGCGACCCCGCCCACGAGGCGCCGATCGCCGCAAGAGGCGCCCCGAAATCGGACACCCGGCGGGCGGGCGCCGCTCCATGATCGGCGACGACGGCGCTCAGCGGTTGCCCTCGTCGTTCGGGTCCTTGCCGTTCTTTCCCTTCTCCCTGTTCTGATTCTCCCTCCCGCGGCCTTCTCCCTGCGGCAGTGGCTGCTGGGGCTGCCGCCCGGGCAGCGCCGCTGGCTGCACCTTAGGCTGTTCTTCCCGCTGGCGCCGTTGCTGCTCGGTCTGCCGGCGCTGCTGCTCCTGCTGCATCTGCTGCTGGCGCTGCTGCTCCTGCGCGCGCCGCTGATCATCGACCTGCCGTTGCTGCTCGGCCTGCCGGCGCTGCTGCTCCTGCGCCATCTGCTGCTGGCGCTGCTGCTCCTGCGCGCGCCGCTGATCATCGACCTGCCGTTGCTGCTCGGCCTGCCGGCGCTGCTGCTCCTGCGGCATCTGCTGCTGGCGCTGCTGCTCCTGCGCGCGCCGCTGATCATCGACCTGCCGTTGCTGCTCGGCCTGCCGGCGCTGCTGCTCCTGAGCCATCTGCTGCTGGCGCTGCTGCTCCTGCGCGCGCCGCTGATCATCGGCCTGCCGTTGCTGCTCGGCCTGCCGGCGCTGCTGCTCCTGGGCCATCTGCTGCTGGCGCTGCTGCTCCTGCGCGCGCCGCTGATCATCGGCCTGCCGTTGCTGCTCGGCTTGCCAGCGCTGCTGTTCCTGCAGCCTTCGCTGCTCCTCGGCGAAGCGACGCTGTTGCTCTTCCTGCGAACGCTGCTGCTCCTGCAGCCGGCGTAGCTGTTCCTGCATACGTTGTTGGTCGTCCGCCAGGCGGCGGCGCTCTCGCTCGTCGGTCGCGCGGCGTTGCTGGTCCTCGAACTGTCGTCGCTGCGACTCGATGCGCTGCTGCTCCTCCTGGATGCGGCGCCGCTCCGCCTGCTGGCGCAGTTGCTCGTCGCGCTGGCGGCGCCACTGCGCTTCTTCCTCGCGGAACCCCTGCTCGCGCACCCGGCGATCGCGCCACGCGTCCTGCTGGTAACGGCCGGCGAGCTGCGGCGGCAGTGCCGTGGGGACGACGTTCACGTTGTAGCGCGTGCGCAACTGGACCGGGTCGGGGCCGGCGACAAAAATCTCGCCACGAGGCGTGCGCGTGTAGCGCACCAGCGGCCGGGAGGAGCGGTAGAGGACGCGGGGGTCTACCGTGCTGTACACGTTGACGACGTCGACGCGGGTGACGTCCGGCGTGGGCACGAAGTGCCAGCGCTCCTCCGGGATCACGGTACGCACGTTGTCCGGCGGCAGCGGCGCCCAGCCAGTGTAACCATCCGCCTCACGCCACTGGACCCACGCCGGCCCCCAGACGTTGTTCGGGATCCACGCCCAGCGGCCGCGCCAGGTCCAGCGGCCGTAGTGGTACACCGCCCAACCGAAGGGCTCGTTCGAGATCCAGGTGAAGCCGTAGTCGGTGACCTGCCAGTAGCCATCGTGATACGGCTCGAAGCTCGGGTTCGACGGGATCCATACCCGGCCAAGGCCCGGGTCGTACTCCCAGCGACCATAGGGCGCGAGCGAATCATAGAAGACGTCGATGGTCGGCGCGGGATCGGACGGCGGCACCACATTCAGATTGACGTACGTCCCGTCAGGCTCCGGCGGCGTGTACACGGGCGCGGGCGGTGGTACGTAGCTCGCCTGCGGCGGCGACGCGTACGTCTGGGGCAGCGGTGGAGGGCTTTGATAACTCGGCGGGACCTGCACGTAGCAAGCTCCGAGCGCGAGCGCGAGCACGACGGCTGCAAGCGGGCGGGCTGTCCTTTTCATGCCATCCAGACTAGCGGAACCCGAGACTATTCAAAGTCTCCACTAACCCACCCAGTAACCTTGAGCGGCAGAGCCGCACACATGCCTGTGGTTGCGGAAACGAAACGGAGCGATGGGGGCCTTCTTGCGTCCCGCCGGCTCCCAGCCGCCGAAGGTGGGAGTTATACTTTTTGGGTAGGAAGCGGCGAACTACAACGGTCGGAACAGGGCGACTCCGAAGGCGATGACTCCGAGGGTGCAGACCAAGGCGCCGAGAGTGATGAGTAGCCACTCTTTCTTGAGCACGAGCAACCTCCTGCCCCCACGGCGGACTTAAACCCGTGGTATCGGCGAGCGTTGCTCGTTGACACGCAACAAGATCGCTACGCATGAAACCTTGGTCAGGGGTGCCTCATGACTGGGCGGACGTCCCGGGCTGCCGTGTTACGGTGCCCACGTGAACCCGCTCGTCTTCTGGTTGTGGGTAACTGGCGTGTTACTTGCGGTCGGCGTCAGGGTCGCCGTCCGGCGGAAGATGAAGGAGCGCAACCGGAAGCGTGAAGGCTGACCCGAGCTACCGAATTGCGCTCACCGTGCTGGACACCACGGCGAAGTGACAGACCGCAGCCACCACGACAAGAGCGTGGAAGACTTCGTGGTACCCGAAGACGGCCGGCAAGGGGTCTGGTCGCTTGACCGCGTAGACGACCGCACCTGCGCTGTAGGCCACCCCGCCCGCGACCAGTAGAGCGACCGCCGCATTTCCGACGGCGGCGTGCAGGGCAGGAAGCACCGCCACGACTATCCAGCCGAGGGCGACCGCCAGAGCAGCCGCGATGTCCCTCGGCGCATAGGGCCAGAGCAGCGCGCGCACGACGCCCAACAACGCACCGACCCACACAGCCGCCAACAAGATGGTTCCGCGAGTGCCGCCCAGCAGGATACAGAACGGCGTGTAGGTCCCGGCGATGAGAACGAAGATGGCCGAGTGGTCGAAGCGGCGGATGATGGCGCGCGCCCGAGGCGACCAGGTAGGTCGGTGGTAGAACGCACTCGTCGCAAAGAGCGCGGTCAGGCTCGCCCCGTAGACGACCGCCGCGACCGCACCCCTGACGCTCGATGCCTCGTGGACCAGGAACACGCAGCCCACGACGGCCGCGATGGCCGCCACCTCGTGCGAGACCCCACGAAGTAGCGGCTTCGTGCGCGCAGGGGCCGCAGATGACATGACTGCATCCTGAATGCAGCGCGTCATCGGAGTGTCACGGGTCCCTCACAAGCAGTTCCCAGTCCCAGGATCAACGCTCCCGCACGTGTAGCTGGGGCAACAGCTGTTCGGGTCGATCCCAGTCTGCTTCGCGCACTTGCAGAACATCCCCGGACAGGCGACAGGGCTCGCGGTCATCGGGCACGCGGGGCACTTCTGGATCGGACAGCAGCTCACGGGGTCTGTCCCCACAACCAGCGGCTGCTGCCCGCCTGGGCAGGCCGACAGCGACATCGGACAGGCTACGGGCTTCGTCGGGTCACATGCCGGCGGCGTCGAGGCGCACTGGCTCGTACAGGTCTGTCCGGTGCAGTTGCCGGCCGAATCGCAGTGACAGGACGTGTCACCCGAAGGACACGAACACGTACTGGGAATGCCGCTGGGCGCAGTGCCGCTCGGCGCAGTGCCGGTGGCCCCCGCGCCGACGGTCCCAGTGCCGCTGGCCGTAGCGCAACCCCAGCCGACGCACGTCACGTTGCAGCGCTGAGCAGTCGGGCAGTCCGCGTCGGTCGCGCACCCGGCTTGTTGCGGTTGGCAGGTGCAGGGTCCGCCACAGGGGTCAGTTCCCGCACAAACAGTAGTCTCACCCGGCCTGCATGTGGGCTTCGTGCAGCCGCAGGTAGCTGCCGGGACGGCCGCGGACGGGCTGGTCGCGACACCGCAAGCGCACTGGTAGATCGGGCAGCAGTCGTTGGACTGTCCCACCACCACAGGCGGCACGTTTCCGGGACAGACCGGAATCGCCAGCGTGCAGGCCGTAGGCTTCGTGGGATCGCATTGTGTCGTGTCAGGGTCACAGCGGAACGCGGGACAGCAGTCCTGTACAGCCGTGCCGATCCAGATGTGCGTTCCTGGCGGGCAGACGGGGGCCGGTGTCATCGGGCAAGCAGTTGTCTTCTGACAAACTGGCTGGCACGTCACGTGGGCGCAGCAATCGCTCGAGTAGTCGATGACCGCTTCCTGACCCGCTGTGCACGTCTGCGCCTGTACCGCGGGACACGCCTTCTGCTGGTCGGCGGTGCAGGTCACGAGGGGGGCCGTGCGCAGGTGTGACTGCTGGGTACCGGTGTTGCCCGACTGCGAGCCGCAGGCCGCAAGCGTCACCAGCACCATCGCGAGGGCAAGGACTCGCATGCCGACTCCTTCAACACGAAAGCGTGAGCTTGCCGGACAAGATCTGTCAACGGCCGCAACTCGGTACCGCCCAAGGCGTCGGCCAACGCGCACACACGGTCGGTCTCGGACGCATGCCGCCAGAGATATGTCGGCACGAACGGGTGCTATGACTCAAGCAACTCGACCGTGACATCACGCGGCCGCTTCATCCCGAGCGGCCCACATGGAGCATCCGCGAGCTCCAGCGAGACGTCGATCAGCGAACCACCCTCCCCGCGCGCCGCGCGGAGCAGGATGGCGAGTCGTTCATCGACCCAAGCAGCTGCCGAGTCACCGTCTTCCCGAACCTGCCGTCGGACATCTCAGCCAAACACGCGGTCGGTGACGTCATCAAGCCCGCCGGCGACGAGCTACCCATCGCCCCGGGGGCTTGCCCCACCGAGCCCTAAGGCGCCCCACGCGACGAGATGCCAGAGCCCAGTGTCCTCCCAGCGCAGGGTGGTAATGGAGCAGTTGGGACAACCACCCGGTTTCACCGCGGCGCCCGCCGGCTGGCACAGCGCGGCAGCGGCGGCGATGGCCATCCGGTGCGACACTACCGCGACCCTCGCGTCGGCGCCGACAGACTGAACCACCGCGCCAAGTGCGGCACGAACGCGCCGCATCACCGCCGCGAAGTCCTCACCGCCAGGAAAGCCTTGACGATAGTCTCCGGCAAGCCATGCCGAGAAGATTGCGTCCCGCTCGACTCGGGCCTCAGCTGTCTCAGGGTTGGAGAGGCGACCCATATCTACTTCGTGGAAGCCGCTCGTCCCTTGCGTCTCTAGACCGGCGGACGCCGCGATCACCTCAGCGGTCTCTACCGCGCGACGCAAGGGCGAGCTGAACACTGCGCATATCCCAGAGTGCCTGAGCTCCTCCGCTACGCGCGCCGCTTGCTCGCACCCACGCGGTGTGAGGGGCGGATCGCCGCGGCGGAATCGAGCTGGCTCGACGTTTCCGAGGCTCTCGCCATGCCGGACCAGATGAATGATGTCCATGGCGGCCTCTTGGATATCTGGGACAAGCGAACCGCGCTCGCGACCGGGTACACCATGCCCCGAGGCGTGCTGCCGTAGACGCGCTCGCTGGACGCGTCGCTGGCCTACTATGCCGCCTTCACCGCTTTCGGCAGCGGCTTCCCCTTCTCGAACGTCGCATTCTCGCCGAACTTGGCGACGATCTTCTTCTTCGTGTCGAGGCCGGTCGCCTCGATGACGAACTTCGGGACGCGGCGCGCGCGGTTGTCTGCCACCCACTTCGTGATGTCGGCTCCACGGGCCCTTGCACGGCGAGCCGCGCGCCGCGCCGTGCCCTTGCCGTTCATGGCCAAGTTCTTCTCGAGCTCCTCCGCCGCGAGTTCGGCGACTCGGCGCTGGATGGCAGGGCCGATCTTGGCGATAGCTTGCGAGACAGCCGAGGCGATGATCTCTTCGAAGGTCTCAGTAGCTCGGGGCATGGGTTCTCCTTGAGTGGTTTGCATTCTGCCGGTCGAGACGGTGCGGGGCTAGTTTTCGTGGACCGTAACGCACCATCAATGACTCTGCGCAGCCGCTATTCTGTCTGCATACTCCTGAACACGAACTCTGCATGCCGGGCACGTCCGAGCCTTCCGGTACGTGTTGTCGTTCGCGGGAACCGCGTGGTCGCAGATGAGGACGTCATACAGCCCAGCGCCCTGGCGCTCGTTCTTCTTGACGATGGTCCGCCAGACTTCCGGGACTGTGAATCTCTTGGTCTTGCTCTTCGCCTTCGCTCTAGCCAACCCTGTCTCCTACCCCCGCAAAGCGCGCCGGAGATATCATTTCGCGTGCGGGCATATCCATAGTGATCGTCAAGGAAAGTGCCTGCTACCTCAGCACCCGTCGAGGGCGAGCTTAAAGGCGCGATTTACCGGGATCAGCGCCAGGCGTGCGTCTTCGATAGGGTCCAGATGGCCGTTACTCCCCGTCGCAGTCAGCCGCGACTCTAGTACCCGCGCCTGGCAGGAGCTCTGCGTCTCTGCCGAGCTTGGCGCTGGGCAAGTGTGCGGAGGAGGTGGCCCGATTGCATCGCAGGGCTCATCGCCAACCCGGTCCCGGAAACCTTCATGAGCCCTGACCAGAGGCCAGCTTGCGCGGGGCGTACCACGCGTCGCCGCCTTCGAGGCAAGGGCAGCGCCCACGGGCGGCTGCTGGCGCGCAGGCGTAGCGACCGATCCGGGCATACGGGACGCAGGCGCACTCCGCCGCTCGGGGCGCTCCGGTCGAAACACTCTGCAACATCTCCTACACGTTGCCTTGGCACGGCGAACCTAACGTCATCGCATCGAGACGTGGACTGCTCGAGCCGAAACGGAGATCGCGATGCGTCGAATGGCCCGTCGGGTAGAAAGCCGCTTGGGGCGCCAACCGCACCAGCGCAAGGAGCACCATGCTGCTCGCTCTTGCATGCCTCCTCACCGTGGCCAGCGTGTCCCGGTTCGCGGCCGCACACCTTGCATCCGATGACCCGCAGCGGCGACGTGCCTGGAGGTGGCTCGTTGCCGCAGCCCTCGCCGCAGCCGGTCACACCCTGGGAACATGACGGCAAGGGGGTTGCCACATCTCGTCGTAGCGGCGTCCTTAATATCACCACGAGTGTACATCGCTGCTGTCCCATGCTACCGATCCGCCATGCCCCTTAACACAATCGTCGCCAACAACCTCTACGCGCTGCGCATCCAGCGGAAGCTCTCGCAGACTGCGGTCGCGAAGGCGGCCAGGCTGTCCGTGAGCTACGTCTCGATGATTGAGCGGGGGCAGCGGTCGCCACCTCTCGAGACGCTTGAGGTGCTCGCGAAGGCGCTCAAGGTCACAACGATCTCTCTGGTCGAAGAGGGGTCTCATGGGCGTACGCGTCCACCGCGAAAGCGGTGAACCGGCAGACGTCTAGGAGATCGCATCGTGCACCTATCGACGCTCACCGCTACCCTGTGCCTCGCCGCGGCTGCTCCCAGCGCACCGGCGACCCCTGAGTTCATCGCTCTGCCTGGCGGTCCCCCTGTCGGAATGGACTACCTGGCGTACGACGCAGCGACCGCCCGGCTCTGGGTGCCTGCGGGAAATACGGGGAGAGTTGACGTTCTCGATACACGGAGCGGCAAGCTCGAGGTCATCGACCACGTCCCGACGGCAAAGCGAGGCGAGCGCAGCGTCGGCGCGAGCGCCGCGACCGTGGGCGACGGCGTCGCATACGTCGGGAACCGCGCCGACTCGACCGTGTGCGCCTTCGACGCGAAG
>Ga0318496_10000430_pt1 | contig 14439 bp, 11 predicted proteins | sample GRESIP109b1f22_FD_203296 | JGI IMG/M metagenome (GOLD analysis project Ga0318496, IMG submission 203296) | Tropical soil microbial communities from Luquillo Experimental Forest, Puerto Rico - GRE.SIPMG.109b1f22 | ecosystem: Environmental > Terrestrial > Soil > Tropical forest > Bulk soil... | reverse complement strand
TCACGCGCGCGGAGGTCCACCACCCCCGCCGGATCACCTACGACGACCTCGCGCGGATCCACACGCCCGAGCTGCTCGAGTCGCTCGGGCGGCCGGAGGCGCTCGCGCACGTGTTCGGGGTCGACCCGTCCGACGTCCCCGTGGACGAGGTCATGAACACGATCCGGCTCGCGTGCGGCGCGACGCTCGCGGCGGCGCGGGAGACGCTCCGCACCAAGGCCCCCGCGCTCAACCTGCTCGGCGGGTTCCACCACGCGGCGCCCGGCGCGGCCGGCGGGAACTGCCCGGTGAACGACGTCGCGGTCGCGATCGCGGCGCTCCGGGCGGAGCAGTTCGGCGGGCGCGTCGCGGTGATCGATCTGGACGCCCACCCACCCGACGGGCTCGCCCTCTGCCTCGCCTCCGACCCGCGGCACTGGATCGGCTCGATCTCCGGGTCGGACTGGGGCGCCCTGCCCGACGTCGACGAGACCGTGCTCCCGGACGGCGCGGGGGACGCCGAATACCTCGCCGCGCTCGCGGCGCTCCTCGCGCGCATGCCGCGCCCGCACCTCGCCTTCGTGATCGCCGGGGGCGACGTGCTCGCCGGCGACCGCTTCGGCAAGCTCGGGCTGTCGGTCGCGGGCGCCCGCGAGCGGGACGTCCTCGTCGCGGCCGAGCTCGAGGGCGTGCCGCAGGTGTGGCTCCCGGGCGGCGGGTACACGCACCGCGCCTGGCGCGTGCTCGCCGGCACCGGCATGGCGCTCGCGGCCGGATCGCTCGAGCCCATCCCCGCCGGGTACGACCCGCTCGACGCCCGGTTCGAGCGCGTCGCGCGCGAGCTCTCGCCGACGGAGCTCACGGACACCGGCGAGCTCACGAAGGAAGACCTCGAGGAGGCGCTCGGCATCCGGCCGAGCCGGCAGCGGCTCCTGCTCGGGTTCTACACCGCGTCGGGGATGGAGCACGCGCTCTACCGCTACGGGATCTTCGAGCAGCTCGAGCGGATGGGCTACCGCAACTTCCGCGCCGCGTTCGACTCGGCCGGGCTCGGCGAGCGGGTGCGCGTCTACGGCGAGGCCGACGCGGAGGAGCACCTGCTGGTCGAGCTCGTGCTCGAGCGTCGGCGCGTGCTGGCCGTCGAGGTCCTCTACATCCACTGGCTCTCGCTGCGGAACCCGCGCGCGCAGTTCAGCGAGCGGCGGCCGCGCCTACCCGGGCAGGACGTGCCGGGGCTCGGCCTGGCCCGCGAGGCCGGGACGATGCTCGCGCGGATGGCGATCCGCCTGGGCCTCGGCGGCGTCGTGTTCCGGCCCGCCCACTTCCACACGGCGTACGCCGCGCGCCACGAGTTCGCGTTCGTGGATCCCGAGCGGCAGGGCCGCTTCGAGGCCCTCGTCCGCGACCTCGCGCGCGTCCCCCTCCTCGAGGCGACGACCCTCGTCGCGGAGGGGCGCGTCCTCATGGACGGGCGCCCGTACGCGTGGGAGGCGGACGAGATGGCCTACTGGCTGCGCGAGTCGCCCGCGGACGCCGGCGAGGTCGAGCGCGAGCGGGAGACCGTCCACTTCACGATCGCCGAGCGCGCACCCAAGAGCGCCTGAGGCCCGGCCCCCGAAGCCCGGCGTCACTCCGCGAGCAGCCGCCGGACCTCGTCCTCGATGCGCGTGCCCTCCACCGCGTCGAAGCCGAGGTGGACGGCGCGGATGGTCCCGCCCGCGTCCACGACGACCGTCGTCGGCAGGCGCGTCACCTCGAACCGCGCGGAGAGGCGCGCGCCGCCCTTGTCCCAGAGCACGGGGAACGACACCGGCGTCCCCTGAAGGAACGCCTGCACCTGGGCCCGGTCCTCGTCGAAGGCGACGGCGTACACGGCGAGCCCGTTCGGACCGTACGCTCGCGCGAGGCGATCGAGGGCGGGGAGCTGCTCGCGGCACGGCGCGCACCAGCTCGCCCAGAAGTCCACGACCCGGACGCGGGCCGGCGTCGCGAGCACGTCCACCTCGCGCCCCGAGAGGTCCGGGGCGAGGACCTCGGCGCGCTGGCCGGCGAGCGCGGGCGGACGCGAGGCGGGCGTCGCCGCGCAGGCGCAGAGGAGCAGGACGAGCACGGCTCGCGTTCGCCACATGTCCGGGGATCCTACCCCGTGTGCGACCGAAAGCCCCGCGAATGGCGGGCATTTTCCGGGGCTCACCTGATCGCGCGCAAGAAGAGGGCGGACGTGGTGTGCGAACCTGCGACGCAACCGACGGGGCGCCTGCTTCTCACCGTCGGTCTCACGCCCACGTCCCGAGGTGAGCCCCTGATGCGCAAGACGACAGCACTCCTGGCCGCGGTCGCCGCGATGGCCGGCCCCGCCGCCCGGGCCGACACGGTCGACGTGTCGTCCACCACGATGTTGACCCTAGGTCAACAGCCGCTGGACGGCCAGCCGAACCAGGCTCCTTCGCTCGGCACGGTGGTGCCGGTGTTCGAGCTCCTCAACATCGCGGCCCACAACGTCACCAACCCGGTCGCCCAGAACCTCGAGATCGTCGTCTCCGGCTGGGGGTCGTACAACTTCGACACGATCCGCTGGGACAACGGCGTCTCGACGCGCCTCACCGGCGACCTCGTGAACGCCTACATCGGCGGCCGCCTCTTCAACAACACCGTCCAGCTCCGGCTCGGGCGCGAGTTCATCATGGGCGGCGTCGCGCGCGGCCTCCAGCTGGACGGCGGAGAGGCGATCGCGATGCTGCCGTTCGGGCTGCGCGCCTCGGGGTACGTGGGCGTGCCCGTCACGCAGCGCTTCACGGGCGTCGTCCCCACGAGCTGGAACCCGCAGGCGGGGTCGCTCGCTTACGGCGGCCGGCTCTCGTACTACCTCGCCCTGCCGGGCGGCTTCTCCGGGCGCGGCCTCGATCTCGGCGCGTCCGTGAACTGGGTCAATGACGGCAGCAACATGCCCGTGCGGCAGGAGGTGGGTGCGGACGCCCGCCTGATGCTCCTGCGCAACGTGATCGCCACCGGCTTCTTCGCGTACAGCGTCTATGACGAGCGCATCTCGGAGGGGAGCGTCGTCCTCGACTGGCGCGCCATTCCCCGCCTCGACGTGAACGCCGACTTCCGGTTCACGGCGCCGGACCTGCTCCTGTCGCGCCAGTCGATCCTGTCCGTGTTCTCCGCCAGCAGCCGCAAGTTCATCGGCGGCGGGGCGACGTACGAGCTCGCGCACGGGATCGGCGTCGGCGCGAACTACCACCTGGTCCTCGAGCCGGGCAGCGAGGGCGGGACGTACTACGGCAACGAGCTGGACGCGAAGGTCGACTGGCACCACGAGTCCACGCGCGCCGGCGCCGAGTTCTTCCTCCTCGACGCGTTCGAGAACGGCTACTACGGCGGCCGGCTCTTCGGGCGCCAGGACATCGGCAGGTTCTTCGGGACGGCCGACGTGATGACCTACTTCTATCGCCACAACATCAACGGCCAGGACTACTCAGTGATCGGGATCCTCTCCGCCGGCGTCGAGCTCGCGAAGGGCTTCAGCGCCGTCGTGTCCGGGAGCGCGGGAGCGAATCCGCTCTTCCAGGAGCAGTACAGCTTGCTCGTGAAGCTCGCGTACAACGCCAACTACCGCGTGCGGGAGGTCAAGTGATGAACCGCTCGCTCGCGATCCTGTTCGCCGCCGCGCTCGCCGCGACCGGCTGCCGTGCCCAGAAGGCGGCGAAGCCGGGCGAGACGGCCGCCCACGGCGCGAAGGCCGCCGTGCCGACGTCGGACTTCACGCACCAGATCCACCTCGACCAGGGCATCGGCTGCACCGACTGCCACGAGGGGATCGACAAGGCGACGACGCTCACGAAGCGCCACCTGCCCCCCTCGGCGAAGTGCGCGGAGTGCCACACCGACAACCGGCCCGCGCCCTCGACCGAGAACATCCCGCCGCCGCGCCTCACCTTCTCGCACGCGCAGCACGTGTCGCAGAAGCAGATCGCGGGGAAGTGCGACTTCTGCCACAAGAAGCTGCCGGAGATGGGCGAGCCGTACCCGAAGCTGTCGATGGAGACCTGCACGCAGTGCCACAAGCACCAGCAGGACTTCGCCTACGGCCGCTGCCGGCCCTGCCACCTCGACCTCAAGGGCTACAAGCCCGAGGTCGCCTACGCGCACGAGGGCGACTGGCTCCGCAACCACGGGGCGCAGGCGCGCCCGTCGGCGGAGAGCTGCGCCGCCTGCCACGACCAGACCTACTGCGGTAAGTGCCACGGCCCGACGACGACCGCGGCCCGCCCGTCGGTGATCTGGCCCGAGGACGTCCAGGCCAGCTTCATCCACCGCGGCGACTACGTCTCTCGCCACACCGTCGAGGCGGACGCGAACCCGTCGAGCTGCCAGAAGTGCCACGGCCCGCAGTTCTGCCAGGCCTGCCATGCGCAGCTGAACCGGGCGCAGAACGGGCAGCAGGAGGGCGTGGGCGGGTTCCAGTTCATCCGTCCCCCCTCGCACAACGCGTCGGGCTGGGCGAACAACCCGGCCGCAGGGAACAACTTCCACGGCGAGCAGGCGCGCGCGAACATCAACAGCTGCGCGGCCTGCCATGATCAGGGCGCTCAGGCCGTCTGCGTGCTGTGCCATCAGCACGGCGGCATCGGCGGGAACCCACACCCGCCGACGTTCCTCTCGAATCACAGCAGGGGCGACATCAACAAGAACAACATGTGCAAGATCTGCCACCCGCCCGGCACGTTCTAGCCGGCGCGCGAGGCAACGGCTGAATCGGAGGCCCGGTCGCGAGAGCGGCCGGGCCTCTCCGTTTCCCGGGCTCAGCGCCGCCCGAGCGCCTCGAGCAGCTTCCCCCAGATCCCGCCGAACGCTCCGTTCGACATCGCGACCACCACGTCGCCGGGTCGCGCCGAGGCCGCGATGGCGGGGACCATCTCGTCGACGCTCCCGAACGCGCGCGCCGGCTTGCCGCCCTCCGACAGCGCGTGGACGAGCCCGTCCACGTCGAGCCGCTCGTGCTCCGGGACGCGGTCGGTGGGCGCGGGGCGGAGCAGGAACACCTCCGCGGCGTCGCCCCACGTCGAGGGCGTCGCGTACTCGCGCTGGTGGAGGTTCCGCCGGCTGGTGTTGGAGCGCGGCTCGAACGCGGCGAGGAGGCGCGCGCCGGGGTAGGCGCCGCGGATCGCGGCGAGCGTCTTCTCGACCGCGCGCGGGTGGTGGGCGAAGTCGTCGACGATCGTGACACCCGCCGCTTGCCCGCGCACCTCCTGGCGGCGCTTCACGCCGTGGAACGCCGCGAGCCCCGCGGCGATCTCGTCCGGCGAGAGGCCGAGCGCCGTCGCCGCGGCGGCGACGCCGAGGGCGTTCTCGACGTTGTGCGCCCCGCCGACCGGGAGGAGCACGTCCGCGAGCGCCGTCCCCTTCCGCACGAGCGTGAAGCGCGCCCCCTCCGGCGACAGCGCGAGGCCGCGCGCCTCCCAGTCGGCCCCGGGCCGGTCGACGGCGTAGGTCTCGACGCGGCACCGCGCGCGCCGCGCGATGCGGAGGACGCTCTCGTAGCTCGCGCACGCGGCGAGGAACCCGTCCGCGGGGAGCAGCTCGGCGAACCGCTCGAAGGCGCTCTCGTAGTGAGCCTCGTCGCGGTAGATGTCGGCGTGGTCCAGCTCGCAGCTCGTGAAGATGGCGGTGCGCGGCCGGTAGTGGAGGAACTTCGGCCCCTTGTCGAAGTAAGCGGTGTCGTACTCGTCGCCCTCGACGACGAAGTGGGGACCCTTGCCCAGCCGGAAGTTCGAGTCGAAGTCGCGCGTCACGCCGCCGACCAGGAACGACGGGTCGCGGCCGGCGTGATGGAGCAGCGCGCCCATCATCGCGGAGGTCGTCGTCTTGCCGTGCGTCCCGACCACGACGACGCCGTGGCGCGGCGCGATGAACGCCTCGCCGAGCGCCTGGGGGAACGACACGTGCGGCAGCCCCCGGTCGCGCATCGCGGTCGCCTCGGGGTTCACCATCCGGACGACGTTCCCGACGACGACGAGATCCGGGCGCGCGCGGTCGAGGTTCTCGGGGCGGTACGGCGTCAGGACCTCGATGCCCCACCGCTCGAGCTGGGTCGACATCGGCGGGTAGACGTTCTCGTCCGAGCCGGTGACCGCGTGGCCCGCCGCCTTGAGCATCCCGGCGAACGAGCCCATGCCCGTGCCGGCGACGCCGATGAGGTGGATGCGCTTCGGCTTCGACCAGTCGATCACTTCGCGCGCTCCTGTGGGCTCGACGACGGGACGGACGAGGCCGCTCATCCCGAGCTTAGCGCCGCCGACGCGGCGGCGCGGAGTCGAGGGACTACCCGATCCCCAGCCCCTCCGCCACCGCGTCGTGGAACCGCCGGCGGAGCTCGCGGATTCGCGGCTTGTCCGGCGCGCCCGAAGGGTGGACGTGGTTCGTGAGGAGCGCGCAGACGACCCCGGCGTCGAGGTCGATCCAGAGCGACGTCCCGGTGAACCCGAGGTGCCCGACGGCGCCGCGCGGCCCGCGCCCGAGCCGCTCCCCGAGCGACGACGCGACGCCGCTCGGCGTGTCCCACCCGAGCGCGCGCTCGCTCGCGGGGGTGCGGTCGCGGCGCACGAACTCGCGCGCGGCGTCGGCCGGGACGGCGCCGCTCCCCCGCCCGAGCGCGGCCTCGAGCCAGGCCTGCCCGAGCGCCGCGACGTCGAGCGGCGTCGAGAACAGCCCCGCGTGGCCCGCGACGCCGCCCATCGCGTACGCGTTGTCGTCGTTCACCGTCCCCTGGACGACCTCGCCGCGGCGCGTGCTCCGGCCGGTGGGCGCGAACGTCCGGCCCGCGGCGCGGGACGCCGCCTCCGCCGGCGCGCTCCCGTCGAGGAAGAGCGTGGCGCCGAGCGCGAGGGGGCGGAGCACCCGCGCCTCCGCGAGCGGCGCGAGCCCCTCGCCGGCGATCGCCTCGACGAGCAGCCCCAGCGCGATGAAGCCGGGATCGCAGTAAAGCGCGCGCGCACCGGGCGGTGCCTCGAGGGGCTCCGCGAGGACCGCCGCGCGCACCAGGGCGCGGCCGCGCGCGAACGCCTCGGCGAGGGCGGCTCCTCGCGGGCGCGCGGCGGGCGAGAGGAACGCGCGCCCCGCCACCGGATCCGCCGCCGCGCGCTCGCAGTACGGGCGCCAGGCGGGGAAGCCCGCCGCGTGCGCGAGCAGGTGGCGCGCCGTGACGCGCTCCTTGCCCCCGGCCTCGAAGCCGGGGAGGCGCGGCGCGACGGGTGCGTCGAGGTCGAGCGCGCCGGCGGCGACGAGCTGCGCGGCGAGCGTGGTCGTCGCCATCACCTTCGTGAGCGAGGCGACGTCGAAGAGGTCGTCCTCCCGGAGCGGGCGGGGGGAAGCGCCGCCGGGCCCGGGGACGACGCCGTGCCAGCTCGCGTGCACGAGCGCGCCGTCCCGGAGCACCGCGGCGGCGAGGGCGGGCGCGATCCCGTCGGCGCGCGCCGATTCGAGCAACCGCGCGACGGCCGCGATCACGCCGCGCCCCGCGCGCGGCCCGTCCACGCGTCGAAGAGGAGCCGGGGCGGTCCCTCCTCGCCCGGCTCCGGCGCGACGAGCGTGCCGCGCGCGCCGAGCGGGACGGCGAAGTTCGCGTCCTCGTGGCCGACCGGGATCCCCTCGATCGCCGGGACGCCGAGCGCGCGCACCGCGTCCCGCACCACCACGGCGCCGGGCAGGTTCGGTGTGTCGCACTTCGGGAGCTGCCCGACCGCGATCCCTGCCACGCCATCGAGCGCGCCGGAGAGCCGGAGCTGCGTCAGGTAGCGATCGAGCTCGTACGGCTTCTCGTCGACGTCCTCGAGGAGCAGGATCGCGCCGTCGAGGCGAGGCGCGTAGGGCGTCCCGCACAGGTGGGCGAGCAGCGTGAGCGAGCCGCCGAGGATCGGCCCGGAGGCGCGCCCGGGCCGGATCGTCGCGGTCCCGGCGAGCCCTGCCCCCGGACCGGGCGCCTCCCAGGCCCCGGCGCGCGCGGCGTCGCCGGCGAGGACGCGCGCGAGGTGGGCGACGGCGTCGTCGGGCGCGCGGCCGAGCTGGGTGATCACCGGGCCGTGCACCGTGGCGAGGCCGGCGCGGTTCAGCAGCGCGTGGATGACCGTCACGTCGGAGAAGCCGACGAAGAGCTTCGGCCGGGCGAGCAGCGGGGCGGGATCGATCGCGGGGAGGATCCGCATCGCCCCGTAGCCGCCCCGGACGCAGAAGATCGCGGTCGCCTCCGGGTCGGCGACGGCCTCGCGCCACTCCTCCGCCCGCCGGGCGTCGTCGCCCGCCAGGTAGCGCCACCGCGCCTTGACGTCGCCCCGCATGCGCGGTCGGAGCCCGAGCCGCGCGGAGAGCACCTCGAGCCCCCGCTCGAACGCCTCTGGATCGAACGGGCTCGCCGGCGCGACGACGCGGACGACGTCCCCTGGGCGCAGCGCGGGCGGGAGGATCACGGCGGGGCAGGATACGCCGCGAGGCGCGGCCCGGTCGAGGCGACCCTGCGGCAATACACCCCACCCGGGACGCCGCCATCATCCTTCGAACAAAGCATCCTTTCCGTCCGACCCCAACTTTCGGATCAAGGAACGCGGCAGCCAGCCCGGCGCAAGGAGCCCGAGATGAAGAGCCCGAAGAAGCAGGAGCTCGACGGTGAGGTCTTCTACCCGTCTCCCGAGGTCGTCCAGCAGGCGCGCGTGAAGGACTGGGAGGCGGTGGCGCGCCGGGCCTCCGAGGACCTCGAGGCGTTCTGGGGCGCCGAGGCGGAGGAGCTGGAGTGGTATCGGAAGTGGGACAAGGTCCTCGACGCGTCCGAGAAGCCCTTCTTCAAGTGGTTCAAGGGCGCCCAGACGAACATCGTCCACAACGCCCTCGACCGGCACCAGCGCACCTGGCGCAAGAACAAGCTGTCGCTCGTCTGGGTGGGTGAGAAGGGCGAGGTCCGCACCTACTCGTACTTCGCGCTGAACCGCGACGTCTCGAAGTTCGCGAACGTCCTGAAGGCGATGGGCGTGAAGAAGGGCGATCGCGTCACCATCTACATGCCGCGCATCCCGGAGATCGTGATCGCGATGCTCGCGACCGCGAAGCTCGGCGCGGTCCATTCGGTCGTGTACGGCGGCTTCTCCGTCGACGCGCTCCAGGGACGCATCGAGGACTCGGAGTCGAAGGTCGTCGTGACCGCCGACGGCGGGTTCATGAACGGCAAGATCGTCGAGCTGAAGAAGACGGTCGACGACGCCGTGCGCCGCTGCCCCACGGTCGAGACGGTGATCGTCGTCCACCGGACCGCGCACGAGGTGCGGATGGAGCCGGGCCGTGACTACTGGTACCACGAGCTCATGAAGCTCCCCCTCGCGACGGGCGTCTGCCCGACGGAGGTCATGGAGAGCACCGACCCGCTCTACGTCCTCTACACCTCGGGTACGACCGGGAAGCCGAAGGGGGTCGTGCACGTCCACGGCGGCTACCAGGTCGGCATCTACTCGACGCTCAAGTACGTGTTCGACGTGAAGGACGAGGACCGGTTCTGGTGCGCGGCGGATCCGGGGTGGGTGACGGGCCACAGCTACATCGTGTACGGACCGCTCATCTGCGGCGCGACGACGTTCATGTACGAGGGCGCGCCGACGTACCCGTACCCGAACCGCTGGTGGTCGCTCGTCGAGAAGTACGGCATCACGATCCTCTACACCGCTCCCACCGCCATCCGCGGCCTCATGCGCTTCGGCGAGAGCTGGCCGAACCGGCACGACCTGTCGACGCTCCGGCTCCTCGGCACGGTCGGCGAGCCGATCAACCCCGAGGCGTGGAAGTGGTACCACCGCGTGATCGGGAAGGGCCGCTGCCCGGTGATGGACACCTGGTGGCAGACCGAGACGGGCATGTTCCTGATCACGCCCGTCCCGACGGTCCCCCTCAAGCCCGGCTCCGCGACGCGCCCGTTCTTCGGGCTCGAGGCGGAGATCTTGGACGACGCCGGCAAGCCCGTGCCCGACGGCGAGGAGGGCTTCCTCGTCCTGAAGAAGCCGTGGCCCGCGATGATGACGACCGTCTACAAGGACCCGGAACGCTACGTGAAGCAGTACTGGTCGAAGTACCCCGGCAAGTACATGGCCGGCGACTCCGCGAAGCGCGACCGGGACGGCTACTTCTGGATCATCGGCCGGACCGACGACGTCATCAAGGTGGCGGGCTACCGGCTCGGGACCGCCGAGATCGAGAGCGCGCTCGTCTCGCATCCGGCCATCGCCGAGGCGGCCGTCATCGGCCTCCCTCACGAGGTGAAGGGGCAGGCGATCCACGCTTACGCCCTGCTCCGGCAGGGCTTCAAGGCGAGCCCCGAGCTGGAGGAGGAGGTTAAGACGCACGTGGCGCAGCACCTCGGCCCGATCGTGAGGCCCGAGAAGGTGAGCTTCGTCGACGCGCTGCCGAAGACCCGATCCGGCAAGATCATGCGGCGGGTGCTCAAGGCGCGGGCGCAGGGGCTGCCCGAGGGTGACGTCTCCACCCTCGAGGAGTGAGGGTGACCATTTCCCGCGGCGCGCCGGGCCGGGATGGTGGATACTCGCCCCCCTGAATGCCGCCCGACGTCCCGTTCTGGAGGCGCCCCCGCGCGCAGCTCTACGCGCTCGTGGCGCTGATCTGGGCGGCGATCGCGGTCGCGTTCGTCGTCGCCTGGCCAGTCCTCCTGCCGTTCGCGCTCTCCGCGCTCGCGGCGTTCGTGATCGAGCCGCTCATCACGCGCCTCTCGCAGGCCCGCGTCGCCGGGCGCTCGCTCCCGCGCTGGGGTGCCGTCCTCGTCGTCTACGTCGTGCTCGGCACCGCGGCGTACGTCGCGGCCGTCTCGATCGTGCCGCAGGTCTACCGCGAGGTCGTGCGCGGGCTCGCCGAGCTCCGCGCCTTCCTCTCGGGGGTGACCCCGGCGCGAATCGACGCGTGGGCGCGGGGGATCGACGCGTTCCTGCAGCGCCATGGCATCCCCGTCGACGTGCTCCCCGCCGAGGGGCGCTCCGGTGCGCGCCTCACCGTCGACCTCGCGGGCGGGATCGCCGACGCGCTACACCGGGCGAGCGAGGGGATGCGCGGGCGGATCGGCGACGTCGTCGCGTTCTCGCGCGCGTTCCTCGCCGGGACCGTCGAGACGATCTTCTTCATCGTCCTGCTGTTCATGCTGACCGCGTTCATCTCCGTGGACGCGCCGCGCATCGTGCCCTTCTTCGAGTCGCTCGTGCCCGCGGCCTGGCGCGACGACTTCCGCAGGCTCGTCGCCGGGATCGACAGCGGGCTCGCCGGCGTCGTGCGCGGCCAGGTCACGATCATGCTCGTGAACGGCACGCTCACGCTGATCGGCCTCCTTTCCCTGCGCATCCCGTTCGCGTTCGCGCTCGCTGCGCTCGCCACCCTGCTCTACGTCATCCCGATCTTCGGGACGATCCTCTCGTCCATCCCGATCGTGCTGCTCGCGCTGACGGGCGGCGGCGCCTCGAAGGCGCTGCTCGCGCTCGGCTGGATCCTGGTGGTGCACGCGCTCGAGGCGTACGTGCTGAACCCCAAGATCATGGGGCACCACTCGCGGATCCACCCCGTCCTGATCGCGCTCGCGCTCGTCCTCGGCGAGCGCTCCTTCGGGCTCGTCGGCGCGCTCCTCGCGGTCCCGGTCGCGAGCGTGCTCGTCGCCATCTTCCGCTTCCTGCACCGGAAGATGATCGCGCTCGATGCCCGGACCGACGAGGCCGCGCGCGCGACCGCCGCGCCCGCGCCCCCGCCCGAGACCCACGCCCCCGCTCGCTCCACCACGCCGGACGCGGCCCCGACAGCGCCGCTCACGAAAGGAAGCCGTCCATGAGAACGCCGTTCACGCTGCTCGCCGTCCTCGCGCTCGCCGCCGCCGCGCCGGCGCGCGCCCAGCAGCCGAAGGCCGCCGCGCCCCCGCCGCCCGCGGAGAAGAAGCCCGCCGACACCAACAAGACGCTCTACGCGGTCGGCGTCGCGGTCGCGAAGAGCCTCGAGGTCTTCTCGCTCACGCCGGCCGAGCTCGACACGGTCATCAAGGGCATCCGCGACGCGGCGAGCGGCAAGACGAAGGCCGATCTCGACCCGCAGACCCAGCAGGACGTGAACGATCTCGCCCGCACCCGCATGGAGAAGACGTCCAAGGCGGCCTCCGAGAAGGAGAAGGCCGCGGCGCCCGCGTTCATCGCGAAGGCGGGCCAGGAGAAGGGCGCCATGAAGACGGCCTCCGGCGCGATCGTCATCCCGATCAAGGAGGGCAGCGGCGCGTCCCCGAAGGAGACGGACAAGGTGAAGGTGCACTACACGGGCACGCTCACGAACGGGAAGGTGTTCGACAGCTCCGAGCAGCGCGGCCAGCCCGCCGAGTTCCCCCTGAACGGCGTCATCAAGTGCTGGACGGAGGGGCTCCAGAAGATGAAGGTCGGCGGCGAGGCGAAGCTCGTCTGCCCGTCCGACACCGCGTACGGCGATCAGGGCCGGCCGCCGGTGATCCCCGGGAACGCCGTCCTCACGTTCGACGTGAAGCTGCTCGAGATCGTGAAGTGATCCCGCGTTAGAGCTCCTGCCATGCCCGACGACCTCGTCCTCTACGGAAACGACACGTACACGAGCCCGTACGTCTTCTCCGCGTTCGTGACGCTGCGCGAGAAGGGCGTGCCGTTCCGCCTCGAGGTGCTCTCGCTCGAGCGCCGCGAGCACGACCGCCCCGACTACCAGGCGGGCTCGATCACCGGCCGGGTCCCCGCGCGCCGCCCCGGGGACTTCTGGCTCGCCGAGTCGTCGGCGATCGACGAGTACGTGGACGAGGCGTTCGGGCCCCCGCGCTACCCCCGCCTCTACCCGGACGACCTCCGCGACCGCGCGCGGGTGCGGATGATCCAGGCGTTCGTCCGGAGCGATCTCGCCGCCCTCCGCGAGGATCGCCCGACCTCCACCCTCTTCCTCGCCGAGCCGCCCGGGCCGATGACCCCGGAGGGGCGCGCCGCCGCCGAGCGGCTCGTGCGGATCGCCGAGCGGCTCCTCCCCGAGGGGGCCGTGCTCCTGACGAGGGAGTTCACTCCCGCGGACGCCGATCTCGCGCTCATGCTCCAGCGCCTGGTCGCGAACGGCGATCCGTGCCCGGTTCGGCTCGCGGTGTACGCGCGCGCCGTGTTCGCCCGTCCGAGCGTGCGCGAGTGGCTCTCCCACACGCGCTGGAAGGACTAGCGAGGCCCCATGGCCCACCCGCCGAGCGACTGGGCCGCGCTGCTCGCCGCGTACCGGACCGCGGTCCTCGTGACGCGCGGCGCGGACGACGGGCACCTGCACGCGCGCCCGATGACCATGCGCCAGCAGGTGCGCGGCGAGGAGATCTGGTTCGCGACCTCGTTCGAGGCGAACAAGTGCCGCGACCTCGAGGCCGCGCCCCAGTGCGCGCTGGTCTTCCACGACGCCGCCGACGGCACGACCGTCAGCGTCTCCGGGACGGGCGAGGTGATCCGCGACCGCAAGCTCGTCCACGAGCTCTGGGACGCCTCGTGGCGGCGCTGGTTCCCGGAGGGCCCGGACCAGCGCGACCTCGCCCTCCTGCGGGTGATGCCCGAGCACGTCGAGCGGCACGACGGTCGGACGGGGCGGGTGGAGGTGCTGTTCAGCCGTCCACGGCGCGTGAAATAGCTGCGGCGATATCGCCTACGCGCCCACCGCCGACTTCAAGTCGGCGGCCAGGTCGTTCAGCGCCTTGGCCTCGTTCGCCACCGCCTGGGTCGACGTCATCGTCTCCTGGGTCGCGAGGTAGATCTCGTTCATCGCCTTCAGGACCTCGTCGATGCCGTGGTCCTGCTGCTGCGCGACGAGCGCGATCTCCCTCGCCGCCTGCGACGAGTCCCTGAGCGCGGTCGCGAGCCGCCGGATGGTCTCGCCCGTGCCGCTCGCGACCTGCGCCCCCTGCTCGGCGCGGCGGATTCCCACCTCGGCGGCGGTCATGGCCGAGAGCATCGCCTTGTGGACCTCGGCGAGGATCCCCTTCACCTGGCCCGACGCGCGCTTCGCGTCGTCCGCGTGACGGCGCATCTCCGAGACCACGTCGCCGAACCCGGCGGCCCCGGCGCCCGTCTTCTGCACCTGGGACCCGGCCTCGTCGGCGAGTCGCTGCGAGCGCTCGGCGATGTAGCTCACGACGGACGCGATCTCGAAGATGTCGCGCATGCGGTTGTTCAGCCCCTCGATCTTCTGCGAGAGGGCGCGCACCTCGTCGGCGAGCTTGGTCATCTCGCCGAGGCTCGAGTCGAGCGCCGCGAGGCCGGCGGACGAGGTCTGCTCGCCCTTGCGCGCGAGCCCGATGACCGTCTCGGCCGTGAGCGCGGCCTGCGTCGCGGTGTGGCCGAGCTGCCCCATGGTGGCCGTCGTCTCGCGCACGGACGCGGCGGTCTCCGCGGTCATCGAGGAGAACGACGA